>Ga0115030_1001074_pt1 | contig 12122 bp, 5 predicted proteins | sample SidtaG_4_FD_87174 | JGI IMG/M metagenome (GOLD analysis project Ga0115030, IMG submission 87174) | Marine algal microbial communities from Sidmouth, United Kingdom - Sidmouth_Male1 metaG | ecosystem: Host-associated > Algae > Red algae > Unclassified | place: Sidmouth, United Kingdom | collected... | reverse complement strand
GGGGGGGGGGGGGGGGGGGGGGGGGGGGGGGGGGGGGGGGGGGGGGGGGGGGGGGGGGGGGGGCGCCCCCCCGGGGGGGGCGCCGGGGGGGCCCGGGGCGGGGGGGGGGGGGGGGGGGAGCGCCGCGCCGGCCGACGCGGGCGGGGAGCCGTCGAGCCGCGCGGCGGCGGGGGCGCCGGCAGGCCCGCCCGCCGGTGGCGCAGGTGCGCGCGGGCCGCCACCGCGGGCGGGGCGGTGGCGCCGCCTCGGCGGCGGCGCGGTCGGCGAGCGGCGGCCGGGATGGACGCGCCGGGTTGCGGAGGCGGACGCGTGACGAGTTGCCCCACTCTGCCCATTCAACTCGTCTGTCTGTTGCCCTGAAAGTGGGTCCATGGGCAGCCGCGGTTGAATGCCTGGACGCACCTGCGTCCTGTACAGTAATATGACAGAACCGCATAGGAGTGCTACTTTACGATACCAAAGTCCCGTGCCATTCCGTGGTGGCAATGCCATGCATCCGCCATCTCGTTGGATGCAGTTGTGCCATGCTCTGGGCGCGCCCCGCGCTGCCAGACAAGACGGGAGGACTCCTCGCCACGGGTGGCAGCGTCGGCCGTCGCCCGCTCCGTGCTCTTCCACTCCCCTCCTGTGCGTCCTTGAGGTCCACCCGTGGGGTTCTTGGACCTCGCCACGCACGCGCCCTTGCTTCCCTCTACGGGAGGTGCCTTGCCTGCTCGCCCCTGTGCCCCGGCCGACGGTCTTTGCTGCCGCCCGACGCGTGCCCGCCCCCTGTCTTCTCCACACGATCTCCATCCGTCTTGATCGGCTACCGGCCGCCGCTATCGTCGCACTCGCCGCCTGTTACGCACTCTGTCCCTGTCTCGGTGTTTTTTCAGCATGTGGTCCCACCGGCCGTCCGCCGTCAGCATCCATGTGCAGCCCAATGGCTGCCTCTGTCCGTCCCGTCCATTGGTCCGACTGTGCTCTTGACGTTGACGGTGGTGGTCGCCGTGGTGGTGTGCCCGTGGTTGATTCCGGTCAGTACGCCGCCCTACCCCCCCCACGGCGCGTCGCGTCCTCGCGCGCGCTGTGGCTTGTTAACCCTAACCCTCGGGGCTCCCCCAGTCGCCGTCGTACCGTTTTGCCCCCGCCGTGTCCCGAGTGGGGCCCGTGGGGGACGGTGTGGCCGCGCGGGGAGCTTGCGCCCGCTCTGCCCCTGTCCGATGCCCCCTTTTGGAGGTCCCGCGTCCGCCTCTGGCCCTCTCTGCTGCTGCGTGTGACGTGCCCCCTCTTGTGCCCTCACGGGTCGTCGGGGGGGGGACTTGTCGTGTGCACGCGGCGGTGGTGGGGAAGGGGGGCGGTCGTGGTGGCCACGCGGTTTTTCTTACCGGGTCCCGGGCTGGTTGCTTTGTTGCCTTTTTTTCTTGCGGCTTTTTTGGTGTTGTTTGTGTGTTCCCCCCGCCTTTCACCGCGCCGCAAAGAAACCCGGTGGTTGCGACGGCGAAAACAAACCAGCAGCGGAAAAAAGCACGACGCGTGTCGCCAACCCTGCCATCCGGTTGGGGCTGGCCGCGTCGCTCGCCGACGGCCGATACCTCGCCGGGTCGACCACGCCACGCCGCCATGACCACCACCACCGTCTGTCGTCTTGATGCCGCCCCGTCGAGCAAACCGTGCGCCGATCGCTGCAGCACAGTATCTCTGTTGGTCCCTGGCCGTCCGCTGCGGATGGTGACGTGGCGGGTGGTTCCCCGGAAGCGGCGGCCAGACGAGCGTGGAGGCCAGAGCAGCGGCGGAGCTGCTGCTGGTAGTTTTGACAATGGGGAGCGGCGGCGACCTTGCGGCCGGGCGCCCCGTGACGTTGACCGAGACGCGCCCCACCCCCGCCAGTGACACACCCGTCGCCGCCCTGTGTGTGGCGGTCGGGTCGTGTGCTTCACCACTTTTGTTGACACGCGGATGCCGTAAGGCGACCGCGGACGTCACAATGCCGTGCGCTGCCCGGGGTGGGACTGCCGACCGGCTTGCCGTCGACGGGTGTGCCGTCGCGACCGTTTTGCGGTTTGGCTGCTGCCTCTGCTCATTGTTGGGCTGCCAGTGGCGTCCTGCGTCGTCGTTTCTGCGCCTCCCCGCTCGCCCTGGTCGGTGCGTGCTTCCATGAAGCGGATGGGGTTCCACCGCCGCGTTGCATCCGCTGCTGGGCGTGGCATGCCGCCGTCCCTCGCTGCCGGGCCGGCGGATGCCTTCCCCCGTTGGCGCTCCGCCTCGGGGGCTGCCACCATTCAGCCGCCTCAGGTCCTGCCCGTGTCTCGTCCGTCGATTTGTGTGTGGTGGTGGGTGCGGCGTTAGTGGCAGGCGCCACCGCCATCAGCGACGAGGCGGCATGCGTGTGGAGTTGCCGGGGGTGGTGCACGGGTCGGGCGGCTTGGCGGGCGCCCCGGCGGGGGACCACGGGCGATGCAGGTAGGGCCGTGCTCCTGTGGGGGGTGCGCTTTGTGCATGGGTGGGTCTTGGGGTCGCGTGGGGGGTGGGGAGCGCGTGGGCGCTCGAGCTGGGCGGCATAGGGGTGTCGCGCGTGGCGGCGCCTTGTGCCTTCCTTGACTGACGGTCCGGCCCTTTTGTGGCTGTGGGTGGTACGGCCGGGCACACGTGCGCGTGTGTGGCAACTGGGTTGCCGTCGTACCGCTCAGCCTCTCATTTTGCGGGCCGCCCCGTGCCGGGGCGCGCAAGCGCAGTTGAAAAACACTGCGGCCTGCTGGGCTACGCGACGCTGGTGACGCGGAGCTCTTCCTGGCCTCCATCTGTTTGTCTCGTTCGTCTTCGTTTCCACCTGTTTGTCTTGTCTGATTCCTGGAGTGTGCTCGACGGCGACGTGTGAGCGTGCCAGGGGTGTGCGTTGTGTATCGAACGAGCGATGCATTTTTTTTCTCGCTCTACCTCCTCTCCGCACACCCACCAAGTCAAAGTCAATCCTGCTGTACAGCACCCACCTCTTAACGCCCTCTACTTTCGCACCGACCACTCCCGTCGCATACAGACGTCCCCGTCAGATGGGGATTGTGTTGTAGTCGACGTGCGGGAACGCCCCGAAGCGACCGTTGGCATCCACAGTCACCGACGGCCCCGTCCAGCGGTTGAGCCGCGCCGCCGCCACCTCCTCGACCGTTTCGGACACGTCGACGAGCACCTCGGGGGTGACGGGCGCCAGCCGCTGGAAATGCCTCCGACGCACCCGCCGGCGCCGCTGCCCCAGGTCCCCGTCGTCAAAGTCCGACCCACCCGAGAACTCATCATCGTCGTCGCCTTCCCGGTCCTCGTCCAAACGGTCCAGGATCAGTGCCCCCGGCGGCAGCAGGGCCGGTGCGTCGAGAGTGTGGGAGAGACTCACCCCAGCCCACCCAGTCGTGTCCACCGCCGTCACGCGCAGGCGACCGACGAGCACCACGCCCGGCCCCGACACCGTCAGGCCTTCGGGAGGCACCGTCGCCATCGTCATGTATGGCAGCTGCGAGAGGGTGTGCGTCGCGCGAGCGACGAGGTCGCCACCCGCCGCCATCGAGCCAGGGCCCCCGCCGGCTGGCCCAAACTGGCTGTCTGCAAACGTTACGGACGCGGCAACCGACTCGGAGGTGTGGGAGAGCGCGTACGGGGGCACGTCGACGAGGCCATCCAGCACGAGGAGCCGCGCGACGGCACGGGAAACCTCGTTGCGGACGGCGGGCACTTCCCGGCAAACATTCCGCAAGGCCTCAACGGGCAGCCAAAAGACGGTCGCCTCGCCGGCGGTCTCGCACGCACAGAACTGCAGCGCCGCCGACTGCGCCGTTGCTTGTGCTTGGAGCAGCCGCCCCCGCGGCGACGTCGGGTCAATGTCCTCAACCGCGATCATCGCCGAGGGCCCGCAGTAGAGGTGCGCGCGTGGTAGGCAGTAGTGGATCGCTGCCCCCGTTGAGAGCTGGAGGCTCGCCCGCCCGCCGAGCGCCCGCCCGCCGAGCTGCACCGGCGCATCGTCCTCCATCGGCAGCTGCGTTGAGTCGTCGGTGCGCCCGGCGAGGGAGTAGCGCCGCGCGTACGCGGGGGAGGTGGGGACGGGCATGTCCCGCTGCACGGGTGCGAAGGGCTCGAAGCGCGCGTCGAGGTCTTCATCATCGGCGCCGTCATCAAACGCCCGAACCGCCGCCTCGGCGGCGGCTAAGTCGACGCCACCGTCGCTTCGACTGCCGTCGCTGAAGCTCTCGCTCCCAGTGCTGTACGAGTAGGAGCTCGCAGAGCGGTTGTCGTCCCCGTTGCCCCGTGTGTCGCTAGTGTCGCGCGGTATCCCGTCGAAATCATCGGACAGCTCGGCGCCGGGGCCGTCCAGCGCTGTCAGCGGGTCGTTCCGACGGACGGCCCGCGAGCGGGGCCCCTCCTCTTCGCTCGACGACGTCGAGCCGTCGCTGCCGAGCCTCGACACGGGCGGCGTCTGGCCCGACGACGAGCCGCTAATGTTGCGGCGAACGGCGCGGGCGGGCGCCGACGACGGGCCACCACCGTTGCCACGGCGTGCGACCGGCGGTTGTCCGCGCGGCGAGCCGATGCCACTGCCGCCGCTGCCGCGGCTGCCGTTCCTGCCGCCGCTGCCGCGACTGCCGTTGCTGCCGCCGCTGTTGCTGCGGCCGCCGCTGCCGCCGCCGCTGCCGCCGCCGCTGCCGCCGCGGCTTCCGCGGCTGCCGCTGTGGCCGCCGCTGCCACCACTGCCACCGTTTCCACCCCCCCGATCGCCACTCTCCGAGCGGTGATGGTGGTGGACGTGCCGCCCGTGCGGAGACCGTTCCTCGTCCCCCCGATGGTGGTGATGATGGTGCCGGTGGTGTCCGCTGACCCGCGGCATCACCCCCGCGTGCCGAGCCGCCGTCTCTGCATCCTCCCCCGCGTGAGTGTGCTCGATGAAGCTCGACTGCGCTTCCACCGGGATGCCCGCCCGCGTCAGGCTGTTGGTCAGCTGCTGCGACCGCCGGTGGGCAAGCAGCGACGCGGAGCCGACGCGGAGCGCACCGCTGCACACAAACAGGAACGCCCCGCCGCGCTGGTCCACGACATCCCCAACAGCGAGCTCCTCAAATCGCCCCGGTGACGCGACGAAGCGATCGAACGTCGTCTCGCTAATCTGGGCGAAGAAAGGAGACTTGCGAAGGACCTCCCGCGCCGACTGGTGGCGGCTCGGCCGCCGTAGGCGGTCAACAACGAGGAAGTAGCGCTGCCGCACCGCCGACAACTCCGACGCGAGTTGCTTAAACTCGGCCGCGTCGATGGCGCCGCCGGCGCGGAGTTCCGCGAGGCACTGCTCCTGCTTGGCAAAGACGAGTCGAATCGTCGAGTCGGTCTGCACACATGAGAAGAGGTAGGCGTCCATTGTCTCGAGTCGCGAGAGGAACGTGACGGCAGAGTCGTAGAGGTGCTCGACCTCGGCGAGGACGTGCGGGGACTCGGTCAGCCACGCTTCCTTGAGCACCTCCGTCGCCGCAGTCACGACCACGCTCGTCACGGCAATGCTGCTCTCAATGCTCGACCGGCCAAATAGCCCCTGCACGCACGCGGCGGCCTTGTGCAACATCGCAAACTTGCCGACAAAGGGGCGGCCGAGGAACTCAAAAAGATCGTACGGCCGCCGCTCCTCGTTGGCATCAAGTGCGTGCAGTAGGTCCTCAGACAGCGCTACGAGTGCCGCGAAGTCCACAACTGACACGTTGAAGTTGGAACGCACGCACGTGAGCATCTCCATGAGCACCCGCCGACGGACCTCACGGTCGAGCTCCGACCCAACATCCCGGTATATGCGGCTGTCGTGGATGCGTTGCACCTCCCGGAACACCCCGCTGAGTGTCCGCTCCGCCGGCTGCCGGGACTGGGGCCGGAAGGGGCGCTGCGGGGAGAGGGCACCGAGCGGAGACACCGGTTGCTTGTCAAGCGACGACCGCGCCGAGCCGCCCGCGCCGTGTCGACCCCAGTTGCGCACCCGCCCGGCACTGCGGGAGTGTTGGCCAAACACCTGCGCGTCGTTGGGCGACCGTGACGCTCGCGACACGCCGCGACGCATGTTGTCCCATGCCTCCCCAATAGCGCCCATAACGCCGGCCGGCTGATTGAGCGTATCCATGTCATAGTCGACCGGGTTCATCCCGCCACCGCCCCGCGGGCCCGTCGACAGGCCCGGATACTGGTCATCGTCGTCGTCCCAGTCGTCGTCGTCGTCGCCGCCGCCGCCGCCGCCGTCACCGCCCTGCGAGGCGACATGGCCCTTCTCCGCGCGCTGCGGCGACCGACCCCGGCCGCCCCGCCCGTGGGGCGACGAGTGCCCGACGTTGGACAAGAAGAGTGGGCTATCGTCCGCCACCAGCGTTGCATCCCCTCGCGCGCCCCCCGTTGCCCCCATGCCAGTGCTGTGTTGCCGCCCCGCTCGGGATGCGATGCTGCTGCGGCGCGGGATGTCCAACGAAATCTGGGGCGTGCGATCGCCCCAACCTGCCGCGCCGCCGAGGCTTCCATGCCCGAGCCGTACACCGCCGCCAAACGCGGCCGCCCCGCGCCCGTCCCGCCGGTCCCGGTCCCGCCCCTGGCCGCCACCCGCCGGCCCTGGCGAGGCTGACGCAAAGCGGGTCGTGTGCTTGCGATCCATGTCCGGGGCATCGTCCCGCTCGGCCGCGATGCTCACTCGCCGGTTGAGGTTGTGGAGGTCGAGGCTCCGCCGCATATCCCCGGGCACCGCGCCGCGCATGTCCATCGATGCCCGCACATAGTCGTCGACAGAGGACGCGTCGAGCCAACCGGCAGGCAACACATTGTCCCGCACGTACGACCAGCGGGTGGCTTTACTGCCCCCGTCAATGGCCAGCGAGTCGAGGATGGCGAGAGACTTTTGGGTCATGAGCGACCGCGCACGGGCGAGGAAGGTCACTCGCGTCACATCCGCTTCTGCCAACCCCAGGAGCTTGAGCGCGGGCGCCACCGCCAAGCCATTGACGAGCAGAGACAGGGCGACAATACCCGTCGTCCACAGCACGACGCGGGAGCGCACAGCTGACGGCAGCTCCGCGGCTTCCGCAACCTCAAGCGCAAGGATCAAACTCACCGCCCCGCGGAGACCCGACAGTCCGACAAAAATCGAGTGGCGGGGCGTAAACCACTTCTGGCGTAAGGAGAGCAGCGGGTGGAAGAGCGCGAGGAACACAAACCGCAGCAGTTGGAGAAAAAGGAACCACACAAAGATGTAGACGTAGTCGCGCCACTCGTGTTGCGAGCCAGAGCAGGACCAGGTGAATGCGGTGACGAGTAGCCCTGCGTAGACAAACACAATGGTGTTGGCTACCCACGCAATGTACTCCCATAGGTGGTGTAGCGGGTCTCGCACCGACGGGGAGATGAGCGGCCGCGCATAGGCCGACAAAAGCAGCCCCGACGCGACGTTGCAGATGACGCCCGATACTGTCGCCGGAACCTGTGCCGTCCAAAAGCCGAGGAAGGCAGTGACGACGAGCACCGACGTTTCAACCTCAAACGTCTCGTAGACAAGCGACAGGATCAGCAGGGCGGCGAGGCCAAAGGCCAGCCCCATGGCGACGCCGCCAAGCGACAAACGGAGGACGCGCACGACAATCTGCAGCGGCGACTCAACGTCCCCGTCCACAACGCCGACCGCCTTGGCGTTGGCAAAGAAGGCCTCCCACAACACAAACGCGCTGCCGTCGTTGAGGAGGGATTCCCCCTCAATGAGGACGTTGAGCAGCTCCGACGCGCCCGCTGACTTGAGCGTGGCGGTGACGGAGATGGGGTCCGTCGCGGAGAGCATCGCCCCAAACATCAGCGCCGACCACCAGGTCGGCCCCCAAAACCGCGTCCGCAGCACGTGCAGCTGGAAGGCGGCGACGACAAACACCTGGAGGATAACCACGACAAACGAGAGCGTCACAATCGGCACGAGGAGGCGCTTAAAGACGTGCCACTCGGTCGCGTAGGCGGCCTCAAAGATGAGCGGCGCGAGGAAGACAAAGAAAAAGATGGTCGGCGGGTTGAGGTGCACCCACTGCCGCAGGGAGCGGGTGAGCATGCCGAGGCCCGTGGCGCAACCGACGGCGCCGAGGATCGCCCCCATAATCAGAAGCAGCAGGGTGTAGGGGAGGCGGAGCAGCGGCACCAGCGGCTGCGCAATGATGCCAAACAGCAGCGCGAGCAGCGGGAAGATGAGGATGGTCAGCTGTGCGCGGCACGCATGGTCGCGGCAGGGGGGGGCGACGGGGGAGAGGAGGCAGTTCTTGGGGTTGGGCGGCTGGTCGCACAGGTCGACGTGGGCGTGCTCGCCGCCATGCGCGCCGCCGCCGGCGTGCGCGCCGTCGCCGCCATGCGTGTCGCCGACGCCGCCCGGGACAACGATGCCACCGGGGACGGCAACGGGCCCGCCAGTGTGCTGTCCAGAGGCCGGGACGGTGGCGGCCACGAGCAGCAGCAGCAGCACGGTCGCGACGCGGGCGGCGGGCAGTAGGCAACGGCCGCTGCGACCGAGGCGGGCCATCGTGGCGGCCTGCCGACTGCAACGGAACCAGAAAAGGTCAAGACACAATCAACGACGGTCGAATCTCGACAGAGGTGGCCGGCAGGGGAGAAGGGGGAAGGGAGCCGCAACGGCTTCGGCGTGCCGCTCGTCCCGACGCACCAGCGTCTGCGGACAGAGACGGCAGCCACCGCCGACGCTCGATGTGTCCCGCTCGTGAACGTCTGCTGCCACAGCGGGCGAGCCCCAAGTACCCCCCGCCCGTCGCGCCAGCCCGCCGCCCGCCCCGTGGGCCGCCAAGCTGCCGCCCTGCCCCGTCTCTGCGATCATCTACCTCCCACCTGTGGTTGTGGGCCATCGACAGGGGTCTCGCCCACAGAGGGAGTGTGGTACAACCATCCACATGACGCCGACCACAGACGCGCCCAACCGGCGCGCGACCCGCCGTGTGTGGTCGTAAGCCACCGCCGCCGTCCGCAGCGTTGATCTCCATTCCCATCCCATAGCGCGTACCAAGGAGGCGAGGCTGCGGCGTTCCGCGCGTCGCGTCAGGTGCCCAATGCGTCTGTCCACTATGGGAAGGGGCGGCAGCCCAATGGGAGCCCAGCAACGGCGGCCCGGCAAGCGCCGTTAAGTGAACTGGTGGCGCCATGCCCAATGGCTCTCACCATCACAGTAGGGTGAGAGGAGGTCGGAGATGTGCTTGAAGGCCCCAATGAGGATGTATGGTCGAACGGCCAAGCCGCGTGCCGCGGCTCAGCTCGGTCTGCGGTCCGGCGCTCGGTGATCAAGAGGCGCGGCAGGGTGGCCCGCGTGTTTTGTGGTGGGCAGCTCTGGTGCCTTCGAGCGAGGATGATTCTTGAGGTGGTGGGCGCAGCTAGCCATGGGAGGTCCGAGACTGGCCCGGTGCTTCGCGGCACCGTTTCCACTTTTTCCATGAATCACGCGGGATCTCCCCGAAGGTCCATTTCCAAGAACTACAGACTCAAGGTGGTAAGTTCAACATTCTTGTTAAATACATTTGGGACCTGCGTCTTCGTTTCTGTAACCACCACGCGCCCACAGCTGTGGATGCCACCTGAATGGCGCTCCGATGCATCGGCGATGGGCGATGGCTCACGTGACGGGGTGCTACAGTGCCCTAATGCCCAGTGCGCAGCGTCGGTGTCCCCCACGGCGCGTCACGGGTGTTCAACCCAGACATGCTGACCCCACACCCCCCGCCCCCCCTCGCATGCTCCGCCTGTCGCCTTCGCGGGCCCCACTCCCGCGGGGCGCGCGGTATCGGGATACTGCAACGCTGGCCATGGGTACGTAGGACCGACGGGTGCCCGACTCCCCGGCCGGCATACAGAGCACGCCCGCTGCCCCGCCTCGTAGCGCAAGCGACTGCCCGTCCGCGGCCGCGCTGACCCCCCGCCCCGGGGCGGGGGGTCAGCGCGGCCGCGGTGGGGCCGCGGTGGGGCCCCATGGTCGGCGGCGACGCCCCGACCGGGGCAGCGCCCGCCGCTCTAGCTACGGACACTCGCCCGACAAGCCGCGCTTGCCGTTGGTGGACAGAGTCCACGCATTTGGCGGCGATGGGGGGCGTCCCCCGCGTGCCCCGGCCTCCCACCGCCGCCGTCATGGTGTTGCGGCCGCCTGGGCGCCGTGGCGGCGGCTTGCCGGCCTTGCAGCACCGCTGGTGAGCGGTATAAAGTGTGCCGAGGTTGTCAGAAGAGAGTCCGCGGAGACGCGCCCATGCCGCCGTCATTGACACACCAGCCAAGCGCCACGGGGCCCGTGCCGCAGACCGCAACAGCGTCGGCGTGCCGCGGGGCTCCATAGCTCCCCGCCGCTCCGGTGCCTACCCGCGCAGCGCCCACACGCCGCCATGGCCGGGCGGCCCGCCCGCGCGTGGCCACGGCTGCTCGTGATCTCGGCGGCGGCCGCCGCCGCCGCGTCAGCCGCGTCGGCCGCCGCCCTGCGGCGCACCTACGCGTCGACGACCGCCCTCGACGGCGCCAGGGCGGCGCTGCACTGGACGCTCCGCGGCGATTCGATCGACTTGGCCCTCGTCATCACCGCCGCTGCGGTGGTCACGCCCGCCGCGGGCGCGTTGTGGGTCGGCTTTGGGATCGGGGACCCCCAGTCGGGCGGCATGGCCGGCGCGGACATTGTGACGGCCGAGTTTGGGGGCGGCGGCAGTGGTGCCAACTGCACCCTCGTCGACCGCCACGTGCCGATGGCCGCCCACCCCCTCGGCTCGGCCGTCGGCGGCGCCACCGTCTTCCCCGTGCCCGACGATTGTCCGAGCAAGGCGTCGTGGGCGCTCGCCGCTTGCGCCGTTGACGTGGTGGCGGGCACCCTCACGCTCGAGGCGAGCCGCTCCCTCGCCGCCCCCGACGCCGCCCAGGACCGCCCCATTGTGGCCGGCCGCAACACCCTCCTCTACGCCTATGGCAACGGTTTTTCCTACCACGGCCCCACGCGGCGGGCCGTCGAAGTCGACCTGTCCGCGCCCGGCACGGCGGCGGTCGTGGCGGGGGACTTGGCGTCAACAGGGGACCTCCCGCCCGACGCGGACGGAGCCGTGACGCTGACCATGCCCAACTACACGGTCGCAGCGGTGGGGACCGATTACGGGTGTGCGGCGTTTGAGGTGCCCGCGCCGCCGCCCGGGAGGGCGCCCCAGATGATCGCCGCCGAGGCGCTGGTCGACCGGTCGTCGTCTGGGGGGCGGCTGGTGCATCATTTAGTGCTACTCCTTTGCCGCAAGACGCCCGAATTTGACACGTGGAAACTGGGGCGCTCGTGCCGCAACGTGCCAAATTTTTGTGGACCCGAGTCGGTGTTCGGGTGCGTTTGGCGGCCGACTTGGCGGGGGGGCGGGGGCGGGGGGGGCTGCGGTGGGAGGGACACCCAGCGGGGGCGGCGCCTGGCGGCGGTGCCACGGGCGCTACGCGCGGCGGGTGGAGGGGGCGCGCGGGGCAGGCCTTTGGATGTCTGTCGGCGCTGCTGCCCAGACGGCGCGCCCGCCGTCGGCTTGCCAATGTACAGCACAAGCAAATACCAAGCGGCCGTCGTCCTACTCCTCGCTCTGTACGGGCGGCACGGTGGCGGCGGCGGCGGCGGCGGCGGCGGCAGCGCCCAGACGGCGACGCATCGCGGGCGGCTGGCGGCGCGTCGGGGGTGGGCAGGGACACGGCGGGCACGGAGGACGCTGCGGGGCGGCGCGCCCCCGCCACGTGCATGCGGTGGCCGTGCCGACTACAGCGGCGGCACTGGGGACCCGCAACGGCGGCACGCAAACGCCGAGCGAGCAAGTCGGAGAAAAATAAGGGAAATAAGCAGGCCGCTGGGCCCCCACGCCGAGTGCGGCAGCCCGCGTCGCACAGACGCCGTCTGCCCATACCGGCCGCCGCCGCCGTGTCGGGTTGCCGACCGCAAGACCGGCGCGCGGGAGCGCCGCCCCCCCGTCGGCCGCCAACGCCGTCCGGCCTCGACGCCCGATTCAGACGCGCGCGGCGCCGGCGCGGCGGCGCGGCGGGTCGTCGCCGCCCCCCCCCCCCTCCCCTGGCCGTGGCGCCCCCCACCCGCACCGGGGAACAAGGGGGGGGCAGGGCCCCGCGGGGGGGGG
>Ga0115030_1001067_pt1 | contig 12174 bp, 7 predicted proteins | sample SidtaG_4_FD_87174 | JGI IMG/M metagenome (GOLD analysis project Ga0115030, IMG submission 87174) | Marine algal microbial communities from Sidmouth, United Kingdom - Sidmouth_Male1 metaG | ecosystem: Host-associated > Algae > Red algae > Unclassified | place: Sidmouth, United Kingdom | collected... | reverse complement strand
CCCCCCCCGACCCGGTATATTGTTTAACCCGGTCCCTGGCCCCCCCCCACCCGCCCTGGATTCGGAGGTCCACCCCCCCCCCCCCCCCCGACACGAATCGCCCTCTCAAGGCCATGGAGGGGGGTAATGTCGACACCGATCCCAGCCTCTGAGGGCCTATTTTGTGACACGCGCATGAGCGGCATCTGGACCGATCTGGGTGGCCCAGGGATGGTGGCGGACCGGTGCATAGGGGCACAATGGAGGCGACTCTCATTCCTATCGGTAGTTCGAAAACAAATAGCAATGGGACTTGACCAGGAAGAATTCCCTTCGCTGCACAGATCATACAATTCCCCATATCTCCCGGCCGCTCGACGCGCGCTCGCGGCGAATTTGACCGCCCGCCGCCGCACCGCAGCCACCCATCTGGGCGCTTTCCTCGCTGCTCCCGCCCGCCGGCGGCCGCCCCCCCCCTCCACGGGCCCCGTTGGGGCACCCCGCTGCTGCTCCCGCGGGCGGCCGCGGCGCGCCACCGATCCGCCGCCCCTCCCACCGGTCTCCCTGGGGGGCTCCCGCCGCTGCTCCCGCCGGCCCGCGCCGCGCGCCACCGATCGCCCCCCGTCCACGAGCCTCCCTGGGGCACCCCGCTACTGCTCCCGCGGGCGGCCGCGGCGCGCCACCGATCCGCCGCCCCTCCCACCGGTCTCCCTGGGGGGCTGCCGCCGCTGCTCCCGCCGGCCCGCGCCGCGCCCCACCGACCGCCCCCCTTCCACGAGCCTCCCTGGGGCACCCCGCTGCTGCTCCCGCGGGCGGCCGCGGCGCGCCATCGATCCCCCACCCCTCCCTCGGGCCTCCCTGGGGTGCTCCCGCCGCTGCTCCCGCCGGCTGCGGACCCTGCCGCTGCTGCTCCCGCCGGCGGCGACCGCCACCGCCGCGGTAGCGTGGCGGCAGCCGCCACGGCACCTCGACCCCCGTCCCCGTCGCGACGCTCACCACCGTGACGGCCCGCCCCCCCGCTGCACGGTGGCGACGGTCGCCTGCGGTGCGCCCTCTGCCGCCCCTGTCGTTTCCCCCGCCCCTCCCGCCGCCACCTCCGCCGCCCCCGCGGCGTCCGCCACCGCCCCCGCCGCCGCCGGTTTCCTGCTGCGCCACTGCCGCCACTGGTCGCTTGCTGCCCGCCCGCCCCTGCCGTCGGTCGCCTTCTGCGTCCCGCCTCGCTCGTGTCAGCTACCCTCCACGATTTTGCGGTATGCCGCGCGCCCCCTCTTGCACTGCTCTCTTTTCATTGAATGTGGTGGTGCCTACGTGGGTCGTGCCCGTCTACGGAGGATGGTGTTGACAGCTGGGCCTGTTCTGACGGTCTGTGGTTGACTGTCGCTGTTTTCTTCGCACCTGTTCTTCTTGGTGTGCTGGTTTTTTTCTCGGCGCGTTCAGGTTCCCGCTGGACGCCTCCGCGGGGAAGATTGAGATGGCTTCCAACCGGTGCCGACAAGGGCGACGCAACCTCCCCGTGGTCATCCTCCTTGGCGCGACACTTCCAGCGGCTGGCCCCGTTCTTTTGTTCGGCGCCATCCTTAGCATGGGCGGCGTCGCTTTGGGCTCTAGCGGTGGTGCCGACGGACCGTCGGCGCGCCATGGTGCCGTCACGAGGATGCACTTTGCCCTGGCGTCGGACCTGGTGCCGCCCGAGTGGAGCTCCCCGCCGCCAGAAGGTGGCGCTCCCCCTTCGAGCCGGTCGTCCATTCGGTCTGCTACCAGCAGCATGCGCTTCCACGACGCGCGGCAACTCGCTGCGGGTGACTTCTCCTCGTTTGGTGGCCTGCCGCCTGATGCACGCGGTCCGCGACCCGGCCAGGCTGTCACAGGTGCTACAGGCAGGCGGGGAGGCAACTACGCCGGGTGGGTCAACGGTCCCGGCCCGGGCGCCCCGCGGGGGTCGCGCCTCAAGATGCGACGGGACCTGCCCGCCGTCCTGACGGTGCTTCTTTGCACCGAGCTTAACCGCAACCTGGTCAATCACTTTGACGACGGTCTAGACGCTAACCGTGCACGCGTGGGGCTTCTGGCTCTGCGGGAGTCCATGCTGCACATCACGGACAAGGCGCTGCGGCAGAGAGCGTACATGCTGTCGCGGAGCGGCGCGGTAGGCGTGCTGCTTCATCTTGGAAAGCCCACTTCCCGCCTGGACCGCTGCCGCCACTCGTCCGTGGCCATCGCCATCTCGCGCGGTCCGACGGGGCGCGTAGTCTGCTCCTGCAGCGGGCCGGAGCAGTGCCTCGACATGGCTGGATGCATGTTTGGGGCCGACATGGCGGCGGCGATCGAGGCGGTGCGGACGGCCAGCGCGCTGACGCTGCAGGACGTCTTTGTCGTGCTCGCGGCGTCGGTCAGCGGGCCGGCGCTGGAAGTGGGCACGGCGGTGCCATACGGCAGGTCGCACTGTGTCGTGCGGAGCGGCACAGGCAGCTGGCCGTTTGCGGTCGTGCGGCGGACGGTGGCCGGGAGGTGGATTTGCTCTGCGTGCCCGACGTCGGACGGGGAGTGCCTCCACCGCAGCGCTGCCAGCGAGGTGGCGGGGAGCGGCTACAAGTCGGACGGCGACGGGGAAGGTCAGCCCAACAACACCTTTGGCGACGATGACCCCGGTGGCCAAGGCGGGATGGCCTCCTCGGGTGGCCGCGCACCCAACGTGCTCCCATCGCGCTACATGCAGGTGCATCAGTCCATGAACTTGCGCGACCTCGTCCCCCCCAACTCGGCACAAGTGGAAGCTTCCCATCTTTTGGCGGCGGCCACGACCGGGACGATGATTGAGTACGAGGCCCCCGAACAGTGTCCCTTTTGCCTCAGCGGCAAGGCGCCCGGCCAGACGACGACGCCGCACGACTGCCGGGTCGAGTTCATTGACGGCTCGGTCGGCATCAAGGTCTTCTCGTGGCGGTGCCCGTCGTGCAAGTACCGTGTCATGTTGGACGGTCGCGAGTACGGGCTGGTCTTCGCCTCCCCGTACACGGCGTACACCGAGACGTTCCTTTTTGAACTGGCCGTGAGTTTGTCCCGCAATGGCTGCTCCTTGCGGTCGTCGTCGGACCTGCGCGTTGGCTTCAGCGAGCTGTCCGCCCCGTTCAAGTACCTGCCCGACTGCGGCCGCTTGCGCTCCCTCACGACGCTCAGACGGGGCATCATCGTTTACCTCCAACTTGCCATCAGGGGGCTGCCGGCGCATGTGTCGACCTGCTCGAATTGCGTCGGGGCGGACGGGCGCATCGACGTCATCTGCTTTGATGGCCTTCAACTCGGGTACAAGGTGAGATACAAGAAGCCGTTCATCCGCACGTCGGTCCGCACGAGCGCCATCCCGAGGGCGAGCCTCCACGCGCACGTGGTCACGGACAGCGCCGTCGCCAAGGCGCTCGGCACGGTCCTGAACGCGTCCCCCCACAAGGCCATCGCATCCTCCAAGACGATCACCACGATCAACGCCATCCGCGGCTGGGCGATGGCCGTGTCCGTGCTGCTGGGCAACGTCCCCGGCGCCGACGTGGCCATGCTGGCCGGGGAGGAGCAGCACGGCATGAAGTCAAAGTCCACCAACCGGGGGTGGGACCCGGCAAAGGACGGCGGTGTGCGACCCGAGTTCACCCACTTCCTCCGCACCGTTTTCTGCTGCCAGCTCGTGGCTCGCAGCCTCTGCGTTGACATCACGGCGGCCTCGTCGGACCTGCGGCGGCGCGTCCCAAAGGTGTTGATGGAGCGGATCAAGGATCTCGTCGTCACCGACAAGTCGGGACCTTTGCCTCGGGGGACTGTGGGCGAGGCTGCGGGAAGCCATGAGGCCAATGTGGAAGAAGTTGGGCGCCAAGGTGGTCGCGGGGCGGGTGGTGTGCCGTCCATCGAGTCTGCGGCAGCAGCTTCACCACTGCCGGGAGGAACTGAGCCGCCAGCGGGCGGCGGGGTCGCAAGGCGGGACGTGGACGAGCGGAGTGACGGGTCCACCGAGTACGAGCAGTCGGACGACGAGCTGTCCTCGGCGGACGACCGCATGTCGGACGAGGACGACAACTACGAGTACGCGCCGCGGCTGGTGTGGAACGCGTCGGCCCCTCTCGTCCGCTACGCTGAGCTGTTCAAGGAGCGCGCGCTGGCGGACACGGGCGGCGCCAAGGGCCTGCAGTGCGAGTCGGAGCGCCTGCTGCGGCTGCAGCCGACCATCCCGACGACCGCCGCGGCGTCACTCAAGGTGATCCACTTTGCGCGCGCCGTGACGGTGGACCCTTTTACCTTGTGGGCCCCGGGTGGCCAGTGGGTGGCGCTCGACGCCCTCATTGCCGTACTGGGCAGGCGGCGGTACTCGTCCAGGGCACTGGCGGAGGTGCTCGAGAGCGAGGAGGTGCGGGAGTTGCGTCTCCTCCGTGACGCGACTGCTTGCTTGGGGCCGGCCTTTGCCATCCACCCCGATGTGCGCGCCGCCTTTAGGGGCCTGCTGCTGGCAATGAAGGCGACCGGGGCGGCGTACAAGAAGTATGTCGACGACAGCGAGGTCGTCGGTGAGGACAGCGGCAGCGAATCCGAGTGCGTGACCGATCGCCCGCGCGCCCCAGGCGGTTTCCGCCCCTTCTTCACCAAGCTGGCGATGGCGTGCGCCCACCCGTCCGAGACGTTCACCCCGGCGCAGTACACCCAGACGTGGCTCGAGACTGATGCGTCGGTCGACTCGTACAAGGCGGCCTACGCCGCGTCGCCGCGCCTCAATCTCGAGGCGGACTTCCTGGCCAGCGGCGTGTGGGCGCCGAGCTTCCCAGTCGTGAGGCCGATTCCCGCGTTCCACGGCGACGCTGCCGCGGCAACAGACGAGCCCGACTGCAACCACCTAATGGGACGCGAGAACAAGTACACGGGCGGGACGTTTGGGGCCTTTTGCACGTGCGCCCACCCCAAGTGCATCGGCGTGGTCGTCCTGGACGGGTCCGAGGGGCACCGCATGCCCATTGAGTTCATCGTGCAGCGCTGCCTGGAGCTGCCGTCGCGGGTCATCTACGACTTTGCGTGCGCCACCCTCAAGACCGCACTCTGCCGCCTGCCTTTCGTCGCGCTCGCCGTGCAGTTCAGCGTCGACCGCTTCCATTGGCGCAAGAACCACGTGCTGTGCACCAAGGCCATGAACCCGGACTCGTACACGTCGATGGAGGGCGTCAACACCTCGTCCTCTGAGGAGCGCAACGCCCTGTCGCGGCGGCAGGAGCACCACCTGCGTCTGATGAAGCAGGAGAACTTCATGCTGTTCACCACATACCAGCAAGCGCTCTCCAATGTCATCGCCATGTTCCGCGACAAAGAGACGGAGCTGACCCCGTGCAAGTGGCCCAAGTGGTACAGAGAGCAGTATGTGGACGTGATTGGCAACACTGCTCTGTGCACTTAATAAAATCTCATGCACTCACTTCATTCTATTGTTTTCCAGATAGGTCCATGGCACCAGTGACTCGGCAATCCATCAGCGTACCACGAGTAAACATGTCCAAATGAGCATGCGCAGTGCTAGCCCAGGTGTTGGTGGCGACAAGAGGAGGCGCTCCGAATGGATACAAGCCGCCCATACGCCTATATGAACAGAGCGGGGGCTGGGCGCGGCACTTTGCGGCGGGGCATAAAGACAGAAAAGCGGGGCGAGGGGCAACGGGTGAGGAGCGGTGCTGGCTGTTACTGTCGAGGTGGGGGTGTAAGTAGTGAGGCGGTCGGGGCGGCTTCGACGGTATGGGGAGCTGGCGGCGCGGCGCCGTGTGCGCGGGCGGGCGGGAGGGCTGTACTGGTTGCGTACTGAGAGAGCGGCACGATTGCTGAGGAAGGGCCTTGTGGCGGGGGAATGGGAAACGCAGTGACAGCGCACTGAGGGGCACCGTAGGACAGGGGATGCAGTTCAATGCCCGGGGCAGAGCGGCGCCAGCGACCAGGCGGCACAGGGGTTTACATGGAAAAGGCAAGCGAGGTGGTGCAGCCCGGGCATTGCGGGCCGTTCATGGGGGCGCGCGGTTGCACGCTGCATCATCGGCTGGACCCGCTTGGGCACTCGCTTCGTGGCGGCGGCACGCCAGCCGTACGCTTGCGCACCGCAAAACCACACCGGCTCTCCCCCTAACCGCCGTTCACAGTCACTTGCCATCCAAGTGCACCCCCCCACTGTCTGGGTGCACCCCGCCGCCGCCGCCGCGCGGATGACGGCGGTCGCCGCCATGGTTGCGGGCGTCGACTGAGTTCCTCCCACTCTACCTCCATCCACCCCCAAATCGCCGCTCTTCCTACACCCATGCACCTCTCAAATCCCCCCTCCTTCACGTACCACCCGACCGAACCGTCTGCAGCGGTGCTGGCATCGGCCCCATCCGCCGCCTTCAACACCGCGCCCGCCGACACCTGCTGCTGCTTTGCCACGGAGGTGCGGGGGCCCATTGGCGCGCGCCTGCTCGTCGTCAGGTCGACAGCGGCTGCGGCCCCCCGTGCAACGCCGACGCCCGTCAGAACCACCGCCCATATGCCCTCTCTCACTAGCATGATCGAAGCACACGGCAGATGTGGCGCCCCCGTCCCCCTCCCCCCACAATCCCCACGCCAGTAGTGCGGGCGGCCCTCATCGTACCCAGCTGGCGACGCCACGGGTGTTTAGACGTGCTCGCCTGGCCCTACCCCGAGCACGTCACTGGTGGGATTCCAGCAGACTGGGGCTGCTGTCCCTCAGCGCCAGGTGCCCTGGTAAAACAAGCCCTGCAGGAGCCATTGCATACCCCCACCACAGACCACGCAGGCACCGATGCACCACCCCCCGCACAGACCCCCCAGACACCGTTGCAATCGACCCTCCCGCAAATCACTTCCAGCGCTCCCCCCCCCCTGCACTGGCCAAAATCGATGATCTGTCCACATTGCGAGCCTTGCACGAATCCACACTGATCGGGTCCAGGCCGCCAAATGGCCAGATGTCATGCCCGGGCCGCTGTCGTTGCAGTCAGCTTTCGCTCCCGCCTCGCCTCGGAGCCCTGGGCGACGCTCCCTCTGCGGCGACCAAGCCGGCCCTCCCCCCTTGTGGCGCCCCAGCTGCACTACGGCGCCCCCACTTCGCCTCCCAGACTTCCCCGCCGCAGGGGAGGGCCGCTGGTGGACCTCCCGCAGCCCACCACCCGGCGCTTGTGCGTCTCTGCATCCCGAAGCGGCCCGCCCCATCAGTTCCCTGTTCCCCCCGCTCGGGGCGGCGCTCCCAACCGCACTCTCTGCTCCCCATCCCCTCTGTTCCTCCCTCCCGCCCAACCCCCGCCCCACCAACGCAGCTGCAGCTCCGACTTCAGCGTCGCGCCGCCAAGGCCTACCGCCGGCCGTCAACACCCCGGCCTCGTCGACGCCGCTACCAGGGCGGGTCGACGCGGCGGTCACCCACCTGCGCCTCCGCATGCATCGCGGGTCAGCCGCCTCCACCGACGCCCATGGGGGCGGCGGTGAGTAAGTGGCCACTGACCCGCTGCGACGGCGCTGTCCTCGCGGCCACCACCTGACCGGCCGCCATCGCGCGCCCCCGCCGCCGCACTGCGAACGGTCGCTGTCCCGTGTGCTCCCATGGACCCCCCCTACCCCCGCTCTCCCCTGGGCAGTCCCGTTACGGCGCCCCCCCCCCCTTCCAATTTCTGGCCGCAAATGCAGCAACGGCCATCCCTACCGACCCAGCCTTTGTCTGCCTCGCTCGTGGCCCCTTTTTTTATTGAAGTACAATGCGTCGCTGTCAAAGCCAGGCAGGGAATACAGAGGGTAGGAGAGCGGCAGGAGTGAGAGTGGCGGAGCCCCACCTCGTTACAATCGTAGCACGCCCTTGTTTCTGGCGACAGAGGCGTACTACCCCATCACCCCGTGTCGAGCAGCAGAGGAGACAAAAGAACTACACGTTTTGTTGCTAGAACTAAGGAAACGTAGGAACAGTGCGGTCAACAGCCAGAGCCACCAGACAGGGAAAAAGACCCTGGGGTGCGAGCCAACGATGCATCACCACAAGAGCGGCGGGAACGCTCATACACCATCCCACGCATGACAACATGACGAACCAACGCCAACCGCAACAGGTCCCCATCAACACAAGCGGGAAGGTCTAGTCCCAAAGCAGTGCAAAACACGCGAGCCACTGCAAACGCTCCGCAGTTGTAGTCGTCCCGTTGCAGGATGTTGGAGCAGGGCGTCTCCTTCCACTGCCGCACGCCGCCGGCGTTGCCGGCCGCGACAGGCGGCCGCTGCTCCAGGAGCACGTCACGCAGAAGACGCACCCGCGCGCACGCGACCGTTTTCTCCTCACTCGGAGGCCCCGGAGAGGAGTCGTAGATGAAGATGGTGCACGCCACAAAGTCAATGGCGGCGGCAATCCAGTGCTTGTTGCACAGGTTGATCACCATGGCGACGACGTCAGGGTTGTTGGCCTGGTCCGCAATCTCGCTCGCGGCAACCTTGGCGGCGGCCTCGGGGACGCGCAGGCCGTTCGCGTCGATGCGCAACAGCGACGCCGACTGGGCAGAGAGGAGGATAAACGTCTTGGACCCGGCGACGGCCAAGCGAAGCTCCACCAGCGATGCGTCGATGAGGCCGTTGGTCATGTACGCGGCCTGCGCCGCCTCCACAATGTCTGCTACTTGGAGGGATTGACCCCCGTACGCGCGAGCGCCGACGGTTGCACCCCCCACCTCGGCGGCCTCGTCGAAAAAGCGCCACGAAATGTCGGTGAAGCAACACCGCGCCAACAGGTTCTTGACGTCCCTGGCTGCCGCCACCTGCGTCACCGCCGGGGACAACACAGCCCCCGATCCCGGCGGAAACGACGCCCCGTCGTTGTCTCCCTCGTCGTCGAAAAGGGACAGCCACGCAAAGCTCTTGTTGGCGGCGCTCACGCGCATGTTGTACGTGTGCGCGGCCGTCATATTCTTGAGGGAGTTGAGCACGACCTTGATGGACGGCCGGCCAAGGCTGTGCACTGACACCGCACACGCCGGGTTGGGGGTGCCGCTGTCTTCGATAAAGTACTCGCGGCACCCGTTGATCAGCTCCGTCGGAAGGAGCAGCCGCAGCCCCGCGTTCTCCGCCACCAGCGCGGCCTGCTCCGCCGCGGGCACGCGGATATTCTCCACGACGGGCGACTCCAGCGTCAACACCGGCTCGACGTGCCCGTCAGATGCGAGTGCCGCCACAGACAGCGAGCCACCGTCTCGCGCGAGGTCGGCGACGAGGCGAGCGGCGGGGAGGAGCGGGGTTTTTGGGGGCCCTTGGCCTCCACCACCGCCACCAACGTCAGCATCGTGTTGAGCGTCGTGCACAGGATCGCCACCCCGCTTGCCCATACCCGACGCGGCGGTGCGCACCTTCTTTGTCACCGTCTTTGCCTTCGTTGTGGGCGCGCCCCGCTTCTTGGGCGTCAATCCCGCACGTGCCGCGGGGCGCGGCGTTGGCTTGCCGTCCGGGCCGACGGGAACCTCAAACGCGCGGAAGAGGAAGTGGCGCCAAAAGTCGCACATTGACGCCGCCAGCAAGACCGCCACCTGCCGCTTGTTGAGCTTGACCGCATCCCGATGCCACGGCGGGAAGAGAGACATTGCGTCCACGTTGACGCGCTTGTCCTCCGTCGCCCACTTGTTGTGCAGAATCTCAAGCGGGCACGCCTGCGACCATGACCACTGCACGTCGCCGAGGGTGCGCGCGTCCAGCTTCTTGCTGATGGCCTTGAACATGTTCTTGAGGCGGACGCCCGTCACCTGGTTGATAGACCGCAACCCCAGCAACCTCAGCATCTCGTTGATCGTGGACGCCGCAACGGTCTTGGAACCGATCTGCACATCGTCAATGCTGAGCATCACGGAGGGGGGATGCAGCTCCAGGGGAGGGCACACGTCCACAGCATCTTGCGCGTCATCGCTGCTCGTCTCGGACGAGTCGAGCAAGCGGTCGTCGGTGCGCGGCCGCTCGCCACCGTCCGCGACCGTGGCCGTCGCCAACTTGTGCGGGGCGATCTTGATAAACCGCTGACGGCACGTCGACCACGTGCGCATGAAGGCCTGCTCAAACGCCACCGACAGCTCCGCGGAGGAGCAGTCGATGACCGCACCGTCATACGGATCCGTCGCCGCCCCGATGCCCTTCTCGATGACAATGTAGACCCTGCTCCACTCGCTCGTGTTGTGCGCCATCAGGTCCAATCCCATCTGGGAGATGTGGCGGATGAGCAACTGGGACGTGGCGGTCTGCCGCGACACAAACGCAGCACCGGCGGAAGGAGCCGCAGCAGGACACGGGCCGCCATCCGTGGCGGTAGCAGGCCGCAGCGTTACCGTCCGACCTTGAGGAGCACCGGAAGCGTCGGCGGTAGAGTCGGGGCTGTGCACCGCTCCGCCGACCGGCTCTGCAGAGCCACCGCCTACATCGGCGTCGGGGGGGGAGGACAGACCGAGCACCGCAGGGTTACCGGAAGTGCCTCGACAAACGGTGGTGGACGGCGGCAGCGCGGCAGAGACGTTGGATGGCGGATCCGCCGACGCCCTTTCCACGGGTGGTGGGGGGCGGGGGAAGGCAGGAGCTTGGCTTGGCGGAGCGGCGACTGGCCCGCGTTGAGGGGGGGATGCCGTCGCCGCCATGGGGGGAGGCGGACGGGGACCGGTGCCACCGACTGCGAGAGGGGTGGCGGCGCCAACAGGGGGGGGTGGCGGTGCATCGCCTGCCACGGGCACGGGCGTGCAGGTGAACGAGGCACCGGGTGACGCTGCCGCAACCGCCGGTGGCGCCGTGAGCGCACTGGCCGACAGGCCAACACCCCACCCGACGGGTGTGTCCAAAGACGCCGGCACGCCGCCAGCAGGAAAGGAGATGGGCCACAAATGCGGTGGCAGCGCGGGGGGCGGGGAGAGCAGGAGGGAGGTTGTGCCAGGGGCGAGTGGAGGTAGAGGGTGAGCAGGGGGGATGTGTCCCGGGCCCCCCCTCGAGGCAGAGTCAACCGCACCGCCAAACGACAAAAGGGAGCCGACGGGCGCCGCGCGACCGGCACGGGAACCCATACCACCTGGCGGTCGGCGCCAACGGGAAGGCCCGGAAATCAAGGCGACGGACTACGGCAAGCTCCGCAGACGCAACTGCACCCGACACAGAAGCCGCCGCCCCCAAAAGCACCCGCCCCACCAACACCACCACCCCCAAACCGCAGCACCGGCGCCCGCTGCGCGACAAACCGCACCCCCACCCCTGCACACAGATCGCACACCAGCCGCCGAGCAGGACGCCACGCGCTCTTAAGTAGGGGTGGCGGGCGCGGCGGAGGGCGACGAGGCCACCGGGCGCGACCACGATGGCGCCGCGGACGCTGCCACGAGCCGCAGTACCCGTATGCGCGGACCCGCGGGAACGACGGCATCGCCCCGCGCGGGAAGCGCCCCGTCATCCCGGGGCGCTGGCCCGCCAAAAGCGCGCGCGGGAGCCGCGCGGAAGCAACGGTAGCAGCCCGCAGCAGGCGGGGAGCCGCGGTACCCGTACCCGCGGACCAGCGGGAACGACGGCAAAACCCCGAGCGGGAACGACGGCATAGCACCGAGCGGGAAGCGCCCCGTCATCCCGGGGTGCTGGCCCGCCAAAAACGCGCGCGGGAGCCGCGCGGAAGCATCGGTAGCAGCCCGCAGCCGGCGGGGTGGCAGCGGTAACAGGAAGCGCAGGTGTGCGGGCGCTGGCGAAACCGCCGCCACGGCCAGCAGATCTGCGGCGCCGATTTTGGCGCACGCTGCACCACCAGATCACAGACGAGCTGCCAGTACACCCACCCAAAAGTACAGTCTCCCATGCAGACGAATACAACTCCCCGTCGACAGTCCACGACACCCATTGAACTGCCATTCCAAGCCCGTGGACCGATATTTTGGACCCGCTCGGAGAGGGGCACTTTTGGGGCAGCACACGAGAGAGGTGTCGACATCTGGTGCCGAAATCGCAGTCTGGAGGCCGGAGGCCGAGGTGGGTCGACCGTTGCATGGAGGCTGCGTTGGACGTCGACTTCTGAACTGGTTTATCCACCCTCCAGACGCGTCTGTGAGACGGGCTGAGTGCTCTTACGAAAGGATGGACCACGGCAGCACTTTTGTTGGCCCAGTGTGGCGCGCCTGTCCCATTTTGTGCGAATGGCCTCAGGGAGCCGCGGTG
>Ga0115030_1001066_pt1 | contig 12177 bp, 17 predicted proteins | sample SidtaG_4_FD_87174 | JGI IMG/M metagenome (GOLD analysis project Ga0115030, IMG submission 87174) | Marine algal microbial communities from Sidmouth, United Kingdom - Sidmouth_Male1 metaG | ecosystem: Host-associated > Algae > Red algae > Unclassified | place: Sidmouth, United Kingdom | collected... | reverse complement strand
GGGGGTGGGGGGGGGGGGGGGGGGGGGGGGGGGGGGGGGGGGGGGGGGGGGGGGGGGGGGGGGGGGGGGGGGGGGGGGGGGGGGGGGGGGGGGGGGGGGGGTGCTGATGGAGCCGTTCTTCTGCCTGCATAGTTCGTTGCAATGCCAATTCTCTCTTGTCCACTGTCATTCTAAAGATACGCACCGCCGGTCGGTCCTCAGATTCGCATGGAGCTACGAATCGGACACAGCCTCCACCCATCGCTTCCCCCGGCAGCACCGGTTGTCATCTATCGCAGATACGTCGCACTTGTTCCCACGCTCTACTCTTTTTCCGCCTCCACCAATGGCGGTACGTACTGTCGACCACCTGAGGGCGCTGCTGAAAGCGCACAAGCTTTCCATCAATGGGAGGAAGTCAATCCTGGAGGAGCGTTGCAGAGCCAATGCGATCGACATGGACGGTCCCATCCCGTCCGTGACAGCCCCTACGGCTGCGCCGCCACCCACACAGGCCGCCCCCGTCCCGGATTCGACCTCTTTTGCCACCCGCTTGCCTCTTTCGGCGCCAGTTGTGGCGGCTGGGACGGTCCCCGCCGAAGTACAACATGCTGTTGCCGCCTGTTCCTCGTCTCTGGGTGATCCGGCTCCAAATCCCGTGCCTCATCAAGCCCCCAACGACTCGGAGCCGGTGCGGGTCACCCCCACCGCCCCCACCGCCCCAAACGCTCGGGCGCCCGACTTCACCAGGTATGTAAAGATGCGTCTGGCCCATATTCTATCTGATGGTGAGGTGGCTGCTGGTGGGATGGTTTCCCGTGGGAAAATGACTTTTGAGCAGATGGATGCGACGAAGAGTCGGCGCGAGGTGTGGCTGGTGGTGGTTGGAGCCATGTTCAGCAGTGACAAGCAATTCGTTGTTCTCAAGGAGTGCTCTGATCTTAGTATCAACCCAAACCTGCACCCCCACGCCCGCAACAGTCAGTTTTGGCTTGTTGAAAGCCAAGTGGAGCGAGGTACGTTTGTTATGATCCCCGTGTGCCAGCAGCTACACTGGACGCTGCCTGTTTCTCGTATCGTTCCCTCCCGTAAATGAAAGTTGTCGCGGCATGCACTGCCGCGGTGATGAAGTGTTCGCTCTGTGCGACCTTCGGCTCCAAGTACCTATCTGTGGGCGCGGCCAACTCAGTTGCAGCTGTGTGCCCTTCCACTTTGTGGTGCTGCCCGCCTTCTTCCTTTGTACTGTTTCAACAGGTCAGCGCAGTTTTCTGGGACACCCGGAGAAACTTTTGCACGTCCGGGCAGCACATCTCGGCGCGGTGGTCGACGTACTCCGAGGGCAACACAATCCTGGACTACATATACATCCTCTTTGGCAGCCATCAAATGGTGCTTCAGCTCATCAACCCGGACATCGGCGTGGGCGGGGTGGGTGGGAACGCCGCGTCGGGCCTGCAGATGGTTACAAGTCACACCCCCTCAGGCCGCCAGAAGAAGCGGCTAGTCGAACCAGCGCTTGTCGTCCTCGTGCAGAACTCGGCCGACATGGTTGCCGTGGCGAAGAAGCACGCCGACGCGTCCAAGCTGTCCTCCCTGTCTGCCACGCTCAAGAACCTAAAGGACGCGTGCGCGGAACCCGAGTTTATCAGCACTGTCGAGGACCGACTGCGCCTGGTGTTGGAGATGGGAAGTGCCGCGCGCCTGGCACCCACCGTTCTTTTTCCTGGCGGCGGCGGCGGTGGACGGCCTGCAAGCGTATCCTTGACTGATTTGAGTGTACAATCATGCCGAGTGACATTGTTTGTTCTTTCCTTGCGTGCTCGTTGAATGACTGCTGTACCAGTGGTGAAATTAAAGGGAAGAAGCACACGTTGGGGCGGGGCGGGGGTATCGCACAGCGGCACTGTGCTTCTACGATCGGGAAAATGACGTTGCATCTTTGTCAGTGTCGCGATGGGCCGCGGCTCTTCGGCATGGAAGCACGGGTCCCGATTTTTTTTCCTTGTGCGTGTCCGTGCCGCGTGCTCAAAAAGAGGTGTCACTTTAGTACATAGCATCCACGCCAGGGCGCAACACACCAAGCTCCTCCAATCGGTCTGTCCACCTCCCTCGCAGGTGAGAGCGCTCCAAGTCCCGGCGCCGCCCTCGCTCAAAAGGTTGAGCGCTATCATTCTCACAAAAGTACACGGAGCCCCCGACGCTATCCATCTCAAACGGCGCTAACGCCTCCTCCGCACAAGCATAGCGGCGGAAGTAGTTGTGAAACTTCAAACAGGCCCGGATGAGGCTCGGCCTCCTCAACAAAGGCACCCGCAGGGGCCGCCAAAACACAACCCACCGCCAAACCAAAGTACCAAATGCTTCCTCAATGTGGACGCGACAGGATGACTGGAAATAGCTGTAGCTATCCTGCCACCGGTTACCACCACCGCCCCCAGGACACGGCACCGCCATCGCTTCCCCCGCCACGTACGCCGCGTCGCCGTCAAAAGAGTAGCCCGCGTAGATCAGCCGCATGGTAGTGGCGTCGCGCGAGTTCATCAGCATGGCACCCAGGTCCGGAGAGGTGAAGGCCGCCGAGTCGTGACAGGATCCCCGGCTCTTGCAGCTCATCCATATACCTTCGTACTGGGCGTTGCACACCTCCTGCGTGTTGAACGCGTAGAAGCCCTTCCGGGAGTAGTAGTCCGCCACACAGGGAACGTCCACTGCCAGCGGCTGCTCCTGTTGTACAGCTGTTCCATCAATGGCACCCAGCACGTTGTCAAACGGCGTCTTGCGGCTGCTCTTGAGACCTTGAGCCGTCTGTCGTCGCCAAACTCGGTCCCCCTGCACGAAATTGAAGTCCAATGAAGCAGTTGCAATCACGGCGTCACTCACCTCCCACAGGCAATTGTACATGGTTGCTGTACCGACACCAAAAGCGGCGCAGATGTCGAGGTAACTGCCTCCTCAGAGATAGCGCATGGCCATCGCTGTCCGAAGCTCCGCCGATAGCCCACGTGACGGCAGCCGAGGGCGTAGCTTGTCCACCAGGATCGTGAAGGCGGGCTCCGGAATTCGCACGGCGCGCTCAAAGTAGCGACCGTTGCGAGCACGGACGGCGGAAAAAGAGGCGGCGGTCGCGTGAAACTCTTTCACCAAAGGTCTGGACAACACACTCCGGCGCAAGCGCACAGCTGCTGCAATATTCTTCATAAATGCCGCCTGCTGGACCACAAAAGAATCCATGGTCTTTCCACCGCCACGGCGTGACGCCGATCAGTATGGATCGGATCGGACAGCCGACGGCGCTTTCATCGCACATCAAGTCACACGTCATCTCGGAAGCAAGTTCGATGGTTCTCGAAAAGAGCATGGATATATAAGTCTTTTCTGGTCAATGTACAGGAGTCCAGCTCCCACCGGGCTTTCCGCGCCAGTCACATGAGCGCCACATGGGCCGAAGAAACCTTGGAACGTGCCTGAGTCGGCTGAAAGCCTCCCTGCTAGATTTAGGATCGAGAGGGGGCACACTTGCAAGAATCGGACCCCTGGTGGAGAGCATCTGTTCACTTTTTTTGTGACCCCCTGGCGCTTCAGAAGTGCATGTTTTTGACAACCTACTGTATGTAAGGCTCTCTATGGTCAATTGCATCTTCTGTGACAGTCACGTGCACGGTTTATTGCTCAAGAGATACGGTACAGGATCGAAGGTTCCGGAAGTGCCCCTTTTGTTCATGCCTATGTTTTTTCATGCGCTACGAGTCGTCCAGAAACACTTGGAAGATAGCATATAACAATGCACTCTTGGAGCTCTTGAGTCACTCTTCCTTTCTGTGTTCGTTTTTTTCGAATACAGTGCGCCCTTGGCGGCCTTGTGCCAGCCTGAAGTCGCGTCGCCGCCATTCGTCTTATTGCATGAGATGCACCTCTGGGTTGACTCACACGTTGGAACCGCAGGCGATTCTACGTTGGACGCGTTTCCCGGGACACATTATCTACACTCGGAACTCAAGTTTCACATGGACTCTTCTGGAACTCAGGTCCAGTGACAACAAAAGAGCGGCCACGTATTTTCACAGCTGTTCAGGCAGGCACCAGCGTGCGAGACTGAGATTCTCCAGTGTCCGCGGAGCGTGCGTCGCACAAAAGCACGCGCCTGCACACCAACTGGACGCGTGCATGTGAGCGCGCAGTTGGGCTGAGCGGTTGTAGGTCCTGCGATTTCGACGGCGCACCTCTCGCTCACCCTCAGCCGCGTCCCCTCTCACCTGTTACCCACAAGCCGAAGCTGGCCGGCTGCGGCAGTTTGCACGCACGCCCTACTCCCTCAAAATCTTCCCAACTTCCTTATTGTCGTTCGTCATGGCGGCCGACGCGCCGGCCGCCCCGACCCCTTCGGCCGACGCTGTCTCTCGTGCTGTGCAAGACGCGGGCGGTGTCTCGGGGGCCAGCGATGCTCCTTACGGCGTGACTGGGGTGCCTGGTGCGGGTGGGGCGTCAGGAAGAGACGCGACGGAGGGCACTATCAATGCAAAGAGCTCCTCCGCGACCTTCTTTCCCTTCGTCCGACTCTGTATTGTGAAGCTGTGGTCCGACTTGGTGCATGCGCGTGCCCGGCGTCCCCAGAGTCGCGGCGTGTCCAAGCGCCTCCAAGTGGCGTCCAGCTCCGCGCCCCTCGTGGCTCCCGATTTGTGGGTGAAGCGTCTGCGAATCAAGGGAAAGCCCATCCACAGGGCGGCGGCGTCCCGCCTCATCTCCAAAGCCGTGACGCTGTACAGTGCGACCAACACTATCAAGGCGCACGACACGGCCAGGGCGGCGGGATACATTGAAGGCCGCGTCAATGAGCTCGTCCGCGAGCAGGGAAAGTCCTGGCGCATGGAGTATGCGGACACCAAAAGTATTTTGAGCTTTGTGATTGACGCGCAGCCATTGGTGGGTGGGGTGCAACGTGTCAACCACCCTGTTGGTGGTTCACCTTCTGACGACGGGCTCCCAGGCACGACAGGCTGCAGTGGGAGGCAGGGTGGGGCGGGGCGAGATGGCGGCGAGTCACATGAGGCCCGTACTGGCGGGGAGGGTGGTGGAGGTGTTAGGGCCGGGGTCGCGGGGGTGGGGGGGGGAGGCGACTGTGGGGCGGCGAATGAGATCTTCCTAGGCGATGCCCAAGGCGCTGAAGATGCGGACAGGGATTTAGGGGACAACGACGGACGTCGCAGCGACGTGGACGGTGGCGATGCTGACAGTCTCGATGATAGCGCCAGCGGCTCCTCCGGCAGCCGTGGTGAGATTGCGCCCGGAGGCGGCACTCGCCCCTCAGGCGGGGGAGCTCTTGCTCATGCCTCCCCCGTGTCCGTCACTGTTCCTAACCGCTGCGAAGCGAGTGGGCGGGCGCGTCGTGCGGCCGTGGCGGATGCGGCAGTCGAGGCGTTGCTGCCGGGTGGCGGGGACTTTTTGCGCTCCTTGGCCGCGTCGCTGTCCGATGATGCCCGCCGCTTCAATGAAAAGCAGAAAGCCCAGCGCCTGGTGGCGTTGGAGGCTGAGCGCACCACGCGGGTGACCATGCACACGGCCGCCATTGAGAAGCACCCTGACAATGAGACATTTTGTGGTATGCTCAAGGCTGCAGTCGGGGGGGACTCGTCCTGATCTACTCGTTTGATGTCTAGCATTCTCTTTCTTCCTCTCTTGTCAAACGTTCTCTCTGTACAACTTCTTCCTCCGCATAAAAGCACACACCTTCGCCGAGATTTGCTGCCGTCGCAGCCGCGCTTCCTCACAGGGTTGCACAGCGGACGCAGGGGAGGGATCCGGCACAGGCGGGCTGGGGAAGTCGTCGCCCTCATCAACGCATATGTTATGTAGCAAGATACACGCCGTAATCCATGTCACAGCAGAAGAGAACTGGTGTTCGGTAGCCAGCGTGAGACGGAGCTCTTTCAAGCTCCCCCATCGCCTTTTGAACATGCCGATCGCGTGCTCCTACTTGACCCGCAGCCCTCGACAGGTGGTAGTTGTAGTTTCGATGCTCCGCACAAATACATTCTGCTTCCATAAATGCCCAATCACATTCCGCGAGTATAGCATCCCATTGTCGCCCAATAGGTATTGCCCATTCGTGAAGTAGACATTTGGGTGGCGATGCCACGTCGCGGTCGACTGCACGTAGGTGTCGGGCGCTGCCCCCGTACAACCGAGCACGACGTTGGTGATACGGCAATCCCAGTCACAGGTGATGGCTCTCATCAACGTAGTGTTGGGAGCGGCTCTCAGAAGAGCCACTAGCACCGGTACAGTACTTCATTATTCTTGTGCTCTGAGACCTGTATTCTAAATAGAAGCAGAAGACCAGATTTGACCTGGCTTGGAAGTTGTCCTGCAGCGTGGCGGCTCGGCGCTCACGCTGTCGGAGAAACAACAGGTTCCGAAGCTGCGCTCACACAGAAGAAATATGCTTTTTTGTCGAGAACTTTGCCAGTGTACAGTCGTTCCAAAAAAAAACCTAGCACTCAGCCGAGATCAAAAGTACCACCCATATGTTCCTCGAATCGCGTAAACATGGCTGAGAGCCAGTGACGTGTCAACGAACAAATCTCAAAGCCGCTTTCATGCTCAAAAACTTCGGGAGCTCCAACACACGAGGCAGCACATTTTAGCAATGAGCCCTCCATCACTCTTTCTGGCTCCCCACATCGTGAAGCCGGGACCATCGGCCATTCTGGCTGGTCTCCCACTAGGGGGCGTGCCAGAGGTCACAGGTCCCGTTCGAATGCTCACAGCGCGCAGGCGGGCCAGTCACCCCATTTGGCTGACGGCCCAGTGCGAGGTGGACAGAGACCAGCCGATCTCCTCTTGCGCGCTATTTTGGGGCGATGGCAAGTCCATTGCGAAGTCATCCGAAATTGAAGCACGTCTTGAGCCCGCTTTGATCCCTGAACAATGACCCGAAGGTCGAGATCATGCGCCCGTTCTCGGTCGCTCGAAACTGCATTCTGGAAGTTGTAAGGAGCCGGGCGCATATGTCGACCAGACGACGGCGTCGCCGATCCTGTCCTTGACGCCAACGCGTTCCGCCCCCCCCCCCCTTCTCCCCCCAACGCACCGCCGCGGTCGCGTCCGCAGCCCACGCAGCTCCCCGGCACTCCCCCTTTGGTGCCGATCACCTCTGGGGCTGCATTTTCGGTGTTCTCTTTCGTCTTTCTTTTGCTGTGTTGTTGTCTAAAGGATACATGGGGTGGCGTTATTGTTTGTGGCGTCTCCGTCCTGGTCCGAGGGCGCATCCCCCTCTCGCTCTCAGCGAGTATGTTATGTGCATTGTGGTACGGGCCATGAGGAACGTTGTCGGCAACGATGCGGTGCGCTCAATTTTGGGGACTCCGCGTTGAGTCCTGTAGCAAATGCTCCAAGACCAAGTGGCCAAGAAAGAAACATCTGCGAGAATACTCTATTTTTTTCAGGCGACATAGGGACAGCCACGTGAAGGAGCCAGAGGCCGAAAAGAAACATGAAAAAGGCAGAGGACGCCAGACGAGAGCAGCAACAGCGGTGACGGCCGCATGAAGAATGGGGGCGGGCGGCGCCGGCCCCGGCCGCGACGGCGTTGGTGTAGGGGGAGGGGGGGGGCGGTTGGGAGGGGGGGGGACGGTGCGGATCGCGGTGGCGACATGGACAGGATCGGCGACGCCGACGTCCGGTCGACATATGCGCCCGACTCGTCACAACTGTTAGAATGCAATTTCGAGCGACCGAGAGCAGGCCCATGAAATTGAACGTTGGGCTATTGTTCTGGGATCAAAGCAGGATCAAGATATGCTGCGAATTGTGATGATTTCGCAATGGACTTGCCATCGTCCCAAAAAAGCACGCAGAAGGAGATCTGCTGGTCTCTGTCCACCTCGCACTGGGCCGTCAGCCAAATGGGATGACTGGCCCGCCTGCGCGCTGTGAGCATTCAAACGGGACCTGCGACCTCTGGCAGGCCCCCCAGTGGGAGACCAGCCAGAATGGCCGATGGGCCCGGCTTCACGATGTAGGGAGTCAGAAAGAGTGATGGAGGGCTCATTGCTGTCATGTGCTGCCGCGTGAGTCAGAGCAGCCCGCGTCTGATGAGCCCATTCCCGAAAGAGGCGAGCCCAAGCCCAGGGTGGGGTTCGAGTCCGGGTGCTAAGGTGGGGTTCGGATCCCACATGCCAAATTGAAGAGAGTTTGTTGGAAGCACTTTGTCCAAGCCCGCACCGTTCATGGTCGTTGCGCCAAATGCTGGACAGTCCCGGACAGGCGGATCGACGTTTCGGCCAATCAAAGGCACAAAAGTGCCTCTTTGGCAGGCCTGGACGTTCCACCATTTGGCGGAACAACAATAGTGTGATGGAGTCAGGTGGGGTTCGGTTCCTCAGGACACGCAACAACTGTAAGCGATTCGGCCGAAGGCGCACCATTCTGAACGGGAACCAGGTGGGAGCGAGGTTCCCTGCTCCCCGAGGACCAAGCCAATGCACGACCAAGTCGTACTCCCTGCAGAAAGATGCCACGCCCCCACTTCCGTGACCAGGCTATGATAAGTGTTGCAGCTGGCGCTGGCAGTCTGAACAGGGGAACAACGAATGCGATAGATGGCTCAGCGCGGCCATAGCCTTTTAGTTATTCGAACATCACGACGTGCGCTATACCTGGAGGCAACAAGAAGCCAAAGAAAAACATAACAAGTTGTGGAAAGTAAGAGCGGACCCGCTCCAGACCGCAGCAAGTCGGCACATTATGCACTTGGGATGTACAAATTGACAGCGGCGAGAACAGCAGACGCATTCCGTTTCGGCCACGCCAGACGGCCCCACCGACGCCCTTCAACCACTCAAGCACTGACGCAAGACGCACGAACCTCCCAGAAGCAAAGACCCGTCGATCATGAGGCGCTCCGTCTCCATCGCCAGTGGTATGTTACAGAGCGAAGCAGCAGCAAACAAGAAGCATCACAAAGAAAGAGCCAACGGCACCACCAACAGCAGGACAAAAAGAAATGCAAGAAAAAGAAACAACCATAGTGTCAGAGAGGCACGCAGCAAGCTTCGAAAACTAACCGATGCGGTGTCACCCGGGATGCGGGAAACAAGGAATAAAACTTCGCTGGGTGGAAAGAAGAACAAAAAGGCAGGGTTCTAAGCGACAGGGAAAACTATAGTACCCTGTGAGGCACGGGGAACGAAGTGGGAGGATGGCCGGCGGGGTGACGGCTAGGGATTGCGCCGCGCGCCGCCAAAATGTCGGAAACGGACGATGCAACCCACAGCGGCAACAGCAAGAGGAAAGAGCCCGCGGCCCCATCCACGGCAACGCCGGCCGCGGCAGCACCGACCGCAAGCACGGCGACAGCGCGCAGGGCGACCGCACGAGACACCGCCAGCAGCAGGGGCCCGGCCGTGGAGGCGACGCAATAATGATGTCTTGGGGATGTGCGCTGAGAAGGGCCGACCGGCAGTGGTGTCCAAAAAGAGCGGGGATTGGCGATGGTGGTCGCGAAGGGGGAGGGGCGAGGGAGGGTGGTGGAGGTGGGGACGATGAAGTGGCCAGCGCGACCGGCGCATGGGGCAAGGCGAGGTCTATATCGGCGCGCGCGCGTCCAGTTTTGGCGCCACCCAGCACTGCTGTCTACAGCGTGAGCTTACCGAACCCCAACCTAGCCCATCTTACTAGGAGGAGGCAACTATCAGATAGTGCGTTCACATACTCTCAATTCTATCTATCCACATCCGAATTCCACCCTAGCAGGTCGAACATAACCCCACCTCCACCCTTAGTTCCCGAAAACGGTGAAGGATTCCGACGGCACGAGCCCGTTGAGTAGGGACCTGCCTTCACGCTGTCTGTGAGCCGGTGAGAAGTCGGGTATCTATTGAAGAGTCCTTTCTCAATAGAGACGCTCTGGCGCTCTCTCATTGGTCTATCAGATGGCCGACAAAGTGTGCAGTGCCTGGTAGACCCTCGCGCCAATGAGGGCGCAGAGCCGTGCGAACTATCGAGGCAATAGACTGCCGGCCTGTGCGATAGTGCCAACCACGTGTGCACGAGGGCGACATTTTCGAGCCATGTCTGCAACGGACGTGCCACAAACGCCGAAGTCGGGCGCGGCGTCGGCTGTCCCCGAACTTTTGTTTCAGAAAGCTCATGTCCCTCACGAGAACGTCTCCCGGGACCGCTGGGCGTCTCCTGGAATCGTGGATTGGTGACGTTTAAGGGATTTTCGAGAGCGCCTGTCCAAAATGGAGAGCGTTGCATTGCAAAAGAGGCACATGTGAGGAATCGAGGGCACTATTGATCCTGCCGGAGTGCTAGGTTTTTTGTGGAACGACTGTACGCCGCAATAACAGCAAAAGGCTGTATGAGTCGAATCGGAATCCAAGTTCCAGCTGGTGGACCACCAGCAGAAACTGAATGAAGCGGAGCGAAACAGTATTCGGTAGGAGGCTCTCCCCACTGACAAAGCGTGCCCACCATGTGCCACGCTGCTTAGCGCAAGAGCGGCGAGGCGGCAGACTGCGGTCCCACGCCTTCGTCATCCGGGCGCCCGCGTGTCTGAGGCAGTCTACCGACCCGACTTGCTGCCCGGACTGCGGCGCGACGTCTCAGAGTGCTGGACGCGCCCCATTCGTGGTTCCAGACGCACCTGTGTTGACGCTTACAGCACTCTCGGCAATGTCGGCCGCATGTCGTATTTGCGAGATGTGGCGCAACGTGGCGCACACGTGTCTCAAGGTTATGGAAGTGTGGCCGGAAAGCAGAAATGGGAGGTCAATTTTTTTATTTTTTACATCATGCTGATTTGAATGATTAAAATCACTTACTCGGAGGGTCCCATGATTTAAATCGCATGGGCATTGTCCTGCTTACACTGATGCGACCTGACGCAGCGGGTGTGCACCGACGAGCGCGAGTCATGGTCATCGTTGAACTGTCACCGACCGCCGGCGTGACAGGGACAGAGCGGGGTGGGGTGCGCAACGCCACGACGGCGGGGATGGGAGGCAGAAGCGCCGCGCACGCCGCGTCAACGACCGCGACTGTGCGAATCGTAGCCAGCGCCGCCGTGACCAGGGGCGGATCCGCGGTAGGGGTCCCCGGGGGAGGCAGGAGAGCGACGAGTGGGGCGGGGAGGGGAAGAAGGGCGGGGAGAGGGGGAGGGTTCCCGACAATACCCCCGCCGCCGCCGCCAACAACGGCGAATGGCGAAGGGCCCGCGGAGGCGACGCACGCCACGCAGCAGGCGCGGGTAAACACACCCGCCACGAACGTCTACGCGTTGTCGGACGTGAGCAGGAACCACACCATCGCGGTGGAGGCAAGCGCGGCGGGGCAGGAGCCCGCCGCACCGCCGCCCGCCGCCGCCGCTGCCACAGCGGCCGCCGCCGGCACACGCCGGACCACGTTCAGCCGCAAACGCCCTCTGCCGTCGGCGAGTAGTGGCACGTCGACGGCGGCTTGGGTGGCTTCACTGCCACGGGTGGAAACGCGAAGGGCGGCCGCCACCGCTGCCGGCGCAGCGAGCAGCGGCGGCGATGGCGGCGGCTGAGGTGGCGGGCGCGACGCCGCGCCGTCGGCGGGCGGCGACAGGGTCAGAGAGACGAGCACGGCGGTGGGTGCCAGCACCATCCCCGGGCGCTCATTTCTGTGGGGAAAACCCCCTGTCAGGGGTGACACGACCCCCCGGCATGAGCCGGGGACGGGTAGTGACCAGTCACGCAACACCCCCCTAGGGGGGGAGCGTGGGACAACCCGCTTGGGCGGGTGTCCAGGGACCCCCAGGACCACACATGAAACGACCCCTCTAGAGGGGCGTGAGGCGGGGAACACCCGATCGGGCCCCCCTGGGGGGGTCTGACACACTCAAGGGGGACACACGTCTTTCCGAATCCGGGCCCTCTGGGGGGACCGGGAAGCTTGTGGAAGCTTCCGCAATCCGAGCGAAAGCCGGACCGAGACATGATCTCGACCGGGGATAAAATTCCACCGGAATTCTATCCGGGAAAATTGAAACATCTTGGGATAAGTCCCGAGGTATTGGTTTTCGGTAAATCCTGAAATCTAGGAAGTCTTAGTGACTTTCCTGCTTCCGCCTGAGACGGGCGGGGGTCCCCTTCCAGTGGAAGGGCTGTCAAGGATGCTGGGCAGGGGCCACTAGAGGCCCGGGCCTGAGACCGTGGCCCGTTGGGTACCGGTCCC
>Ga0115030_1001065_pt1 | contig 12183 bp, 15 predicted proteins | sample SidtaG_4_FD_87174 | JGI IMG/M metagenome (GOLD analysis project Ga0115030, IMG submission 87174) | Marine algal microbial communities from Sidmouth, United Kingdom - Sidmouth_Male1 metaG | ecosystem: Host-associated > Algae > Red algae > Unclassified | place: Sidmouth, United Kingdom | collected... | reverse complement strand
GAGCTGCACCAGCTCATCTCACCTCCCTTTTCAATCGCGACCAGGATCATTCGTCCTCTTGCTGCAGACCATGGATCGACTTGCGCATCCGCCCTCTGCGTTACCTACACCCCCCCCCCCCCCCCCCTCCCCCCCCCCCCCCTCCTTCCAACCTCCGCGTGCGCGTCTCTCTCAGTTTCCGCCTCCGACACTCGTCCGTCGCCCCACTCCACGCAAGCAGCAGGGTCGTGCCACCTCCAGCCGCGGCAAGCGCCACAGCCGCGAGCCTCGCCGCCCTCTAGAGACTACAGCACTTGCGCTACGTCCGCCCCGAAAGGGCTCCACCCGTGCCGCCAGACTGCCGTGTTGCCATGCGACCATCAAGCTGCGGCTGGCTTGCAATACCTCCACCCTGTAAGAGCTCCACCTGCGCCGCGCCACCGTCGTGTTGACGTTTCACCGTCCAGCTGCGACAGCACTCGCGTTGCCCCCGCGCCACAACCGTCTTGCCAGTCGCGCTCCAGCTGGCACCGCGTTCGCATTACCGCCGCCCCCCAGAGGCACCTCCCTGGCAACGGCAGTCTCCCCATGCCACCCCGCAGCTGCGCCCGCTCTCGTGTTTCCCCCGTCCCCTAGGAGCGCCCCCCGCATCCGCACCCTCGCGCTGCGCGGCACACGCGCGCCACAGTAGCAGACGCTGTCGTCAGTCGTCGGCGCATGCGGCGACGACCGACGTCGTGTGGCCGCTACAGTGAGCAGTACCCGCGGCCTCGACCGACGCGACTGCCAAGTCGCAGACAGCAGAGTCAGCGGCGGGCGCGCGAAGCGACTCGCTCGCGAAACCCCCGCCTCCCAGGACCCCCCCAATCCGCATCGTCGTGTGGCGTGCGGACACGCGCGCCACAGTAGCCGAAGCTGTCGTCAGTCGTCGGCGCATGCGGCGACGACCGATTTCGTGTGGCCGCCGCCGTGAGCAGTACGCGCGGCCTCCCCCGACGCGACTGCCACGTTTCAGACAGCACAGTAAGCGACGGGCGCATAATGCGACTGGCTCTGCGGGGCAGGTGAAGTGGGCAAGAAAGACCGCCCATCCGGTGCATGCGATGGACGCACAGGCACAGCCGACGCGCACGACGATGTCGTCGGCGGAGAAGCGACGTCTGGGGCTGGGGCAAACATCGCGTACAGAAACAGGCCACGGGGACAGAGTTCTTGTGGAATTTGTGGGATGCATGTGCGCGGCGAGACGAGGCGGGTTGAAACGGGCGAGGGGAAAGGCGTCAAGGTGGATCCAGGCTCAATTCGTATCGATCCAGCAACTCGCAAGGAGTCTGAGACAACACTTGGGGGCCTTTTCCACAGGACCGCCTTTGATTGGCCCATGTTGGTGCTCTGTCAGAGTGAGATACGGCATACTTCGCCGTGAAAACAAGTTTTCTGTTGAACCATTGGGGATGTCGTCCGACGCTCGTCCTGCCTGACCTTCCACTGAGGCGCGCGCCTCGTCAGGCTCCCGTGTCTTGCCGTGTCTTGTCACCCGGAGCCGCACGACGAAGCAATGGAGTGTCTCGCTGTGGACCACCTGCTCGAGTGGTGCGATGACGGGCCGACCGGCACCGGGCGTAGTGCCCTTTCCGGCGCGGGTGGTACTGCCGTGTCGGGCGTGGGCGGTGATGATTTGTCGGGTGCGGGTGGTGCTGCCCCGTCGGGCGCGGGCGCTGGTGCCTTGTCGGGCGCGGCCTGTGGTGCCGTGTCGGGCGCGGGGGCACCTTTTCAATCTGGCATCGGTCGGACCGTCTTCTCTGTGCTCGAATTGACCAGGCAGCACGCTTTCCGGTGCGGCCGCGCAGCGGTGCAGACGGCCATACGTGAGAACCGAGCATCAGTTGTGCATCAACTGGTGTTGGGACGGCGCTCAACCTCTGGCAGTGACACAGATTCTGTGCTAGCCACGCTCGACGTCGTTGCTATCGAGCACCTCGATTGCACTCCCCCAGTGGCTGATTTTGGAACACGGGCAGCTGTGGACGTCTCAACGACCCTTGGTCGGGATGAAGATGCCCTTGACCGCATTTGCGGCGACCGGTGTCGGATTGGGAGGGGAGGAATTGGGGGGTCGAGTGGGGACCGTGGGCATCTGGAGGTGCCGTCATCATCAACCGCGGAGCCCCACAATGAAGGTGGCGAAGGTACATGGGCGACGTGTTCCAGTCCGCAGAAAAAGCGGCGAACGAAGCCGGATGCGAGTCCGGCGTTCCAGTCGGGCGTGCACTGCAGCGGGGGGCCGCAATCGGGGTCAGCGGCAAGGTCATGCGGCCGTGGAACCGAATGGCACGAGGACAGCGGTCGGCTTCAGCTCGCTGGTACATTGAATCTACCCGTCGGTACCGTACGTGTCACGCGCCTGCCGGCGGTGGAGCGGCTTCCGACGTATGCGTTTGACGTACCGGTGCGTCAGTCGTGGCGGCGAGTGGAGGATGCCCCAAGGCACATGTTTGTGCCCCACATGGAGGACCGCGTTGGGAGCTTTTCTGACGCCGCTAATGCGGCGCTGCAGGACCGATGAGTGGGGCGCGACGACAGCGACGGCAGCGACGCGTCGAAAGATGGCACAGGTGGCCATCCCGCCGACTACTTCTATCTCTCTTCCAGGACGCGACGTGTCGCAACTCGTCGTGGTACCTGGTCTGTCGTGAAGACGGTTGGCGAAGGGGCGGCGGTGGTGGACGCATTGGCCACCCTGCTCGACTCCAATTCAGCCAATGTCAGGCGCACGATTTCCCTCATTGAGAGACGTGCCCGAGACAACGAGACGGCGCGTCAGGAGCAGGCATCGACCAGAACCCGTCGCGAGAGCTTTGAAGAACGCACTGGTGGTGTGTGCCTAGCTGCTGTTCTCGGCAGCGGAGCGCCCCACTCGGTGTCCGACAACCCTTAGGGACACATCCAGTTGCCGACTCTTCCGGGACCAGGCGTTCGCTCTGCATGATGAGGCAGCCCCCCAAGCCCGCACTGGTAAGTCGGAGTTACCGCCGACAGCCTGGATAGATCCAGGAGTACTTATGCGGTGATCGGCTTTTTTGCCTGTGCTTTTGACAGGCATTGCTGTATGAGGGTGATGTAATTACTTGTACTTGTACATCGAGGGGAGCGCATTTTGGAGCTGAGCTCGGGGAGATTCTCGTGGGCTCCTTAGGGATCGTCGCGATTGGTGGGGTGGTGAGAGCATGTACCCTTCAAGGGAGGGAGCTCTGCCTCGGAAGGTGCGTCGTGGGCCCTGTCACTGCGTTGGCGGGGGTGTGTCTGCATGACGTTGCGAGAGGGGCACACGAGGGGGGTACGAGGCTGCTGTCCTCGCACGTCCGACCGGTCTCGAGTACAGCAACGCATTCACCCACTTACCTCCCGCTTCACACTGCACAAATCTTCCGGTGCCGGGCGCGTCGACAGAGCATCGCGCCCGTGCGTGCCACAACGCCGCTAACGATGCCACGGCCTCCGGTATTGGCCCCTCGAGGCGGGCCCGGGCACTTCTCCAAGCCAGAGCCGTTGTGGCGTCGTGTGCGGAGGGGTTCTGTCTCCGCGCGGACGCTTGTTTACTGCGAGAGTTGCGCTCGGCGTTGCGGTCGCCCGGGGTTGGTGCTGTGGCAGCGGAAACGTCCTCAGGCGGGTCTTTTCTCGTCGCAGTGCCTCGACGTGTCTCCACCGGAACACCTATTTCGGTGCCCATCGTGCCACCTCGAACTGACACGACCATATTCGAACGGGACTCTTTATCTCGACTGCTCTGCCGCGTTTTTCTGCGCTATTGGCTCTACGCCCCTGCGTCCCTCGGTCGGAGTGTGTATTTCTACATCGGGTTTCCCTCAAGTGCTTGGCGTGACCTCCTTCATTCACGGTACGCGCGTCCTACAGGTCTATGTAATCTGATAATGCGTACCATGGTACTCTTTCCGGCCCCTCGTGGTGACGCTCTTGGCAGCGCTCTTTTCTTTCCTTTGACAGGACACTTCCCTTATAGAGACTAAAGTAAGAACCGTGACTCCTACAACAGCTGAGATGAGCCCGTTGTTTTGCCTCTATTACATCTCTATCTGCGCACTCCACATGCGTTGTGATCCATCGACACCTGCTTTCACCTGTCACGCTGCATGCAGGAAGATGCCTGCTCTTGACTCTCCCGGGAGTGATGCTACGACCAGCAAGCATGTTGCTGTGCCCAAGGGCAGAAAGAGCAAGACCAAGATGACGAAAAAGCAAATGAAGGCGTGGCGTGCTGCAGCCGCTCTCAAGTCCAAGGCAACTCGATTGCGCAAAGTAATCATGGATGCCGACGAAGCCGCTCCGCGCAACAGTCGCCAGACCGCGCGTGCGTCGACGTCGACGGCAACGAATGAAGAACTGAACCAGGTGTCTGGAAGCGATGCTGGTAGCGATGAGGGGGACTCAGAGTAGGAGAACGTCTCCAACGAGTCCCGCAAGACCACTGACAAGGACGCGACCGACGACGCGGACACCACCAACATTGTGGACACTAATCACTCGCCGTCCAACAAGCCCTAGAAGCCTTCGCGGTCGTCGGCGACCGACCCAAAAAGCGACGGGACTGGGACAAGGGCACCTTCCCCGTCAGTGGGCGGGTTGCAACCACCGGTGGGGTCCGCTGGCTCCAGCGGCGAGACTGGCGGCTATAGCATGGCCGCCAAGGCGCCTGTCTCGTCGCTGGGCGCTGTGACGCCAGTGCTACTTGCACTCGAGATGTCGGCCGATAAGAGATTGACGCCGCCCGCGACAACTGCATGGCCGACACAGAACGACGGGGCACACGCAGAACAGCGTCCGTATGATGCGGATCAGAATGCAGTTGCGGCGGCTTTGGCGGCCGCATGTGCGGCGGTTGAGGGCACGCCGTTCGGCCTGTTGCCGTCGCAACAAGATGCAGAGGCGGCCGCTAGCGTTTCCCCGGCCTCACCTGCTGTCGGCGACTCGACAGTGCAGGACAAGTACCGTCAGAGCAGCCCAAGCCCGTCGGCGCATCCTTCTCTTGATGGAGGCATCGGACTGGACGCGCCCGGACGCGACGATTCAGGTTTTCCTGGAGCTGTTTTCTTGTCCGATTGCTTGGGGGAGGGTGGCGGTTTCGCACATGCGCCACAGTCGGGCTCAGCCTGTGGTGGAGGGACAGCGGCGGAGTCGCGACCTGCTTTCGACGTGATTTTGATGGCCCCGTCTGATTTCCCTGCCGTGAAGGACGCGGTGCTACAGCGCAAGCACGCCGCGGATCGCTTCGCGTGGCGCGCTTGCTTTTCTGAGTGGGGCATTGCCTGGGAGGATGACGTGCACGCTGAAATGGTGGAGCTTTTCACGAGGGCGCGCGATGTCACACCGTCGTACGTCATCCATTTTGCTTTGGGCAAGGTGACGGCAGACGAGCCGGCAACACGCACCGGCCTCCAAGATTGGTTCTCGCGCATGCTCAGCGCCATCAAGCAGGGGATTGATGAAGCGGTTGCGGAGCCACTGTGCCGTGTACGCCACACGCACGTGCTTGCGGTGATTACGGCGGCCTACACCAAGTACGGCTTCAGTCTCCCGGACTCTGTGCACAACCGACCGGCAGCGCTTTCTCAAGGTCGCGGGAAGGGCGACGAGGCCAACGTCTTGCGCAGAGTGCAGATGCCCTCAGGCTTGGAGTCGTCGCCAACCGTGCTCCGTCGTGGAAAACGAAAGGCTTCTGTCGCGGAGCTTGGCAGCGCGGACGCCGAGCGCGTCAAGGCGCTCAAGACAAGCGCCAAGTCGGTGGCTAAGTCGGATGTTGAGATGGATGGAGCAGTTAGTGCTGCCGATGGCAGCGCTTCGGACGCCAACGGGGGGCACGACCGCACGATGGTGCGGATGATGACGGCTGTCGGCATCATGCTGAAGTACTACAACCCGGAGACCATGAAAGGGACTTCTCTGCACGACGTGTTCCTACGCATGCATCCTCGAGTGTTGAAGGGCATGTCGAAAGCCTCAATTGGTCTCATGGTGTCGTCCTGGAGGTGGGCACGCAGAGGCAGCAAGGGCCGCGAGGAGCGGCCGTACGACCGCCTGCACGCATTGGCCCTGACAAAGCCGGGCGTGAGCTCGGTTGCTGATGCGCTGCAGTACGTGCGCGACCTGCACGCCGTCATGACGAGAGACCGTTTTTGGCGGTACAAGCACGTCCAGAGGACAGCCGGGTCAGTTTCCATTCCGTGGCAGGAGTGGCTGGCAGAGGCGAAGGCATGGGTGCCGACGCTTGAAGCAGATCGTGCTGGAAAACCGCGCCCTCCACCTCCGGCGCACGAGCATGAAGCTGAGCTTTTGGCCATCGCTGCTGACGAGGAGGAAGCCGCGATTTTAGCGACAGCCTCCGTGCTGCCAAAACCTTCTTCTTGAGTAGAATGTGGGTCTTTTGTACTGAGACGTGTTGACCTCTTTAGTGAGCCTATGCGAATAAAGAGGTGCGAGGTGTAACGAACAGTCATGGAGCATGCCTACCGCAAAGTATGGAAGAGAAAGCGGCACTACGAACTCAGCAGCAGGATGCACCACACGGTGCAGCCGTGGACCGCCCGACGCCAGCACTGCTGCGCCCGCCAGACCGATGCGATGAGGGTGACTGTGGCGTTCGAGCGGATCGTCCGGCTGACCGCGGAGCCAACGAGGTGCAAGGGCCGGTTCGCCTACACGTCGTCACGCCCATCAGCCGCCACGCTCCAGGCGCCCCGAGCCCGGCTCCGCCTTGGCCACCGGCACATACGACACGAGCGGCTCGACCGTTGCGGTCGGCTCGAGGACCACCGCCACGGGCGCCGCAGCAATCGCCGGCGCCGCCGCCACGGGCGTCGCGGCGGCCACGCCCAACTCAGCTGCCTTCGACTCAAGCGTCCGCGCGCGGCTGAGCGCCGCCTCGCAATCCGACAGGCCCACCCGCACCGCCGCCGCCGGGGCCGCCGCATCGGCCGCGTCTTGGACAGTGCCGGCGAAGGCGGCGCCCGCGCCGCTGGCGGCTGCATCCGCCGCACCGGCCGCCGCGCACCGCTTCAGTTCCGCGCCCGCGGCGGCAGCGTCGGCCGCGCGCGCCTTGGCCACCGCCGCCGTGCCGGCCACGGCGCCCGCGCCGCTGGCGGCCGCGTCGCCCGCCGCCGCCGCGTGTTTGGCCGCGACGTCCTTGGCCGCCGCCGCCTTTCTGACCGCCACGTCCTTGGCCGCCGCCGCGTTTTCGGAGGCCACGTCCTTGGCCGCCTCCGCACCGTCGACAGCCTAATCCTTGACGGTTGCGGTCGTACCCGCGGCAGCGCCGACACCCTGAACCGTCGCGTCTTTGGGCGACACCGCCGTTTCGGCCTCCATGTCGTTGGTGGCGATGGCGCCCGCCACGGCCTTTTCCTTGGCCGCCGCGGCCGTTCTCACGGCAGCGCCTACACCCTGGATGGTCGCATCTTTGGCCCCCATCGCCTTTTCGGCCGCCACGTCGTTGGCCGCCACGGCTGCGGCCACGGCCTTGTCTCTGACCGCCGCAGCCGTGCCAACGGGCGCGCCCACCCCCGCAATGGTCGCCTCCTTGGCGAGCACAGCCGCGTCGGCGGCCGCATCCTTGGCAGCCACCGCCTCCGCCACCGCCTGGACATTGGCGGCAGCAGCCGTGGCGAGCGCGGACCGGACTCCCCCGACCGTCGCGTCCTTTGCCACCTCCGCCGAGTCGGCAGCCACGCCTGCTCCGCGGTCGGCCGCGACCGCCGCTTGGTTCTTGACCGCCGCCGCCGTGCCGGCCGCCGCGCCAAGCTCCTCGACCGTCTTCTACGTCGCAACACCCGCCGCGTCGACCGCCGACGCGGCCGCCCGGTCCACTGAGGCCGCCGCGCGCTCCTTGGCCACCACGGCCGTCCCAATGGCCACCCCGGGCCCGCGCATGACCGCGTCCGTCGCCGCCGTCGCCGCGTCCGTCGCCGCCACGCCCGCATCCGCCGCCGCTACCTGCGCGGTGCCGGCCGCCGCGCCCGCGGCCCGCGCCGCAGACGTGAGCGCCCCGTCCGCCGCTTCTTCAGCGTCTGCCCGCAACACCCCCGCCGAGTCGGCAGCCACGCCCGCCGCGCGGTCTGCCGCGACCGCTGCCTGGTCCTTGACCGCCGCCGCCGTGCCGGCCGCCGCGCACAGCCCCTCGACCGTCTTCTACTTCGCAACACCCGCCGCGTCGACCGCAGACGCAACCGCCCGGTCCGCAGAGGCCACCGCGTGCTCCTTGGCCACCACGGCTGTCCCAATGGCCACCCACGGCCCGCAAATGACCGCGTCCGTCGCCGCCGTCGCCGCGTCCGTCGCCGCCGCACCCGCATCCGCCGCCGCCACCTGCGCGGTGCCGGCCGCCGCTCCCGCGCCCCGCCCCGCAGACGTGAGCGCCCCGTCCGCCGCCTGCGCAGCGTCTTCCCGCAACACCTCCGCCGTGCCAGCCGCGGCCCGAGCGCCAAGCGCCATCACGTCTGTCGCGCGCGCCGCTTCATCGGCCGCCGCGTCGGCCGGCACAGACGTCGGCTGTCATCGCACAAGACGCACGGGGCGCCGGCGTCAATGCCGTCGGCAGTCCCGCCCAAAAATACGGGAGACGCACCGGGCACCGTCGCCGGCGCCGTCGGCAGTCCACGCACGGGACGCACAGGCCGCCGTCGCCGGCGCTGTCGTCGTCACGGCCAAACTCCTCAGGAAACGAGCAGGGCACTGTCGTCTTCGCTGTCGGCTGTCCTCTCACGGGACGCACAAGGCGCCGGAGCCAATGCCGTCGGCAGTCCCGCCCAAATATACGGGGGGACGCACAGGGCACCGTCGCCGGCGCCGTCGGCAGTCCACGCACGGGACGCACAGGCCGCCGTCGCCGGCGCTGTCGTCGTCACGGCCAAACTCCTCGGGGAGCGATCAGGGCACCGTTGTCGGCGCTGTCGTCTGTCCTCGCACGGGACGCACAGGGCGCCGGCGCCAATGCCGTCGGCAGTCCCCTCCAATAATACGGGGGGACGCACAGGGCACCGTCGCCGGCGCCGGCGGCAGTCCACGCACGGGACGCACAGGCCGCCGTCGCCGGCGCTGTCGTCGTCACGGCCAAACTCCTCGAGAAACGATCAGGGAACCGTCGTCGGCGCTGTCGGCTGTCCTCTCACGGGACGCACAGGGCGCCTGGGCCAATGCCGTCGGCAGTCCCGCCCAAAAATACGGGGGGACGCACAGGGCACCGTCGCCGGCGCCGGCGGCAGTCCACGCACGGGACGCACAGGCCGCCGTCGCCGGCGCTGTCGTCGTCACGGCCAAACACCTCGGGAAACGATCAGGGAACCGTCGTCGGCGCTGTCGGCTGTCCTCTCACGGGACGCACAAGGCGCCGGAGCCAATGCCGTCGGCAGTCGCGCCCAAAGGTATGGGGGGACGCACAGGGCACCGTCGACGGCGCCGTCGGCAGTCCACGCACGGGACGCACAGGGCGCCTTCGTGTTGCGGGAATCGGTGGTTGATGTACGGGCGGAGGCACGAAGATCCGACGAGGAACCCGTTTCAAGTGTGCCAGGAAAGCACGAGGTTCTGTCGTTTGCTGGACGCGGCGAAACGAGCCAGTTCTGTGGCGCCGCAGCTTCACCAGAAAAATGCGGCCAATCGGCTGCACAACACCAGACGCCTTGGCGGACCGCGGCCTGCACTGTCATGGAATGTCCAGTCTGCTTGAGGTTCATAAACGCAGTTGTATATTCACATTGCACTATCAATTCTTGAAACGAGGAGTTGCATGCTGCATTGTGGTTGGCGGTGCGACGAGGCAACGACGACTGGCGCTCCGGCACATGGACACACTCTGGCTCTCCGCTCCCCAACGCCTGCAACACTCCCCTCCGTCACGATCCCTCCCCATTCCAAGCGTCCCACATTGTCTGCTGTGCGTGTGCGTCCCCACCTCTGTGCGCTCTTGTGGCGTCCCTGTTCACGTGTGCAACACCATATGCCTCTGTCTGATCCTCCTCTCCTTCCTACATCACGATGTGCGCCTTGCCGGCCGGTGATCAGCCGTCTAAGGCCAACGCCACGGGAGCTACGCACAAAGCCGGGAGCAAGGCAAAGCGCAGGCGCAGCAGCTCGCACCAGCGCAAAAGTTGCTCGCGAAAGCGCCGCAGACAAGCGGCGTGGGCGGCAAGGACCATGGCGGCCGCCGCCAATTTGGCAGCGCCCGCGGCCGCGGCCTCGGCGCCTGTGGTCGCGGCGGCGACCGCCGCCGCCGCGGACACGCCTGCGGTTCCGGCCGCGGCCGCCGCCGTCGTGGACGCATCTGCAGTCTCGGCCGCGGCCGCCGCCGCCGTGGACGCGCCTGCGGTTGCGGCGGCGTCCTCAGCCGCCTTAAGGTCCTCTGAAGCCACGGTGGCGGCGGCCTCTACCCTGAGCGCGTTTGCGGCTTCGGCGGCAGCTGCCGGCACCGTGGACAACCCTGTGGCCGCCGCGGCGGCCCCGCCGCCGCAGATGCGCCTGCGGCCGCCACTGCCGTGGAACCGCCTGTGGCCGCGGCGGTGGCCGATGCCGCTGTGGCTGGGATTGCAGCTGGGGCGACCACCGCCACTGCCTGGGAAGCGCGGGTGGGCGTTATGGCAGCGGGTGTCGCAGTGCCGGTCGTGTCCGGAGCCCATGCGGACTCGACGTCCGCGTCGCAATACATCGGCTTGGAATCCGAGGAAGTCCTGGGCGAGGGTCTTGTGGGCTTGGCCTGCGTGGACGTCGGCAGCGCGCCTGCCACCGTCATCCGCAGTGCCGTACTCGGCGCCCTGCGACGGCATGACGGGCCCGGCGTCGTGTCTATGTTGGGATTCCTGGACGACCGCGCGCTCCGCTTCACGAAGGAGGGGGTGCTACGAGTCTCACCCAGTGCTGCTACCCCGATCATTAACACGCAATCCGTTGAGGAAATGACGCGTCCGATGCGCGATGGGACGCCCGTGGACAACGCACGACGGCAGATGGTCATGAATCCCCGGTTGGCGTCGACGGCTGTCGTCAAGTCCAGCCTGGCTCGACTTTGCGACCTGCTTTTCCTTTTCTATGGACGCCGGTACGAGGCGTCGGATCCAAAGGTCGTACTAACCTTGCGGGAGGCCAAGCCCCAGATGCCTCATGGCAACGCCGACAAGGACCAGCTGGGAAACCCCCCGCGATGGATTGGTGTGGTCATGGCCGTGGAGGACGGCTCACTCCTGGACACTTGGCCAGGAACGTTTTTTGATCTTCACAATCCTGGTAAGCAGCGGTGCGTGGTGCGTACGTTGTTGGTCACGCAGGTGTTGTTGACGGCGGCTCATACCCCCGTCGGCCACGCTGGGCTCGCGGAGGAGGACCGCGCGGGGGTTCCGACGACCCACCAACTGAAGCAGCTCCTCCACTTGCTGGGGCGGGATGCCGGCGTTGTCCCGGGACCACTGAGCGACCGAGTCCCCGAGGGAGACGACGGTGTGACACAAGCCGGCCATCAAGGTCCTCGTCGTGTAACCACGGAGCTCGCCGGGGTCACATGCGACGACGCGCGCCAACCCCTGCGGTACCCGATCCGAGGGGACGTTGTCCAGCTGGTCAAAGGCGGCATCGGGGATGACCCGGTGTTCCACGGGGTCGAAAGAAACGATGCGGTTGCCCAAAACGTTGCCCACGGAGGGGGCGGTGGCCGAGGCGGACGACGACGGACCCGCCGGGGACGATCCCGCAGCGCCGGTCACCGCGGAAGAAGCGGGAGGCTCGGTCCCACCCCCGGGGTAGCGGGGGCTACGTGCCGTTGAGACCGCGGCAGCCCAACCCCCACGGGTTTCACCGTAGCTCCGGGCCGCAAGGAAGTCCGCGGTGTAGGGGAGGTCTAAGGGGCGAAGATCCTCTGCGACCTTGGCGCACGCCACGTGGTTCTCCATCTCGAGGCCATCCCATACCCAACCTTCGCGGTCCCGTCGGTTGGTGTTGCGGGCACGAAGGCGTTGACGGCATGCCTCCGTGTCGGGCAGCTGGTCCTCGAGGTCCAGTAGCGCCCCGAGGATGGCGGTCGCCTCGGCGTCGGGACCCCCGGGACCGACACAGATGTTGGCGGGACCCAAGGCGCGGATCCAATCGAGGAGCCGCGGGGGGTACCGCCACAAGACCCGACGGTTCCGGAAGGTCTCGAGGAGAACGACG
>Ga0115030_1001064_pt1 | contig 12185 bp, 11 predicted proteins | sample SidtaG_4_FD_87174 | JGI IMG/M metagenome (GOLD analysis project Ga0115030, IMG submission 87174) | Marine algal microbial communities from Sidmouth, United Kingdom - Sidmouth_Male1 metaG | ecosystem: Host-associated > Algae > Red algae > Unclassified | place: Sidmouth, United Kingdom | collected... | reverse complement strand
CTTAGCAGCAGCAGCAATCTCAGAAACGAGATGGGCAACCGCTTTCTCGATGCCGCGCCGTAAGCTGACCGGGTTGGCCCCAGCAGCAACGTTTTTTAGACCTTCGCGGATTAGAGCCTGCGCTAGTACGGTTGCGGTGGTGGTACCATCACCTGCAAGATCTTTAGTTTTAGAGGCGACTTCTTGAATCAGGCGAGCGCCTGTGTTCTCGTAGGGGTCGTCTAGATCGATTTCCTTGGCAATCGTGATGCCGTCGTTAACGATTTGGGGTGCGCCAAACTTCTTTTCTAGCACCACATTGCGGCCTTTGGGGCCCATCGTGATTTTGACTGCGTCTGCCAAGGCATTGACGCCGCGCTCAAGCGCTTGACGCGACTTTTCATCGAATAATACTAATTTCGCCATATGCCGTTTGTTACGAGTTTCTGCATTCCAGAATTTAGCACTCGTTAGCTTAGAGTGCTAATCTACCTTGCTAATGTATCGGTCAAGGTAGGGGAGTAAAAGTCGCAATAACCGATCCTTCTACAAAGCGCTTCGCTATATAACGGTGGATTTTCTCACAAAGTTAAAGAAAGCCAATAGAAAAACCTCTACTGTTTCTTGAAGAGCAGTAGAGGTTTTTCTATTGGTTAAATAACGAATTAATTACAGCTGATTAATTCGGATTAATCTAAGGGGTGGCGTTCTGATTGGTTAGGCTAGCACCGCCCTTTTCTAAAAGACCGGGGGCTTGGCCTCGCCCTTCTACCGCGCCGTTGATTGCTTTCCATGCAGGTAGGCCACCTTTGATGACGCTGACTTTTTGGAAACCAGCTTCTTGTAGCTGAATTGCCGCTGCGGAGGTGCTTTTATCGTCTTCGCCGTAGCTAAAAATATCACGCTCTGAGGAGAGAGATTGCTTGGCCCGCTCGACTAGATCGCCTGTGGGCATAGAAACAGCCCCCATGATGCGCTCGTCGTTAAAAGATTGGCGATCGCGCGTATCAATAATAGTCAGTGCGGGCTCACCCCAGTCCAGTCTGGACTTAATATCAGAAGGCGTTGCAATTGTTCCATACTCGCTTTGAGTAGTTACCGGGGTTGCCTTGCCAACTTTCTCTTGAGCTGTATCAACAGCATCTAGCACCTGACCTTCCGCCTGTTGCGCTTTGTCTGCGACTGCGGTTGCAGCGTTCTTAGCTGCTTGGGCAGCTTTATCGACAGTATTGTCTTCCATATTTGATGTCCTCGTTTGATTTAATTAAACGTGTGTAGGTAAAGTGTGAGCCGATAATGCTCTACAGATTTGCTGGCGGTTCAGTTGGCGTCCGTGTGTCTGTCTGGACGTCTGCCGAATCTAAGTCAAATCTGTTCTCATCGCGGGCTTCCATTTTTTCTTTAGTTGCCAGCGGCTCTTCGGGCTGAATGTCTAGTCCGGCACCCTCACCCATCTGGTCAACACCTAGATGGTTTAATCCCTCATCTGCGATGGAGGAAGGATTACCTGCAAAAGCGCTTTTGTTGTCTACAGCGCTTTGCTTTTGGGGAGAGTCCGTTTTTTCCATAATGGTTAAAACCTGGGTTGCATTCATCTGCGATCATAAAGTTTTCTTACGCTGTAGACCTCTACAGATAGTGGGAAGTAATCTCTCTCTTTTAGTAGACCTTTGGATGATTGCGGAATAAATAGCTGCTAGAGAATTAGCTTTCTCTAGTGGGTTAATTTGCTAGTGACCAGCACGTGCTATATGTAGCTTTTAGGCAGCTCTCGAGCGACTGTAATCGGCTCTGCTTTATTCGGTTTTACTTCTAGAGGACAGGTATGCGAGGACTGAAGGGAAAGAACGTTTTGGTAACCGGAGGCAGTAGCGGCATCGGCCAGGCGATCGCAATTCGGTTCGCCCAAGAAGGCGCAAACGTAGCGGTGAACTACTACAAAGGTGAAGAAGAAGCTGACTTTACGCTAAAGCAGATGAGAGAGGCTAGCGCTGCCGCAGGCATTGAACCTAGCACGCTAAAAGGTATGAAAGTGCAGGCGGATGTCTCTGTAGAAGACAATGTCGCCTCAATGTTTGAGCAGGTGATTGAGACTTTCGGCGGTCTAGATATCTTGATCAACAACGCAGGCATGCAGATTCAGGCGGCTTCTCACGAGATTGAGATTGCCAAGTTTGACAAGATGATTGATATCAATATGAAAGGGGCGTTCATGTGTGCGCAAAAGGCGATCGCCCACTTTCTTGAAAACGGTGGTGGCATCATTGTCAATGACTCTAGCGTTCATGAGTTGATTCCCAGGCCTCGCTATGTCGGCTACACCATGAGTAAAGCAGGCATGTGGGCGATGACTCGCACGCTAGCGCTAGAATATGCCCGCGACAATATCCGCATCAACTCATTCGCACCGGGGGCAACGCTGACGCCGATCAATCCTTGGAAAGACGATCCGGCGAAAAAAGCAGAAATTGAAAGTCATATTCCAATGGGTCGCTCGGGTCAGGCAGAAGAGATGGCGGCGGTGGCAGCATTTCTAGCTTCCGATGACGCGGCGTATATCACCGGGCAGACGCTGTTTGTCGATGGTGGGCTAACGCTATATCCCTCTTTTCGGACGCCTTGGACGGGGTGAAGAGAAATATAAATGGCGAATGGGCAGATCGGTCTGTGAGTTCAGTCCTGTGAGTTTGGTTTACGAGTAGGCGGAGTGGGGTGCGTTTATGCTGAAGTCTTGGATGGTGATCGCTGGAGTGGGGTTGGCGATCGCACTGCTTGCTAATATCATCAGGCCGCAGGACGTGAAATGGTTTCGGCGGTTAGAAAGGCCGCAGTGGCTGACGTTTGAAAAGCTGATTCCGGTGATCTGGACAGTTGTATTTGTCTGTGGAGGCTGGTCGGCCTATATCGTTTGGGAGCGATCGCACTCTTGGACTTGGATGGCGGCATACATTGTTCTAGAGCTGGTGACGATCGCGTTTACGCCAGTTTTGTTCTGGTCGCGTAGTCTGACGGCAGCAACTATTATTGGCGGTACGGGATTCGTGATTGGGCTGTTGTTAGCAATTAGTACCCTGAAGGTTTCTATCTGGGCTGCAATTCTGCTAATGCCATATTTGCTGTGGAGTCCGGTCGGAACGCTGACAACCTGGCAGATGAAGCAGCTCAATTCCTGAGCATCCTTACTATCGAGCTTCGCGATCAGCAATCTCTTTAGTCTAGTCAGAAAAGGAGAAGGCATTGGCGACTAGCCTCTACAGTTGGCGCTAGCCTAGCACGATTGGATCGATGTCATAGCTCTTCCACTTGCTGTGGAAGCGTTGTGCAACTAGCGGACGCAAAACAAACTGCGGTCGGTCGGGTGATTCCCCTTCAACCTGGCCATATTTTACGTCTACTCGCAGCGCGGTGTAGGGCCGTTTAGTTTTGCTGCCGTGTCCCTCGCGGCCAAGGAACAGGTGACATTCGGCCACAGGCTGACCGAACTCTTCTAGCACTGCGCCCTCTTTGCGCTGTCTGCGCAGGCTAAAGCCGCTGCCGCCGCAAACCACCCAGGGAATATTGCGATCGCCATGCCCAGTCTCTAGCGTTCTCAAATATTCAAAACAGTGCGCATGTCCGCTCAAAACCAAATCAACTAGCGGACGAGAATATTCTTTAATCTCTCTTTGCACCTCATTAAGCACTTCTCGAAGGTGAATGCGCACCGCAATCGTCTGTCCCTGGAACCATTTAGTGCTTTCTGTCACGTAGGGCGGATGGTGAAAATAGAGGACTCTGCCTTTGGCAGTTGGGTCTTGCCAAGAGGCGATTAGGCGATCGCGCAGCCAGTCCAACTGTTCAGTATCGATCGTTGTATTTTCTAGAGAAGCGTTTAGCTGCTTGTCAATATCCTGCAACTGCTCGTCTATTTGCTCCATTTTGGCGTAGATCCGAGCAGAGCGGCCCGACTGTTCCGGAATGTCTGTGTTGAGGGTGGCAGATTCTAACGCGAGCGATCGCATCTGTTCATCTAGCTCATCTCGCTGTTTTTCGATTTGTTCACGCAGCGTGATGCCTTCTTCTGTGGTTGGCAGCGGCTGGGGAGCGTTGAATGTGTTGCTATCTAGAGCAAAAAAATCAATGCCGTTGCGACGAAAGCTGTAGTAGCGATTGGGCAGGCGGGTGAACTCACTGGGCACATAGCGCAAGCAATAGCCCGAATCTGTCTTAGCAGTGTAGTGCGTTTGCAGATGATTTTTGAGCTGACGTGGACTGAGCGGCTCTACAACATCTAGAAACGCTCTAGCAAATCCTTCTCCTTGGTAAGAGCCGTGCCAGCCCACATCAAAATTAATCCGGCGACGCAGCAGCTTGCGAACGGGCGTAAACGCTTTGCTAAGAATCCCTGCGACTAGTGGCAGATCGTAATAGTCGTGATTGCCTAGTACCGGCAAGAAAGGCAGATTGAAAACCATCTTGTCGAATCGAATTTTGTGAGCCGCTTTGCCACCGACTAGAAACTCGCGATACGGTTTTATAAAGTTGTCCGGATACTGTTCGCTAGAACCGACTAAGTAGACAACATCGCCCGTATGTAAGATGAAATCGCAGTCGGCTGAGTGCTCCAACAGCTTTTTGGTAACGCGGCGCTGTGGGCTATCCCTAACGTGTCGACTGGTGCCACTATCGCCAATAACCAGAAACGAAAAATCTCGATTGCTCGCTTCGTTAGAGTCCGCCTCATCACCGTAGACAATTTCTATCTGGGTCTGGTCGACGCCGCTATCCTTCCAGATAGGGTGCTGCCAGCGGACTCGCTGATTCATCCGTTCGATTTTGGTCGCGATCGCCGGATCGACTACAAATCTCATACTCTGTTCGCTAGCTGATTTCCTTACGTCTACTAGACTGTAATACGTCTTCTTCTAACCGGGAAGCTATCAAACAAAATTACAGAGTCAAACGCCTAAATTCAAACGCCTAGACCCAAACTCACAGACCTGTAATTACTCGTGTAGCTCCTATGAACTTTCGCTGAATCACAGCATTTACACGGATGTGCGATGTACATTTAAATTTAGCACTACCTGCTTTTGCATTCCCTACGGCCCCGCTGATGACTCCTAAGAACCGCAACCTGTTCCCATTTTTCGCTGTATTGCTATCGGCAGGCATAATAGCAGGTCTTGGCGGCATGTTTCTGCTGATATCCGACCGCTTGACCGGCGGCTCTAGAGTCGTCTCTCGCTTGGACAGTTCAGATAGAGTCGCGGTTACCCCTAGCGCGACTATGACGCTAGGTTCTCATACGGCAACTGTTTTGAGCGTGGCAGCCGGGGTGACTAGCCCGCTAGTGGCGAGCGGCAGCTATGACAATACGGTCAAGCTGTGGAATAGAAACAGCCGCGGAGATGTGCGATCGCTCGCGCACCAGGGCCGAGTCAACGATCTTGTTTTCACGAGCGATACCCAGCGGCTGATTACCGGCAGCGGCAGCGGCAATGTCAGCCTGTGGGATGTCCCCTCTGGCGATCTAATCACAACGCTTGCTGGGAACGCAGGGCGAATCACAAGCGTCACGCTCAGCCTAGATGACACTGTTATGGCAGCTGGCAGTGGCGACGGCGCTATCAAAACCTGGATCTTAGAGCAGGGGAACCAGCTTGCAAGTCCCAATACGCTTGAGGCAATTGGTCCTAGAGTCAACGCGCTGACGTTTCATCCAATTGATCCTAATTTACTATTTAGCGGTGACCAAGAAGGGGCTGTTCGAGTCTGGGACTTGGCCGAACAAGCCAATATCCTGACGCTAGAAGATAGCATCGATCGAGTTGTTAGCCTGTCGGTCAATAACGACGGCTATGTCGCCGCTGGCAGCTACGACGCCACTATCAGAATTTGGAATAGCGAGGATGGCCAGCTCGCTAACTTACTCAAAGGCCACAACTTTGTTGTCTCAGATGTTGCCTTTAGCCCAGACGGTATGCTGCTCGCTAGCGCTAGCTACGACGAAACTATCAAGATATGGGACTGGCGACGCAGCGAAGTGCTCTGTACACTTAATGGCCATTCTGGGTTTGTTTATTCTGTGGCATTTAGCGATGCGGGTAATACGCTAGTTAGCGGCGGGTACGACGGTACGGTCAGAACTTGGGATTTAGCAGAGATAGCTGATGGAGAGTGCCTGTCTTACTGAAACTCGCACCCAAGTTTCTATCTTTTGTCTATCTATTAAGCAAGGGAGCTGTCACTCTCGGTAGAGACTCTCCTAAAGAAAGTCTTTTATTCTAGAGGGCGATCAACTGCAAAATAGCCCTACAAATTTAGATATGTCAACACAAACAGAACGCCGCCCTCAGCCCGAGGATATCCCTGGACAGCAGCTTGCCTATCCTGCTAGCCAAGCAGATATGACGCCTGCGCCTGATAGCGATCTGTCCAACTATAAGGCCGCTGGCAAGCTGAAAGGCAAGGTTGCGATCATTACAGGCGGTGATTCTGGAATTGGACGTGCGGTTGCGATCGCCTATGCGATGGAAGGTGCCAGCACTGCCATCTTGTACAATGCCAGCGACGAAGACGCCAGCAAAACAAAGGAGCTGGTCGAGGAGCGAGGCGGTCAGTGCCTACCTATTAAGATGGACGTACGCAAGCCCGAAGAATGCGAAGACGCTGTCAAGCAGACTGTCGATAAGTTCGGTCAGCTAGATATCCTAGTCAACAACGCCGCGTTTCAAATGGTGAGAGAAGACGTTGCCGACCTAACGATTAAACAGTTCCACGAGACCTTTGAGACTAATATTTTTGGATATTTCCACATGTTCAAAGCCGCTTTCCCTCATCTCAAAGCAGGCGATGTGATTATCAACACAGGCTCCATTATCGGTAAGCAGGGTAAGAAGTTCCTGGTGGACTACACAGCTAGTAAAGGCGCTGTCCATACGTTTACTAAGTCGCTAGCGCTGAACCTAGCGGATAGAAAGATTCGAGTAAATGCTGTCGTGCCAGGTCCAGTGTGGACGCCAAATATTCCGGCCACTATGCCAGAAGATCAGGTTGATGGGTTTGACAGCGCTAACGCAATGAAGCGAACCGGACAGCCAGAAGAGCTAGCGCCCGCCTACGTGTTCTTGGCGGCTGAAGACAGCAGCTTTATGACGGGTGCGCTGATTGACGTGACTGGTGGACAGCTGTAGTCCGTTAGCCTCAGCCAAGTGCGAATATATCCGCGCTTGGCTATAGAGTCTCTATTCAGCCGCCGCTAGCCAGCTTTCAAACAGCGTTCTGTTCTCGTCTACCCAGGCTTGAGCGTGTTCTTTGATGTGACTGGTCGTATTCTCTCCTTCTCGCATTTTCTGATTCTGTAAGCTCACTGCCTCTGTTGGTATTCGTACAGACTCAAAGAATCTTCGTGCGGCTGGATTAGTTTCAATAAAAGATCGGTTCGCTAGAATCTCAATCTGGTTGACGGCGAATCCTAGATTTTTGCCGTCAACTATGGTTTGAATTTCTCCTTCGTAGATGTCGGGAAGCGATGTGTAGGGTACCTCTAGCCACTCAACCTGCTCACCAGGCGTCAGGATGTCGCTAACCCACAGCGGCGTCCAGGTGTAGTAGAGCGCAGGTTTTCCTGTCTCAACAGCGGAGATGACCTGGTTCATCAGCGCAAAATAGTTGTCGTTGTCATGCTCTACAGTCTCGCGTAATTGATAGGCGTCTAAATGATGCTCAATGACATCTCGACAGCCCCAACCGGGCGGACAGCCGACTAGGTTCGCTTTGCCGTTGCCATCGGTATCAAAAAGAGAGGCAATCGCAGGATCTCGTAGCTGCTCCAAGTTTGTGATCTCATAATTTTGAGCAGTCGCCTGATCGATCGAATAGCCCTGTATAGCGTTTTGGACAATGGTTCCTGTGCTGACTAGGTTGTTGCTACCACCGTTTTCTTCTACGAACTTGGTATGCAGTGGATTCCAGTGAACAGTGGTGAAATCTAGATAGTCGTTGGCGATCGCCTGGTGAATCGTGTCGTATTCCACTTCAGAACCAGAAACTACCGTGTAGCCCAGTTCTTCCAGTCCAATATTGACGATTTCAGTTTGAAATAGTTCTTCTAGGGTGCCATAAGCTGGACGCAACACCTGCTCTGATGCGTTGGACCCGCCGCTACAGCCAGAAAGTCCGAAACCCAAGCCGCCGGTCAAACTCACTGTCAACAACATCAGCAGGCATCTATTTCGAGTGTCTGTAGCATGAAAAAGTTTCATTGTAGGCTCTGGATTAACTAGATTGTAGTAATCACTAACCCCTTCCTAGACATCTGTACATCATCAGGAAAATCCGCCATCTCCTTTCTAGCTCTGGGTTTGAGGCTATGAGAGGCTATCCGTATAACTGCTTGTATCAGTAAATACGTGCCATGAATGCTAGGCTAAGCACCCATCAGATTCAACAACTTCTATCATTCCAGTTTTGCCAGCCTTTAGGCTGTCTTTTTGGATTCACTGCTCTCTTTTGAATAATCTCCGCTAGAATCTCACCTGATTCGACTAGACGAGGCCCCGGACGATTGAAGTATTGATTGCCGTCTGTCAGGTACACATTCTGGTCCCTAACGGCCTTTAGCTGTAGCCAGCTCGGGTGTTTGGCCATTTCTTCAGTCGCCTGTCTAGTTTGAGAGAGGTCATAGCCGCAGGGTAAAACAACAATAATATCTGGGTCCGCACGGGTGAGCTCATCCCAGCTCATCCAGTCAGAATGCTGACCTGGCTTACCAAAACAATCCAAGCCGCCTGCAAGTCTGACCAGCTCTGGCACCCAGTTGCCTGCCGCCATCAGCGGGTCTGTCCATTCAATGCAGGCTACCGTTGGCAAATCTTGATTGGGCAGAGTCTCTTTAGCTAGAAGTACTTTCGATGAAATCTCTTTAGGTGAAATCTCTTGAGTCAAAGTCTCTTTTGTTACGTCATCAGCTCCAATATGCTTCAGCCGATTTTTTAGCTGTGTAACAATTCGATCAGTAGTCGCTTTGCCTGTCGTAGAGGCATTAAATGCAGCAGCAACTCTGGCTATGTCTGTCCACAAGTCCGCTAGCCGTTCCGGCTGCAAGGAAATGACTTGGATGGGTGAATCTTTACTGACGGACTCGGCATTCAAAAGTTCCGCAACGGCTTTTTCTACGTCGGATAAACTGACCGCGCAGACTTCGCACTGGGCCTGAGTGATGATGTGGGTAGGCCGCAAGTCTGCCAGCACTTCGGTTTTGACCCGATAGACGCTAAGCGCTGAGGTGAGCAGGTCGGTAACGCGCTGATGGATTTCGCCGCTAGTGCCGACTGGATCAAATTTTGGTTCTGTGCAGACAGGCAGAGAGAGGACGGTCGCCGGGTAGTCGCATTCGTGCGATCGCCCCACCAGAGCGTCCGCATATCCTAGTGCCGCTACAATTTCCGTCGCGCTAGGAATCAAAGACACAATGCGCAAGCTGTTGCGCCGCTCAGTCTGGTCCATCGCTCTATCTCCTGTTTGTATTGGCTACGTTTGTGATCCTTACAAAACTATAGTCTCACGAGATTACAGCCCCATGAGAGTGCAAAGCTTATAGACAATCCGAGCAGCAACGCTGCCATCCCACTCGTCAGGGCCGGTTTCGCACAGGTCAAAGCCAATGATTTTTCGGCTATTTGCAACCACTTTCAGCAGGAAGAAGGCTTCTTCAAGCTCCAGTCCGCCGGGTACAGGGGTGCCAGTCGTTGGACACAGCTTAGGATCTAATCCATCAATATCGAAGCTGATGTAGACTTGTTCTGGCAGGTCTGCCACGATCTGCTCACACAGGCTCTGCCATGACCTGTCAGCGTAGCGTGATCGCTTCAGTTCCGTATCGTGATGCAAAATAACGCTGCCTTCACTTGCTCGAACGAACGCAATCTCTTTATGCGAAACATCGCGCACGCCAACCTGTACTAGCGTTGAGACTTGTTCTATATCCAGCACATTTCTCATGATTGAGGCATGGGAGTACCGAAATCCTTGATACGCGCGGCGCAGGTCGCAGTGTGCATCAATATGGAGAATGCCAAAACTGGAATAGCGCTCTGATAGCGCCTGAATTGCGCCTAGCGGGACGCTATGGTCTCCGCCGAGTACGCCCACTCTTTTTCCTTGGTCTAATGCTCTACGGGTTGCTTGATATAGCCACTGATTGAGCCGTTCGCAGCCCTGGTTGACGATCAGCAAATCTGCATCAGGAGGCTCAATGCCCTGTTCTGTCGCTGTGACGACGGTTTGAGCATGCGATCGCAGCTTTCCTCCTAGCTCACTAATCCACTCCGGCACAGGTGGCATATAGATGCCCTGCTTCCACCCGTCCGGATAGTCGTAGTCGTAGAAATCTAGCTGTGGAGACGCTGCTAGCACCGCCTGTGGACCCTTAGCCGTCCCGCTATGGAAAGAAACCGTGACCTCCCACGGCACGCCTAGAATGATGATATCCGCCGTCTCATAGTCAAATGGAAACCCGAAAATGTTTCCATTATTCAGACCGACGCCTCCTGGATCGAAGCCATCAATTATCTGTTGTTTTTTTTGCTGACTATCACGCTGTTTGCTTTCTGTCTCGTCTAGCATGTTTACTGAGCATCCAACATCTTTTGAATAAAGGTAGGTAGGCAGAATGCCGCTCTGTGAATATCGCTGTTGTAGTAGTTCAAATCGTGTTCTTTTGCGAACGCGATCGCCTTTTCTACATCTAGATTCACTACCGGATGGCGCGATCGCTTAGAGCAATAGCTAAAGCTCCACATTCCCGTTGGATAGGTCTGAATAAAAGCTAAATATGGATAGACCTCAGCGCTACCAAAGATAGTCTGCAAACAGTGAACTAAATCAACAAACGCCGCTTGGTTAAACCTTGGCGACTCGCTCTGCGCGCTCATTACACCGTTAGGCGTCAAACAGCGATGAACATCATTATAAAAATCCTTGCTAAACAGCCCCGCCGACGGCCCTACCGGATCAGACGAATCAATCACTATAAAATCAAAGCTGTCATTATCAGCCTGTCTAAGAAAATCAATGCCATCACCAACAATCAAGTCCAGTTTCGGATCGCCCAGACAAGATGACAAGGACGGCAAAAATTCACGCGAGGCTCGAATCACCGCCTCATCAATCTCCACCATCGTCACACTCTCTACCTGTGGGTGCTTCAAAATCTCACGGACGCTTCCACCATCTCCTCCGCCAATCACCAGAACCTTTCTAATATCCGGATTAGCCAGCATCGGCACGTGGATAATCATCTCATGGTAAGCCGCCTCATCGTGCTCACTACACATCACCATCTTATCGACCGTCAGCATCCGCCCATACTTATACGTATCAAAGATTTCAACGAGCTGATAAGGAGACTTTTCTTTGAACAGCGGTTTTCCCTTGTGCCGGATTGACAGCGCAATATTCTCATCTCTATCCGTAAACCAGACGCTGCGGCTGTACTTTGGCGGCATTAGCGTCTGCGTTGCCACATCTCGCATCTCACCTACATCAATATCCGATCTTTCCAACAGATCTAGCTGACCACGATTAAGCTCTATTGCCGAACCGTGCGCCGCCTCAAACGCCTTTTTTAGACTCTCATAAGACACCCACGGATTCACAGAATCGCCACAGGTAAATAGATCGACCGCCGCGTAGCGGTACTCAGGCCAGGTATGAATTGCCAAATGACTCTCTTGAATAACCACAACACCAGAGACGCCAAAAGGCGAAAAGTGATGAAAGACAGAGCTAATGATCGTAGCCCCAGACTGCTTGGCAGCGGCCAGCATATCTTGCTCAATTTGAGGAACATCGTTCAAAATCTCCGCAGAGCAACCGTGAAACTCCACTAAGATATGGCGACCTAGAGATTTCATATAACCTGTAGCCAATCCGAAAAGATACTAGCCCAAAATACACCAGAAGGTCGCCCGCATTACACAGCCCTTCCGCTTGCTAACGGTCAAGCTCAGGCGAAATCTACAAGTCCCTCACCACAAGTCTTTTGCACATATTGCGAACGCATTCAGCCAGCTTGCTATACTCTGAGAGATCTCGGGAAAGAAGCGGCGCAGGGCAAAGGAGCAATCAGTATGAACGCAGGCGATGGAACCAGCTCGGCAGCGCCGCCACTAGGCGATCGCTACAGCGTCATCAAGGAGCTAGGCAAAGGCGGCTTTGGCCAG
>Ga0115030_1001062_pt1 | contig 12198 bp, 10 predicted proteins | sample SidtaG_4_FD_87174 | JGI IMG/M metagenome (GOLD analysis project Ga0115030, IMG submission 87174) | Marine algal microbial communities from Sidmouth, United Kingdom - Sidmouth_Male1 metaG | ecosystem: Host-associated > Algae > Red algae > Unclassified | place: Sidmouth, United Kingdom | collected... | reverse complement strand
GTTGGTAGAGCGCTTGCGTTCCCATATCCCCGCCACGTGCGCACATATGAGACACGTGTTCGCCACGTGCAGCGAATATTATGTTCGCACCTGGAAATCCGACGTTGATAAACGTGCCCTTAGGTCCTGATTGGCCTCGCTGGGCGCGTCGGCCGACCAAGAACGCGGCGTAACGGCTGCTTCCACCTGGGCGTCTGCCCCGTGACGTGGCGCCCCCGTGGCCGTCGGCACGGCGGCCGCCCGCGGTGCCGCACGGGCGGTCAGCGCGGCTGTACCAGTGCCAGTGGGTCGTCTGCCCTTCCAGCCGCCCGGCCGCGCCCTTGTTCCCCGCTACGTTGTTGCCGCCTCGTTCACGCGCCGGCGCGGCGCGCTGGCGCGCGGCCTGTGCCGTCCCGCCGCCATTGCCAACGGGCGGGCGGCCGGTCGGCCGGTGCGGCCACGGTCGCCGCTCCGCCGGTGCTGATCCCGCTCCGCTGGGGCGGGCGAGCGGGGACGGGTGCGGGGACGCTGCCGTCCGCGTGAGCCGGCGGACGGCGGCTGGGGCCACGTCGGCCGCCGCGCTGCCGCCGCCATGCGTGCGGTGCGGTACCAAGGGGGGGGGGGGCAGCCGTTGGGGACGTGCGGTGCCGCGCGGTGCACTGTGTCTGTGTGCTGCGGATGCGCACGTCCCCGGTCAAGACTGCTGGCGAGGTCGGTGTGGCGCTCGTGCGGGACCGGGCGGGGTGCTCTCCCATGGCGTGGAGGACCTATTGGCTGCTTGACGGGGCTGCGACGGCCGTGTAGGTGTCGGCACTCCAAGTCCCGCCAGGTTGCCAGTGCGTGGCGGACAAGGAGAAGTCATGAACGGTGGCGGTGGCGGGGGACAACGGCACTAAGGGCTGCCGCTCCCGCTCCAAGCTGATACTCGCACGAGTGTGCCTTTCAGGGTGCCAACTAAATTTTTAGCGCCAGACGGTCACGATGCGGACATGGTTGGCAACGGGGGCGGTCGGAGGGGACGGTACGTTTGCGTGCGCGCGTCGGCCAACGACCGTCCAGCGGGCCGTGTCGACATTTTCGTCGGTGGGCACTTGGCAGGTGGTCACCAGAGGGGCATTCCTGGTTGTGTCGCAAAGCTGCTGCACCCGGCGGGCAGACAGGGGTATGTGCACGGAGCCATGCGCACTGTTTTGTTTCTTCGCAGTGCTGCGGTTTGCAGCAGGCGGGGCTCGACTGCGTGGCAGCATGCCGTCCCGTGGGCACGTGCAACGCATTGGGGCCGATCTCTCGGCCAAGTGATGCTGCCAAGGTCGAATTTAGCGTTTTGATCTGGGACATAAATGCCACGGCGTCGGCTGGGTGTGGCGTACAGGCTGTCAACAAACCCACTGTGTGCTGTTCGTGTGCTGGGCAGTGGCATTGACCAGTTCACCATGGACAGGAGCCGCCCGAGCTGCCCTTGTCGGGGCAACACGCGCGTGGAGCGAGAATATATTATTTTGTTGTGTTCCATGTCGTACGACAGTCGCACCGCGGGTGTTGGATGCAATCACACTCAGGCGGCGGGCGAGACAGCGGCGGCAGCAACTCTCCTTTGCCGGGAGCCCTTGGCCGCGAACGCTGCTTGGCGGGCCACCGCCTTGGCGGCAGTGACCCGCTTTGTTATCCGCACCCCGGCGTCGGCCGAGGCGGCGGCGGCGGCGTGGACGGCCGAGGCGGTGGGGGCCTCGGCCGGCCGCGCTACAGCCTTGGCGGCGGGCGCCGCCGCCGCCTCGGCATCGGCATTGGCGTCGGCAGTGCGGTCGGCCGTCACAACCGCCTCGGCGGGCAGCATGGGCGGGCGGCCACGGACAAACTTCCCGGCAGCAAGCCGCGCCGCCCGCGACGCTTCTGGCAGCGCCATCCGCTTCGAGTTGCCAATGAACTGAGACGGAACGCCTCCGTCCTTGAAAAAGACAATGTCTGTCGACAGGTAGTCCTCGTGCTCTTTCGGCCCAATGGCGCGGGCGGTGATGAACATGCGGCGGTCGGTTAGGGCGTGCTTCATCTCATAAAAGCGGCCGCGAAAGTCACCCGCGATCGAAAAAGGTGCCCCCGTATCCTGGTGCGTCCTGCGGCTGTTGATGAACCACTCGACCCGCTTGACGGGTCCCGACACCTCGGCCATAATCGACAGCTTGGCGCCGTAGCCAAACTTGATCGGTTTGGTCAGGTCCGCGAACCACATGATCTGGTTGCTGTTAATGTCGACGAGGCGGAGCTCGAGGACCCGCACGGAGCTCCCAGCGGGCTTGACAGCCGCCTCGGAGAAGACGCTCTGGGTGGCGACATTGTAGTCATAGTCGTACCGGTACTGCGTAGCGACGTTGGGGAAGTTCGAGGCGTAGATGGGCGGCGGGCGGCGTCCGCCCTCAAACTCGACGGGCACCCGCCGCTGGACATAAGGCATCGGCGTGCAAGGTTCCCGCTTGCAAATGCCGGGCCGGTTGACGGTTGAGAGGCAGGTGCCAGTCGCGTCACCTGAGAAGGTCGGGATGTGTTTGTCCGCGAGGGTGTTGCCGCCCTCGACGCGCACGTACGAGCAGTCATAGTAGTCGCCAAAGATGGCCTGCTTCCCCGCCGGCCCTTCACCGCCCCCATACCACGTCCAACCGAGCACGTAGTCCCCGTCGGGTAGGTTGTTGGGGATGCGCAGGTGGTCCTTAAAGCCCACGTTGGACCGGTCAAAGTAGCAATCCCGGTTGTGGTTCATCGCCCCACACTTGAACCGGTTGATGTTCCAGCAGCTCCAGTGGAAGGCATTGCGCTCGTGGCTGCCCATATCCCACATCTCCGAGACGGGGACCATGGCCCAGCGGACAATGCCGCCCTCATGATTGTTGCGCGTCCACCGCACCTCATACTTGCTGCCGCGGCGGTAGATGGCGGCGGGGTTCTTGGAGCTGGTGTCCAGGCGGAAATCAGAGTTGGGGCACGGGCCGGGGCAGTTGCCGGGCGTGCCGCCTACGCCGCCAATGCGGCAGCCGTCGAGGCGGGAGATGGGGAGCGGCATGGACAGGAAGCTGTGGGCAGCCGCCGGAGCGGGCGCCGACGTAGCCAGCGCCGTCACGGTTGCAAGCAGCACCGCCGTCGCCATCAGCAGCGGCCGGCGGCCAGTGAGGCGTGGAAAGAAGGCCATGTCGAGGGGGAGACGGCAGCAGGGCGCCCGTAGGGCTGAAGAAGAGGCAGGGCGGAAAGTGTCGGGGAGAGTGCCACGCGCTATCGGCAGTGTGACAAGCGAGACTCGCACCGAGAAAGAGAAGGAGATACGACGACGGTTAGGGAAGTCGGTGGATATTTGTGAGCATCACAGGGCCCCGAGCGCACTGCGTCGAGCTTTGGTGGAGGCGGACGGGGCACGGCATCGCTCCCCAATGGCCGGCGCCCCTATTTGTACTCGTGCCGCCCGGCAGCGCCGGGCCGTCGGGGCGGGGATGGCGGCCGCACGCGTCACGCATGGCCGCCGGGCGCCAGTGTGGCGTGCCGGCCGCCCGCCGCCTGGTGTGTGGCGACCGGACCACGGGGTGGGGCACCAAAGGGGAGCATACCACCCCCGCGCACGGCGCGCGGGAGAGAGTATCAGCCCCACGCCCCACAAGGCCTCTGCCACTCTATGCGGCGTGCTACACCCCCCTCCCCCCGTCCCCAAACGGTCCCCAGCGGCCGCTACTGGAGCGGCGGGCACATTGCGTAGTGGTGCGTGGGAGTGCCGACCAGCGCACGGCAGGAGCGGGTGCCATGCGCAAGCGCTCCCCCGCCCGCCCCCCCAGCCAGTCCCCAGCTATTCCAGTGCCGCCGTAGCCGGCGCCGGCGCCGCTGGCGCCGCCGCCGCCGCCGCCGTCGCCTCGAGCTCCAGTGACTTGTTGTGCGTGGCCGCCGGTGGGCGCCTCAGCGTTGCAGATGCCCCGCACAAGTGCGTAGCGGCGGCCGGCGGCGGCGAGGAACAGAGCCAAAGGAGGAGCGGCTGGGAACGCGTTGGCCCCTCTGCCCGCCCCCCACCCACGTGAGGTGGCGGGCGGGTGTCAACAAGAGGCGGGCGCACGAGGCAGCCGCCGCCTCGGCCGCCGCGACTCATCCAGCGCCAGCCAGCGGGGCTGCCTGCGTGCCCCCCCGTGCCCCAGGGCGGGCGGCGCCGGCACCGCCTCGTGGGCGGCGTATAGGTACCCGGGTGGCGCATCCGGCGGGCCGTCGCGTAGCCAGGCGCTGCGGCCGCCCGCCGGGCGGCGCAGGCCGCCGCGCCGATCGTTTCAAGCCCCCCCAGCGCACGGGGGGGCCAGACGCGGTGCCCCACCAGTGTGCGCCCGCGCTGGCCAATCCCCGCTGTGGCGTCGAGTGAGTCGGCAGCCGCCGCCGGGATCGGCCTCATGCGCCACCCGCCACTCAACGGCGGGCGGGTGGTGGGAGCCGTGGCGGCGGCGGCGGGACCACCGCCACCCCCGTGGGGCTCCGCCACGGCGGGGGGACCGCACCGGAGACGCTCCAGACGCGCGGGTGGCGCGTACTCCAGGCGAGTCCGTGACGGGAGGAGCTAGGTGCCACGCGGCGGCCAGAGCACCGCCACGCAAGGGCAAATCGAGAGGTGGGATGACCACGTGTATCAGGCGCCTGCGGGAGGGCAGCGCGGAACCGGGGGGAGTCCGGACGAGGCCGGAGGAGGGGCGTGAGGGAGATGCAAGGCCGACTCTCGCTGCATCCGTTGCGAAGGCAGCTGTGGTCGACCACTCACGCCTGGGAATCGACATTGCCCACGGCGAGAGGCCACGCGACGCGTGCATGGAGGGGAAGGGATCAGCGTATGCCCGTTTTAAACCCTGGCTTCGTTGGCCAGCCGAGTCAAGAGGTGAATTATGATCGTCAAGGAGACGGTCCCCCCTCTGACCGGATCGGCGAGCGGCCCCAGCCGGCACAGGCAGCTTGGGCACGGCGCTTCGGGCCTGGCCGTCCGACATGGCCTGACATCGTCAGAACAATGGACACTTGAACGGGAGCCTGAACGGGAGTCCCGTTCAAGAAGCCCTTAAACGGGAGGTTTCCCGTCCAGTCGTCTGTGCTGTAACAAAGGCCTGAACGGGAGGAGTTCCCGTTCAGGAGAGCTGTGCCAGGCCCTGACAATTCACGTGACTCCCCTCGAGGTCTGCTCGAGGTCGTGCAGGACGCTCTTCCTAGCATCATCCAATCATAGTGCTTAGGTGGACGGATCTCGTCTAATAAAAGATGATTGAGACATTTGCAAGGTTCTGCTTCGCGCGGGTCCGTTATTCTGTGCGCCCAACCAATTCGTGCCGGGTTGTCTCGTCTGTTGTGCTCACCACCTACACCCGGCCCTCACAGGGTGCACACGGCGTGTTTGGCTCGATGGTGGACACGCGAAGGATGCGGAGGCCACACCCCACACTAGGCGGCGGTGCAGCGTCATGTATTGTTCTGTTGACCGTACGGCTTTGGAGTTCCGTACCGACCGGTGCAGCGGTCCCCCAGGACCGTCGTATCCCTCCAGTAGACGGTGGGAGAGCGGCCAACGTAGCTAAGCTTGAGAGAGTGAAGCGCACATGCTGTGAGGACGCTCATGGAACGGAGACTTACTCAGCCCAGTGTCATCAAACCGTACAAGCGACAGGGCACGACGCGCAGCCTGCACACATGCACGCTAGATTATCGCAGAGCACTTTAAGGAGGCGAAACCAATCATCCCATACGATCACCCCACATAACAACAGCAACACCCATGCAGTACTCTTGTTCACTAGCACGCCATCAAAGTGTGGGAACCAGGTCGCGGCTCGTCCAAGGATAAAACGGGTTCGTAAAAAAGCGTGCCGCCCGCCGCTCGATGGGCGTGGAGGCTACGGTGGACGGCATGGCCCGCAGCCCGTGGAGCTCCGAAAAGTCACGCCAGTCGACTTGCACATCCTCTAGACGCAAGATGCACGTCGTGTCCACAACATTCAACGAGGGGAAGCTGTCCCCGATTGAGCCAAAGTCCCACGCCAGGCGCATGCAACCGTACGTCGTGAGCACGCATCCCGACTCGGAGTCCACGCGACGGAGTCGCTGTACCACCACGCAGCTCCGCGCCTGCCGCTCAAAAGACCTCACAACCAGCCGCGCGCGCCCCCAACGCACCTCTCCGGTGCGGGACTTGTACTTGATGAATGAGTACCATGCCTTGCCCATGAAGCTGGCCGTCGCGCGCACGAACTGCATATGCCCGGCGGCGCCCCACTCAAACTGTGCGACAATGCGTGCCGTCTTGTTGACCGTCACCCAGTGGACACCGTCGGTGGAGAGTCGCTCGGCGAACTCTTGCAGCTCGGGCGCCGTGATTAGGTCGGTGACGGCGACGCGCTGGCCACGGCCCGAGAACGACAGGTCTTCCGTACATATCGGCGACGCGACAGTCACGTCGGCGCCTCCACCCCCAGCCGCCCCGACGCCGTCTGCGTCCTCAATCTCCCTCAGCACCTCCACCTGAGTCTGCTCGCAGCGCATCATTTGCAGAGACACACCGGGGCCGCGCTTGTTTGTGCGCTTGTACATGCGCTTGCACGCACCATGTAGCGTCTCGTTGAGAGATGTGTCGCCTTCCCACAAGTTGCCGCGGGAGCGCAGCTCGTCACCGAGGTGGTAGATCAGCCGGTGGACCTTGCTTGTGTTGGTGCGACCGTACAGCGTTTGGAGGTAGTCGATACCAAGCGTCTCGGCTTCCGCTTCGATGGTCCGTACGTCGGCTGCAGTCATGGTGGTGGTGTCGGCGACATTGTCGCCGAACAGATGCCCACCGAGCTCGGCAGCCTTGCAGAACATTTCGAGCACGGCTTCATGCACGGGATGGTCCTTGAATACCGAAATGTACCGCGCCGAGGTCGCCACGTCCGGGTCGGGCATCTCCCCCAGGGGCTCTTCCTCGACTGCAAGGTCGTCCCCATCGACACATACCCACCCGTCATCGTCGTTTGCCACGTCGGAGCGCGTGCCATCTCCCGCCACCGAAACGGAAGCGCGGGTTGGTGCCGCGGTGCGGCGGCGAAGGCCCGACGACTGCTCGCGTTCAGCATCGTTGGGCGGCCCGATGAGGCCTGCCACCATGAATGGCCAAAAGACAGAAAAGTGCCTCCAACTGCGCCCTGTCATGTTGGATTGCTTTTCCTTCATTGGTACAAAGCAACTGGTGAGGGAGAAGCGTAAAAGATCATTGACAGAAGAACAGTCGACGGACAGAGGTGTTCGTGTGCAACATAAGAGAAGTGTCAGACTCGCAACGTCCCTTCAAACACCAGGCTCATATCCCTGCCAACAGGCAGGCAATGACCGTCAAGCATACGGCACATGTCACCCGTGTGTCTCTCTTCACGCGAACATACCCCGGTGCTGACGGACAAACCTTGCAGTTCCTGTCAAGCTCAAAAGCCCGCAGATTGAGGGCATCAAGAGTGTGTGTTGCTGACCCCAGACGAGCCTGCCCATCCGGAAACACGGTTGTGAGAAAAACCGGAAGGCGCTGGGCCAGCAGCCGTAGAACGTCGAGCTTCCACACATGCAGCAAGTCAAAAGTAGCAGTCTTGTACAAGAAGCGCGACCCGGTGCTCAGCCCGTGCACAGCCCCGAAAGCGGGCGCAAAGACGAGAGCGCTATGCTCCTGTCCGAGCGCCCGGCGGCGAGCCGGCCGCGGGTCATGGCGGCGCACAATGGCGGCCTCCAGCTGTGCGTCCAGAGTCTGAACAACGTCACGGTCGACCGCGCGAATGGCAGACGCACTCGGAACATCGCCCTTGTCCGCCATGCAGGGAGAGCAAAAGAAGCGGCACCGGTTACCCATGAGCGAGTAGATCGCGCGCTCTTCGGGATGGTCCACTACGATGCCAACAATGCGTGGCACCAGCAAAGTGTCCCCACGCCCGCTCACGGGCGCGGTGACGCCCGACTCGCTGGCACGCGTCAGCGCCCGCAGGGACACGGCCAGACAGCGCTGCAACAGGTCATTGCGCACGTCGCTTACCTCAAGGCGGCGGGCCGGCGTCTGGCCTACCGCGCGGGGGACGTGCTCGATGTATCCAACTGTAGACCACCCGCCGCCTAAGCTGACAGCATTAACGAAGCGGGCACGCACAGGGAAAATATTGTGCGCGCCCGACGAGGAAACGAGCGCCTCGTCCGCGTGCAGCTGCACACCCATCACGACAGCCTCCCGGCCATGCACGGCTCGCACGTTGTGCCGCTCCTGCTGGTACAGGTCCGAGTCCAGCGACCCGCGTCGCTCACGGGACTCATCCTCGTCGTCGAGCTCGGGCAGCTCGTTCTCGAGCTGGTCGCTCGCGGTGGTGCCGCCGCCAAATGGCCCGTCCTCGCCAAAGTCTACGGCCGCCGCGCGCGCTAGCGCGTCAAGGCCAGCCGTGAGGACGTCGCGGTAGTAGTAGGTGTACACTGTGTCTCCAATTTCAATGGGCACTTCCATCCAGCGGAGCCGAGCCAAAACTCGCGCCTGCTCCTCGCGAGCCGCTGTGAGGAAGGCATTCAGCGTCTCAAAGGCAGCACAAAACGCACCCACGGCCGTGGTACCCGCCGTGGCGGCCCGCTCGGCATCCATGATTACGTCAGCAAAACGCACGTTGTCGCCCTCTGAGAGGCCTCCGCCGCCGGCTGTCAAAGAAAACCGAAGCGCCCCACGAAGGGCGGGGGATGCGAACCGCGAAGAACGGTTGGCTACGTCCCGGTCGACCAACTGGACCGACTTCGACGCTTCCCGCATCGACTCATAGTACGCACGAATTCTCGCCGCCGTACTGGTCCAAAAAACAGGACGCCGGCGAGCCGAGCCGCCAATAACGCCCCGCTCCATCCCGTCATCACGAAGTGCCGCCTGCAGTTGTCGCGCAGCGTGCACCGCCGCGTTCAGCCGTGTGCGGCCACGCGCCTGCAGACGTGCGCGTCCGCGCGCCTGAAAGAAGCCTTCAACGTCGTCGTCGCTGTGAAAGCCACAAGCTTCGTCATCATCGCCCGACTCGGTGTCGCTCATAAGGTCTGGCGTGTCGTCGTCTGGGTCACAGACGATTGCTGGCGGGTTGTCACGCTCGAGCAGGTCTCCGGCATCGTCGTGGCTCGCTTCCCCCGCCACTGTGCTGTTGCAGATAGCCATCTCGCCGCTTTCCATCGGAGGCGCCGGTGGAGGGAGCACATTGGGCGCAGGGGCGCCCGGATTCAGAAGCTTTGGGCCGGGGGCGGCCGAAAGTGAGGCAAGCGGCCCGTAAACGACAGGCGCCGCAGCTCCAGAAGCCGCCGTTCCTGCCAAGCGGTTCTTGTGAGGGTGAGCTGGCTGCATGTGGCGAGCACAGGCCACGACCGTCTCAAAGACCAGCTGGCAGTGGAAGCACGGATGAAATCCGGAAGACGTTGACACCGGCTGCGCCATGACGACCGGGGATGGGGGTGGCTGGTGGGGGGGTGACAATGGCAGAAGACAGAGGCAAGGAAGAGGGACAGTCGAGGAACAAGCAATTGGCGCACGGGAAGAACGGCGAGCGACCTCGGGCGAACCAGAAGGGGGTGCCCTGGTCTTTTAACAGCGTCAGAACAGGGTTTGCATACACGCCGAGCACGAACGCCCGCCAGGAACCTCCCAAAGATCTATCTTTACCGCCGACGGCGTCCACAGCCCACCCACTTACACGGAAAGCACGGTGCCAGCAAGGCGAGAAGACAAACACAAGCATACCAGTTTGCAGCACGCGTCTGTCACGAAGAATAGCGTCGCGAGACGGTCCACGGCAGGCCGTCCTCTACTAGCCGGCTCGAGCCAGAGACTGAGCTCTGAGTCTGGGCGGTGACGTGATACGACCAGCAGGAGCATCCTGGAAGAAGCACGATGCACGTCCCTCTCACGTCGCCGCAAAGCGCATCAGTTCATTGTCCTCTATGCCTGTGCGCTGCCGACGTTGCATCAGTGGCCGCCGGTCCACGTACAAGCACGAGTTGAAAGCTGGACGCTCCAGTGCTCTCTCTCATCCTCTAGATCACCTCCTCTGCTCACCTCGGACCCAAGGACAGACACACCTCTTCGTCCCCAGAAGGGGAGACTCCACATTGCTCAAACCACCGCCATACCCTCGTGCCCGGTCCTCACAGTGCGGGTCAGGTACGGTTGTCCTGTACTGCTGGTCCCCACACCGGTCCCGTGCAAAACCAAGAAAGCATGTGCCTCTGCAGCACCAGTAACATACCCGTCCGTGTGAGCTGTCCGCTACTGAAAGAGAGCCTGGCACGTTCTGCGCGATAGCATCAATAGCGCCTGGTCGGATGGCTCCGTACACACGTGCTGGAACCTTTTCCGGCATACCCGCAGCGACAGAGGCTGGCACCCCAGCACGTGCCTACCATACCCCACGAATCGACGGGAGCGCATAAGGGGATGGGGGCACCCGCTTTCGAGTCTGAAGACTCCAATACAGACGCGCTTCGGCCTGCCACGCGGCACAGCCACCATTTCACCTTTGCACGGCGCACAATCAGGCCAGGCACCACGAAAAGGGCCGCCCTCTTCCCATTGCGCAACAGTCTCAAGGGACGCAATCGGGGCGTCCGCATACCGTCCGGCAACCGCACGACGACCAACCTCACGCCAGCCCTCACGCCGCCTTAGCGGGCGACACGCAAGCAAGGCCGCAGGCACCTCAATCGCCCACCCGCGCCGCGGCAAGAGCGCACTAGAGGGGCGGACCACGACGACTGGGGCAGCCGAGTCGCCCTTGCGCAACGCAAGACATATGTCGTGCAAAACCGCCAGTGCACGGCCCGCAGCATACCTCAATAGAGCACGCCAGCAGCAACGCAGCAGCAGCGCCGAGGGGGGCACTGACGATGGCGCATGGGGGCCGTCCATCTGCCCGAACAGCCCACACATTGTGACCCTGTCGGCGTCGCTCGCCCTCGGAGGTTGCAGGATCTGGCTTGTCACGTATTGGCGGTTCAGAGAGCGGTGCAGTGCACTTCGTCGCCGGATCCGCCAGGAGCCCAGTTTTCACTAGAATTGCTCGTACGACTTCTGCACGACCCCTCGGTTTGACCTCTGTGGGGCGTTTTTCTTCTCAAAAAACCATGAAAACACATACGCTTTTGTGTCGGATTTCTGCAAGCTGCATTAGGACACCTTTCTCGTTGCGTGCACATTAAGACCTGCGCGGGTGTCCTCGTGCTGCGCAAGTTGCTCTTTCTCAAACTTAGCTTCCTGTGTATGGAACTTAATGATATTTACTGACCAGCCTTCTGAGCGACATCTGTCCATCCATGAGCAGCGATCTGGAATTGTTCTGGTATTGTGATTGCTCAGTGCATCAAGTTGTCTAGAGTGTCCCGAACAGCGGTGCATCCCGCGTGGGCTTTCCTGCTGTGTTGGCGGCGGCGGTCTCTGCCGCCTGAGGTTGGAATGGCGGTGGGTGGGGGCGGTGGCGACAGAGGTTGCGGTGGCGGTTGGTGGGGGCAGTGGAGCCGTCAACACTGCCTCAATTGGCGGGACAGGGGGAGTCATTACGCGGGCAGCGCCGTCTGCGTACGGGGCTCCACCTCGGCCGAGAAGCGCCGGTGGCCTCTCCAGCTCACGCGCCGCTCTGAGACAGATGTTAAACGCACGCGGGTGCCGCAGAGCCATCCACTGACGCAGATCCGCCCAGGTCGTGCCGTGTTGCACACCTTGGAATAAAGAAGTGGGACAAACGGAAACGAGTGCACTCTAGTGCGAGATCAAGTATAGCTGACCCTATTTAAGCTCTTCTTGTTCATTGATTCTTACCGTGACTGTTCGGTGTATATGGGTGCTACATTCGTCTTAGCACCCAGCAGAAAACGGCCTGACGACTCAACGGGCGATCAGGAGACGCTGTAGTTCCTTTCCACATGGAGCTGGTCTGCCTCGGCCGTCGCACACACGCACTGAACAAACGATCCATGGCGGCCGCACGTATGCGCATTTGATGCCAATCGTGGATGTCACAGATAAGCAAGCCACATCACACATTATATCTACATCGCCGGTGCAAGGAGGGGCTCCCTCTTCTCTACCTTTGTTCGAATCAGTTGACTCTGGAGCCCCGCGTGCACACGGCATGCGGCATGCCGTGGTATGGCTTCTTCGACGGGGGGGGGGGGGGGCCCCCCCCGGGGGGGGGGGGTGTCCCGGGGGCGGGGCCCGGG
>Ga0115030_1001060_pt1 | contig 12210 bp, 17 predicted proteins | sample SidtaG_4_FD_87174 | JGI IMG/M metagenome (GOLD analysis project Ga0115030, IMG submission 87174) | Marine algal microbial communities from Sidmouth, United Kingdom - Sidmouth_Male1 metaG | ecosystem: Host-associated > Algae > Red algae > Unclassified | place: Sidmouth, United Kingdom | collected... | reverse complement strand
TACAAGACGGAAGTAACCTCCCAAAGGGCGAGCCACAAGTCAGTTCAATCCTCCACGTGAATACTGACCAGTCAGGGGGGCTACCGGGCCCAATATCCAAATATTAAGGAGATATGCTACAATTGGAAAGGCGGCGGTTCCCGTGATCGGTAAGTCCCCTTGAGCCCCGTGCTCTCTCCACTACTTCTCTCAAAAGTAGGCATGGATGGACGGCGATGTATACCAGAACTATATTTACAGCTTCTTGTTACCGGTCGTCCGAGCAAGAACACGGCTGTCCTGTGTCCTCTTCGCCGACTCTTCCGGTGCACACAGAAAGCTCAAGCACCCACAAGTCTCTATTTGCCCTCTCCCATCCAATGTCACGTCCGTGCATTAACCTCTCGATGCTGGGATTGTCGCCGCACTCAAGGGAGCTACAACAGACATCTGAAAAGTTTACCTATAGGGATTTCTGAGCGGTCGCGGCTCGAACTTATCGTGGCGGCTCGGGAGAATGAGCCTCCCCTTGATTCAGGTGGGCCTGGGTGCCCCGTGTCGGCCGTTGGTGGCCCTGGATCTGTCCGGACGGACGCTGCGGCCGACGGTGTTGCCACGGTGGGCAACGATGCAGTGCTATCCTGTTATGGGCCAACTGAAAGCCGGGTTGGCTCTCTAGTCAGTGGAGACAGCGCTACCCCGTGCCGCGGGAGGGCCAATGGTGGTCAAGCGCTTGCCAGTGGAGAAGCAGAAGCCACTGTGGGCGCGTCGGCTGTGGTGAAAGCCAAGCCACTAATGGAGGAGATGGCGAGGTCCGTGCCGCTGGCGCCTCCCCACGCTGGTGGCTTGGTGTCAGCGGCGTCGCGACGGGTTCAGCTGCAGCCATGGCTGCCCAAGACGAGATTGGGTGCGCCAATCTCGGATGTGCAAACCATCTGATCCGGAGCACCGGCCTTGTCAGCTCGGAAACCGTGCCAATGGAGCCTTCTACGAAGGGGGGAGGGCACCTATCGTGTCAGTACTACGTGTAGGAGCGGACTGGGAGAGGCAGTTTCCTCAGTGGAAGCAGCGGGAGCCGCGGTGGCCGCACAACTATTCCCGAGATCGGCGCGAAAGACTCCGCGCTTCACCGAGAGGAACACATTTCGGGTTGGGGAAGAACCGCCAGTACTCCCATTGGCTGATTTGGCTGAATCTAGCCCCAGTATTTCATCTGGGGTTGGCCTGGTCAGCTCCGGAAATTCGGCGTCGGGGTCCGCTTACGGTTGTGTGAAGGGGGCGGCTAAATCCGGCGTCTCCACTGCTCCCTCCGACGGCACGCAATCGGGAGATCCGGTGCATGCTTTGGCGAGAGCCCCAGCGGCAGACCCAGCGTCCAACTCGCAAGAGGTGAGCATCTCGTGTACAACCCGCGCGGCGGTCGAGCTCGGTGGTTCCGCTGTCAGCCACGTTTTGGCCGCCCTCCCAACCTACGCGCCTGCCACTATACTCGGCCTACAGTCTGACCCAGCTCCTCCCGTGCCCAACATGTGGACCGCCGCCGCTGAGACGCCCACCATCTTTCACACCGCTAGCAGGCATCGGTCGTGTCCCGCACGGAGGCATGCCGCCCCGACGCGACTGGTGCGTGGCGTTCGAGACGGCGCACCAACCAAGCTCCAGGAATTGTACTAGATTTTCCAAGCGGAATGAAAGGCAATGGACCTCTCAACGTTTTTGCATGTCTGGGTCAAAGCGCGATTGTTTTCAACTAAGATGGACGCGTCGGTGACGGAAAAGGACGGGTCGTATCGGCGCTCCTCACGGTCATTCGGAGAGGACGTGTTAAAAAGGCTGAAGAGCATACAAGGCTGTTCTCTAGGTGCACTGCTTTTTTGTGGCGCTGGGGGGGTGGAGCGCGCGAGTGTGGTGGAGACGTTGCTCGGTTTTGAGAGCGACGCAGAGGCTATCCTAGAAACTGCCGACGACGAGCTGTGACCAACGTCTTCGGCCGGCGAGACGGACGGGGAAGCTGGCGATGATCCAGAGGGAGATGAAGAGGAGGAAGGAGTGACAGAAAAAGAATTTTATGTGCAGATGCGTGCTGCGGCCGACATGCAAGCGCATGAACAAACACACTAACGCTGGAGCAGATAATATATGACAAGTCATCGAAATGTCGCAGCCAACGGAGCGAGGCAGAAGCAATGGTTGCCCACAAAGAAATGTATCAGTCGTCCCCAAAAAGCTCAGGCAAACGCAGTCATAAATCAAGATCTCAGGCAAAAACAGGCGTCCCTGGCAAGCCCAGGCACAAGGAATCGTCGCCCTTGAACTACGGCACAAGCAGGCGTTCCCGACAAACTCAGGCACAAGGACTCATTGTTTACGAAACCAAGGACCGTGCAGTCTTCCCCCGCAATCTCAGGCGCAAGCAGTAAGCGCGGACGAACTAAGGCACAAGCAAACCTCGCCGTCCCCTCGTTAACTCAAATTGCACCTAATTGACTACGAGCGTTGCCTAATAAGAAAGCTAATCACGCCACTAACGGAACCTCGCTGTCCTTCCTTCGTTGGTTTCGGGCTCAATCGTCCCATATTGTCTCCGTCTTCTGAGGGGCTACCGTCAGCATAGTGGTGGGATAAAAACTGCGTCACCCTGCTTTACAAGCGCACAATGACTGCATTGCTGTCTGCCCAGTTCTGGCCGATCCGAACAGGAACAAGAGTGCAGTGAACAATTGTACCTTCCAGAAATTCACCAAAATGCGGTGGAGTAGACATTGCAGTGAGGCCTACAGGCTGTTCTTTGATACGAGCCCTCACCATTTGGGCAACAACGAGTCAGATTGGATGAGTCTGTGCATAAGTTTGGAGCATAGCTCCGACGGCTGTCCTGTTGACCGTCCATCTATTGCTAACATCCAAAAATTGGCGGTTGCAGGGAGAAGGGAGCCAGAGCCGACGACAGGGCGTAGAAATGAAGTCGGATTGGCTGTTCCACAAGCCACGATCGAACTATTGGCTGAGAGTTGCCGCCAGTAATCTTGCAAGCCAATGACTGTGTCTTGCAGGAGTCACGCAGAGCCATTGCAACCCACAATGAGACTTCCCGAGATTTTTGGGCCGCTTGCTTGGGCCTGAAGAGGTCGTGGAGAGGGTTCTCGGCCAGACCTGTGATTTCTCATGAGATCAACAAGTTTCTTCAGATTTCTTGAGATCCTGATGCGCGTTTGCAGTCCGCAGAGCTGCTTTGGGAGACGCTGTAAGGAACTCAGATGATTCCTAGCCTTTCCATTGGTCCACGTACGCTATTGAATGATTGCAAACACTCTGCAACCGCCATATTTTGGAGGTCAGCAATAGTAGCATGCAATCCGCCATATCATGTTATCAAATCCCAATGAAGCTATTCTTAACGGGGACAGAAGCGCTTTCTGGGAAGCTGCGCGGAGAGCAGCATGATCCCTTGGCCAGACTGACCGGTAATCACGCCTAATTAGCACTGGGCGCCTCGGCTCTTCTAGGTTTTCAAGAGAATTGTGGCTCCAGGTTGTGTTGCTTCTCAAGGACGGCAGCTCATAGGTTTCTTGCGTTCATGTCAGCCGAGGTGGCGATCTTTAAGATCGAGTGGCTCTGTTCCGAAGAAAGGGACAACTTCCAGAGCAACACCATCTCTCAGTAGTCTTGAACGGCTTGTGCAGCAATGATGATTTCGAATGGCTCCCATGAATGTCAGCGACGACCGAAAGCGCGCCCGAACGACACAAGTCATGCCATGAGCGTATGAAAGATGACAAGTGCGCAAGGGCGTGGGCCATCGCCGTGCAAAACTCTTGCTATTAAACAACCAGGCAGGACCTCGACAATCAATCCCTCTAAATCCAACCAACAATGCGCAACGCACTAAGCAATCAAACCAGACAACAGCAAAACCGGGCTGTCATGAACTACTATTCCTTCTCGTGTATGGACCATGCAAAGCAACGTTTGTTATCAGAATTGCGTTTTGACAGCAGATTCAGGCTCAGAAGAACCGGTTTATCCAATCAAGTGTAAGGGAATCTTCTGAAAGAGAGAGTCACACAGTGCATTTTTACTGCCTCTTCTTTGTAGCGCTGAGCGCCATGGCATACGAGGATTACGGGAGCTATATCTGGCAATGACCACTCACTTGCGTCGTTCTTGGGCGCGCTGTGTTCGTCGCGTATAGAGCAACAGCGCGATGGAATAAAAAGAGCATGAAGCGCACACACAAGAAAAGTAGCCGGGGTGTAGGAAATGGCGCTTCTTCGTTGTGTAGAAGCATGTCAGAGAAACGGATGTCATCGTCGGCGGTGTTGCCAACGCGCTTGTTGGTTACTTCAGCGTGTATCAGGAGCCCCACCGCATGGTGCTCCCAGGAAGTGTGTGATTCCAGACTGGGGAGGGAATCTCGAGGGATTGGTGCTCTCCAGAATACCTCTGCATCCACAATTCTGCGGCAAATGCAATTGGAACGTGCCGTGTGTGACAAACTCCAGGCGTTCTGGGCTCCGTTTCCTCAAATTTGGGCCCCATTGGAGCTGGCAGTGCTCGGAAAGTTGCACAATTGCATAACAGGAAGCTTAGTTTAAGGTTTGCGTCGGTGACAGCTGCTCAGGAAGCAGAAGTGCGCCATCAGCCTGACTGCTTTCCACAGAGCGGTTAAATCATGCTCAAATTGAAGGCTGGGGTACTCCTGTGGTCCCTGATGCAGAACTCGGCTGAGTCAGTGGAATCGATGGAGCTGACAGCTTAGACCCAGTCTAAACGGCATGATCCGAAGGTGTACGCACGCATGCCTGACCAATAAGATGGCGCCGTTACATTCACGTGATTCCGATGACGGTCGGTCATCAACATCAAAAAGTATTTCTGAAGGCGACCGGCTGGCCGCCAAAGAGCGCTGGAGGCGACACTTGGCGTCTTTGTGAGCAGCTTCAGCAGCCGACTGCCGGCGGTCGAGGCTCTCAACGACAGCGTGGCGCTCCACCGCCAGCCTTTGCACTACGGCTGCAGTGTCTTCCATCTGCCGCTTGGCTGCCTTTCGGGTCTCCTTTCCAAGGAACCACTGTTGCTCAGCAGCCGTCCACCTCCGCGACTGGCGCGGCGCCACTGGCGCCGCCTGCGCCACAGCAGGCACAGCCTCCGCGGAATTGTCGGGGGGCGCGGCGGGGTAAGAGGCGGCGACCACAGACCCTGCTGACGCGAGGCTTTCCAAGGTAGCGACGGGCGGCAGGGGCGGCGGCGGGGAGCGTGAAAGCACCGGCGGTGGCGACGGCGGCGGCGGCAGCGGCGGCAGCGGCGGCGACGGCTGCGGCGGCGGCAGCAGGGAAAAAGGCGGGGCCGGCGGCGGGGGCGCCGGGGCGGGTGACTGAGCGCGCGACGATTCCGCTAAACTGGACAGTAATGGCGTTTCCACTGAGGGCGGCACCGCTGGCCCCGCCCCACGGGCACGGGCCTTTACTCAGGCCGCGGCGTGATGGAGCTGTCGGGGAAGCGGTGGGAGCAGCAGCGTTTCCCGCGTAGGGGGTGGCAGTCGCAGCGGCGGCGGAGGCGGTGGCGGGCCCGCGTCTCCAGGAGGCGATGACATGCACTCATGCGCGCCGACCGGCGACCGCGGACTCGCGCCATCTGCAGTGATTTGTTGGTGGGGGTCCGACGCCGCGACGTCTGCCCGTCACACAGAGCGTGCTGACGCATGCGCCGTGACCGTGGACATAGTCGACGCAGAAGGCGTCGTGTCGAAAAACGACGCCCCGACTTTGAGGAGGGCGAGTGATGGTGTGACTGTCGAGTGGGAGAAGGTGGCGGGAGCAGACAGAGCTGCGAACCGACGACAGGAAGTGGTTTGCCTTGAAGGGTGGACGACTGCGTACGTGCAGCATTCGGAAAAAGGAAGACATGCGGAACGCTGTATACTCCAAAGCGCTCCGCCCAAGTGGGGCAGGACCGCGAAATCAGTGCGCGGACGCCCGTCGGGGCCCTAATCGGGCATGTCAGTGTGTGGTCAGGCGTCGCCGGCGCCTTTCGCGCAGAGCACAGCGCGCGTAATGCACAGGACGGCGGCGGGTGGGGGGGACAGAGACGGCCAGTGCAGTGAATAGGCGCGTTAGATTGCAGGTCAGCCGCATCCTTCATGCGAGACGGAATTCGGCTGGATGACAGCAGATTGGTGATGCGATCCCAAGCTCCAGGTCAGCTATTGGTGCACGGCTTCCGGACATGAATTCGTAGGGAAGCCATCCGCTGCCGCCCACATCGTTCATGCGGCCAGTCTGGCGTGCGGAATGGGCTGAGACAGCATGGGGCGGCGAGTCTTTGACGCGTTCGACGCAGGATGCATCGCGGGCCAAAGACTGGACCGCCGTAGGACGTATGGGGAGAAGACAACCCGCGGGTGGGGACGGAATTGAGCGTGCCGCCGCAGCCGCAGGCCGCGTGAGATGCGAGGTACACCTGTGGGACTGCACGCTGCCAGAGCACAGCAAAGCGCAGCCGCCGCCGTTGGCTTGTGCGGCGGTAACAGGGCTGGTTCCTCAGGCATGTATGGCTGAGCGGTCCCGAGCCATCTCAGCGTTGGCACTTTTCAGAGGGGGGGTCAGGATGCATCAGAACCGATAACCTATTTAATGGCGCCACACAATCCCGGAAAGCATCCGCCGGTCGTCATCAACCCACGATTGTGCGCACCCAACGAAGCACCCACCAAGACCGCCCACCGCAATCCACCAAGGAGACAGCCCCTGATTCTCCGGGGCCGAATCAGAAAATGACGGTGCCGCCCGGTCATCGGACATGCCCGGGTGCCTACCGTGACTCGTCCCACCCTATTGGGCGAGGCAAGCCATGCTGGGTCTCGATCAACTGCAGGAGGCCGGCGCCTGCAGCAGTGCATGACGTAATTGTTGACCGACGCACCGTCCTTCATCTCTCGTTTGTGCAGCACAGGCAACTGATTTCAAAATTTCTCCAGGACGCCAGTGTACATGAGATAGATTTGCATCAACGCTTCCGATATTGAGATGACATCCTTGTGTCTTGAGGGTATGGTCCATGATACTCTCAATATCCATAAATAAACGGTCCAGTTACACAAGAGGGCGCTCTGTGAGTGGTAGATACGGTTTCTCCACGGCGCACGAGGAGGCTGTGTGGTCCAAATGTGCCCCCAGAGAGAGTTTTTAGTGTGAGATCCCCTTGGTTGCGGGATAGTAGCCGTCCGTCTGCTAACTCTTTCTGGAGACTGGAATAGGCTCAAATATGAGGAAGCGTAGAATACGGCAGAATATCAACTGTCGGATCCATGTGGGCCCAAACTGCGAAGCGCACAGGCATGAGGGGAGTGCACGAACAACCACGAGGCCGCAGTGCGAGAGTCGTCCATCATCCCGATTAAATGTCAAATACGTAGAGACGAGGACGAAGAGACACTGTCCACTGCTGGTATCCAGCTCAATAATTCAACAGCGGTCAGGGCCCTGAAGCGCTCGCGCGAGAGGCTATCTACGCATCCGCGATGACGATAGGTGCCGCGGTTCTCTTCCTCTGGGACGGCCACTGGAAGACGCACAAAAGCGACGGCGTCCCGACAGCCATTGACCGAAATGCCTCGGCGAAAGCCTCCTCCTTCATGATGGCGTAGGAGAGCGCAAAGATCTGAACATGTAGTCGATCGAGTCGTGTGCTACGGAGCGCCTTGCTAGAGACACTCTGAGGAACTCATAAGTCGATGAAGCCAAGAACGTCGGCTGACAATGCGTTACTGGCTGCTGGGGCGGCAGGCATACGGCCAACTCCACACTGGGGAAGGCTTTCTTGATATATCTTGAAAACTTGTGATATACTGCAATTTTAGAGAACCAAAGCAAACTATATTAAATAACCATATAGAATAACCGGCACCTACAACGATAGTAAAAGCACTGAAAAATGTAGACATAGAGCTAAGCTGGAAAAGACCCATAAGAATCAGAAGCTCGCCAACAAAACTACTTGTACCACGAAATCCTATATTTGAGAAGGTGAAAAATAAAAGACGTATGCGAAATACAGGCATGACTTGACTGAAACCACCACAATAATATTGTATACGAGTTTTGTGCCTATCATACAAAATGCCTACGCATAAAGAAAGGGCGCTCGATACTAAACCATGGCTTAGCATTAAAATTATGCTTCCTTCTAAACCTTGCAATAAGACTCACATGCCATCTCCACCTACCCCACGTACACCAGTCGGCCGGCGAGGACAACGTCGTCTTGAGCTTCAGGCTGTTTATATATGTTGACAAGTTGACGAAGAAATTCGTAAAGAATCGTGCTTGCCTGGTTGTAGGGACGGCGATTGGCATGTCCTCCAGGCCATGCCTCCCAACCCAGTTTACCCAGTCCTGCTCGACACACAGCACGCGAAAAACACGGCTCACTGGGACCCACACAAGAACGGGTATGACGCCGACGTCACGCACGTCGAAGCGCAATCTAGTGCGACCGTACGCCGCAAACGGACAACCCGCGACGGCCGCGACGCTGCGGGCGCGCTCGACGACCAGCAGAAGTACGGGCCGTCCTTTCACTCCCGTGACGACGACGCGCGGGCGGCCAACTCGACGGACACCGCGAGCCGCCCTGTACTCAATACAATCCAGCCACAGTGTACCGAGGTACGCCAGAGACGCGAGAAAGATCTGCCTCTGCTTCCCCCCGCGCCGCAGCGCCGCGCCACGCGCCAGATATTTCCCATATGCGACTGTGAGCACGCCATTGTTTCGAAGATGAAGGCACGCCGCCGATCCCTCCAGGTCACGCTTCTCCTGGAAGCCACCGACCCGGACAGGGACACCATGTCGACGCAGCCTGGGACCATTGTTGTCAGCCGTCACTTCACCAGTGGCCACACTGGGCACCGCACCCGTTTCATCGGCTCCGGCAGGCACTGCAGGCGTGGATATCGGCCCATGAGGACCCACAAGACCTGCAGACGTTCCATTGGCCGCGGTTGACGCATCCGGCAGCGCCATCGTCCCAATGGGACCGAACGGACCTGCCGCTGCACCTTTGTCATTAGCAGCAACATTCTCGTCCGCGACGTCGCTGTCGTCGTCTGCTGCTGCCCAGTTCAAGACGTGCGCCGCCTGCCCGGTGATGACCAGAAGTCTGTTCTGACCGCAGCTTCAGGCTCAGGGGACCCTGTTTGTACCAGCTAGTGTAGGGGCAGCGTCTGATAAAACGCGACACACAGTGCGTTCGCACTGCCTCTTCTTTGTAGCGTTGTGCGAAATGCCATCCAATGGTTATGTGAGCACAGTGTCGCTATGGTCACTCGGTTTGACTCTTCTTGGGCGCATTGTTTTCCTCTCGCATATGGCAGCAGGTTCATTGCATGAAAAAGGTATGCTATCCTCGCACACAAGAGATAGCTGCTGGGTTCTGGTTGGTGCCTCTTCGTCGTGTACGGTTCACGTTGTAGGCTGGTGGTTTTTGGCGACGTCCTGAGGATTATGCATGCTCTGCAGTGCCGATCAGACGTAAGCACATAAGTACCTGTGATATCGAAGGACGCTTTTGGAGGGACAGCGGATGTTGTGGGAGCACATGGAAGTGCCAGTGCTTCCATATGCGCAACGAAAACAGACACGAAAGATGAACATCCCTGCATGGTCGAAGGTACGTGGGGCTGCAGAGACAGCCGGGATACGAACAGGTGGGCTAAGGAGGGTGCCAGTAAGCAGCCGGGCACACTCGGGGCGCCATTTTGGGAGCCGGATTGCGTTCCCGCAAGGAAAACATGGACCCGCAAGGTACGTAGTCACATAGCGAAATAAAGGGGTGATGGAACAGCAAGGTACCGATGGATGCAGCTAGTCGCCGTATTGCGCTCACACTGAAGGTAGCGGGGCGAGACCTCTTGAAGCTGTTCCAGGCCCTTCTGCAGACCGGTCAACGAAGTCCGACGACCAACCAATGCAGGGGACAAGGCAATGTCAAGCAATTGGATCGGCCTTGGTTGAGCTGCAGTTATTGCAGGCTTCCCAATTTTGCCAGTTTTGAACAGGAACAGAAGCGATCTGAAAAATTATGGCGTCGCCAAAAGCAGCCAGTATCCATGAAAACTGTCAGTTGAGCACCTTTATTTTGCACGTTTGACCTTCATTTTGCTCATTATTCGACATGAAGGCCTCTCATTTTGACATTAAACCGGCAGCTGTCTTGCTCGGCACTCTCAGTACGCTCTCAAACTCCTTATTTGCGCCATCCCTGGACGAATTTGCCGCTTGAATGCTCCCACTTGCGGTCCTTGAACACGCTTCTGCGGATCGCCGCGGCAGTCTCAGCCATTCTGACCCACAAACGTGGGAGTCCAGAGAAAATTGGTCTTCCGTCACACGGAACCGTCCTCAGAAGCTCGCAAACGGCCAGAAACTGCAAGTGGCAGCAGGCCGTCCCCAAGAGTCTTACCGGCTGGGCCAACGGCTCCTCGAATGGCGTGGCCATGTCGCGCGCACCTGACGGAGGTGGCCTGTGGACGACTCGTCTCTGGCTTAGTGAACTCGCGCCTACCTCATCGGTCGGCCCCTGTGCCCATATCCCCTGTCCGACCCCACCTCCCTTCTGCAATTCTTCTGGTCTCCCTCCCCCCCGCACCCACTGCTTCTCGTGCGCAATCACCTTGCGGGTCATGAAGTCGGCGGAGACGCGACAGAACCCCGTCGGCATGGTGATCTTGGACGGCAAGAGCGTGGCATGCGCTGCCCTCCACCTTCGCGACTCTGAGCGGTCGGCAGGGCGCTTCCTGGCCTACTTTTGGCAGACTGGGGGCAAATTCCTCTATGACCCAGAGCGGTCGAACCGGCATGCTGATAATGTCGTCGACCACCCGACCCTCCGTGACGCCTTCCTCAAGACCGTCGAGGATGAGCCAGAGCTCTTCCTCGATGAGATGTCTGATGTCGGCCACGCGCTGACGGCAGGCGTAGACGGGGCGTTCGAGGTATCCCCGGCTTCAGTCAGCCGAATTCTAGCCCGAAACGGCTACACGAGGAAGATAACTGAGAAGGCCCTCCGTTTTCACTCGCAACGAGGCCGAGCGAATTGCATGGGTTGCCTCTGAATGGAGAATCCCGCTCAGTTTCCGCGTCTTCATTGATGAAACTCATCGGGTGTGGCGGGCGGCCGCGCGTCGGTGGGCGTGGTCAGTGCGCGGTTCGCGGTCCGAGTGTTACGTCCCGTCGTCGGCGGGGGCGAGGAAGGGCTTTTTTGTCGCGATGGCCCATGACTGTGTGCTAGACTGGATGATTAAGCGGCCTCCCCCGGGGCAGACGGCGGTTGACTTTCTTGTGATTGTCTCTTCGTTTGTGCTACCGCGTATGCAAGCGTGTGTGGCTGGAGAGTGGAGTGTCCAGCCCGAGCGCTGTGTACTGGTGCTTTGCAATGCCCTACTTCATGATAACGTGGCCGTGGAGAGCCTGAGAGGCGATGGGGCACTCGTTTTTCTCATGCCTCCCTACTCGCTCGACTTCAACTCCATTGAAGATATCTTCTCTGTGGGCGGCAGCTGGCTACGTCGCTGGTCTTCGCCAGATCAGTTCAACGCGTGGTCCATGACCACCAATGACGCCATGCTTCTTCATATCACTGGCGACATATGTCGCGAGTTTGTGAAGGCGGCCGTTCGACGTCACAACCTCTAAGTATCCCAGCAAAAAAAGCCCAAAAGCACAGCACAAAAGAGAATCCCTTCAACAACGGTCACGCGAATGAATAACATACTGACTGGCCCCGCGCCTCTTCTTTCCAGAAAACAATGCCGAAACGCATCTCAAAACCGCCCAGGAATCACTAGGGACCTCGCGCATATACTGTAAGGCGGCAGCTCCAAGCGTCTGTCACTTGGTCTGATGTGTGTCGCGGGGGGTCGAAAAAGTAATCAGCAAAGCTCTGGCTGTGGCCTGCCGTTGGCGGTGCTCGTGTGTTCAAATTCAAGCGGTGCGGTCCCTCCAGCGACATCGGAAGACAGAACAGCACGGCAAGCTCCCAAACAAAACATAGTCCAGAGGCCCGTTCGGTCCGGTTTCTGAGGAATATGGGGCTGGGGCGCGTGGAAGACGTGCTCAAGAACGCGGTTTGACAGCACAAATGGGCTGACCGCACGTTTGACGTGCCTGCTGGTTTTGGGGTACCTCCCAAATATGCTGCGTAGCGACCGCCCACAACGTCGGTCTCTTTGTC
>Ga0115030_1001055_pt1 | contig 12236 bp, 3 predicted proteins | sample SidtaG_4_FD_87174 | JGI IMG/M metagenome (GOLD analysis project Ga0115030, IMG submission 87174) | Marine algal microbial communities from Sidmouth, United Kingdom - Sidmouth_Male1 metaG | ecosystem: Host-associated > Algae > Red algae > Unclassified | place: Sidmouth, United Kingdom | collected... | reverse complement strand
CCGGGTGAGGCGGGGCGGGGGGGGGGGGGTGGTGGGGAGGGCGCGTGGGGGGGGGGGTGGGGGGAGGCGCGCGCGCCGCCGCCGCCGTCGCGGCCGCCACGGCAGAGGCGGCGGCGGCGGCGGCGGCGTCACCCAACGGGGCGCTCGATGCGGGGACGCGGGCGGGGCGGCTGCCGCCCCGCGGGGGCGGCCCCGCGCCGAGCGGGCGGCCCCTGCCACCGGCGGCGCCGCCGCCGCCGCCGCCGCGGCCGCGGCCTCGGCCGCCACCGGCGGGCCGGTGGGGCGGCGCGGCCACCGGTGCGCCGCCCGGTGCGCCGTCTCGCCCCCGCCCGCCGGCCACCGACATGGGCAGGGGCACGCCGGGGCCGCGGGGGGGGTCCGCCCCCGCCCGCGGGGATGGCGGAGACAGCGTCGACGAGGAGGGCGTGCCGTCTCCGACAAGGTTGCCGCCGCTGTCGCCGCCGCCACCAGCCCCACCACCCACCCGACCCATGGCCGGGTGGCGGCCGCGCCCGCCCGGCGCCAACAGCCCCGGACCCGGCACGAGGCCCGCGGGGAGCTCCCGCCCACCGAGGCGAGCTCCCGGATACCCCGCCGGGTGGCGCTGCATGCGCGTCGGTAGCGGCGGTTGGCCGCCACCAGTAGGCGCTCCGCCGCCCGCCGGACTAGGCCCGAGGCCGACCGGCGGCAGGCGGAGGCCAACCGGCGGAAACGGCTGCCGACCGCCGCCGCCGCCACCGCCACCGCCGCCACCGTCGCCGCCGCCGCCACCGCCACCGTACGCAACGCCTGCCGGAGGGACGGGCCCGTACGACACGCGGGGTCCATAGGTCATAGCCGCCCCCGGCAGCTGCGCGGGCGCGCCCGCCTCCTGCTCAACCTCTGGTCCAACCCCCCCCCCGTCGGCCGGCATCCCCCCCCCGTCGGCCGGCGGCGGGCTAAACCCGCCCGCCCGCCGCGGCCGACGCGGGGGGTGTCCTCCGCCGGCAGCGCCTGCCCCAGAGGCAGGGGCGCCCCCCCAACCGTTGAGGCCCGCCGTGGTCGGGGATGTGGGAGCCCCAAACGGCCGGCCGCCTGACGGCGGGAGGGGCGCGCGGGACTGCACGTCGCCACCCCCGTCGCCGCCGCCGCCACCGCTACCGCCGCCGCCGGCACCTATCGCCGCACCGCCCGCACCCCCGCCGCCGCCGCCACCGCCGCCGCCGCCGGCGCCGCCCACACCCGCACCGCCCGCACCCTCGCCGCCAGGCACGCCACCGCCGCCGGCGTCATCGCCCCCGTCGCCGCCATCTTCCACGCGATCCGCCTTATCCACGGTAAACAAACGTGCTGGGGGCGGCAGTTGGAGCCGTCCCTCCCCAGACGTGCCGTTGCACGCGCTGAGGGACGGGAGCACAAGCCTCGGGCTCGGGGAGGTGCTACCGCCCAGCGGCGCCACGCTCGCCGACGCGGACCACGTCGGCCGCCAGGCGCTCGGGCAGCCGACGGCAGTGGCGCCCCCTCCTGGCGGTCCCGGAGTGGCCACCCCTCCCCCCCCTGGCCCGCCGCCCGCGAGGGGCCAATTGCGCAGCGGCGCCACCTCGACGTGCGTCCCGTCGCGCGCGCGCTTGCGCGGGGGAGACAAACCAGGCGTCATCCCCCGGGGGGAAAAGGAGGGGATGGGGCCACCGACCGCCCCACCAGCGGGGTTGACCCGGTCGCCGCCGGCCCCGCCGACGCCCCCATCGCCGATACCACCGGCCGCGCCGCTACCACCCGGCAGTCCGGGGCCACCACCGCCGTCGCCGCCATTGACCACCACCGCCGCGGCGAGCGACTTGATCGTCCCCGGGGAAAAGACGGGGACGGTCGGCGTGGACGTCCACAAGCCGGCCGGCGACGCAGGCGGCGGGCCACCCGAGCCCGCCGCGCCCGCTGCGGTGGGGCGCAAGAGCGTCAGGGGGAGGGGCGCCAAGCCGCCGCGGCGGCGGGTGGCCGACGGTGGAGGCGCCAGGGGAGGAGCATCGCTACCCGACATTTGGGTGGCCAAGAGGGAGGTGAGGGAGAGAGGTAGGGGAAAGGTGGGGGAGAGACAAAAAAATATGAGGGTGGCGGGGGAGAGGAAAACACACCGCAAGCAAGGCAGAGAGCGAGAGCGCCGCGCGTACAACGATGCGGCGACGGGCGCTTGCCGGGACGTCGTGAACAAGGCGGGGGCGCCTGGAGGCAGCGTTTGCGCGCAAGATGTGGGGAGCAACACCCAGACGCCACCCGCGCCGCCACCGTCACCGCACCCGCCGTGGGCGTCGTCGGGCGCGTCGTCTGCGCGTCGCTGGGGCCCCGTCCCGCCGCGACGCCCCACTCGCGTGCGCTCGTGCCGCCGGCCGACCGACCGCTCCACCAGCTGCGTCGTCCGGCGCGGGCGAGAGCACCGGCGGCAGCGCGTGGGCGGCACGGGCGGCGCTGCGGGCGCCGGGCCGGCACACCCGCGGGCGGCGCGGTGCGGGAAACAACGACACGACGCCACGTGTTCCTTGCGTCTGAGGGGGTGAGCGTGTGCGCGCGCGCTTGGCAGCCTGACCAGAGCAGCCTCACGCCGGCGTTTTCGCAGCGGAGGCGACGCGCGCGCCCTGCAGACTGCGCGCAGTGGTGCTTATCGTGTGTTCACGCGCAAACGCGTTTTTATACTTAAAATCTCAGTAAAAATATTGCGGAGAGCCGGAAAGGGTGACTTCGCCCACAACAATTTGTGCAGCGGAACAGCAACGTCCGGTTGGTCAGCTTTACACCATCCAAAGTGTCTCGCAGAGCTGAGCACTCCCATAGCCTTCCCTCAGACCGGTCGCCGCTTTCTTGCGCTTCACAAAAAGCTGCGGCGCGCTCTTCTTGCGGAGGGAGTCCAGCTACAGAACGATCATGTCGCTTGCGCCGTCGGCGTACACAATCTCCCCGCAGTCAGCATGTCATGAAGCTGGCGAACAACAGCCACACAGGCAGTGACACAGTCGACATTGATTGACCATTGCGTCAGGAGATCCTAGGCCGTCATGGCGATTGGCTCCGTGCGGCTCTTGACAGCAGGAGATTTTCTGTGTACCGGCTTGTGGGTCACTCCGTAGAGTATAAGTCACAAAACTCTTGCGGCCTCGACCGCATTTCCTCCACAGATCTTGCACAAATCAGCGTCCTTGCGGGTGACCTTACGCAGAGGTGTTTCGGAGCTTTTAACATGAAAAACGCGATTGCGCGTGAACACACGATAAGCACCACTTCGGTGTGAGCCGCGCGGCCGGTGCGACGACCGGAGAACTTCTCTGTGGCGTTTGCAGCACAGTCAGCGCATGACCAGTCTCCTGATGAAATCGCGCGGGTCTTCTGGCGACGCGCGCCCCTCCATACCAGACGCTGATTGGACAGATGGCCAAAAAGGCGACGGTTTTGTCGCTGCACTGTTCTCCTCGCTTAACTTTCCTGTTCTTTCCCAACGGCTGAACCAGGCAATCGGAACGAGGTTACAGTACAGAGACGGCTTCAGATCCGCCCACCACGATAGCATGTAAGCGTACAGTCAATCGACGAAAGAAAGACCGGCCTGTCCAAGCTTAGGTTCCGGGCACTGAGGAAACTGTCCGGTAGAGCGTCCAAGAGAATCTAGGAATAGACATGTTCGGCATGCGTAGCCCTCGATCTCGTGGTTATTCTTTTCGAAACGGCGCGTGGGCTTACCATCGCTACACACTGGGCCGTAAGGACAATGACTGACAAGGACCATTTCACCGAGTACAGCACGCAGTTATCCCGGCCAGCTGGCTGCTGGCTGCCGGCCGCTCCGCGTACGGTTATCGCACGGACCTATTCCCTGCTCTTGGAGGCCTCACCGGGCCGCGTTGCGCGGCGCTGGGGCGCATGCCTGAGATGCATTGCGCTGTCCGTGATGTGAACTATCCGTTGCACGCGACAGCGGGCCACGTATAGTAGGACACGAGACACAGGAACGTCGCAAAGATAAGAACAAAAGGGCCACCGCCCGCCTGCGCATGCCGCCGGAACCTAAGACATAGCAATAAAAAGGCACACAACATGGCATAGTGCACAAAAGAACAACACAAGCGTAGTCTCGGGGGAGGGGCGGAGTGTTGTGAAGGGGGCAAGCGGGCGCGGCACTGCACGTGTCGCCTAGCAACAGCAAAAGTGGGGAGACGAAGTGGCCAGAGATATTGTTTGGTGGACGGCGCCGGAGGCAGGGTGCGGTGTCACTGAGTGGTTGAGATCTCGGCCGACGAGAAGAGCTGGTGAAGGCCCAGACAGGACCTTCTTCCTTCCAGATATAAGTACACAATGCAATGGCGGCCCGGTGGGCCTCCCTCCGTCCAGGCCTGTTGTGCGTTAATTCTAGATCTTGTAGGCAGAGATCCACGCTCAACCTCCTAGAGACGTCCGGTCTAGTCAACAGCAACGATGCTGTGACACCATTGGTTGTCATCAGACTATGATAAGCAATCACCTCGTGACCGGTCCGCTGTTGCCGGCACGCTCGACAGCGCCTTGAAGGTGGGCCCTCTGGAACTGAGTTTCGGGCCATCTCCCGGGCCAGACTGTCCAACACCGTCCCAAAGAGGCGGACAGAGTCCAAGGATTCCGCTCGGCCTCTCGGACAGGGACAGGTGGTGATGTTCCGACGATCAGTGTGGCGCAGTCAACGCCTTTTGCTAGTCGACTGCGAGCCGAAGATTGACACAAGCCGAGCAGCTGTCGGGTGGTGCTCCACCACTTCTCATGCACAGCGAGACATACACAATGCCTCGAGCAAAACAGGCTGTTCTGTTGGAGCCACTGCCCATCCCGGGTCGCGTCTCCGCCCTAGACTTGGGACACACTGTGCTCTTCGCTGGCTCGACACTTGCAGAACATGATGACGGACGGGACAGCTGTGTCGGGCAAGGGCCATGCCTGGCACCATCGGTGGGGAGTAGGGACGGCTATTGATGCGGCAGCCGAGGAGATGTGTCCTGCCTGCGACAATGGCACCATGAATGCTAGGGTCATCTGCCTGGCTTGTTGTTGTTTGACTATCCAGAAACTGGGGGAGAGGGGCTCCGGCTAGGTACAGGGGCACATTGTTTTTTTCTTGGCAACGCTCGACACGGGGATGCATGGCACAGATGCAGGCACCTGTGTTTTAGGGGGTAGGCGTGTCTGGCCCATCAAGGGAACAGCCGCCGCGCGCGCGAGCCAACATACGCATGCGTACCGACCAGCACGCAGCAGCCACAGAGTCATCGCGAAATCTTTCTTCCAGGCGTGCACGTGTCGGCGCACCAAACGGCATATCGTCCATGATCGTATGCATGCGCATTGCCATTTGCGACGGTGGCGAGCCCAAAAGGTGACGACGTTTTGGTGTCGACGACCCACCTACCTTCCCTGCGGCCCTGCATGGACTTGTGGCTACGCGCGCCATGGGGTGCGCGCCCCCGCACCGGGCCCGTACAAGTGGCGCCTTCTGGCTTGAGACGAGCACCCCGCCCGGTTGTTCATGAGGTTCACACCACGACGCGCGAGCAGCGAACTCCATTCATTCATGCACTCGTCGCGGATGGCGCGACGTGCGCTTGGGTCGCGCGCGCCGTCAGTCGGTTGGCTTGCTGCCTTTGTTTTTCGAATCTGGCGACACACAGCGCCGCAATGCCGTCGGGGCCGCGCCGCCGCGCGCAGGCGGGGAGCGGTGAGCGCCGGCCGCGGCGGCGGCGGCCGCCGCCGCCGCGGGGCAGCGCGGCGCGGTGGCACGGCATAGGTGTCATGGCCGGCGCGGCGGGCGGCGTGGCGACGCGTGGCGCAGGCGGGCCACCCGCCGGCGCCGCTGTCGGACGCGACACGCAGGCGGTGGACGCAGCGATGCCGTGGACGGACTGTGCTGGCCATTGACGGTGGGTCGCCATGATGCCACTGCCCCCACGCCGTCCCCACGGCTTCCACCTCGTTTTCCAATTGGTGCCGGTGCGTCCACACCGCGCCGGCCGCGGAAAAGGCGCGTGCCGTGGCAGTCGACCCCGCTGGTGGGGTCCAACCGCAGGCACGCGAGGGCGGCGGTGGTGGCCGATGGACGCGGACGCGGCGCGGCACCGCAGGCGTGAGAGCTTTCGGGGCTCCATCACAGTCACCCATACGTCCCCATGGCCCAGGATGCGGTCAAGGAGCTGGGTTTGGGCTTGCGCGTCGCCGTCACCCGGCCGCGCCATCTGTGGGCGCCGCTTAAATGTCAATGTAGTTTTCAATAACAAACGGGCTGCAGCACTGTGACAACAAGACATGTCGCCGCGAAACATAACAAAGAAGAAGCTCGCTCGAAGAAACAAGCTGCCGTGGCCAAGACAGAGTGGTCTAGCTGCTGCAAGCCCACGTCGCTGCAACGAGTGCGGCGGCAACTGGCCACCACCTCTGCGCCCGTTCCCCTGCACCCGCTTGCGCGTGGACCCTAGACGATCGTCGTTAGCACGGTCGACTGCGAGCTACCGCCACCGCCACCGCCGGCCAGAGCCAATCAGCCGCTGTGACATGACGGACTCCACTCGACTGCCGGGACCTGACAGGAGCGCTCCGCACAATAAAAAGGGAATCACGTACACACCTTGTTGAGCGAGAGGCTACGGCACCACGTACCTCACATACCATACACAGAAAAGAACAGCGATGAAGCCACGACGCATGCGCCTAACAGTCCACAACCGCCACCAACTCCTATAGATGGGAACAAGGCAGGCGAGCCGTGGCCGGCCCTAACGCGCAACCAATATAGGGACACGCCCACCCGCCCAGCCCCCCATACGATCCACTGTACACACACCAGAGCCGGTGCGCCGCCCTAAATGTATGTACACCGCGTCTGCTGCAGGGACGCGCGAAAAAAGAAACAACAAAGCAAAACAAAATAGGCACAGCACCTTGCGTTAGCGGCACCGCTGCCGCGCGACCGCCACATCATCAGTGGGGGTATGGCCACCGGTTGGTCGCCACATCAACGGCGGCGACGGCCACTGCCCGATCGCCCCCCACCACCACCACTACGCACGCCACCGGTATACCCAGCAGCGCCGCCACCATCACCGCCAAGCGTCCGGACTGACACAGCCGGCCCATAATCGTGCCCGCCGCCGCCGCCGGCGAGCGACGAGGGCGCCCAGCTGCCGGATCGAGACCCACCGTCGGGCTGGCCGCCGCCGTTGGACGCCGGCGGCGGCGTCCACAGGTCGCGGCGCCCAAAAGCAGGCGCCCCATCACCGCCATGGACATCAGCCCCGCCGCCACCGCCACTACGGCTGCCCGGCGGCGGTGGAGCCCACCGGTCGGGCGGCCCGCCCGACAAGGGCGGCCGCGTGTCGACCGCCATGCGGCCGCCCCCGTTTGCCGGGGGAAGGCGCGGCGGCGGCTGCTTCGTCTCCTCTTCCTCGTCGCTCCACCAGGAGGCTCCGTCAGCTACGGGGCGGCCGTTAGGTGCGCCGCCTTCTGCTCGCCCCCCCCAACGAGCGACGCCGTTGGTGAGTCCGCCGTTGCCAAACGACGACCCCGAGCCCCCCCACATGCCCGACACGCCGCCGTTGTCATAGGCGCCACCCCGGTTGACCGACGGCGGAATGTAAGGGCCACTGCGGTTGACAAAGCCCCCACCGCCGGTGCCACCTCCACGCCACGACATCTGGTCCTGGCCGCCACCACCACCACTACCATTGCCACCACCACCACCACCTCCGCCGCCGCCACCACCACCACCACCACCACCACCACCGCGCCCGCCGCGCCCATTCGATGTCGAGTATCCCCGGCCCTGCGACTGATCCTGCTCGTCAAGGTACCGTGGCCCCGACGGGAGGGAGAAGAGGTTAACGTTGTTCCTGTCGCCAAACATAGAAGAGTCGCCGTTGTTCCGCATGAGCGCATTGGACTGCTGCGCGTACGCCTTGGGGAGCTGGTGGAACGGCCGCCCGTCGCACTCCTCGAGCAAAACCGCCACCGCGTCAACGACCGCGGCATCCAGGCCAACCATGGTGGGCTTCTCCCCGTCTTGTCCTCGCTGCTCGTCGGCGGCCCACAGGGTCCCGAGCTGCTTGTCAATCAGCTCCCGCAGCTGAATGATCCACGATGCACTCTCCTGGTCTGCCTCCATGTAGCACCACGGCTCCCGGGCAGCCGAGTTGAGCGCCCGGCTGCCAACCGCCGACATTTCCGCAGCGATGCCCTCCCCATCATCGTTTGTCTCGACGGTCACGACACGCTTGGCGCCCCGACGGGAGCGCCCGATGGGTCCACCAAAGAGCGCCAAGCACGACGGTGACACGGGCGTGATGCCAACGCAAAGCACCTCTGGGTGGCTACCCGGCTTGGTCTCCCGCAGCCGCACCTTCTCGGAGAGCACAATCCATCGATGACGCCAGCAGGTGACCGCCACCTTGACGTCCGACACGGCACCCGGATGGAGCTGCACCGACCCATCACCGCGGGTCAGCAGCTTCACCTTTTGGTTGGAGTAGTCGACGCGCGATATGGATGGAAAAAGGCCCGCCGTGAGCACGCCCTTGACGAGCGGCCAGCTGCTTGCCCGATCACTCGCGGGCGCAATGCGCGCGCGCGAGCCGCCGCCGCCACCACCCCAGTCCCGGCCGGGGCGGCCGCCACCGCCGCGCCCACCGCCGTACCCCCCGCCGCCATCCGACAACAGTCGCGCATCGCGGAGGATGCGCAGAAACTGCTCGCGCATTCCATCAATCATCATGAGCGTCGGCCCCGACAGAAAGTGTTCGTCGGCAAAACGGCGGCTCCGCCCCGACTCACGCCACGCATTGTACGCGCCGAGCACCGCCGCGTGGTCACTGTTCGAGTCGACAACCGCAGCAAACTCCCGCTTCTCCGCGTCCGCCTCTTTCATCTTGTCCATCGGCAGCACAAACGGCGCGCGATAGCCGATTGAGGCGGCGATTGTAAGGATGGGGTCGAGCACCCCAAACTGCGCGCCGTAGAGGAGCATCTTGCCCAGTTTGGGCGACAACGGCAGCGACGCGAGGCGCTTGCCGAGGGACGTCAGCGACCCGTCGTGGGGCGACATGGCGCCGAGCGTCGTAAGCAGGGCCACAGCGTGCGCCACCGCCTGTGGCGCCGGCGGGTCCGGCGCTTGCGCGAGAAATGGCGACAGCGGCCCGACTTGCAGAGCCGCCACCTGCAGGCACAGGTTGTCGAGAGGCGTGCGACGCATCTCTGGCTCAGGGTACTCGGGGAGCGCCTCGTGGTGTACCGACGAAAAGAGATGATAACATACCCCCGGCTGGACACGCCCCGCACGGCCCCGCCGCTGGCGGGCCGACGCGCGGGAAATCCACTCGGGCAGCAGCGCCCCAACGTTCGCCGCCGCGTCATACGACTTGTGCTTGTGGCGCCCAGAGTCGATGACGACTGTCACGTCGTCAATGGTCACCGACGTCTCGGCTACGTTGGTCGACAGCACAATCTTGCGGACGCCCGGAGGAGGGCGGTCAAAGACCAGCCGCTGCGCCTCGTTGGCGAGTGACCCGTGCAGCGGCAGCAGAAGGAAGCGGTTGCTGTTGCCAAACGTGGAACTCTGCTGCAGCAACGCGAGCAGCTTGCGAATGTCATCCCAGCCGGGGAGAAACACCAACACCGCGCCAGTCGACTCGGCGGACAAAATGTCTTCCCGCCGCATCTGCGCCAGGTCCGCCCCAACTGACGGTACTGAGTCGCCACCAAATCCGCCCGACCGCATTCCGCCAGCACTACCGCCACCGGACTTCCATCGCCCATAGCTACCGCCGCCCAGGCCGGTGGCAGTGGGCGGTGGCTGGCCCGCCGCTGCGCCCACCCCCGCGAGCGTCGGGTACTGGTCGCCACCGGGCGCGCCCGACGCCGCAACAATGTCCTCAAGGAGTGACTTGATTAGCGGAAGCGGCACCGAGTCATCGTCTTCAAGAGTCCGCAAGGAAGCAATGGTCCGGTCCGAAAAGGCCGACCCAGTCTTGGCCCGCAGAGTCACCGCAGCCGACTCGACGTACGCGCGCTCGTCACGGCGACCACCGCCACCGCCACCACCGCCACCGCCGCCGCGGAAGCCACCGCCGCCACCCCCACCCCGGCGGGATTCCGGAATGTGCACGTACCGCACGCGCTCAACCGCGTGCTCCAAGTAGAACCGCGCAACAGGGAATACCGCGCCCGGGATGGAGATGATAGGCGTGTTATCACCAAAGTAGGATGCAAATGCCGCGGCATTGAGCGTCGCACTCATGAGCACCACCCGAAGGGAAGACCGTGCGCGGCTCCGAAGCAACCGCCGCAAGAGTACAAGAAGCAGGTCTGTCTCCAGGGACCGCTCGTGAATTTCGTCGACGATGATGGTCTTGACACCGTCAAGCGTTTGGTCGTCTTGCAACCTCCGCAGCAACACGCCCGTCGTACAAAAGAGCAGGCGCGTCGCCGCCGACGCGCGCGTCTCAAGGCGGATGGCGTAGCCGACCGTTTTGCCGGCCGCCTCACCGCGCTCGGCGGCAACGCGCTCCGCAACCGCGATAGCGGAAATGCGACGCGGCTGCGTGCACACGACCGACGCAGAGCTCGACGCGCCGCGGCCGCCGCCCCTCGATTTGGGCGCGTCAAGCAGGCCCGCCAGGCCGTCAAGAAGAAATTGGGGCACTTGAGTCGACTTGCCACAGCCTGTCTCGCCTGACACAACCGTCACGGGGTTGGCCGCGACTGTGCGGATCATCTCCTCCCGAGCCTGCCAGGCAGGCAACTTGCGCCGGTTGGCCGCCATCTTGCCCGTGGCTATCCCGTCGACGGCGTTGCCGTCCAGTACCTGTAGGGTGTCCTCAGGCGCTTCTCGTCCGCCAGGGACTCCCTCCACGTCCATCCGGTCGCCTGCTCCCGCCCCCGGCGCGCCATCCTCCCCCCGCCGGGAGTTAAACAGCGGCCGTCGCTGAAAGTTGATCGGCGGCCGCTGCGTGCTGCTGTTGACGCCATCAGCGTCACGCCGGGCTGCCGCGTCAATGAATGCAGCGACCTTGGGCGACACCTCCAACCGCTGCGGCGCGTCGTCGACCAGCCGGGACGCGTGCTTGGATTGCTTCTTCTCCTCCGCCGTTTTTGGGGCCTGATTGCCACCGCCGCCACCGCCGCCGCCACCACCCGACTTGCGGCCCTTGCGGCCGCCGCCCTTGCGGCCACCCCCGCTACCGCCACCGCCACCACCTCCGCCACCACCTCCGCTACCACCACCTCCTCCGCCGCCACCTCCACCGCCGCCGCTTCCAGGCGCGCCGCCTCCTCCATTGGCTCGGCCGCCCCCTCGGTTGGGCCGTCCGCCCACGCGGCGGGCGTGGAACAGGCCCATGTCCCGCCCATGGACGGTTTGGCCGTCGTGTCCGGGCCGCCGGGGTGCCATACCGTTAATGCTGCCGGCTACCGTGACGCCTGCGGCCGCTGCCACCGACGCCGATGCCGCCGCTAGTGCTGCCACTGCCGCTCCGAGCGGCTGGTCGTCCGTCTCCCGCTCTGTGCACGCGAATCGGCTGCGAACAAGACGGTGAGAGCCGCGCGGCCAGTACGAATGGCCACCACCACGCCCCTTCGCTGTCGCGAGCCTGTCGCCGCTGTCACGCCTCTCTGCCCGCTCCACTCCTTGGCGACTACCCCCCGAGTGCGCGTCCGCCGCCGGCGACTGTGAGGGCGTGCTCGTGGGTGCGCGCTGTGTGTTGCCTGCACCGCCCCGGCCACTGCTGTCGTCGCCGCCGCCGCCGTCGGTGACACTCGTCGTGTCGCAACGTGGATGGTCGACGCTGGCCGTCTTGCGTGGGCTGCGGCCACAGAAACTCCCACTGTGGCGCTGACGGCGGCCCAAGAGGGCTGCGTTGGCCTCTCCCTCGTGAATCCGTGAATCGCGTGCCTGTGCGGCCCTCACCCCGCCGACGCCCCGCTGGCGGCGGTGTTTGATGGACGACGGCGGCTGCAGCCATCTAATTGTTGACAGCGAGTATAAGTAGCACCCCGTAAGATGAACGGTTTCCAATCGCCAGAACTGAGAATGACGCCACGCTGCTGCTGTCAATCTATCGGGAATGTGTACCACCCTACTTGGGGGCCCCCATACCATGCACATACCTCGTTTCGGCTTTTGAATGCAGGAGAATGGGAAGTAGGGGGCCACTGTTTGTATCCGGCTTTTTCATTTGAAAGATGAAATAGTTGCTCTGAGAACCTCT
>Ga0115030_1001053_pt1 | contig 12238 bp, 13 predicted proteins | sample SidtaG_4_FD_87174 | JGI IMG/M metagenome (GOLD analysis project Ga0115030, IMG submission 87174) | Marine algal microbial communities from Sidmouth, United Kingdom - Sidmouth_Male1 metaG | ecosystem: Host-associated > Algae > Red algae > Unclassified | place: Sidmouth, United Kingdom | collected... | reverse complement strand
TGGACGGTGAAGCCCTTGTCCCCGGCGGCCATGTGGTTGGTCGCACCGGAGTCGAGCACCCAGGTCGACGACCCGCTTGTGCTCCCGTGAGCCTTGCTGGAGCCGGGTTGACCGTCCGAAGCAGTGTATGCCGGAGCGGCACCCGCCTGGGGCCCGCCCCCATGGCCACGGTCACGGCGGCCGCCACCGGGCTTGTACTTGCCCTTTGCCTCGTCAGCCTTCCGCTTGGAGCAGTCATGCTTCATGTGCCCCTTCTTGTCGCAGTAGTAGCACACGACCGACTTCTTGTCAAAAGTCTTCTTCGGCGCCGCCACCATGAAAGCTTGCGACTTGACACCACCAGCTGGCTTCGACGAGCCCCCAGCAATGTTCCGCTGCTCGACTTGAAGCAGCGTCGCTGTCACGTCAGACATGACCAGCTTGACGTCCTTGTTCTCCAAGACCGTCCTGAGCATCCCGTACTAGGACGGGGGCCCCGACAAGACACGCAGCACGAGCGTGTTGTCGTCCACCGGGTTCCCGAGCATGGCCAGCTCGTCCCGGATCATCTTGGCGCGCGACGCGAACTTGATGTTGTTCTCGTCGTCGCCCTTCTTCAAGCTGCTCAGCTCGTCCATAAGCCGAAGCAGCTGAGCGTTGTCGCGCGCCTCAAACATGACCTTGAGTGCGTCACACGCCTCCTTGGTCGTGTCGACCGACGTCACCGTGTTAAGATGCACCGGCTTGACCGACATCTGAATGATTGCAAGAGCCGCCTCATACATGGCGTCCCACTCTGCGACCATCGGGTCGGCCTTCTTGTCGTCCGACCCAGAAGCAGGACGGTCCGTCACGACCGCCTTCCACAGCTTCTCCTTCTTAAGCTGCGCACGTTGGTACGCCGCCCACGCTTTGTAGTCATTGTCCAGCTGTGCGAACCGCGGGCCGCCAAAGCGGCCGTGGTCCGACATGCTGACGACCGTGGCACCGACCGGTACCACCCTGTCGACGCTATCGGCTGTACCCGCCCAACCAACGCCGGAACGCACCGCAACCCGCGCAACGTCGTCCTCCTCGCGACCGTAGACGCGAACGATGATGACGACAAGCGACAACTGGGCCCATAACCTGTGAAGCGGGAGGTAAGTGGGTGGATGCGTTGCTTTACTCGAGACCGGTCTGAGGCGCGAGTCCAGCAGCCTATTACCCTCCTCGTGTGCCCCTCTCTCAACGTCCTGGAGGCACACCCCCGCCAACGCAGTGACAGGTCCCACAAATCGCGACGCCCCTCAAGGAGCCCACGAGAATCTCCCCGAGCTCAGCTCCGAAATGAGCTCCCCTCGAGATACAAGTACAAGTACTTACATACCCATCAGACAGCAATGCATGTCAAAGGTACAGACAAACAAGCCGATTACCGCATAAGGACTGCCTGGAATGATCCAGGCAGTCCGCGGTAACTCCGACTTACCAGTGCGGGCTTGGGGGGCTGCCTCAAAAGGCGGCGGACCGGTGGGCGCTCGTCAGTGGCGTCTTCCGGTCCGCCCATCCCCAGGATTTCAACGGGGCGCAGGCCGTGTGGCGGGCCTTCCGGGAGTTCGCCGTGGCTGCGGGTTACGACGCCCGGCCGGCGGCCGAGCGCGATTTCGGGTCCTTCATCCGCTCCGTCGGTAGTAGCGCCGCGTGGTTGCGTTGCATGTTGCGTTGCAACCCGGGTCGGGTGCTCTTGGTCCCGCACCCTGCGGCCGAGCTACCGTTTGTCGCCGGCGGCGAAGAGTACGCCTACCTTGAGGACTGGCACTCCCGCCTGCGCCACCGCCCCGCGGTCCCGTTCGGCCACTCCTTGGCGCTCGTCAACTTCGGCGGTGTAGGCCCCCTGCTCGCCCTGAGCCCAGTGGGCCCGCCGACCGCGCCGGCGGATTTGGCGCTGGCAGCCGCACGCCGCTCGCGCGGTGAGCTTGTGAGCACCCGCCGGGCGGGGCAAGGGGATATCTTCTTGCCCGTGCGGTCCGGCATCGGGTGGCCCCTGCGCGCGCTCCCTTGCCGCCGGCGATGGCCTCGCGGTGCGCGAAGCCCCGGCTGCTGACGTACGAGTATCCGCCCGTCATTCACCAACAGCAGTCCTTGCTCCAGGCGTACCTTTGTCACCCCATCCAGGGGACGGCCTACGACATGATGACGGCGGCTATCGTGTCGGGGTTGCTCCGCGCGTACCGCGAGACGCACCGCGTCTTCGAGCCGTCGCCGTGCTACTACGCCCTGACGGAGGCGTTCTCGGTCGACGACCTGGCGTCGGGCGATCGCTCTGCCGCGGATGCCTCGGCGGAGTACGACGCCATCGCACGGGCGGTGCCCTGGGCAGCCGTCCACGAACGGCTACCCTACCACCACGACCCCACCCGTCAGGCCCCCAGAACCCTGCTGCCCCACCAAGGGGGTACCGTCGCGGACCGCCGGCGCCACTACGTCTGCATCGTGGGCGTCCCGCGGTCGCCGCACGCACCGCTGGGGGTCATGCTGGCGGAGCCGCGGCTCACAGATGCCGTCCCGCGGTCACTACCTGTGACGGAGGAGGCCTGGGCGGTGCCCGCCGGCTTCCCCTTGGCCGACCCGGGGGATGTCCCGCCATCGACGGAGGAGGCGGCCGCATCGGCCGCGTACCACGCCCGGAAGCGGCGGCCCGCCGACATGGAGCGCGGCGGCCCTGCGCAGCCCGGGTCCGCCAATCCGGGGTCTTTGGTCGGCGTCGCGCCCGATGTCCCAGTTGGGCCCGCCGCCTTCCCCGCGCCGGGGTCGCCCATTCACGAGCTGGGCTCCCACGGGACGGGAGGAGGCGAAGGGGAGGTGCGCGCATGCCGTTCCGCGGGTCCCGGTGCGGGGCCCCGCGGCGGAGCCGCGTCGCCCTCGGCGGCCAACACCGCCTGGGACCGTTACCCGGCGGCCCGTGAGGCCGGGTCCGGGGCGGCGCCGGGCGGTCGCTGGGCCGAAGAACGGCATGGCGACTACCCCGGCATGGCCGGTGCCGAGTTCGGTGACGGGTGGCCGGCCGCTGCCGTCGGCGGCGCCGGAGGCGCCCGCCACGACCCCGGGGACCGTATGGACGGAGGAGTGGGCCGCGGTGCCGGCGCGTGGGATGACCGCCCGTGGCCGGCGGCCAGTCAGGGCGACGGTCGTAGCGGTTCTGCTGCCTGCCGCGACGGCCCCATGAGGCGCACCGACGGCGGCCAGGGACGTGGGCGCAACGCCCACGCCGGCCGCCACTGGGAGGCGGAGCCCCAGCGTGACGGCGGGGGATACCCCACAGGCGGTGTTGGGGCGGCCGCCAGGTCGCACCGCGACGCCCACGCCGGCCGCCACGGGGACGCGGAGCCCCAGCAAGACGGCGAGAGATACCCCACCGGTGGCACCGGGGCGGCCGCCGGGTCGCACCGCGACGCCCACGCTGGCCGCCACTGGGACGCGGAGCCCCAGCACGACGGCGGGGGATACCCCACCGGCGGCGCCGGGGCGGCCGCCGGGTCGCAACGCGACGCCCCCGCCGGCCGTTACTGGGACGTGGAGCCCCGTTGTGACGGCGGGGGATACCCCACCGGCGGTTCCGGGGCGGCCGCCGGGTCGGAACGCGACGTCCGCGACGGCCGCCATTGGGGATCGGAGTCCCGCCGGGACGGCGGAAATTACCCTGCCGACGCCGCCGGTACGGGCGCCGGGGGTCCGCGCTCCGCGAGCTGGGACGCGGTCCCGACAACGACGGCCCGGCGGCGGCGCAGCTGGAGCTTGGGATAGTAGGTCCCGTCGCATCCCCCGTCCCGGGGCAGCCGGACGTCGCCTAGGACTGGTGGCTGTCCTCGCTGTGGGAGCCTCCCGCTCCGATGACAGCCACGGCGTGGCGGGACTCGCTCATGTCCGGGAAGGGCGTAGCCCTTATTGGGCACGACGGGGCCGTGAACTGGGCAGAGGTGGGCCCCCCGGAACTCACCGCCGCCCTGGTGGAGTACGCCCGCATCGGGCTCGCCGGCGTCGTGACGCCCTGTCTAGAGACCCCGCGGACTCGGGCGAAGCGGTTCCATGCCGCCTTGCGCCGTGTCCTTCGTGGGGCGGGTCGCCCAGTCCACGTTTGGGAGTACCGCGGCCGCAACTAGGGGCATAGCCCTAGCCCCGTAGATGCCGCGCTTGTTTGGGCGGCATTAGGCCGACGTTGCTTTGTCGTAAAGCCGCGGGCTTTCTCCTTGTGTCCCCAGAGTGTGTGCGGGTCGACGTGGCGCTGCCTCATGGCGTTGGCGCCCCGTGACCGCCGGTCCGGGTGACCCAGTGGCCCGACAGCCCCCAAGGGCCTCACGGAAAAAACCCCACCTCCCCCCCCCTCGTCCGCACCCGGCCGCCGCGCCGACCCAAGGGGTCAGGCGCGGACTGTCGGGGGCGACGGGGCAGCGACGCCTGCGGCGGCCCCTACGGTAGGGCCCGGGGCATGCGAGGGCGTCGGCGGCGGGTCGGCGGACGTATGGGGTATCCCCGGGCGCGCGAAGCGGCGCAGATAGACGCGGAGCGTCTCGTGCGGGGCGTCCGCGGCGTCCATTCGGGTAGGCTGGGGATACCCGGTCCAGTAAACCTGGACCTGCAGGGCTCCGTCGGGCAACGTGGGGTGGTCCGCGATCCGGTCCACGGCGTACCGCTGGCCATCGGCCTCTGCCCCATGGAAGGAGCGGGCCGTCCGCAACGCGGGGTGCTGGGCGGGGCCCGGGCCGGCCGCGCCCGAGGCACGGATGACGTGAGTCACTTTTTCCCGGTGGTGCGCCCCATCCACGTCGAGGAGGACCGTGGGACCATCCGGGGGGACCACACGATAGGACGCGCGGGCAACGTGTGCAATCTTGCCGCCGGCGCCTTCCTCCTTGGCGTGATCGCGTAGCCACGCGAAGCCCCCGACGGTTATCTTCTCCGCGCGCTGCGCGAGGCGTCGGTCGTGGTCGCGCTTGTAGCGCCCTAGCGTCGCCTTGAGCGTTTCCCGCATCTGCGGGACGAGCTGCTTGAGGCGGGTCAGCAGGTCGGCCTGGGCCCGTTTCTCTGCGGCTGTGCCGCGTTGCTCCGTGAGGGGGTACGCCCGTGTTCGGGAGACGTCCTTGAACGCCCAGCTCGACACCCCCATGGGGTTGACTAGCTCCAGCGGGGCGACCCCAGTGCTCCGGTGCGGGCGACTGTCGTGCGCCAGCGTCAGCGCCCCAAGGAGTTGGTCCCAAGACCGCGGATGTTCCGCCACGTAGTGGTTGAGGATGGCGTGCATGGTGCGGTTGAACCGTTCCGTCTGCCCGTTCGTCTGCGGGTGGCACGGAGACGTCACCTTAGGCTCGATGGAGAGGAATTTTCACACCTGGCCTCGAACGTGGCTGGTGAACTGCGGTCCCCCGTGGGACAACAACCGGTCCGGCGGACCATAGGCGGCGACCCAGTAGTCCAGGACCACGGAGGCGCAGTCCACCGCCATGGTACCATCCATTGGGAGTGCACGCACCAGCTTAGTGACCGGTCGATCTTCACCAGGATGAGCCGGTGGTCGGCGGCCGTCCGAGCGAGGGGCCCATAGAGGTCCACAGCAATGTCCTGTAAGAGCATGGTGGCGGGGAACAGGGTGAGCGGCGAGAGCCGCGCCAGGGGGCGCACCCGCTGTCGCGCGCAGCTGTCGCACTTCCTAACGTAGGAGACGACGTCCGCCGCCATGCCCACCTAGTAGTAATACCGCCGCATTGCCGCGTACATGCGTGACTCCCCGGGGTGTCCCGCGAGGATCGCGTGGTGCTCGAGATGAAGGACCTGATCCTGCAAGGAGGCCGGGACCACCACCTGGTGAGCGCCGTCGGGGGCCGCGCGGCGGCGGAGGATCCCATCGGGGTCCTCGAAGAACGGGATGTGCCGTTCAGCGTTCAAGGCCTTCACGACTTTCTGGCAGTAGCCGTCCGCGGCCTGGGCGGATAGCACCGTGTCCCTGTTGATGCCACGGACAGTGGGACCGCCAACGTAGTTGGCGGCGTCGAGCCCCCGGACCGTATTGGCCCGAGTAGCAAACACCAGGACGGCGTCGTCGAACGCCGCCTCGTCGCTGGCCCCGGACTCCAGGCGGGAGATGCTGTCCGCCAGGTAATGTGTCATGCCCGGTTTGTGGGCGACGTCAAACACCAGCTCGCTTAGGCGCAGGCGCCAGCGTGCCAAGCGGGGGCTCCCAGAACCCTCGATGTTGAGGATCCACCGTAGGCAGTCGTGGTCGGTGCGCACGAGCAAGCGGTCACCCTCGAGGTAGGAGCGGAGTTTGAGCGACGCCCAGACGACCGCCAGGCACTCCTTTTCCGTGACCTCGTAAGGGAGCTCCCTCGTTGCCAGCCGTCGGCTGATGTACGCGACGGACTGGAGCGTGCCGTCGTCCAGCTCCTGGAGCAGGGCGGCACCCACCTGCGTTCCGCACGCGTCCAAGTCGAGGACGTACTTGCGCCCGCGTTGCGGGAGCGCGAGGACCGGCAGGGTCGTAAGGGCCTCTTTAAGCCGGTCAAACGCCTGCTGCTGCATCGGCATGGCGGAGGGCACGAGGACAGGGGCCGTGGCCCATATGAGGTCCGTCAATGGCGCCGCCATTCGGGCGAAGTTCGGCACGAACCGGCGGACGACGTTGCACATCCCCACGCAGCTCCGTTCCTGCGTGCGGGTCGTGGGGAAGTGTGCTTCGCGCGGAGCGCGCGTGTGGGCGTCCATCACGCCAAGCCGGCCCGGCTTAATCTTGTGCCCGAGGTACTCCACGGTCGTGCGGAAGAATCGGCACTTGGGTAGGCGGAGTGGCACTCTCGCCTCGCGCAACAGGCGCAGGACGTGGTCGACGTGGCCTACATGCCATTCCTCCGTCTTGGAGTACACGATGACATCGTCGAGGTAGATGAGGCAGCTCTGCCACTTCACCCCGGAGAGGATGATGTGCAGAGCTCACTGAAACGTCGCGGGTGCGTTGGTTAGTCCGAACGGCATCCGCTTGTACTGATAGGCGCCCTCGTTACACACAAAGGCCGTCTTTTCCCGGTCCTCGGGTGCGATGGCGACCTGGCAGTAGCCTTCATTGAAATCCAGTGTCGAGAAGATGGTCGCCTCGCCGAGGCTTTCAATGCACTCGTCCAGCCGGGGAAGCGGGTAAGAGTCCTTCTTAGTCACGACATTCAGCAGACGATAATCGACGCGGAAGCGGAGGGTCCCATCCTTCTTTGGGACGAGCACGACCGGGAAGCCCCATCCCGACGATGTCGGTTTGATGACGTCCGCTTCCTACTGCCGCTTGACCTCGGCCGTGTCGGCCTCTCGTGCGGTGTTCCCCGCACGGCGTGGCGCGAACCGGACGGGCCGGGCTTCAGCGTTGAGGTCGATGCGATGTTGGGCGGCTTTGATGACGCCCAGCGCCTGGCCCGTCCACATCGCTTGGGTCTGGCCCAGCATGTGTCGGATCCGGGTGTGCAGTGCCGGGTCGGTATCCGGGAGGTCCACGTCCTCCACGTGGACCGAGGCCACGGGCGGTGCGCCACCCGGGGAGGGCCCCGCTTCGCCCGGGTCCCGGGGCCGCGCTGGGGTCGCTACTCGTCCCCCTGCGAGTACGGCCGACTCCGGATCCTGCCTGGGTCTCGGGGGACCCCGCATGCCGGACACCGCCCCCACCACGCTCTCCGCGGGGGTCGGCCTGGTGAAGGCCGGGACGGCCGACGTCCCGGGGTGCGCTGCTAGGGGCACCTGCACAACGCCCGTCGTGAGCAGTTCGACATAGCCGACGTTGGCTCGCTGCCGGAGGACGACCTCCCGAGTGCCGAATTTTGTCACGATGACCGGGAAGGAGAGTCCTGGCACAATGTAGTGGACACCATTGGCAATGGTTATACCATGCGTCGTGAACAGGCGCGAGGCGCCAAACACCTGTCCCAGGCCCCCCCACAAGGACCGCACCCAGACGACCGAGGCCGCCGACGGCGGTAGCCGTGTCGTGCAGGTGGAGCGTAGCACGCATGAGACACCCATCGAGCGATCGCCGTCGTCCAGCGGCCCCCGCAAGATTGCAGTGACGGAGCCGTCCATCCAGCGGATGGACCGGTCCTGGGGCAGGATGGCGTGCGCGTTGTCGTCGATGAATGTGCAGCACAGGATGACCGGCCCTGACAGGTCGTCGACGACGAGGAAGGTCACAGGGACGATCCGTGCCCCCGTCAGGAGCCACAGCGTGACGGTACCGCTGGTACGTAGCCGCGCGTTGTTGGTGTCCCTAAGGCGGATCCGCTCCTCTTCATTGCAGGTGACGACCTGGCGGAGCCAGTCAGGGGCAAGGGCACTCCGGCGGACCAGGTTGGGCCCCGCCCCGGTGTCCACGACGACCCTGACTGCGACCAGGGACAGCTTGTCCAGGCCCAACGAGGCCACGATGCCGTAGTTGTGCAGGCTGAACAGCAGCACCTCCCCCTCCCCCGTCGGGGCACCCGGTGCGCGCGTGGAAGCCTCCAAGGCGGCCGCATGGCAGCGGAAGCGGGTATGATCCCTGCCGGCGCGGCCACCGAGACAGTGACGGCGCCCGGCGCCCACGCGCGCCCTGATGGCGGGAGGATCGGCGGGAAAGCCATCCCCACCGCACCATGGCCGGGGGGCGGAGTGGCCCAGGTCCAGGACCGACGCGGCAACCGATGTCATCGGGGAGGGGCCCAGACCGTCCGTGGGGAGCGCCCGGACCGGGGCCCGGTCTGGGCCCCCGGACGATGCGCGGGAGGCCCCCCCCGGCCGCGCCAAGACCCGCGGGCAGAAGGCGGGCGCTGGCGGAAACCCCACTGCGGCCCGCCTCTTGCGCCCCTGCCGCAGGCGGCTCGCCATGATGTAACATTGTCGGTGTGCCTTGAGGCGGACAACGACCGTGGGCAGCCCACTTGAGGGGCTTCCCCTGACGCGTTTCCCTGGGCGTGGCCGGAGTGCCCGCCGTCACCGTCCCCGGCGGACCATTCCTCGGAGGAGCTCCCGTCGTCGTGTGCTGGGCCGTCCAGGTAGGCCCGGTCGTCGGTTTCCACGGCGTGGAAGAACGAGGCGGTGCCCGGCGGAGTGCCCCCGGAGGCGGACTCGCCCAGCGACGGAGGCGCGACCGGCGGACGCGCGCCCAGAGGCAGAGGCGGGGGCGGCGCGGGACCGCGCCCGCTCCGGTGCGCCGCGACGGCCTCGCGCAAAGCGCGCCCGTGCGCAAGGACCTCGGGGGACTGGGCGAGGCGCTCCCACACCTAGTGCCCTAAGTGGCCGCAAAAGGAGCAGGCCCCCCGCCGACGAGGCGCCGGTGTCAACGTGGACGGACTGGTGCCTCTGCCACCGCGTGGCGCGGGCGCCCCGCCACACGGGAGCCGGGGAGGCCGGTCGGAGTACGGGAACACGGTTCCGGCACGCGGCGGGACCGGGGAACCCGGCGCCAGAGTGCCCCTGCCGCGGCCCACCCCGGTGTGGACGGGGTACGTCTCTGGACGTCTACCCCACGCGGGTTGTTGTTGCCACCCCGACGCGGGCGGCAGGCTGTCGACAGGCCGTACCGAGGCGTCCCCGACCGGACTGTGTTCGGGGGGCGTCACCGACGCGGCGAGGACGGCGACCCACTCAGCGCGTTCCGCTTCCGTCCCGTAGTCCGTGACGGCCACGGCCGCGGCGGCCGAGGCGGCTCCCACCGGGAGGGCCACCAATGCGGCCGTCCGGGCACGTCGGGGCTCCCGCTTTTTGCCCCCGGCGGGCCGGGAGTTGCTCCCCGTGGGCTTGGCTTGGAGCTTGACGCCCCGGGCCTCACGAGTGGCGGCGCCCGTCTTTGCAAGGAACTTGCGCAGCTAGGGAAAGGTCCTACCCTGGGTGTTGAATTTCCGGCCCAGCGCCCGGACCTCTCGTCCGACGCCCTTGAGTAGACTACTCTTGAGTTCGGCCTCTTGCAGGACCGAACCCAGGGCACGGTTAGCATCGAAGATGCGGTTCGCAAACTCGTGCTCGTCCTCCCACTTCTCTTGAGTCGGTTGCATGAGCGACTGCAGATGGTCCACCTCATTGTCGCCATCGAGGTACTCGTTTATTAGGGCGCGGACCGCGCGTTTGTACATGAGCTGCCGCGTGGCGTGGGTGTCCTTAGCGCGCTGGAGCACCCCGAGCACCTTGCTCGTGACGAAGTACGGCAGCAGTGTCACTGCCGTCCCCTCGCTCAGGCCGCTGCAGTCGCAAGCCGTCTGGAAGTTCCCGAGGAACGTCACCAACCCCAGCGGGGTATCGCCCGCGAACTGCCGCGAGGTGTGCATCAAGGCCTTGACGTCTGCGCGGATGCCGCGGATGGGGTTGCCGCGGGGGAGGTGAAAGCGTCCCCCCCGCAGCGCGAGACGGTACAGTGCCGGTGACAGGAGCCCCTTGAAACAGGGGTCTACCACGGTGTCCTCCCGCTGCTCCCGTCGGAAGGCTTGCAGCGGTTCCTGCACCAGGGCCCGCTGCGGGCGCTTATCGGCCGCGCGAGCCCGTCGTCGACGGCGTGGCGCCCCGTGGTCGCTACCGCTGTCGGCAGTTGAGGTGGAGCTGCGGCTTCTCCTGGTCGAGTCCGTCCCACAGGGGTCGGAAGACAAGCCCGGCGGGCTGTGCTCGCTCTCCGTTGAGGAGGAGGGCCCCGATGATGGGGGCGACTTTTCAGGTCGCTAGGAGCGCCGACGGCGCTGCTCCCGAAGAGCCCCGTCCCTCGGCGTACTCACTGCGGGCGGCTGCCGCGAGCACGATCGCGGAAACCGTCCGCGACGGGTGACGGCCACCGCCAGGGCAGGCGCCACCCCGGCGCCACCCGCATCCCGGGACGACCTCCCGAACGTATCCGAGCCGGGGCCCGGGGCAGCCGTTTTGGCCGCGCTCGCCGACAGCGGCGAAGGCCCCTGGGCCGCCGCGAGTGCCGAAGCGACGGCCGCACTGCGCCCCGGTGCCGGGGCTCCATCCGAGGCCACGGTGGAAGCCCCCTACGCCGCATCTCGGAACACCTGGGCCACTTGGCGTAGGTGTGCGGTGTCGGCCACGGGCCGCGACAGCCCGTGGGGGGCAGCGCCACCGACCCCGTGTAGGCTGGGTCCCGACCCGCCCGCCGCCGACGGCGGGTCCAGGGACCAATGGTCACTGGTGGAACGCTGCCACTGTGCCCGGGCCACCTCCTCCAGGGTAACCCCGAATGCTGTCTGTAAGTCCCGGCGCTGTCGCTCCTCCTCCTCTAGCGACAGCGCATCCACTGATCGGCTCGAACCCGGGCCGGTGGATATTTCACCGGCCGGGGCCCCCGACGAGCTGCCCACTGCGGCCACACGGGGCGGGCAAAGGGGCGGCGCCCCGTCCGGTCGCTGCCCATCCAGGGGCGAGGGGTGAGCCCCTGGGCCCCCACGCTGGGACTCCGCTAGCGTAGACGTCCGTCCCGCGCCGGGAGGAGGACGAGCCCCGGTGGTCGGCGTGCGGCCGGGATCCTCGGGCGGGGAGTTTGACTCACCTGCCTCCGTACCGCCGCCGCCAACCGGGACCGCCCTTCCACCCCCAACGAGGGCCACGGCGCCCAACGCCTGCAGGGCCCCGGGGTCTCCCGACGGTGGCGCGTCCGTCACCCGGCTAGTGCCAGGCATCTCGAACGGAGGAGTGCCCCCGTCGAGCGGGGAAGATGAGGAAGATTCGCGAGCCATGGAAGCGGAGCCCGCGCATCGATCGGTTGTCCTCGGACACCGCACAGCAATACAACCCACGGGGGTCCCCCGGCCTTGATACCGAAAGAGGTGTGGAACCGCAACACGCACCGCGTGCACACAGCGGGTCTCACCCCGAGCGCCAAATGTAGTACCACGATCAAGGGGGTTGCCTCAGTAGGAGGGAAGGAACGGCCGTCTGGGCCGCTCGCACGACACCCGCTATGGGACTCGAGGTCCAGGAAGTCGGGCCGATCGAAACGCCAAGACATGAAGACACGGTTTACTTTCCGGCGACGACGGTGCCTCCCACCGTCGTCGCCCTTCGTCCTAAAAGGGCGAAAACCGTCGCCCGGGCCCAATTCCCCGATAGGAACTTGACCCGGGCCGTCACCAACCAATGCAGATAATTCCCTCTATGCATACAAAGTCCACCGAAGCGATCATTACAGACGAGGGGGAGTGACCGTTCCGCGCGCAACGCGCTGCAACCGCCGCGTGGCGCCCGGTCGGCTGTCGCCTGCCGCGCCCTCCGGCCGCGGCCACTCGGACCCCGC
>Ga0115030_1001052_pt1 | contig 12238 bp, 9 predicted proteins | sample SidtaG_4_FD_87174 | JGI IMG/M metagenome (GOLD analysis project Ga0115030, IMG submission 87174) | Marine algal microbial communities from Sidmouth, United Kingdom - Sidmouth_Male1 metaG | ecosystem: Host-associated > Algae > Red algae > Unclassified | place: Sidmouth, United Kingdom | collected... | reverse complement strand
CGTGGCGGCACGACAGGCGTTCCTCCCCCCCCCCACCACCCCATGCGGATTTTTTGCATTGTGATCGGCGTTCTCAAATACTACCTCGCCCGCGGGTCTCTGCCCTTACTGGCAGGCCTGAACTGCAGGTCAGGCCCTGCGGGCGGCCGTGCGGGCCGCCGAGGCGCCGCCGTCGTCGTCTGGGGCCGCAGCCGACGGCCCGCGCGGGCTGGCTGCGGGGGGGTGCCCGACAATCTCCTCGCGTGCGCGTCGTTTCCTCTTTTTTTTCCACTGCTCTGCGGCGCGCTCGCCGCCGCCGCCGCCGTCGCCGCCGCCGTGTGTGTCACGCCCGCCGCCCTACTCCCGCTACATCCTCCGCCCCCGACCCCCTCCCGTCGGGTCCTCCCGTCTGGGCACGCCCATTGTCGCCATGGCCTTTGTCACTGGCATGGTGTCCCTCCGGGCGGCGGCAGCCGCCCGTCCCGCCCTCTGCGGCGGTCGCCGGTCGGCACTGGCGGCGGCCGCTGCCCGCCCCGCCCCCCGCATGACGTCGACAGATACGCCCGCAGCGACGGCAGCTGCCGACGCGGCCGCCGCCGCGGCCACCCGCCACGCGGAAGCGGAGAAGCACGCGGCGGGGGTGACGTTTGATAACGAGCAGAGCGACGGCACGACCCGCCTGATCGTGACCGGCAATGACCGGCCCGGCCTCCTCGACTCCCTCACCGCCGCCCTCAACTCGTGCGGCGTGTCCGTCTTGCGGGCGGTCGCGTCGACGCGCGACGATGGGATGGTCAATGACGTCTTTACCGTCGTGCGCGGGGGCGAAAAGCTCCGCTCTGAGGACCTCAACACGGTGCGGCGGCAGGTGATGGCGGTGCTCAACCAGAGCTCCTCCTCGTCGAGCCTCTCCAAGGCGCGGGCGGCCAACTTTGCCGGCAGCAATGGCGGCGCCGAGGTGGTGGCCCCCGGCGACCGGGCGGGGGCGGACCCGACCGTCGCCAAGCCGTCGGTGTACGTGGACCACACCCGCGGTGTGTCGGTGTTTGCCGACAATGTGGCGAGCCCCGACTACACAACCCTGACCGTCAATGCGCCGGACGCGCCCAACCTCGTCTCCCGCATCCTGCAGGTGATGGGCTACCTGGACATCAACGTGCGCTTTGCGGCCATGTCTTCCTTTAACGACGAGGGCGTCTTTCGCCACGACGTGTACCACCTGACGGATCACGATGGGAAGCAGGTGGCTGAGGGCAAGAAGGAGGAGTTGCGGAATAACATCTTCTTCATGATCAGCACGCCGAACCTGGATGACGTACGTTGGGGGCAGTGCACTTGGAGCTCGACGGGGTGGGGGGAAAGAGCGCGCACAGCACGTGGGTGGGTGTGGGGTGGCAGGTTGAAGGGCACGTGTGGGCGACCAACATGAGCGACGACGTCGATGAGCGACGTCACGCTCACCACAGCGCCTTGTGCGTTCTCTACTATGGGCGGCTGTACTCACATGCGCTCCTTGCTTTGGTGTTGCCTTTCTCGCTTGATACATCCTCTGCTTGCCTGATGCGCTCTGTTTTCCGCTCCTCAGGACTCATATTAGAGCGCAGTGTCAACCGACCCACTCGACCGCCATGGCAGGCCGACCCACCCACACACTTGATCTGTCCTCTCCTCTGCTGGTACCACGTTGGCCGTGCCACCCCTTTTATTTCGCATATTTTGATACCTCAGGCTGGTGTCTGTTGGAGCTACCCCGGCTCCCTTGCGTGTAAGTTTTTTTTTTGGTTCTTGTTCCCGTCCATAGAATGGTCTGTTGTAGCTACTAGCACACCTCGGTCGTACGTTTTTTTTGATGGCACATGGCAGCCGAGTTCGCGACCCTTCAACAGAGACACCTGCAACCTGTGCATCGCGGGAAAGGGACGGTCCAAGGTACGAGTGGCCGAGAAAGGAACAGGGAGTGGGGAGCGTCTCCCCAAAAAAAAGGTGCTCCCCCGAGGTTGGCGCGTGCCACTCTCCCCCTACTGGTCACCCCCCACCAGGGCCATCCCCGCTCCTCGCATGCGCGTGGCCACATCAAACAGAAACTCGAGGCACTCGTTGGCGCCCTTGGCCGCTGCCCAGCCCCCCCCCCACACGTACACACCGTGGCGCTTGACCATCACAGCCGGCGCGTCGGGGTAAGCGTCCATCGCCGCGGCCATCCCAGATACGAGCTCCCTCTCAAACGGTGTGTTGCGGATGACAGGGATGACCAGGGTGTCCTCATAGCCTATCCGCCCGGTGCGCCCGACAGCGCCGTCGCCGCCAGCGTCGCTCAGTCGGCCGGCGGCGGCCGCGTCGCGTCCCCCCCAAAAGAGGCCCTTGAGCATCTCGAGGTGGCTTACCTCAAACACCTCTGTGACGCCCCCGCGGACACCCCCGTCCGCCTCCCCCACCGGCCGCACGGCGGTCATGCCGGCCATCACCGCCGCCACGGAGTGGGAGTGGACGACCGCCCCCGCGCCGCGGCGCTCAATGGCCAAGGCGAAGAGCGGCAGGCATGCAGAGAGGGAGAGGGAGGCCGTCACTGGTGGGATGATGACCGCATAGCCGTCGGCCGGGGAGACGACAAAGACGTCGGCGGGGGCGATGCGCTCCTTGGGCACCCCAGAAGGGGCCACGTACAGGCGGCCGCCCTCGAGGATGCATATGCCGCCGCCGGTGCCAGTGGCGGCGCCGCTGGTGTAGAGCTGCGCGCACAGCTCACAGACCAGGGCGCGGTAGTGGGCGTCGGCGGCGACCACATCTTTGATGGGGGGGGTCGGCGCCGGCGCCATGGCGCCGGGGCTGCGCCACCGTACGGCCGCAGGCAGCGTGGTCGCCGCGCTAGAGAGATCCGGAAACAAGGGGAGAGGGGGACGAGCGTATTGTGGGAACTACAAAAGAGTTCGAGGAGGCCGCGGAGGACGACAGCAACGTTGGTCACTACGACACACTCTTTGTCGGGCCCACGCGAGGTGACAAAGACGATGGTGGGAGTCGGAGCTCGAGTGCATGGATGCAGGAAGCCAGTGAAACCGGCTCACAACCACACTCGTATTGTCGTTGCGCCAAAGAGTGGAGAGTCCAGGCTAACAAAGAGGCACTTTTCTGCGTTTGATTGGCTCAGACAGCGATTGGCTTGACCGGGGTCTCTCCAGCTTTTGACGGAACGACCATACTGTTCTTGAGCTGGAGCTGAAGACCTGGCACTGAATTTCAGCATTGGCCTCCAATCGAGGTTAAAGCGGTTTCTGGTTGGTTTCTTCGCAGTGCCCATCGCCCGCGACCTCGTCGTGGTCCATCCATCGTCACGTTCGGGTGCAATCGCTATCGCAGCGAGTTCTGCAAGAGCCTGCGATAGTTTGCAAGTGCGACCCACAGGGCAACCCTGCGAGATTTGCGATGGAGTCAGAGGCCGTTCAGGATCCGGTCGGCGCGGCCCCCGCCGGATTAGAATCCCCCGAAATGCTCCGGTGCACGACATTGACATTTTAGCGCTAAAGCTCACCGGATCACGGCAGCGGTGCTGCCCGACGGCGCGCGCCGTCGAGCGATGCTTTTGCAGGGCGCCCTGGCAGGCCCCGTTGGAGCCCTTTCCTTTTCTGTTACGGGCGGCTGTACGCTTCCCTACGCCCTCGTTTTTGGCAGGTACTGGCTTGGCGTTCGTTCATGGTCTGGTAAGGATGCAATGGCTATCAAAAACATGAGAAAACGGCCAGAAAGAGCGGCACAGAGAGACGAGAGCACCCCCCCCCAACCCCCTGATCTCCCCTCCGCCGCGACAGCGGCTGCTCCAGCAGCAGCCTACGCCCTGTATGGAAAAAAGAGCACTCGACACCAGAGTACCCCTCTAAGACCCACGGGACAACAGGCGCGAGGTACTCCACCTACTGGTTGAGAGCCGCCTCGAGAAGAGCGGCTGCCTGCGCCTGGGCGGCGGCGAGGAGCTGCTGGGCCTGCGCCCGTGCCTCCTCCAGGCTAACAGGCTCGGCTGCCACCGGCTCCCCTTCCGCCGCCCCCCCCTTGTCGGCCACCTCGTCGGCTGCGACCAGCTCGGAAATCGAGGTGTCCGCCGCCACGTCGGCGCCAGGCGCCTCCGCCGCGGCCCTGGCCTCTACCACCGCAGCCACCGCAGCTGGTGGACCGGGCAAAAACTCGTTCTCAAAAATCTCCGTTGTGTCGTCTTCGACGTCGACGAGCTTGATCCCGTTTTCGTCGCCGTCCAGCTTGCGGAGGAAGGAGTCGAGCGAGACAACCCTCTGGACGTAGTTCTTGTAGCGCCCTTCGTCAATGCCGTGCTTGTCTGCCTTGCCATCCTTGATGCTGAGCAGCGCCTCGTACACAAACTCAGCGCCCGCGCCAAAGTGCCCTTTGGTCATCGACACCACCATCTCGTCGCCCCTGTTCATGGGCATGCGCACGCGGCTGCACGAGGAGCCGCAATAGCGGAAGGCACGCGCCACTCCAGCGATGACGCCCTTGCGCCCGAGGGGCTTCTTGCAGAACTTGTCCTCCACGAGCCATTCGGCCGCAACGTCCGGCCGCATGTCCTTCGCGCGCGCGCCGGTGGCAGTTGAGAACCACACCGAGACCACGTTACGCTTGAAATTGCCCATAACCGCACGGATGGCCTGGATGAGCGCCGCTCTCACCCGCGTCGTCTGGATCTTGGCGTCGTCAACGGCCGCTGAACCGCCATGCGGCTTCAGCTCAGCAAAGCGCTGCCTGGTGGGCAGATTGACTTGTTCCCCCAGGAAGCCCTCGGCGTCCGACTCGCCCATCTTGAGGGTGGTCATGGTGCACGATAGGACAAAATTGTCGCGCTCGTTGGGTGAGATGAATACTTCAATCGTCTTCATCGCATTGCCCATCATGGCCTTGACCTTGGGCGTCACGTCGTCCCGCACAGAGCACATCCACAGCATGCCCTGTACGCGCTTTTTGGAGACAGATGCCGCCTGTGCGATGGTCGCCCGCTGCGTGGTTGTCAGCACAGGCGCGCTCTGTGCGGGAAGCGTGACGTCCAAGGTAGTGTCCCCCGTTGAGGAAAGCGCCGTGCCCCCTTCGATGGCGGCTCGAGCGTCGGTGGCCTTGAAGCGCTTTGTCGGAGACTCAGAGCGTTGGTAGAGCTGGGGCGCGTCCTGTGCGGGGGTGGCAACGGCCGCAGCCGGCACAACCACCATGTGGGCCGCTCGCTGCTGCTCCACCTGCATCCTACCGACTGTTTTGGCAAGCGACGCGAGCGTGTGCGCCTGCATGGAAGAGTGCTCTTGAGTACGCCGGGCCATGCCACTCGTGTTGTCGGCCCGCCCCGTCAGCGCCAGCAGCGCCGCGACGCCGTCGAGATTGTCCTTGCCACCTGCCGCGGCAGGGGGCTGGCTCGGCGCCACGCTGTTGGCGGCGCGCTTGGGCCGACGGCCCGTTGCCAGCGCCACCACGTTGACCGATGGTGAGGCATCGTTCGTAGCCGCCGACCCGGTCCGCTCCTCCATCACCGCCGATATCGGGCAGGAGGGGGGCTTGGAGCCTGTTGCGGCGGCACACTTGGCTGTGGTCGTGGAGTTGGCAGCAGCGTGCGCCATGGAGGCCACCACCTTGGAGGCAGCCGCTTGGGTTGTGGACGCCTTGGCGGCCCCGTGAAGAATCTGGGGTGGGCGCTTGCGTGTGGCGCAAAGCTCCGGCACAGACGACAGGGAAGGCACTTGCCCACGGTTCTTCCCAAAACGCGGCGTGGGGCGGCGGGGAGTACCGTCTGGCGCGGACACCTTGGCTGCCGACGATTTTGCGCCCTTGCCGGCCTTGCTGGCGGCAGAGCGCACCATCGGCATAATCGTCTGCTCCTTGGTGCCCAGCTTGGGAGGGGAGTGCTGCGTCTCCGCGACCACCACCGCAGCCGCCACGGTCGGTACCTGCCCCGAGTTTGCGGCGGGCACGGACGACACCTGGGTGGGCGGCGGGAGGTCGACAGGGTAGTAGGCCTCACAACCAAAGTTGTAGGGCCGCGCCGCCGTAGACGCCCCAGCCTGAGAGGGAAGCTGGGAACCAGTGCGCGCCATCGCGCGCAGGTTATCCTTGTCGTCACGTTCAACGGCAGTGGGCGCCGGCGTGCGTGCCATGGCTGGGGGGCGAGCGATGGTACCAGTCACAATGGGAGCAGAGTAAGAGTTGTGGGCGGGCAGATAGGAGGGGGGGCGATAGTGAAAGGGTGGCAGAGTACAAGCGGTAGAGGTGATGTGGCAGTGGCGGAGCGATGGGTGGCCAGATAGCGGAACCCTACCCTCCAGTCCACCCACTGATATAGCGCCTCGGGCCACCTCCAGGGAGGCGGATGAGATGGGCTCGCACAGCGCCCAAGGGGCCCCCCCAAGGCACAATCCACAGCCGCTCAGCCGGGGCGGGCGGACAAGACTGCCTCCCGCTGCGCCCCCCCCGCCGGTTGCATCGCGGGCACCGAAAGCGCGCGCGCCAAAACCAAGCGCGCCAAAACCACGCGCGGCGACGTCCAGGAGTCACAAAGCATCATGCATCCAGAAGGGGGGCAGCAGCCCCTCAGTGGCAAGTCCAAAACGAAAGAGACCTCGCCAGTGCGACCCACCGTCGACGTTAGGTAAGGTCGCCATCTCCAAGCAGCCACAGACAGGGGCCGAAACGAGGTGCATGCCCGGGAGGACCGGTCGGACCCAAACGTGGGAGGGCAATGTAAACCGCAACCCCCTTGATGGCGGGACCACCGCAGAGGCAGTCGCACAGACGCGATCGGTACGTACCGTCTAGGGTGAATTGCGTGTCCCGGCCGCTCCCAGCGGGCAGGGCGCGGCGCTGTCGACTCTCATGAGAGGGGGGGCTCTCCACGAGTGAGGCCATCGCAGGGAAGCTGCGATAGCAATGGCGTAGGGTCAGGAAGCCCGTCATCGAGACCGACAGAGCGCCCGAGGGTGGCACCGTCACGACGAGGAGCGACCGCCCAGCGACGGGCGGTGCCACCAAAGTGTGCACGGTCCTTGTGGTGAGGGTGACTTCAAGTACCAAACCCATCCGGTCACTCGCCACGAGATTCTCGATCACATTGAGAAGACGCCTTCACAGTGGCTGAAGGGCGATGTATTTTGAAACAGTATACCGACCGTGATGAGTATAATTCCTAACCGTTCGTTCGGAAGCCCGATCTTCGAGCCTTATCCGCCCAAATCCACCGAGTTCCGAGGCGGGGAGGCACCGCCTCGCCGGTGCCGAGCGTCTTGCCCGCTGGCCCGTCGGCCCGACAGAGCAACGAGAGCGCAAGCGCGACCTGCCTGGGTGCTCGGCGTGCGCGGGTCCCGCCCTTCCACGACCACCGCCTGCCGCCAACCCCCCTTTCGCAGACACTGGCCTGTCGACTGATGGAGGCCGGCCGGCTGGCCGCCTCCGCCCTTTCTGTACTCTGCTGATGACGATGGGCGGATCCGATGGGGTCCGCAGCCCTCTCTGACAGGTGTCAGCGGTGGCTGCCTGTGGGAAGTAGCGGTACGCTTTCGGCGCCTCTGCTCTCCGCTCAGCAACGACGGTGGAGTGAGAGAGGGAGGGGGGGGATGGGGGGGGATAGCGGGTGCGGGGCAAACAGATTGTGTCGTGGACGCTGACGCCGCCGGTGACGTGTGGGGAGTGTGGGGGTTCAAGTTGACGTGCTGTCTTTGATGGATGCCACGAGAGGAGTGGAACACTGGAGGCGCTGACATTGCGTCAGGCTTGGTCTGCTGGCCTCTGTGCCCGCTCTGCCCGCCTGCTCTGCCTAGTTTCCCCCCCCGCTGCCTCGTAGTGTGGTGGCTGCGGCGGACTTTGGGTGCCTGCCCCCTCCCTTTTTAGGCCATCATTCGGCCAGTTCTGTGCTCTTCCCCCTGGCTCTTCTGCACCACCGGCCCGTCGTCGTCGCGCGGGGCGACCCTGTCCTCCCCGCCACCGTCGTCACTCGTCTCCTTTCCCCCCCTCCCAACTCACCATTGGGTGTCGTCGTACCCTTCAAAGGGCTTCTGACGCTGGTACCAGGCGCCCCCCCTCCATCATGCCGGACATGCCACCGGGAACCAAGCCGTTGGTTTGCAGCATATGCGGGGCCCGCTTCGCCAAGTACGAGAACCTGTGCTGTCATCGCACTCGAAGTCACCACACGTCGAGGCGGCAAGTGGGCGGGGGGCGACCCGTGCCGGTCGCTGCAGCTGCCGACTCGATTGGCGCGTCGGGTGGAGGGACCGGTGGTGGCTGTGGCAGCTCTGACGCACCGCACACGCCGCCCCAGCCGCTACCACCTCTGTTGCCTTCGCCGCTGCCACCACCGCTGGTGACGCAGCCGCCTCCCCCTGCCAACGCCGTCGGTGCCGGAGGCCGCGGAGTTGAGGAGGAGCATGGGGGGCCGTCGGGTGCCGGCGCTTTTCCCCCGCCGCCGCCCACCGACGCGGGCGACACTGCCGCTGCAGCCGCCATCGTCCGGCCCGGAGACGGCCAGCCGCCACCCCTGACGGCCGCCCTCGCAAACGAGTTTTGCTACGACGATGACGTCTGCGACCAGGCGGTGGAGACGATGGACGCGGTCGTAAATCTTACGCGGCGGGTCCAGAAGCCCGACGCCCCCCCCCGCAAGAAGCGGAAGGGGAGAAATGGCGAGGATGCGCCGCCCGTGACAGAGTGGGACTACCCCAATGTGTCGGCCGAGGTGAGGCAGTACTACGAGGACAAGCACGACTGGAACGACAGGACGCCCCTGTTGGCCAAGCGCAAGGGCTGCTGCCCGGGCCTTTTCGACTCGTACCGCTTACGGTTGGTGCAGCAGTTTGCCTTGGAGTGCGGGGGGTCGGGGCTCTCCTTGGTGGACCAGGAGAAGCTCTACGATCTTTTGGACACATGGGACAGGACCAAGCCCGGACAGCCTGTCGACGCTGGCCATTTCCTGGGTATCCGCGACAAGTTTGCGACGAAGACCTCATTTAAGAACGCCCTCCACGACGATATCGACGACGCGATTGAGGACGAGGGGTGGCTGAAATGCAACCTGGTGGAGGGCGGGGAGGCGTTCCAGGTCATCTTTCGGTCGGTGCTGGAGAAGTCGCTGGCGCGCATGAAGGCGGCCGAGCAGGTGAAGCTGTGGAGCGGAGGCGACCGCCCAGCGCCGGCAACAAACCAGCGTGAGCACCCCATGGACGGCGACGCCTTCCGGCTTTGCGAGGAGGCGGTCATCGAAGAAAACGATGAGAACTGCTTTGTGCTCGGCATGCACGGATACAGTGACGCAAGCAGGGTGTCCTCCAGTGGATGTAAGTTCGCGGGGTGGGCGCATAAGGAGGGTGGGGGGGGGGGGGGGGCCAGGGGTGGTCGTTGGCCGACATTGATGCATTGGCTGGGGGGGGCCATGGGTCTTTGGATTCTAACCTCTTGCACCAGCTCTCTCTCCGTGCGTGTTTTGTGCGTACTCTGCGTTTCGCTGCTTTACGTGCTGCAGCGCAACAACTCTACCCCCTGCGAGTACGGCTGCTGAATTCCGAGAAGGGGGAAGCCGAGTGGTTCACCGCGGCGTATGTGCCCATCGTCCAGAAGGGAAAAGAGCCGGGGGCTGGCCGTCGAGCGCAGGTACGGCGCTCTGCCATCCTGCAGCGCGTGCTCTACCTCGTGTTTCGGTCCGCCATTGCGGCGAGCCACGTGGGGGTGAAGGTGCGCATGGGGGACCGCGTACTGCTCGCGTTTCCGCGGCTCCTGCTTTACATTGCAGACCTACCGGAGGAGAAAGCGATTCTGTGTCTGAAGTCGGGCAAGTGCGCGCGGCCATGCTCAATGTGTGACGTCAGCGTCACGGTGGCGGGAGCACCCGAGGCACTCAACGCCGCGGACAGGGACGGCTTGGGGCTATTGGAGGACCAGGTGGAGGCGACCAACCTTCGCGAGCGGCAGCAGCGGCCCAGCCGCAGGCTCTACCTGGAGAAGAAGCACAGCATCCACAGCGTGATGCCGGCGCTGGCGGGCATGGGAGGGCTCTCCTCTGCGCCCTTCATGATGTACAAGATGTTTGGCGTTGACGTGCTGCACGTGCGTCACCGAGGGTACCCCTTTAGTGAGACCTTGTCTCGGTGATCGTCGGAGAGGGACTGTTCGTAGCCGAGGGGATGGGAAAGTCCGCTGGCGCTGGTCTGACCACCTCGTTGCCGTCTTTCCCCTTTTGTCAGCCCACTTGTGCCTGTGCTTTCGATACCCCCTCTACACAGGTGCTAGACCTTGGCGTCACACGGATGCTCGTGCATCAACTGGTCCGCGTGTTCCCACACGTTTGCAAGCACCACTATCCCGCGGCAGAGAGCACCAAGGCGGCGTGCCGCATCTGCAACAAGCGCTTTGAAGAAATGGGACGGCGTAGCAAGGCAAGCACGCTGGCACCCGGGTATGCTTCCCCCCATCATTGTTTATCTATGCACGTGGATTGAATTCTCTATGGGGCGAGGCTCTATTGTTCATTGAAACTGACACTGGCCGTGGCTCATCATTTTTGTTGCTTTTATCATCAATTTCTTGTCCTCTTTTCTGGGCATGCCCGTCTACCCATCCACTGAGCAGGTATCTTGTAGCGGCCGATGAGCTGCAAGCAAATTTTACGGGCAACCAGCAGCGGCAAGGAGTCTTCATCCTCCCCCACGCGGTTGCTAAGGTTTTCGCTCTCGGTCGCCCACGGGCTCCCAGGGACTCGGACGACGACGCGGGAACCTCGGACGTGGAGACGAAGGTCGGCGGCAAGGAGGCCAGCGCCGTAGCGTCGAACAAGCAGCTGCCCCGCCGCAAGATGGCCAACAAACAGCCGGCCTCGACTGACGGAGGCTACAACGTGCCCGCCATCACGTTCGAGGACGGTGATGACTCTGAGGACAACATTCCGTCCGGGTTCAGCTTCGACTGGGCAGCCTACAAGGAGTTGTGGGGGGAGACGCCGTACGAGGACGCCGTGACTGCGCTCTTTGCAGAGTACGCGGTGATCTACGCCCGGATTGCGAGCTGGACAACGGCTGATGGCGCCCCCCCGCCCATGACGCTTGATCATGCCCAAAACCTCCACGAGCACGCCGGCGAGTTCGTGAAAAACTACGTGCGTCCCATCCTCGGCGCGGTGAGCACACCAAAGATACACAAACTGCTGTGTCACCTGCTCGCGGCGATCAAGATGCATGGAAACCTCGCGAACGGCAACACCAGCGGCAACGAGGCGGCCCACAAGACAGACAAGCGCTTCTACCGCCGTACCAACCGTGTCAACGCGACCTTCACGGCACAGATTGTGCGTCAGTCACAGGGCACGCAGACCTTGCTGGCGCGCATGGCGGTCAAGGATAGAGATGCCATCCACAAGGACACGCTACGCCGCGCGCGCCTCTCCGCCGCGCGCGGCGGGCAGCTCACGGCGCTGACCTCGCGTTCCGTCCGCGGCGTGCCGCGCGTTGCCGTTGGGGCGCTGTCTCGGCGGCCCGGCTTGGCCCGCCTGAGCAGCCTCCTCGGCCTGCATCCCAACGTGCAAGTACATGTGCTCGGCAGGGTCGTCTTCTCCGCCCAGCTCGACGACGGGACGCCGCTGCGCCAGACCCTACGTGCCTATACGTCGTACCGCAACACAGGGGCGTGGTTTGACGTTGCCGTTTACACCATCGCCTTGGAGGAGGCGGTGGTCGATAAGGGCGTTGCTGCCAAGCCGCTGCACTACGGGGAGGTACGAGCGCTTTTGCGCTACAAGGAGGACGACGTGGCGGTTGTGTGCGAGCTCCAAGAGGTGGATGTGGACGCGACATGCCCGATTGGAGAGCGAGACTGCAAACGCTTCAAGTGGGCAGTGCCATCGCAAGGGGACGGGGACTGGCTGCTTCGCGTCGTGCCAATGTCATGCATCCGGCGGATTTCCCACATGGCGCCTGACTTTGCGGAGCTGTCTTCTCGCCGCGGTATCAAGGCTCTGCCCGCCCGACACAGTGCCCCGCTTCCTGACCAGCGGCAGATGCGGTACTATGAAAATGCTTTCTTTCCTTGGGATTAAAAGTATAACCTCTTTTCTCTACCTGGTTGCGCTGTTCCCGTGGCTGTCGGCGACGGACGCCCCTGGCTTCGCAATGCGCGCGGAAGCGACACACTCCCCCCCCCCCCCCCCCCCCCAGACCTCGCCCCCACCCCCCAGCCCCGGCACGCGCACCCACGCCCCCCTCAGCCACCGCCCGGCGGGGAGGGAGCGGGGGGGGCGGGGGTG
>Ga0115030_1001045_pt1 | contig 12277 bp, 10 predicted proteins | sample SidtaG_4_FD_87174 | JGI IMG/M metagenome (GOLD analysis project Ga0115030, IMG submission 87174) | Marine algal microbial communities from Sidmouth, United Kingdom - Sidmouth_Male1 metaG | ecosystem: Host-associated > Algae > Red algae > Unclassified | place: Sidmouth, United Kingdom | collected... | reverse complement strand
TGGATGTATGGTGTGGGGCCCCCCCGGACGCCGCCCCCCGCGCCCCCCGGGCGGCCCCCCGCCCCCCGCCCCCCCCCCCCCCCCCCCGCCCGCATCTGTCCGCCATCCACGGCCGTCGCTGTTGGTGTTGCCGATAACCTCTTGCCCCCCCCCCCGCCACGCAGTCGACCGCTGCTAGAGCGGTCCGCGCTGTGGTGTGGTGTTTTCGGTAGTGGTGCGTCTATTGTTTTCTAAAGCCTTCTGGGTGTCTTCTCGCCATGACGCGTGGCCCTTTTTCTCTGCCCTGTTTCTGCTTCACCCTCTGTGGGACACCCTGCGTTACGAAGAGCAATGAAGGGATGTGTTTGATGGCAGCCTTGCCGCAGACTAGAAGTCAAGTCCATGGACGAGAGCACGAAGCAGCGCAGAGAGAGAACACCTAGACGCTTTATCTTCGCTGCCACGAGAGCTAAACAAAAGAACAGATGCAAGACCGCACCCGTCGAGAGCGGGGTGACGGGGGGGCGGGGGAGTCATCAGCGGAAGCACTAGCAACGGCGGTGGCTGGAGGACAGGGGAGGGGGGGGTGGGGGGGGGAGGACAGGGATGCGGTGGCGCCCAGATGCGGATCGTCGACGGCGTCCGGTGGTCGACCGTTAAGTATCACACTGGGACTCGTCACCTATTCTCGCTCGCGATCCACCACCGTTTTCCAAACCCAAGCCAACAAAGTCTGCAATCCGTTTCCGGTGGGCGTTCAGGGTTATGAACTGGCACACATATTGCTGCGATCTCCAATCACACAGGGGTGGAATTTCCAGCGCAGCCCCTCAACCTCGAATCTGTCTCCGAGCCGACGAAATCAACCTCTGCTGGTCTCTGGCACAAAACGAGCCGCTGCCTAACCAAATTGGCTGGATGCCCGGCCCATCCAGCACCGTCTGGCGGCAAGTGCCTCTGACGCGTCGTGCGTTTCTAGTCCCATTTCGAAAACCCTGGGAACCAGTGTCGAGAAGGCACGAATGAAGTGCTCCACGTGCCTCACATCCCTCTCTGAGCGTGTAAGATGTCGTGTATCTTGGTGACCGTCCCTTATGAAGAGTGACTCGATCAAGCACTGCAATTGCCAGACGCATGATGGGTCTCAGAAAGAGTTCTCAGTCAACTCGACTGGCCAAGGACAAGCCGAGACCGGTTCAACAATCGATGCAGGAGTTCTCGGCAGTGAGCTATTGTCCCCACCACGTGTGAGAGAGCCATTAGTTCCCCCGCCACGGGCGCAATACTGGCGACAGGCCCTTCGATTTTGTGCCTTCTCTGGCCTCAGCCGGGCTTTTGTGTTCGCGAAATTGTGGGAAGGCGTTTGTCCGCTGTCGAGCCCAGTCGCACGACTGCGGCGCATTGCCCGGAATCGATCATCTCGAGCTTTTTTCGCCGATGGTTCTCGGATTTTTGAGTGAGTCCGTGCACGTTGATTCGCTGCCATTGGAATATTTTCGACTTGTCACATGGGCCGGTGACTGTTGATGCCGCCCGAGTGCAGGAAATTTGTGGAACGACTGTAGACTCTTCTATTAACAAGCATTGTTTCCGATGAACCGCCGTCAAGTATCATCTGATTGTTGGAATTGATTTCGATGATGCAGCCGTCCTCGTCAGTAGGGATCGTTGGAAGTCTCTTGTGCTCACCAGGGGGCGCCCGTTCGGGTTCGCGCGCGGGCCGTTGACAACAAGGCAAACCGGATCAGACGCGGGACAGAACCTTTCGGAATTTTTCGGCAAGATCGCAGCTTGGCACTGCCAGATGCTGGCAGCTCAACCAGGTAGGGAGGCATCCCCACGCGCCAGCAATGCGGCGCAGAATCTGTGAGCCGGATGAAGCAAGGTCGTAAATCGATGCAGATTATATTATATCCTGCCTTTGGAGAGTCATTAGGGCTCAGTATATCCGGCGGTAGATGAACAGAGTATGATATAGATACGCGGCTGCAGCATCGAATATGGATTATTACGAGTATAATGTGCGGATATGTCTGGCTTCACTTTATCCACCTCAGGCCCTGGTCGCAATGGAGCGGGGCAACGGCGATGGGGGAATCCCCGGAGGGCAGCCAGCGGTCTTGGTCGCCGCCGACGTCGTCGGCACGCCGGCGGAAGCAGCCGGCGTCCGCAGGGGCGTCAGGGCGCGCGGAAGGCGGAGCGGCGGCGCCCCAACCGCACGACGCGCGACGCGGTCGGTGACCGGCCGGCGCCGATGGCGCGGCCCCGTCGACGGCGGGGGCAACCCGGTCGCGGCGGAGCGGTGGGGGCACGCGGGGGAAGCGCCCGCGCCCGTCCGCGGGGCAGGAGGTGGAGCTTCCGTACGCGGAGTTCCACAAGTGATACCGCGTGGGCTCAATCGCGCCGGAAGGCGACGCGCTCCGGGCGCACTCTTCGGCCGCGGCTGTGAGTCGCCTGGCCTCGGCAGGCGGTGCGCCGGCCGGCGCCGTGGGGCTGGCCATCCGCCGGGTGCTGCGCAATGGCGTGGACCGCCTGCATGCGTCTCTACGGACGTCCAGCGACCGCACGGTGGGGGAGGCGATGGAAGGCGTCTTCAAGGTCGTCAAAGAGCTCCGCCGCGCGACGCACATGGAGGACGACATAGGTCGTATCCTAAACAGGGTGCGGGCGGCGGATCGCGTGGCGTCCGCCGACGAGCGGTTCTTCTATGTCGACAGCGTCGAGTCGCGGGACAGTCGGCCCACGGGTCCTCGGCGGCGGCACAGCTAAGCGGTGGCGCCGGCGCTGACTCGGGTGGTATGAGCCTTCTCAAAGAAGAAGATCACAACGCGCCACACAGGCGGCGGGGAGGACGCTGTACGGCCGGCCAACATGAACGTGGGATAGGGGGGGTTGCGTTGCTTCCGCGCATCGCAGTAGCGCGTGGTGAGCGCCCACCAGGACTGGTGTTGCCAGCACGGGGCGACCAGGGTGAGGTCACATGGGTCGGAGGTGATGCGGGCGACAACCTGCGGTAAAAAGGAGAAGGGGGGGTTGGCCCACCCGTTTTCGGCTGTTCAGTTGACAGAGAACGCCGCGGCGCAGCCGCACGCGGCATCCGCCGGGGAAAGAGGTAGGAACCGGGGAAGATGGGTTGCCACGGCGGTGGTGAACAGGTCGACCGTATGGCGGCCCCAGACGGCATCGAGTTTCTCGAGGACGGGGCGTCCCAGAGCCCAGTGGGCAGTCGGCGGGTCGTCGGGGACCTCCGCGAGGAGGGAGGTTGCCCAAAGGGTAGGGAAAGTCTCCTCGTTGCTTGCCGTCGAGGACGTCCAGCGGACACCGACGATCACGGCGCCCGTCTCGTCGGTGTGCTGCTGGACCGCGGCGCAGACCCAATTGGGTTGCCGCGGGCACGGGGTGAGGACGACGGGCGTCGTCGGGAAATCGTCTTCGGGTAGCGTAAACTTTCTCTGCTTTGCCAAGCGGATGACGAGATGTGTCGGCAAACCCGAAATGGGTTCCCACGAGGCATCGCCCCGGCCATATGTGGCCCACCGAACTTTCGCCACGATGCCGTTGTCGGCGTCGTGGCGAATAGCCAACAGCCGGTCGATTTTCCACGTCGGGGTCTCATCGGAGGAATTCACGTCGGGGAGCGGGGCAAGTGTAAGCCGATGCGGCTGGGAATCCGGTCCCGGCACCGGGCGCGGTGCCCGTGTGACGTCGTTACTATTGACCCGTCCTTCGCCGTCGCCTTGGTCGATGGCGAAGTAGGTGCCATCCGTATCTAGAATCTCGAACGGACCAAAGGCCTTTGGCAGCAGCTTGTGCCCGCCGCGCTGGGAGCGGACGTAGACCCAGGCGCCGAACGCCAGGTCCTTGTTCTTCGGCCGCACCCGGCTGTCCCAGTCTCGCTTGTAGCGAGCTTGGTACTCGTCGAGGGAAGCGCGCACCGTCAAGATGAGCTTTTTCAAGCCCTGTATGATGGCGCGCTTCACCATGAGCGGGGAGCCATCGGCGGATGCCAGCGGGGACGAGCCCGCTAGGCCCTCAACCGTGAGGTTGGGCATGCGGTAGGGGATCTGGAGGTCGAACGGCACCATACCGGTGGCTCTATGCGGGTACGTGTTGTAGGCCTGGCTCATGGCGGGGAGAAAGCGATCCCAATGTCTCGGGTGCTCCTCACAGAAGGCCCGGATCTGGTTCAGCAGCGTACGCTTATACTGTTTAACCGGACCGATGGTCTGCGGATGGTAGGGCGTTGTGTACTTGCACCTCGTGCCTAGCATCTTCATGACGGCGCGGAAGAACGAATTATCCATCTGCCGACCCTGGTCCGATAGGACGCAGTCGGGGGGCCCTTAGGCCGCGACCCATGCGGTCAGGAACGTCTACGCGACCGTGGCGGAGGTGATACGTCGGAGCGCAACCGTACGGGTTAGCTTCGAGAAGCTGTCGGGAATGAAGAACACATACCGGTTTCCGTCAACTGTGTTGAGCAGCGGGCCGAGGATGTCAATGCCAACCTCGTTCAGCGGTTCCTTTGGCGGAAACAAGGTCACGGCGGACGTATGACGTCGCTCCTGCATCCGGTTCTTCGCGCACGGCGGGCATTTCCGGACGAAGTCGTACAGGTCGACGATTATCGACTCCCAATAGAAGCACCGCTTCATGGCGGCGTACATATGCTGCACGCCAGGGTGACCTTTGGTCGTCGGGTAGTGCTCGAGACCCATCACGCGGGAGCGTAGGGCCTAGGGGATATACATCTGCATAACGTCCGTCGTCGCCTGACGACGCACGAGGCGGCCTTCCTCATCGAGGAAAAACCTGGTCGGTTCTCCCGAGACGATCACGGCGCGGAGCTGCTGGCGACGGCGATCCACGCCTTGTGCGCGGAGGAGCTCCTCCGCGGCGATCGGGGGAGGCGACACCGGCGCCGAGAAGTTGTTGGCGTCCATGCCCCTTGCGGCTTAGGCAAGCAGGACGCACGGAATGTCGTCATCCAGCTCCTTATGGTCCAGACCCGTCGTGGGGATTCGGGACAGGGCATCGGGGAGGTGGTGGTTCGCCCCCTTCTTGTATTTCACTTTGAAGTCGATCTCCGCTAAGCGGAGGCGCCACCGGAGCAGACGAACGGTGGCTGTCGTCAACCGGTAGATCCACCGGAGGCTTTCGTGGTCGGTACGCACCGTGAACCGCGAGCCCTCCACAAAGTGTAGGAGGTGGACCATGGCCCAGACGAGGCCCAGGCACTCCTTCTCGGTGGCCGAATATTTGAGTTGCTCGGGCTGCAAGGCGCAGCTGTAGAACCCCATGGATTTCAGCTGGCGGCCCGGCTGCTCTTGGAGCAGAGCGCAGCCCAATTGGGTGTCGCACGCATCGTCGTCAATGTTGAAGGGCGTGCCGCGGAGGGGGAGCGCCAGTACTGGCGGATGAACCAAAGCGTCGCGGTGGCGCGTGAACGCGGCGGCCTGCGTCTCGGTGAACGCCGGGAGCGTGTCGCCGTACTCCTTGGTCGTCAGCTGGCTCAGGGGTGCTGCGATCCGTGCGTAGTTCGAGAAGAAACTGCGGTACACGTTGCACATGCAGAGGAAGCTACGCAATTGCGTCTTTGTCTGTAGGTGACCCACCATCGCGAGCGCCTCCAAGTTCTTGTTATGCACACGCATCTCCCCGCGGGATATGATGTGCCCGAGGTACTCGACGGATTTCTGGAAGAACTGGCACTTCTTGGCCCTCAGCGAGACGCCGGCCCGACCCAATCGGGTAAGGGCTTCGTCGAGCGCCTTCAAGTGGTTCTCCGGGGTGTCGGAGAAGACGATGACATCGTCGAGGTAGACAAGGCACGTTTTCCAGGTCATCCTGGATAGGATGATGTCAAGGGAACGTTGGAAGGTCGCGGGGGCATTGGGGAGGCCGAAGGCCAGCTTCAGGTACTCGTACGTGCCTATGTGGCAGGTGAAGGCGGTCTTGTCGATGTCGTCCAGGGCCATGGGTAGCTGCCAATACCCGGCATTGCAATCGAGAGTTGAGAAGACGCGGGCGTCTCCCAGTGAGTCGATTCCATCCTCCATCCGCGGGATGGGGTAGGAGTGCTTCTTGGTCACCGCATTGAGACGACGGTAGCAGGGGTTGTCATGGATATATCTTTGAGGAATGTATCCATGCAATATATCCGTATCCACTTCGGATACGTGGAGAGGACGCATATCCTAAATGTATTATGACAAAGAGAGTAGAGGTTATACCTATCCTGTCCGACAAAAATTGCGAGATTATATCTGATTCGTATCCCGGATATGAGAGTCAGGATACAGGGATATATAACATTATGAAACTTCTCGCGCCTGCAGAATTCTAGAAACCAGCAGTCGACCTCTCTTTTCGCGTTCCGACAATCGGGGGACTCATGTGCAAACATTCTGCAGCGACAAGCGGCAATCCTGCCCGGCCCGGAAGGAATCGTTTAATCACATGACTCGGCCCGCTTGCGTCTTCATCAGAGTGTGACACGAGATTCAGAATGGTCCTTCTGACGTCCGTTTACAAAATCGGCGGGGAACCGCCTGGACCGCGCCCGTTGGGGCGCACAAATCAAATGAGAATTTCAAGTCGTACTTGACGTTCGTTTAGCACTCAAATAGTGTCTGGATGGCGTTCTTCTCTAGCTCCAATTGTGCTGTGCGTCGGACTTGTGGGAATATAATCGGAAACTATAATCGTATCCGAATACGGATATAATCTACTTATTAATCCGGTTCCGGAGGCAGATATCCGTATCCGGATCTGAGCTGAGGGATTTGTCCGAAATCAGATACGAAGCATCGGCGTGTATCCGTATCCTATTACGACCCAAAATGCATATCCTGACAACCCCTGGACGGTAGTCGACGCAACAGCGTGGCGATCCGTTCTTCTTGGGGACGACAACGACAGGGCTTTCCCATTCACTGGTGCTTGGTCGGACGTCCTTGGCTTCCAGCATCCGATTTACCTCGTCACGGATCATGTCACGGGCATGGTGACCCGCGCGGTACGGTTGCTGCCGTATCGGATTTGTACCGGTTTGAATCTCCACGCGGTGGACGGTGGCGTCGATGGAACCGAGCATCCCGTCCACCATATACGCATGGCGGCCGATGAGCGCCTGGACATCCGGGAGTAGCCGGTCAAGTACGCCGGAGAGATCGACTTGGTCTAGCACCGCCTTTGCAGCTGCGGCGGGCGACGCCGCGTCGTCAGTGATGAGCAGGCAATCGACATCGTCGACCGGGCTGACGGTGACGATAATAGTTCCCTTGCGGAGGCAGACCGGTTTGTCTCTGAGGTTCGAGACTTCAACGCTGGAGCGCTGCCCCGGGACGACGACGGCCAGGCCGCGTGCCGTTTGACAGCGGTGGTGCTTGTTGAGGCGGTTGTACGGCGCTACCAGGACCTGACCAGCGAGGTCGGCTGTGACCAGCGTGGCCGTACGGGACCGCGGGGGCAGCACCCGCCGCTGCACGAGACGCACCGTCGCATCCCTTCGGGATCGGCGGCGTTCTCTCTTGCCGCATGCTGTGCACGACAAGATGGGCACCGAAGCATCGGTGGACCATCTGACGCGTTGACGGCGTGGGTAAAGCGCCTCGACGTGGCGGTTGATAAAACTGGTGCCCAGTAGCACGCGAACGGCGAGGCGCTGGACGACGACAAAGTCGACGTCCGTGGCGAAGCAACAGGAGCGCAGGCGCAAGGTGATCATCCCCCGAGCGGAGATAGGGTTTTTATTTGCGTCCTCAATGTGGGGCAAATGCGGGCGTGGATGCAACCGCCTCTCCCAACCTTTGGGCAGAGCATCCACCCGAATGATCGAGGGCCCGGCGCCCGTATCTAGTGTCGGTGTCATCAGCCTCATCCGCGCCTCGTCAAACCGAGGGCCGCGGGGATGTTGTACCGCCGGTATACCCGGGCCAAGTCACGGTGTACCCTTATTCTCGGACCCTGCGGGCTGGGGGCGGCACGGGGCGGCCGAGCCGATAGCGGCACGCCCCGAGTACTTTTCCCGACCCTGGCGTGGCAGGCGGGTCCACCGTCGGACGCGGATCCGCTTGCGGATCCCCGGGCGCGGCGTCGACGGACTCGCCTCCGCTGAGGGAGCCGGTGTCGTCCGGCACCAGCGGGTCACCCCAGGGGTCCCCAGAAATGGCAGCCATTGCGTATTGCATACGACTTGGGCGTAACGCAGGGCTACCTGCGCCAGGGGGTCTCGGTACGGCCACAGGTGGCGCACGTGGTCCCATAGCCCGGTCGGGCGAGTGACATGCACGGGCGTAGTGACCGAGACTGCGGCAGCGGTGGCACTGTACCTGGCTGAGGGGGACCATGGCCGGCCGCCCCACCTTGCCACCCGGCTGGGGAGCCCATGGGGTTTCCGTCCCAGGTGATGGTGTCCGGGCCGCTGGCGGCGTAGGGGTGAACGCTTGGAACGGCTGCTGCGGTGGAGGCCGACCCATGGGATGCCGGCTCTGTGGAGGCGTGGCCTCCGGCATCGTCGCTGGCGGCGCCGCCCAGAGAACCGGTTCAGATTTTGCTCCGCTCCAGGAGCCGAGCTGCGGGACGCTCTTGGTCGTGGTGTACCTGTCTGCTTTTCCGATGGTGACCTGGACCGATCGGAGTCCATCGCCGAGCCTCTGCGAGAGCACCACGAGTTCTTCGAAGGTGGTGCACGTGCGATCGGCCAGCTTGGCTTGGGCTTGTCCCGAGGGGTGGAGTCCCGTCAGGAACAGGTACCGGAGCAGCCCGGGATCGTACATCCCCATGAGCTGTCGGCCTAGTCGCATCAACCGCTGATAGAAAGCGCGTTCGCCTTCGTCTTGGCGCTGCTCCGCGGTACGGAGGGCCATTTCGGCGGTGTGCCGGGCGTCCTCGGGTGCATAGCGAGTCAACAGATAGTTGACCGTGTGCGGGAAGCTGGTACCGACGGCGCTGCCGTGTGGTCCATTTTTTTCCTGGACGAAGTCGTCCTTGGCCTCACCGACAATGCGGTAAGCTAGCAGGTACGGGGACTCGCCCAGTGTGACATCCATTTCGTCCGCAGCACTGCGGAAGCAAGTGAGGAGAGCCAGGACTGCCAACGGGTCCGAGCCATCGAAGAGCGAGACTCCGTGGAACGGACCGTCCAGCAGGCGATGGTGCCTACGAAGCTGGATTGCTTTCTACCGGCCGTACGTCGGATCCGCATTGCGGACGAGGTAGCGGCGATCTTCGAGTAGTGCCGAGAATGGGCCATGCTTGGACGCCAAGGGGAGCGGCCAGGGGATGACCTCCATTGGCGTCAGTGCTGTCGGAGCGGTACCCCGCGTGCGGGCGCGATGGCGCGCGTGGGAGCGGCTGCGCGGGGGTCAGGTGCTGTAGCTGCTGCTGCTGCTGCTGCTGGGGTCCCTTGGAGGCTCGTCGTCATTGGCGGACCGCGAGGAGCGGGCGTCGGGATCCGAACGCGCCCCCGCACTCCGAGATGCCAACGGCGACGTTGAGGCGGCGGACCTTCGTGACCGGTGCCGGTCACGCGAGGCCGGGGTGTTTGCCGGTGTTGGGTCAGTGGGCCGGGGCCCACTGGCAGTCGACACCGGAAATGTCCCAGCTGGGTCGTGCAACCTTGTCACGTCGGCGCGTAGCTCTCGGATGGACGCATCCAACGTACGCGCAAGCGTCGTGAGCTCGGCGACAGCCGATTGCTCCGCGCGACGAATAGCATTTCTGGGGGAAGCGCCTAAATCTCCCGTGGCAGTAGCCGCTGCAGCGGGATCGGGCAAGTTCGAAGCAGCGTGGGGAGGAGGGGGAGTCGTATCAGCCGGGACTGACCCGTCGGCAGTACGCCGAGCGTCAGTGCCCGTATCATGAGGCGGGGCAAAGCGCGGCGGATCGGCACCCCCGCTCGCCATCGGGGATGGATTGGCTTCTTGTCTCGAGATAGCACGAACCCGGACACGACGGCGCCACGGCCCGTCGGGCACCGTCGAGCGACTCCCCTGGCCTGCAACAACAGCCGCCGGGTGACCGGGACCACAGAGTGGTCGCGTCATGTGCACCGTCAGTGGCGTCCGCACCGTTATCGCCGGGGCTCGCGAGAGGAGAGGCGCCCCTCAACAGGGACGACGCCCAATCCCCTGCTGATCCACCAATGTGGTAACAAAGAAGGCGCGTACAATTAACCTGTAGCAACACCGACAATACAAAAGAGAAGGACCCAAAGGGTCAACCTTCCCAGAAGACCTAGACTGCGCAAAGGCGCGCAAAGGCTAGGAATCGAGAGGGACGCCAAGATTTAGATGGCGAGCAAGACGGGGCGGCGCGGGCCGTGGCCGGCGCCGAAAAAACGAGACAAAAACATACAGAAAAGAGAGACGAAATAGTAACCTCGCGTCCGAATAGGGGGGCTACTTAGGGAGGGACAGCCGTCCCATAGCCCGCAATCCGAAGTACGTAGAGACGGATGCAACTCCCGGCATGGGCATAAGTACTGGACTTAGCCCCGCTCAATTGCATCACCGGCGACGAACTGCTGCTGCTGCCTCCGCCCACGCTCAACGACGAGGAGGGGACCCTTTTCGCGTTGGTGTTGGGCGGTGGCTGCGTGCTTCTTCCGCAGCCGCCACTAGCGCGCAGAGGCGTGTTCGTGGGCCAGGTGGTTGCGCTCGAGAGTGGTGAGGACGTGCTGCTGCCGCCGACGTCACCCGCAAGCGATGGCGATACAGTGACATTGTAGATGTCGAGGGCCGGTGGCAGTGACGACCTGCTGGTGCGACCGGCGCCTGCTCGCAGTGGCGAGTCTGGGCCCGTGTCGGCGTCCGTGGCGCGTTGCGGCGACATGCTGCAGCTGCTGCCGCTGGCTACTCGCAGAAGCCTATTGGCGGGCTCGGCCGCTGCGCGCGAGAGCGCCGGTGACGTGCTGCTGCTGCCGCTGCCGACCACGCGCGGCAGCGAGGCGGGGACCTTGTCGGCTTCCGTGGCCAGCGGCGGCGACGTCCGGCTACAATTGCCGCGCCCTATGTCCACAGCATGTCTTGACGCTTCTACGTATGAGAAAATCGAAGAGAAGGAAGTAGAGCTCAAACAACAAAACCGTAACGTCGGCATCCGTCCATACAGAAGAGGCAACACGCAGAGAGCTGTCGGTGTCCTAGAAGCGGGAGAACAGTGGCAGGCGCAGCCGTGAGTCCCAGAACCCCGAGCAGGAGTTGCGAGAAGGGGTGCGCAGTAGCCCCCTCCTCAATGAGCTCAAGTTTGAAAAGCGAGACGGAAACGTCGCGCCAGCCCACATTGTCCTCCGAACCATGATGCGCTCCCAACATACCAAGAAGCGGCGATATCTGGCCGCCACGCCATCACACACACTCCCCGTTGCTTGTTTTCTCAAGCGTTGGCCCCATCCACCATACCAGCGTGAGAACGAAGGAGAGTGTCTACCAAGGTCATCAGCTCTGCCATCACCTCCAATCCGAGCCCTCCTGCATAAAAGTTGCCGTGGCCCTCGTCAATCAGGATCACCATGCGCTCTTCAACCCACTCCATAAACTTCTCCACCAATCCCTCCATACGGTCCATCAGGTCCTGACGGTCAACTCGAAAGCAGTCCTTCACTTGCGCGCGGACGGTCCCCCGGCACCTACAGTTGAGCACATGAAACAAGAATCGAGTAGAGTTGGCCTTCCACACCCCCATGCGCATCACCATCTCCACGTCCCCAGTGTACGCCAACCAAAACTGCGTGGCACCCGTTCGGAAGCCGTAGAGCCCCCCAACCCCCCGAGCGCTGAGCGCGGCATCAAAGGCGAGCACGAAAGCGTCAAGATGGTTTTGCCACCACGCCTTTGTGATAGGAACGTGGCTCATCGCCCCCCATCCGTCCGCCGCTGCAGCGACCGGCGTCACAGAGAAGGGTGCGGGCGCGCTCATAGAGAGCCCCTGTGACGCCTCCCGCAGACGTCTGTACAAGAAGGTGAAGAAAGTGTGGGGGAAACCCCCTGACAGGGGTGACACGACCCCCCGGCATGAGCCGGGGACGGGTCGTGAACGGTCACGCAACACCCCCCTAGGGGGGTAGCGTTGGACAACCCCCTTGGGGGGGTGTCCAGGGAGCCCCAGGGCCACACATGAAACGACCCCTCTAGAGAGGCGTGAGGCGTGGAACACCCGATCGGGCCCCCTCGGGGGGGTCTGGCACACGCAAGGGAGGCACACGTCATCCCGAATCCGGGCCCTCTGGGGGGACCGGGAAGCTTGAGGAAGCTCCCGCAATCCGAGCGTAAGCCGGACCGAGATATGATCTCGA
>Ga0115030_1001044_pt1 | contig 12282 bp, 4 predicted proteins | sample SidtaG_4_FD_87174 | JGI IMG/M metagenome (GOLD analysis project Ga0115030, IMG submission 87174) | Marine algal microbial communities from Sidmouth, United Kingdom - Sidmouth_Male1 metaG | ecosystem: Host-associated > Algae > Red algae > Unclassified | place: Sidmouth, United Kingdom | collected... | reverse complement strand
CGCGGACGTCGGTGCCAGACGTCGGGCCTCCAGCCGCGCCGACGTCAGCTCGACAATCCGCGAAAGCTGCGGCTGCGGGAACACGGCAAAGAAGTAATCAATAGGAGCGCGGGTCCGGCCGAAGCCAACCGAGTCCCCCCCTTCTCCGATGAAATCTCCTCCCAGGGTACACACCGACCACGACCGAGGGGGCACCGGTCTACCAATCGGTTGCGTCACGACCCGTTCCCGCCACAAAAAGCCGTGGGCTTCCACAGAGGGCGGTGCGGTGGGGGCCCTTGACGAGGGTGGAGGCGGGGGCGGCGGAGCATGCGTTAACACACAAAAATCCAGGAAGCGTTTCCAGGGAGAGGGGGCATCCAGGAAGCTCGGCAGAATCGCTCTCAGGACACAGCAGAGGGGGTGCGGTTGACCTTCCTGGATCCGCAAATCGACCGATTACAGTCGTCGACGGGCCGGTCCGCCGTCGCTCACACTCGAGACTACGGGCTCAGGTTGGTGCAAATTAGAGCTTCTCGGTGGGTGATTTTTCGTTGCGCCAATATTGGCGGGCGGCATCCGTCCTGGCGCCGCGCCAGATCGCTGCCCCGTCAGGGTGCCGATAGGGGGCGTTTCCCGCGCTGCTGGGCTGGCTGCCGGGGCTGGCCGCGTCGCCCGCCTGCCCGCCCCCCCTGGGGGGGCTGCGCTACGCTTCCCGCGCTTCCTGGACAGTGTGCGCTACGGGCCGGGCTGCGCTATGCTTCCCGCGCTTCCCGTGTGGTGGGTCCGCCTCGCTACATCCGTTCCCACCGTCGGCGGGCGGTTGCCGCGGGCTGCCGCCGGCCACCGCTGGTGGCCCGCGGCCGCCTGCCGCCGGCTGCCGCCCGCTGCCCGCGGCGGCCTGCGGCGGGCTGCTCACGGCGCTGCTGCCGGGCGCGCCGCTATGTATCCGCGGTGACCACGCGGGACGATGGTGCGTTGGTCTCACCTTTCGTGATGGTGGAGCCCCACCTCCGTCACCTCCGTGCATTCGCAGGGCTTTCTCATCTGCATTGGTCGAGCTCCCCCCCCCCGCGGCGCCCCCCCCCCCCCCGCCGGCGCGCTGGGGGGGGCCGACGGCGGAGCGGGCGGCGGCGCCGGAGAGGGGGGCGCGTCCCGGGGCGTTTTCCCCCTCGCTTGGCCGGGCCCCCCCCCCCCCCCCCGCCCCTCCGCCGGCCCGGTCCGTTGTGGGCACGGTCAGGACCAACACGGCACGTCGCGTACGAGGGAGGTCTCTCCTCGCGAGGCTGTCTGCGCGGAGCTTGGGTCGGTCGCAGGCTGCCGTGGGCATGCCACAGGACCATTCTATTGATGGTGCTGGTGGTGGTTTTGACGGTTCCTTTGGCTCACAACCACCGCCCCCGTTGCTCTTTTCTCAGTTCGGGTCCCAGCCGGTGCCTCCTGGTCTGTCGCAACTTGCTGGAGATAGCCTTTTCTCGAACGGCAACGGCTCACAGGGGCTGCCCCCGATGCCCCTGCCACCACTGACGACGCCTCGTGTTGGTGGCTTGTTGGGGCTACCGCTTCCTTCTATCGGGCGTGTTCCACCGCTGGCGGCCAGCCAGTCACCGTCGGCGCTTCCTTGGAGTGCGTATCCCTCAGGCAACACGGCCGGGTATGGGCATCCGCCTGGCGCGGAGGACGAAGGGGACGTCGGTGGCGTGCGGGGTCCACCGGCGTCGGCATGCGCTGCCGACGCGCGTGTGTTCGGTGGGTTTTATGTGGACCCATGTGGTGGCTTCCTACCGCCCGGGACGCAGCCAATTCCGGGGGCGGCGGCATGGATGCCGTCACTAGAGCTGCAAGGGAGCCCACCACCGGCTTCACCCCCTCCTCCGTCTGTTGGGTCGCCCACTCGCGCGGCCCCGGACGAGCCTCTTGCTGCATTGCCTGCCAACCCCACGTCTTCAACGCAGGCCGAGGCTGCTGACACGCGCGGAGCTGCTGGCTTGGCGTGTCCCCCCTCTGCTTCCGCGACGCCTGCGGCTGGCCTTTCCGACCGTTCTGACGCCACTACTGTGCCCATTGCGTCTCACTCCGACGGCACCGGCTCGCCCTCCACGGCACGCGCGACACCACCATCTCCTGCCGCGGCGTCCCCACCACAGCCTACTCTTGCATTTCCGGCTGTCGCTACCAACCCTCTACCTGCCCCCTGCAATGCAGGACCGGCCGCTCCGACCCGCCGGCCGTCCGCTCCCTCCTCCAGACCGGCCGCCGCCGCCTCCCGCCCGGCCGCTGCCATCTCCCGACCAGCATCTACAGCTCACGCACCTGTTGCCCCTCCGTCCCTGCCGCCCGCTCCCGAGCCATCAACTGGGGTCCCCACGTCGACGCTGTCTCTCGCCGGCAGTGTCAGGCAGAAGGTGGTCCCCGTGTGTCTGGGCCCGGGCGGAACGGGGTTGATGCAGGCCATTGCGACGTTGGCGCGCCAGCTGATTGACGGGCATCGCGGCCCAGTCAAGCTGACAGGATTCTATGCCGTGCTGCAGGCCGACACCGGCGACGTCGGCACCAACCCCAAGAACATCATCATTGACTGCTACGGCGCGAAGAGGACGGTCGAGGAGAAGGACATAATAATGGCGGAGTGGGGACAGCGGCGGTGTGGGCCGTCGGGCGACCCCAAGATCTCCAACGGCGGCGTGACGGTCAAGACCGAGGAGCCAACACCCTTTTTGTCGAGGGATGCGGGCGCACAGAGCTCGGACGGCGGTGGCGACGCAGCCAGCGGCAGCGACGTCGCAGACGTGGTGTACCCCGAGATCACCATGAATGGCGCGGAACTGCTGCTGTCGTTGGCGTCCAAGCAGAAGGGCAAGCAGACGCTATCGTTGGTGGAGCTCGGCGCCGTGCTGAAGAAGTGCAACCTGCGCTCGTACAAGCAGCTGACGTACAACATCGTCAAGGCTATCTTCAAGAAGGCCTTCACCCTCCTCCACTCCAGGGGCGTACGGAAGGGAGATTTCACCTGGTCCCGGGTGACGCCGCCCGGCCTCCTGCTTAACGAGTGGGGCCTGGAAGGGGCGACCGTGGCGGTGGACGGTGGGTCCTTTGTCCCGCCCGACAACGGCAAGGCCCGCGGGGCTGGTGGCGTCGACAAGAAGCGGTTCGGACTCTGTGTCGCCGCCCACCTCTGCCCCTTTTGGAACGCCGTCTTGCGTGGGTACATGATGGAGAACCCGCTCAACAAGATTGCTGTTCCCAAACGCTTTCGCCAAGGCGATGACGCGTTTGCCAACGCAGGCGGCAGGCGGAGCCGCAAGAAGAGGATGCTAAGACTCAGTGGTGATGTCGCGCTGAGCCAGGACCCGGTCAAGAAGACGAGTGGCGGCAAGACCCCCCCGCAGCCGGCCGGCAACGACGTGCCCAAGACGCCCACGCAGCCAGCCGCCAACGACGTGCTCGACCATCCCACCGATGACGGAGAGTTGCCACTGGCCATGGCACCTCTATCTCAATTGGCGCAGGCTACGCAGGTGTACCACCTCTCCGACTTGCTGCTGCTCGACCCCGCTCCGCTACTGCCGTCGTCCACGCGCGTCTCCATTTTGCGGCTGCCCGCGAACGAGATTGACATTGTACGTCATGCTGAGGACGAGCTGCGTGTCTTCCTCCCCCGGGCACTCATCAAGCAGGCGTATCGGGGTCTGAAGATGACCGACGACTCGGGCAGTGCGGTCGCAATCGACGGGGAGTCATCGGGGGATGCGCGGTCGGGCGGCGACGCGGCGGGTGCCTCTTCGGCGGTGGTGTGCATGGCTGTCGGCAAGCACGCGCAAATGCATTGCTCGACCGCCTCCCTCATCCACATGTCCTCGGTGCACTCGCTCAACGAGCAGCTGAGGATGTGCGCGGCGTTCTCCCACTGGGTTCAACCGCTGCGGGAGAGTGCCGCGGAGTTTTCCTGGCAGCTCGAGTTCTTGGTCGGCTCGCTGCTGTCCGTGGGGGCTGCCGCCGAGTACGTGTGGTCGGCGTGTGCCGAGCGTCACGTCGGCGACCCGGCCTGGCGGTAATTCCTTATGGGCGCCGGCTCTGAAGGGGACAAGTTGGGCTCCCGCCTGTACGGTGGCTGCACGGTCCCCTACTCCGACGTGGTTCTTGGCGGCCAGCGGGAGTACATGACCAACGGCGTGCTCGACGCCGCGCTCGTGGAGATGCGGCTCCACAGTGTGCAGCGCCTCACGCCCGCCTACGTGCTGCGCACGGGCCAGTCGGCGTCCTTCACGACTTGCAACAAGAAGCAGGTTGACGAGGTCGTCCCCCGCGAGAAGGTCAAGGAGATTTACGACGTGATGCCGCACGCCCGCTACCACCGGTTCGTCATGCTGCTTAATCTGGTCGGGCAGCACTGGATCTCGGCGGAGGTGATGCCCAACGGCAACATTAACATCTTCGACTCGTCCGACGGGTGCTTCAAGAAAGAGAAGGACTTTGCCGTCTCGCGCGTGGAGCTCTTTGCACGGGAGGTGGACCGCTTGCGGCGCCTAGGCGACCCGAGCGCGCCCGTGGTTGACAAGTGGAAGGTGTCTTTTGTTAACAAGCCGTACCAGAGGGACTCGTACAACTGTGGGCCTTTTGCTTTAGCTCATCTTTGGTGTGCTCTGACGGGGGAGGAGCTCGGCAAGATACCGGGGCTCATTGGTGATCACATGCGTCTTGGAATTTTGTTTACTCTCTTGCATTGCGGGAAGCGCTACGAGGACGCCCGGCTGGCGGCCTTTGCTTCTCGGAGGGACCCGGTCGCCAAGTTCATGTAGACTGCGCCCAATGTATTCTCTACGAACACTATAACGTCATCACTCATGCCAGTCAAAGCACCGAGCCGCGGGCGGTCCAAAGACGGCAGGCACGCGAGTGCCTGGGGACCAAACAACAGGGACCACTGAACAAGCGACTGTCCATAGCAAACCTATCACACAACGGGCCGTCGTGCGCATGGTAGGCACGTGTAAGAAACCACCACACCCAGCAACAAGCACTACGAGCCCCAACCACCATCGTATCTTCAGCTACGATTGACTGGGTGGCGTGCGACGCAACCCGCTCCACCGCCATGTCTCTGCGTTGCATACCCTCGCTAGGCGGTGACGCCGCCGGGGAAGACAAACGCCGGCGGATGGTGTGGGACAAGGAGGTGTGGTCGAACAACGCCACCAAAGAGTGGCAGACAGGAACCGGTCGGCGCCGACGAGCCAGAGAGGTTGGTCAGACCAGCAGGGTGTACCGGGTAGGGGAAAGGGGGGGTTGGAGGAAAAGGGTGACGAGAGAGAGGGATGGAGTGGAGGGGTGGGCGGGGTGGGGGACCAATAGCAGCCAAGGCGAAAAGCAAGAGCTGCAAGAGTCACGTGGTGGCAAGTGAGAATACCCGCACGGGGGGGACACGAGGGAGGTCAGACCTCGTCGCGCAAGCCAGGGCTAAGAGTCCCTCGGAACCGGGGAGTCGCGTTGAGCGGCGTCGGGACAGCTTTGATTTTCGCCCTATGACGCCATCCGGCATCAATCCCTGATCGGTCGTCAGACACAACGCCTCCAGGCACCCCACAACCCCGATTCCGGGTTCGCGGAGACTACCCCTGGGGCAGGTGCGGGGGCAGCGGAGGTTGCAGAGACAGTAGATATGGTGGCATGGTGGCGACGGCCGCCCCATCCCAAAGACGGGTCTCAGCCCAGAATAAGAGCCCACCGCGGCGGCACAGGTTCCGTACGAGCAGGAACTGCACCAGAGACACCATCTGGCCACCCGCTGCACATGCATATACTGGGTCCATAGCGAATGTGCCCACCCTGTGAACATAAGGGCCACGTTTACCCTCTAGGCGCCGAATCCACCCACTGTTGGAGCTGAGTGAGCCGGGGGTGGGGGGCCTGATCATTGCGTCCCCCCCCCCGGGGGCGGCGCCCACAGGGACGGGTGTCCCTGCAGGTGCCGCGCCGACTGACAACCAGTAGCACCGCGGAAGCACGACCGGGATGGCGGTCTCCCCCCGAGGAGATGCACTCGTGTCGGACGAGCGGTGTGACGACCGAGAGTGTCGGGTGCCGCCAGCGTACGTGGCGGTGCACGGCACGACCAGGCGAGGGAGGGACTGCGCGGTGCGGTGCAGTGCGGTGCGGGGCGCCGTCGTGCAGCTGCCCATGAGACGGGGAACGCCTGGGAGAGTATATATAGGGTCACGCCCGGGGACTAGCCCCAGGGGCGAAGGGAAAGGAGACCGACGACCCAACCCCACTCGACACCGAGCAGGGCAGCACGCGGGGCAAACTGCACGCGTGGCCTACGGGTCGGTTTCGCCAACACCCACGGGTGCTCCATCACAGGGAGCGACTTCGACTCCAGTTGCTTTGGCAACCGCCGACTGGGAGCCGCTGCCACGCGGTATCAGCCGCCGCACCACTGGGCGACAGCCGAGCGCGCAGTGGGAGGCGAGCACGCAGGGGTGGCCGCCACCAGAGCCCGTGCTTCTCCCGCCGTCTGGGACCCCACTGCTACCGATTCTTCGGAGTGGGTGCCCGCAATACGCAAACCGTATCTTTTGAGCAACTACTGCGCCACCCTCAGAATACACTGCGTCTCCATATCGGCTCGGTTGTGGCACAATCCTGTGACACAGGCTAGCATGCATCACTTAGGCGCATTGACTCTGGCGCAAGTTCCCTGCCAGTCTCATCAGGCGGCTGTGGCTGATCCCTAGACACGGAGGCACCGCCGGCCAACCCGTCCGCCCATTCACCCATTCCTCGCTATATCCATGGCCACAACTAGACCTCCAGCGCCCACCTCGAATACAGCCTCCAGAGCTGCATGACCAGACATCAGGTACGCACTGAGCCCTCTAGGGTGCTACGAACAGCCTCTATTGGAGGCCAGAGAGAGCGGCGGTGACTGCTGTTGCCACCGCTGCCCTCGCAATAGCTCTTATTTGTGCTACGGGCGCATACAGGGCCACGATGGATACCACGTCCCCTCCCCTGCAGCCAACAGCCTAGAAACCAGTCGCCGTCGCCGCCTTCTCAAGTGCAGCCTCCCCGCACAGAAACATTTGGAGCGTTGCGTGTCTGATACTACCAGTCGGATACCCCTACGTAGCAATAGCAGTGGATAGCAACAGAAAAAAGCTGGCAGTTTATTCATCTTCATTGTCCACAAGCGTCCGGCGGTACCACTCTGGCCACTTGATGGTCGTCTCCTTGGTGGCGCTGTCGCGGTACATTGCAACGACGTTGGAGAGCGCCTGTTGGTACACCGTGAGTATGATGAAGTGGTCTTGCTTCATTTGACGTAGGTGGTGTTGTTGGCGGCGCGACAGGGCGTTGCGCTCCTCGGATGACGAGGTGTTGGCCCCGTCCATTGAAACGTACGAGTCGGGTGACATGGCCTTGCTGCAGAGAGTGTGGTTCTTGCGCCAATGGAAGCGGTCGACCCGCAGCGACACCTTCTTGGCGACGTGGGGGAGGCGGACCAGAGCCGTCTTGAGCGCCGCACAGGCAAAGTCGTAGATGATGGTGTCCGGCAGGGTGGCAAAGCGCTGTACGACAAACTCAATCGGCATCCGCTGGCTCTCTGACTGGTCCAGCACCACAACACCCAGGCACTTGGGATGTGTGCACGTACAGAAGCCGCCGAACGTCCCGCCCGTGTGGCTCTTCTGCTTGCCCATGTCGTGCTGGCAGTCGGGGAAGTCTGTCTGGGCGCTCGATGCCCCTACAAAGCCAGGCAGCGATCGGATGAGCGGCAGCCCCGGCGCCCACACGCCCGTCCTTAAAAAGTTCTCAACGTGCCCGGCCGGGAGCCCGTGCGCGGCGTCATAAGCCGCAGCCGTCGCCTCGGGCAGCAGCCAGGTGCGGGTGTACTGCTGCGGCGTGAAGACTTGGTCGGGGTGGGCCAACGTCATGGCCGTCTTAGAGATGCCCTCGTCGTCACTGCTGCCGTCGCCGTCCGAGTCGCTGCCGCACGGGAGCATGGAGTCCGCGTTAGCGGGCGGCGCGTCCGCGACAAAGTCGTCGTAGTCTCCGCACGTCTCAACCAGGCACAACAGAAGCTCTGCAAACACGCGGCGCACCTCGACGTCAGCGCACAACGTGGGGGCCAAGCAGGTTACGGCGCCTCGCAGCAGGCGCAGCTCACTTACATCGGACCTGGCCACCACGTCCGACAAATGCGCCACGCTAAAGTCATCGGAGAGGAGGCAGTCGAACACGGCGTGCACAGCAGACCAGTCGTCGGTCGGGGCCCACACAGTAAAAGGGTCAACCACCACGGCGCGGACAAAGTCGAGCACCTTCAATGCCGACGCAGCCGTGCACGGCGCGCCGGCGCGCAGCGGTAGCACAAGCTTGCAGATCTGCACGGCTCCGCTGGCGCCCCCGGTGTCCGCCAACGCCGGCTCTCCAAACTGCTCCGCGTAGAAGCGCAACGGCGCATCATCGTCCCATGCCCCCGTCCGCGGGACGTACCCAGGACTGGAGCGGAAGTCCTCGTCCGTACAGCTCTCGAGGACGTTGACGGCGCCGTTGTCAGACAGCTCGCCGTCGCTCGCCAGGCTGTCATCCGTCACCACACTTCCACCTTCCGACGCAACCCCGTCGTCATCAACCTCTGCCCCCCGGTCCGCCGACGAGCCGCCGTGATGCGCACCCTCGTTGCCCATCTCGAGCGTGTCGACGGCCGAGACGCCGCCGCTAACTTGGTCGGCGTCGTCGGAGAAGTCGGCCGCGGCGAGCTGGACTGCCGCAATGAGAGGCCGGGGTACACGGCGCAGAAGGTCCACTGGCCCGCCAAGGATGATCATGGCCAATGCACGGGCTGCTCGGCGGCATACAAAGAAGAACCGAAGAAACCCAATCAGCTCCGTCCGCACCGCCCCGTCCTCGATCGGGTCCCACCCGCGGTCTTGCTTGCGGCCCTTCTTGGGCAACGTGCTGCCGGCAAAGGTGTTGAAGTTTCCGTCAACCTCCACATAGCCCGTCAACAAGATGAAGGCCATGACGTTGCCGCGCATCGCTGTGAGCGTCGTGATGGTGACCTTCTTCTCCGATGCAGTGGCCGACAAGACGCCGCCGAGCGCCTTGGACAGCGCCTCGTCCTTGATAACACGGGCGTACACCGACGCGCGAGAAATAGGGGAGATCTTGGTGGATGACCTCAGGAAAGGGACCATGAACTTGAGGCGGTATCCGAGCTGCAGGCCATCAAGGCAAATGATGGCGTAACTGCCGTCGGGGCGGACACACTGGGAGCACCGCGTCACCTCTGCCGGGACACCCGCAATAACAAGCGACAGGTACAGGATGATGGCCTTCCGCAGCGTCGTGACAGATCCCAACTTGTCCTTGGCGTCTGGGTAGACGTGGTCAGAGCTCAGCTCCCAATAAGCGTCGCGGAGGTAGGCGGCGGAGCGCAGGGAGCTACCGTCGCGAGAGAGGTTGACCGACATCTCGAACAAGAACACCTCAGAGTAGGCGGTCGACGAGGAGGTGAAGACGATGCCGCGGTCTCGGCCGTCTGGGATCACCCGGTAGTTGCAGCTGTGGCACCTCCAAGTGTAGACGACACCCGACGCCACCCCCTCCCCGCACTCGACCAGCACCTCCCGCTGCGTGCGGTCCGTCAAGCGCTCCACATGGCAGTACGGGCACTTGTCAGCCGCAGGAAAAAAGAGCGTGATGCTCGGATCTTGAAGGGCGAGCAGGATGGTGGCGCGCTCTGCTTGGGCAGCAAGTGGCGGAACAATGTGCCGCGGGAGAAGAGACTGGGGTGTCTGCTTGCCGCGATCCGGTCGACGCCCCTCGACCGCCAAGCCACTCGCGCCCTGCCAAGCTTGTTGCCCGCGCTCATGCCCGTGATCCATGGGGCCACGACCATCACCAGCGCTGCCATCCCCGCCGGCACTGTCGTCGTCGGAGCCGCCTTCCGACTCGGACGCATCAGCAGCTCCGCCTCTGGCCGCCGCAGAGGCGGCCGCAGCGTGTTGGCAACTGCCGTCCGCCGTGCGGCAAGAGAAGCAAATCCAGTTGGCCGTCCTCGTCTTTCGTATGACAGCGTACGGCCAGCTCCCCCCTTGCATTCTCACGACGCACGTGGAGGGCCCGTAGAGCACTGCGCGACCGACCGCGCGGGAGCGCATCCGACGAGAGGCTCCCAGGATGACAAACAAGTCGGCCATGGTCACGCCGGCGGCCAACCGCACCTCGTCGAGCGCCTTGTGCATCGGCTCCTGCATCGAGCAACCCCCCTCTGCGAGGCAAACCTCGGCCTCACTGCACACGCACACGACTCCGTCCTTGGTTAAGGAGACCTCGACGGCCACGGCCAGATGACGCCCACGGTCGTCACGCGAGCCTCCCGTCCCATACTTGATCAGCACTCCGACGGCACCGCTCCGCGACAGGTCCCACGCCCGTGTCCGCAACGCCTTGTCCGTGATCTTAGACAGCTTGTACCGCAGGTCGCGGAGCCTTTTGAGGTTCACGTGCACGAGCTCGTCGCTTGCGAAGAGCTCCATCAGGTTCATGTAGGCGCTTGTGGAGAGCACTACAAGGAGCACCTTGAGCAGCGACTCGCGGAGGTCCAGCCCCGACCCTTTTTTGCGCCCAGGTCCCCTTCGGGGATAACCGCCAGGCCGCTCGATGAAGGAGAGCCGCGGTTCTGGTAGCGTGGATGCCAACGCCGCGGCAGCTGGCGCCCGTTGCAGGTCGTCCGCATCGACAAAGATGACGTCCTCGTCATGGTTGAGCTGCGCCTGGGCGTGCACGACACTCTCCGCCGTCGTTAAACTCAAAGCCGACTGCAGGTCCTCGACGGTAGTGTAGAAGACGTCCCTGGGCTCCATGAAGAGCGGGGAGCGAGCGGTATCCTCCAACAGCGTCAGCCAGGAGCGGCCGCGACGCCACGACGGCGATGGGCGGACACCTACCGCAGGGGCGGTGGCAGGGGGACGTGGAAACAGGGAGCAGGGGGTGGTGGCCACGATCAGGACGACGGGGGGGAGCCGCTAGCCGCAGCCGCCGCGCCCGCAACCGCCGACGGGGGTGGGGACGCGGCGCGGCCGCGACGCCGCGCCCGTGATGGGCGACCACCCGTGGCAGCAGCGGCGGCTGGGGGAGGTGACGAGAGTGGGTGGGGGGTTGTGGCTATGAACAGGGCGACGGGGAGGAGCCGCTAGCCGCAGCCGCCGCGCCCGCAACCGCCGACGGGGGTGGGGACGCGGCGCGGCCGCGACGCCACGCCGGTGATGGGCGACCACCCGTGGCAGCAGCGGCGGCTGGGAGAGGTGACGAGAGTGGGTGGGGGTTGGTGGCCACGAACAGGGCGACGGGGAGGAGCCGCTAGCCGCAGCCGCTGCGCCCGCAACCGCCGACGGGGACGGGGGCGCGGCGTGGCCACGACGCCGCGCCGGCGATGGGCTGCCACCGGCGGCAGCGACGGCAGCAGGGGGCGGTGGTGACAGGGGGTGGGGGGTGGTGGTCACGACCACGACGACGGGGAAGCGCCAACGACGCGACCAGCGACAGCCGATGAGCCCGCGGCTGCCCGGGGGGGCGGGGGCGGGAAGCGGCCGCCTTGCCGCGCCGCGGTGCGGCGGCACCCCGACGGCACCCCGATGCCGCGTGGATACGGGGCTGGGCTGGTCCGCCGCCACCCCCCCCCCCCACTGGCGGCGCTCGATGGCTGCGTCTGGCTGCCTGCAATGGTCGAAATCTGTCACCAATATCGACGCGTTTCGAAATCTGCATAAAGTTTGGGCGGAGGACCGGTGATGCGGCCCGACCTGTCCCAGTCCCGTGATGGGCCCTGAAGGGTCCAAAAGCGTGGTATCCAGGAAGGCCAATGCGCGCCTTGTGAGAGGGGTGTACAGTAGCTTCCTGGATGCGATTCCAGGCTCCGAGAGGTTCCTGGACTCCGAGTGTTTTACCGTGTACGGCGGCGGATCTGCAGCCGACCCCAAACCGAGAGCCAAATGGTTGGGGGATGGTGGCGTGACGGGGGAACCAGCGGGAAGCGCTCTTGGCGCGTCCAGCCATGCAGCACCTTGGAGAATCAAAGCTGGTCCCCTGTTGGCCGATGCTTGAGTACCGACGGGTAGAGCCATCGCGTGACTTGCTCCCGAGACCGAGCCGGGAGCTGTCGCATCCGCAGCGGATCTCGCGGGCGCCAGCCGGACCCCAGGTGCATCCGGAAGTGTGGCGTGGGGAGGGGGTTGGGAAGACGCCGACGGAACCAGTTGTGAAGATGAAGGGGGAAGGGGGGGAACCGGACAGGGT
>Ga0115030_1001043_pt1 | contig 12285 bp, 11 predicted proteins | sample SidtaG_4_FD_87174 | JGI IMG/M metagenome (GOLD analysis project Ga0115030, IMG submission 87174) | Marine algal microbial communities from Sidmouth, United Kingdom - Sidmouth_Male1 metaG | ecosystem: Host-associated > Algae > Red algae > Unclassified | place: Sidmouth, United Kingdom | collected... | reverse complement strand
TGCGCCTTCGGGTGTTGTCCTAGGTGACCGTGTCACCGGGCGAGAGTAGAGCAAGGGTGTGCGGGTGGGTTCCCTCAGCTGGGCAGGTGTCCCTATCTGTTTCTGTGGGCTGGGGTGACACGATGTTTTATGCGACAGTAGACACCAAGGTGGCTGGCGCCTCGGTGCTCGTGCTGGTGCTGGTGGGGCTGCTCGTGGAGCTGTTCGTGATGGTGGCCATGATGACCATGTTGGAAATACACCCACTGGTGCCGCCGCCGATATTCGCGAAGGTGGCGACGGCGGCGGCGACAACGATGATGACGGCACCGGGGGAGGTGGTCGTGATGAGCGTCGCGGTGGCGCCCGCCGTCGTCAAGACCGGCATGCCGGCGGCGCTGAGGGTGGGGGCCAAGGTAGAGGGCGCCTCGGTGATCGTGCTGGTGCTGGTGGGTCTGCTGGCGGGGCAGCTCGCGTTGGCGCACGTGGTGACCATGTGGGAGATACACGCACTGGTGCCGCCGCCGGTGATAGCCAAGGTGGCGATAGCGGCGGCGAACACGATGACGATGGCTCTCGAATAGGTGGTTGGGGTGAGCACCGCGGTGGCGACCGTGGTCGCGAAGACGGGCGTGCTGGCGGCGATGAGGGTGCGCGCCAAGGTGGAGGGCGCCTCGGTCGTCTTGCTGGTGCTGGTGGGGTTGCTGGTGGGGCAGTTCGCGTTGGCGCCCGTGGTGAACCTGCTCGAGTAACAAGCGGTGGTGGCTCCGCGTGTGAGCGCCTTCAGCACGCCGCTGAGGAAGAAGGGCGGGATCTCGGCGTGGTCTTTGAGATGGTGTTTTCTGGTGTCGGGGAGGGACATGCCGAGGGTGTCGGTGGGGGTTTCTCCGCCCGACTTGATGTCGGTTCTGGACAAGTCGACGGCAGCATAGCCTCGCGTGGCAGCGATGTTTGGAACAGCTCGGACTCAGCTGATCTGAGGACTCTCGCTGGCATTCCTCCCTCATCGCCTCGATCAGCCCCTCCTGCTTCACCGCCGTCACGGGACCGCACAACGGCTGACTCACCACGCGACGCCCGCCTCCACTCGGGCCACATTGATGCGAGAAAATCTGGCCGGCCGGACCTCGGGGCCGCCTGTGTCACTGCCTCTTGTGGCGAGACCCTCCAAACGTCGCGCAGCCAACAAGTTGTCGCTAATGAGCCGGAGCTCGGTGCCGAGGATGATGGAAAGGGTCATGCGGGGTGTGAGGGCGTCGATCTCGTGGACGATCCCAGGCATCCGCAAAGGGCGCGATATGATACACCCGGCAAGAGGCCAACCCCTTTACAGTGACAAAACTTGGATTTTCACACGATTCCAATGTCATGTGTAAGTTATGTTCCCGAAATGGGCTTGCTCGGTGTAGTTCGATCGCATGCCGCGTCAATCAGGACATATGGTGCGCACGTGTTCCGAATCAAAGATCCCAAGATTCGACCCGCGTCATGTGTTGCGCCGAAGCGGAAGGTGGGGGTGCCGGTCAGAGTACGGGTTCAAACCTTTCCTCAGTACCCTATAATTGTGAGCGATGTCTGTTCCCGTAGCCCTCATCCCGACCCCACTGTGAAGCGGGGCGAGCTGCGGGCTCAGCTACCACCCGAGCGGGAGAAGTTGCTCTTGGCTGACGATCTCAAGAAGAAGATCAGGAACAGTAAAGCCGCCCTTCTCGAACGGTATCATGAGTTTGGTGTGCCGCAGTTCCTCGCCTGTGTCAATAATACAACCGTGACGCGGGTGAGAGGAAGGACATCTGGTGGCCACGAGACGAACGTCATGGGTCCTGTGAAGCCCAAACCAGTCGATGTGTACTACGTCTCGGGCCTAACGCCGTCAAATGAAGATGGGTGTGGTAGGAGTCTGGGCGACCCCGCCTGCACTGCGAAAGCTGTTCCATTCCCCCCACCCGAACGCTTGGAGAGTCCCCGAACTCTGAACCATCACAGCATGCTTGGTGACGCCGCCACATACGAAGGTAGCAACACAAATCTTCTGTACATGGGCACTACTGGATCCCACTTCAGTTGGCACGTTGAGGACCACCTGCTACAGTCCGTCTCGTACTTGCAGTCCGGGGCTAGCAAAATGTGGTTCGTCATTGCCAACAGCGAAGTTCCTCGTATGGTACGCGTCTTGGTTGAGCACATGGATCCAGCCGTTCTCGCAGCCGCAGGAGGGGACGTCTGGCAGGTCCTGGGGCTCAAGGCTAGTTTATGGCCTGCCTCTTTCTTCCTCGCGCATGGTGTCCGTGTGGGTTTCCACAAAATGGTGCCTGGGGACTTTGTCATGACAGGCTACGGGGTCCCTCACAGCGGGTTCAACGCGGGGGTTAATGTGGCCTCGGCCGTGAACCTCACATGCACAGGCTGCCTCGTGCATGCGATTCAGCACGCCATGCACTGGCGCGGAAAGCTTGGGATGCTCATTCCTGTTGAGAACCTGCTGGTGCTCACTGCCTTGAAGCTGGCTGATGGGAAATGGTCCTTCGTCGACGCCATTGCCTATGAGGCCCTGGAGCCGACAAAATGCCAGCGGGACCTTGGTGACATGGTGACCTATCTGTCCCAGTACCTCGCGTTCGTCCTCTCGTACATAAATACGGAAGCGAAAACAGCCTGGAGTGGCAAGAGGCCGTCGGCGGTGGACTTTGCCCAGGCTCTTCAGCTTGTGCGACGTTTTGTCGTCGAAACTGCCATCAAACCATCGGGAGAGCCCTTTGCGCTCCCTGAGGAGAAGGAGGGCGCGGGCACAGAATTCTCAGGGGACGGTGCTGCGTGCCCACACTGTGGGATCGTCACCTGGCTTTCTGTCGTTGTTTGCCCAACGTGCATTGAGCAGCTAAGAGCGGGAGCTGGACTGCGGGCCCCAATCTGCTGTTGGCGCTGCGCGCCGTCGAAGTACGACGAGTCCCACTACCAAGCGGCACAGCATGACGGGGAACCTGGTCTTCTCAGGTTTCACGCTCCTCTGGTTGTTCAGCAGCTTCCCAACGGCCGCACGTACTTGCTGATCGAGAAGCTCAAGATGATGGGTGGCAACGGCAGTGGAGGAAGGGCATGAGTGAGCTGCGTGTTTGCATGTGAGTACTTTATGCCAATCTGCTTCTTTTCAAGTGACGATGTGTAGTTTGGCCGTTCTTTGTTGGCTGTCGTGCTCGCGCTTAACTTGATGGCCACAAGGTAAAATAGGCTCTCATTGTTTTAAAATCAACAGCAATGCAATCCGGCTAACTACTTCTGCCGCATCCGCACGCTCAACCACCCTTAAAATTGAAACCCGACTTATTACTAATTATGAAGTCTTTGTTCCCGTACGGCAGTACGAACGCCATGCTCCTTACCCTTTCGGCTCGTACGAGAGTGACGCCGGCCGCAGCATCACGTCTGACTACTACAGGCTGCCCCAAGACGGACGGCTCCGTCTCTGGCTCCCTCCAAGCTAGACAGGCAAGGTATACATCGCCATCGATTGTCCCGATCGTTTGAATCCGGACGAAGTGTACGGCTTAGCCGCCGACCGAAGAGGAGCCAGATAATGTCGCGGAAGTTGTTGTGGATTCTGCCCGCAAAGCCGACGGGGCACCGCCCCGTCAAAAAACCCAGCACAGGATGCGGACCGACACAACGGAGAAAGAACACAAACGCCTGGATCACAGGGCGCGGAGCGCATCAGAACGCCGGAACTAACGCAAACGCAACGCATCTTTATTCGTGTACGCACGATGACCCCAAAGCATACACTCATAAGCCCTCAGAAACAAGACGCAGGACGTGCACAAAACCGACCCAGAAAGAGACGGTCGTAGGGGGGCCGGGGCCCGGCAGGCCACGGTCCCTCATGCGGGGTCCTGGTGACCCCTGCCACGAATCAAGGGACCCCATTCCACTGGAAGAGATATACGGTCCCTGGATTTAAGCCAGCTTGCACTGAAATCGCCCAATACATCACTAGGGACTTATCCCCAGATTTTCAAGTCTCCGATCGAAGTCCTCGTGGGATATCGACAGTGGCCGAGATCTAAACTCGGCCCCGGGCTTTTCCCCGGTCAGAGGAGCTTCCACAAGCTTCCAGGCCCCTCTAGGGGGTCCGGATCGAGGGGTCGCGTGGCCCCTCGTCCGCGTTAGGCCCTGCCCCACTCTGCCTCTGGGGGAGGGGGATGTAAGCCTCGGGGGCGGCCCTAAGCCCCACCTGGCATGCGCCCCGAAGAGGCGCCGCACACCGCTCCCTCTAGGGGCATTGCGTGTGTGCTTGCGGCCCCTCCCCCGGCTCATACTGGGGAGGATCGCGTCATCAGAGGAGAGGAGGATTCCCCCACAGAAGTGTCCGCCGTGCTAGATATAGACACAGTGGAACCTTCTCGTATTGTGAGGGCCCGCTGCGGGTGGCGGGCCTGCCGCCAGAATCTGACCGCCGCGTTGGGTGCGCGGGAGCGCCAGAACTCCTCTCTTGTGGCCGAACCCGCGTGCAGCGCTGTCCTAGGGCACCACATGTTCAATGTAGCAGCTGTGTAGCGCTTTTGAGGAGCAAGCTGGTGGAACACAACGGATTTCAATGGCTTTCCGTTTTTTCCGAGCAGCCATGAAGGAGGAATTCTGTGGTCCACAGGCATGGACAGGGCCCTTGCCAAGGTTTCGATTTTCACGCCATCGCTCCATGGCGTTCTCAGCAGAGTTTCTGTTGCTGCTCTGTTCCACTTCGCGCTTGGCTTGTTGGTGGAACTTCTCAAATATGAGCTCGCATATTGCAGACCCAAGCTGCGCTAGAGGAAGAGTACGATAGAGCAGCTCCAACACGCGATGAACAGATGGTCGCTCCCATTTTCCGGCAAGAGGTACCAGTTGACGCAGCTGAATCATGAGACCCTCACCCAGCCGCTGAAGGTCAGCAACGGTTGGCCGCTCCCTCATGGCTGACTCTCCGTCAATTGAAATCGTTTAACGATAAAACAGGGCAGCAGCGAGCTGTCGCAGGGCTTTAAGAGCACCGAGAGCAGCAACTGCATGCGGAGACGTCGTGCTCGTGTGTACGAGGTACTGTAGAACTGTGGGACTCACCTTTATCAGCACCGCGCAGTGCAATATTGACAACGTCGTTCCACCCATCTTTTCAGGCTCGACCGAAGAAAGGATAGTATGCGTGGGTACATGTTTTGCACTGCGACGCAATTCCTTCCTAAAATTGTCTCGCTGCTGCACAGAGAGTGCATCGAACGCTTCCATTAAGAGATGGGACTCAAGGTTGTAGTAAAGGAGGTGCGAGGGAGGAACGATGATGTGTTCGTGTGTATCAAAGCTGCCGGGACCCCGGGCTTCATGTAACCGCATCAACTGGCTTCCAACTCTGTCTGTCACGCCATTCAACAGGAGGGCTTCCCTCAAGGATTCTGCTGACTGATCCACTGATTCGTTCACGGCTGACATGATCGCATGCGTGCGCTCCTGAACTCTGGAATATCTCGTGTCCTGGACGTCAAATGACTCGGTGCTGCTCACGGCGCGCCCCTTCCTGTGGCTCGTGGTCTTTGTATGGATAATGTCGCAGCTTGTGCAGTGCTCGGTGCCACTCGGTCCGATAGAGTTCGAGAACTTTGCAGCCATCGGGAAATCGAACACCGCAAGGGACAAGTACGGTCGAACCACGACTTCTTCTTTCTTGAAGGCGTCGTAGACAACCAAGCGATCCTTACTCAGTTTTATGATGTCGTCGACGATGCGAGCAATCAACATTTCTGGGCAAGCTCCCGGTGGCAAATAGAAGAGAGGTCTAACGGAATACGAACGATCAGCAAGGGCCAGGGACGTGTACGCTCCGTAGTATCCCTCCAAGCTCCCACGTCCCCGCTTGTAGACACTGAACTCGTCACCGTATAGTGAGACGTAGATTGTGTACGGGTCTTTTCCGGCGAGGTTATCGGCAGCGGGCGGAGCCTCTTCAGCCAGCTCAATGGGAGTTGGAGCAGTCAGAGCCGTCCATGAGTCTTTCTCGCGCCCGGGTGCGCTCCAGACGTTGATAACAAAAACTTCACCGGCTCTACTCATCCTCAGCGTGACTGTTCGCTGGCTTGAGACGCATGAACTCCAGAACTCCGGAGGAAGGAGTCCTGGAAGGACCTCAAAACATGTGAGCAAGTCACCAACTCGAAGTGCATGGGAATGGGCATACGTTGCCGGTGAGATCGTGACTTTTCCATCGGTAGCTATTGCGGTGCTCTTCAACTTGGCCTTAAGCTTGGTCTTGCTATTCAAGAAGATCTCTGCGATGCATCCAAGGCCGAACCGGTATCGGTTGAACACGAATGCCTTCTTGAAATTGTAGCGAGCGGGGTCCCTGGCAGCTACTGTTTGGAAGAACTCTGCGGGACGCTCAACTGTTCCACTGCGCGCGTCACCGTCGCTGTGAAACAGAGATGCCGTCACAGTATCCCCAAAGTCCCTCTTGATGTGTTCAGAGAACGTGAGGTATGACACAGATACATCAGGTAGCTTTCTCAGGGCTTTTCCCTTGCCAGAAGGAAGCTGGCGCGTCGTTCTCTCTTTTCGCAGCGGAGCAGCGGACTTCAGCATTTGATTGCGAAGCTGCTGTAGTCGCCACTGCGACGGCCACTTTTTCGCAGGGTCGAACGAGCTCTCGGCCTCTCGCATAATGTCATACTGCCTGAGAGTAACACGGGCGCGCCTGAAGAGGTAGTAGAAGCACACGAACTCACGACGAGACGCAAACTCCCCGGCTATGACTTCCTCTTCACTGGAAAAGTCCGTATCTTCCGACGGAATCCCATCACCATCAAACTCTGACGCCATGGAGGGGTCTTCTTCACCATGAACAGTATCCGCTGGGAGAGGCCTGCTCCATGCAGAGTGCTGCATCTGCCCCGCACTGCTATTTCCATGGTTATCCTTATCAGCGGTGTTTGCAACTGGGGCGTTCGCGGCAAGTTGCGACTCCATGTGCCGGAGGTTCTTGTCTGCAAATTTGAAGAAGGCAGATCCACGAGGACAACACCTGCGACGCTTCATTGCGCTCGGTTTAACCACAACCAATGCCTCCATCAAGCAGCGAAACTCACATACATATAAAAGCAAGCGACGGCCTGGCGCGGACAACACAGGGTCTTAGGGCAAGAGGTCCCATGCTGGAGGACTGCAGGGATGAGACTGCCTCTTGCGAACACGACGAGTGCCCCGCACCCAGCACGGTCACGTTACAAAACCGTTGGAGTTGAGATGGCACAATCAGCAGAGCTCAAGGCGAATGGCGTGCCCGGGACGCGGGCTCCTCGCACCGCAAACCGCAACTGGACGATACCAACGGAGCAGACAAGGCACAGGGTCGCTGCAGTCACCTGCAGGAGCACGGAGTAGTACGGCACAGCACAGTGGGTGGCGTCTGAGACTGGAGCGGTGCATCACGAAGAGAGCTACCAGGAGCCCGAGCTCAAGAGTTTCATTCACGGGTGAAGCGACCCCATGTCGGCACAAGCCCGAGCCGTATACTCTGGTGCCATCCATATGATCTCCACACTGATGATGACAGTGCCCAGGACTTTCATTCCGACAGTCTCCGGGAGTGGACTTGCAGATTATCTCGGTGCAAAGACCTGAGATCGTTGTGAGGTGAAGCGCAGGCCCTTCTGCCAGTTGATCCAGGCGACAGTCATTCACAGTGTCCTTCGATTGATCTCGCGGACTATCCGTCATCCAGTCTCCGTCCAATTCACGGCTCAATCCTCTCTGCAATCCTAAGGAAAAGGACTGGCGGTCGTCGTGATCAGTTTGCAGGATGTCCTGGCGAAAAATCCCCGGTCGGTTTCTTTCTCAGTTATGGGATAACCCCAGGAACAACGGTGGGAGATGTTCACGTCCTTTTCTCCTCTGATCCTGGGATCGTCACACGCTTTTCTCAAAATCGCATCTGACCAACCCTCAGAATCGATCCCGCTGAGTGAGAAAAACTATCCTCGATCGTATCCCTTGACAGTTCCTAATCCGTGGCGAGGATTAAATAAGGACGAGCGCACAACTCGCTGTGTAGCGATTCTACGAACACTCCTTCTAGCGAATCTAATTTCGATTTTAATTTTAGAACCATTTTCTGCGACTTCCAGACTCACACACGCCGCGCGAGATTCACTCGTTTCTGGACCCCCCGGTACTCACACTTTCTGGGGACTCAGGCGATTTTCAGCTTCATGACACGACCGATCCGTGGGATTGCGCCTCCTGATCTGGACACATCGGCCCAAGCCTCAACTCTTTGCCCTCCTCCCTGTCCCTTCCTCCCCTGCCCCTCTTCGTACGACGCCGTGATGGGTCGCCGGGAGCGCAAGGTAGTTTTGTCCTCGCTTCGTAAACGCCATCTGTTTCTATCCATCGTACTTGCTGCCATGGACGTACGCCTCGTGGACGTGTGTGATGTTCTTCCAGGTGAAAAGCAGCTGGGCAACGTGTGCGTCCACTTGTGCTGGGCTTTGACGTGGGAGACCCATCTCAAGACGCAAGCACGGAGGTACCTGCAGCGCAACCGGGGCGTCACGTTTAACTCGGCGGCCTGGTTTCACGCTGTTCGGGATCATGCCTCCGAGCAACGCTTTCGCACCTACTTTCGAGTAAGCCGCTCAACATTTTCAAAGCTCCGAGACGTCCTATGGGCTCACGCGCGTCCTATATTTCTTCGGCGGCGTGGGGGGGCCCTGCTGGCTCTCGACCTACAACTCGCCATCACGTTGTACCGGCTTGGCCATTACGGCAACGCATGTTCGGTGGACGCTGTGGCGGATCTATTTGGCATTTCGGTCAGTGCCGTTTTAAAGTCTACTCGACGTGTCGTATAGACGCTGTCTATGATTGCTCCCGAGCACAACAAGTGGCCAGGCAGGTCGTGTCGGGCGGCGTCGTCGCGCTTCGCCGCAGACGGATACGGGATTCAAGGATGCATCGGGGCCACTGACGGTACAACTTTTCCGCTAACCTACCAACCTGCTCTTCACCCTTGGTCGTACTTCGACCGAAAGTCGAGGTACAGCCTAAATGGCATCATCACGTGTGAATGGAACTACAATGCTATCAACGTCACGCTGGGGTGTACCGGCGCCGCCCCGGATACCTTTGTACAGAGCATGGCGGATTGGCACCAGCATCCAGCTATGTACTTCAGCGCGGGTGAGTATTTGTTGGGCGATAAGGGCATGCTGTACACGAGCCGCGTTATCGGTCCTTTCAAAGAACCAGATTGTACCTCTCCGGCGGAGTGCACCTTTAATTAGCAACTAGCTCGTCTGCAGGTCAAGTCGGAGCATACAATTGGTATTCTCAAGGGCCGCTGGAGCAGCTTGAAAGAGCTGCGGGTCGCTTTGACGACGGACAAGCAGGTCTCCTTTGCAATGGGATGGGTCCTAGCCTGCTGCGTGCTACATAAATTCTGTGGCAAAGAAGGAGACGCCTTTTCTGAGAAAGCTCTTTCGGACGAGTCCGCCGCGTCGGTGATGCAGCCGGAGGTCGGTGCACGTTTGCGCCGCGGAGAGGTACAGGAGCGCGTGTGTGCATTCATGAGGCAGAATGGGACGTACAGAGCGAATGTATGAGCAAGAGAGAAGCCGTAGATATCCTTTCATGGACAACATTGTACAAGCAAATGAGCACACGCAACGCTTTTGCGCCCCAGAAGTAGGCTCCATGGCTCTCGTTCGCATACCTTGGAAGGCAGGATTGTCTGGGTGCTTGTCCACTAAGGCAGCCAGCACCTCAATCCGGCGCGTCCGCTCAGCCGCAGCGGCAGCCAGCCGCGTTGTCCGCTGCTTCTCGTCAAACCGGCGGGAACTATCAGCCAACGAGGCCGCCAGAGATTGCATCAGGACGCCGCCAACGGGAGACGCTGCATGCATCGCCGCATCCGCCTGGGCAGCCCTCTCAGACCGCCCGCTCGCCCCTCCAGCGCCCGAATCCAAATAAGATGTGGGCGCACGTGCGGTGGCACCAGTCGGAACCGCACTGGTCGCCTCTGGCGAAAAGGATGAACCGGTCTCCTCCGAATTGCTCCCTCGGCCCCCATCGTCGTGCCCCCCCACCAGATTGACCACGGGTGACAGCTCCGCGGCCACAATCCCCCCGCCCGCCCGACCGCCCCCAATCGGGCCAACGGCATCCTCGCGGGCAGCCGACTCGACCGAGCTTGCTTCCTCTTCATAGGGCTGCAGGCGTGCCGACGTTGGGGAAACCGTTGGCGACAGCGCTTCGCTCCCGGCGACGGCAGATCGCAGGCTCGGGATGGCCATATCTGGGACCGTCCACGAGGGCGCCGCGGGCGGAGCGTCGTCCGGCGGCGACCCGCCAAAGGGAGGTGCGGAGCGTCGCACGCCGCCAACGAGAGGTTGAGTGCCGGACGCCAACTCCAGGATCTCTCGTGCTTCGGCCAACGAGACACGTGTCGTTGGATAGTAGAGATTCCGCTACGGCGGCCGCCTGAAGGCACTTGGTCTTGCCCCGCTTCTGATGACGTTGGGCCCGGGCGAACACAGTTTGGCGCCACAGCTTGACGATGCCCACACGCACAGGACCGAAAAAGTTGTTGGAACTAGATTTGACTTCTATGGTTCCGCCCGACGAGTCGCCGCCATTGCCGTCGGGGCTCTTGCCCGGCACCGACCGCTCAGCAGCAGCCGCCGCAAAAGCAGAAACCCGTCCCACGACGGAGGATGCCGCGAACGCCGTTGGCAGCACCGTGACGCGATCACCCGCCGCCGACATGGGGATGATGCCACATAAATCCGACGCTAGTTGGATCGGATGGGTGTAGGAAGGGAGGATGGGACGCCGAGAGAATCTGGGGGGGCAAGGTGGGGTGGACACGATGCCAGACAGCACGTGCAACGAGGAGCCACAGCAAGAGATCCCTTGAGGCCAGTGGGGATTAGATGTGATGGTTGGTTCCAGCCCTTGTGCAGGGAGATCCGCACGTGCAGCGCGAATCGTCTCAGTTCACAGTGGCCGGCGGCACCGCGCGGTCACGGGACCCCCGCAACTGGACAAGGCAACGAGGGTGGGCGCGCGGCGGCGAGGTGTCTGCACCTGCTTTTTGGGTGAACCCACACCGTGCCCCCCCATTGCTCGGGAATCATTCGCCCCTCCGATCGTCCAATAAACAGTCCTCATTGCAATGACGTGCTTAAATATAACTTACGATCGGCGAACACTCATAAAATAGCTTGTGGTATTCTTTCTGTGAGTCAACCTACTGGCTTTCCGCAAAGTTCGCAGCTCCTGTTCTGATACAGAGCTTCTCGAAGCGACTTCATGCATCCATTTATATTCCGGAAGCCTCCTTAAAAATCTAGTGCCATCCAATAAGGAGTCGTGCACTCTTTCATGATCAGCGTTCGGCCGTGTGGCTCCACTACCAAGACCTCATTGCAGCGCAGCGACAAGCCTTGGGTTTTGACGCCTGGCTGTCCCCAGCGTCGTGGAGCACCCTTCCACAATCTTCATCGTCGAGTTGCCCACGCGGAAGCGTTCTTTTCCCGCTTTCTGTGCACCCCCTCCCTTCAATTCCGACCGCCACTGTGGTATTAAGAACGATGGTGCAATTACCAGTGTACTGAGCCCGACCGTAGCCAAGCAATAAAGCGAGTTCTATCGCCGTCGCGGCGAGGAATAAAGACCTTTTGTTGAATGGCATCCGATGGGGAGCCGGGTGATGCCCACGACGGCGACCCCGGACCCACGGTGATTTAGTATAAACGAGGGCATTGGTCGATCGACCGTTCGATCACGAGCGATTGTAATGAGTGCCGGCAGACAGATAAGACAGGCAAGCAAACAAACAATAGAAATTGAACAACGCGGAAGTAACCCCCCAAAGGGCGTGCCACAGACCAATTCCCATAATACATGAGCTTTTGCCCGTCAAGGAGGCTACTTGTGGCCAGCTGCCAGTTGGGCGCAGAGATATGCTACATACCTCCAACGCCAGATTCGAACCGTCCCGGTGAGATCCGAGGATTGTGAAACCCGATTGGGCGATCGTGGCCTCTTACGGGCCCACGCGGGCGTAACCGCCCCGGCGGCGGGAGTCGTGGGCGGGGCGCGCCACCCAGTCCCGATCGTGGGGAGGTCAGGGTTGCAAGAGTTTTATGAAATCATCATTGATGTTTTCTTTTCTCGATAATTATCAATCATTATCGTCCATGATTTCAGAAACCATCAGTGTCAGAATTAACATACTTAATATTGGACGATCCCAAGTGTGTCACATCCTCGGCGTCGGGGAGGGAG
>Ga0115030_1001042_pt1 | contig 12291 bp, 8 predicted proteins | sample SidtaG_4_FD_87174 | JGI IMG/M metagenome (GOLD analysis project Ga0115030, IMG submission 87174) | Marine algal microbial communities from Sidmouth, United Kingdom - Sidmouth_Male1 metaG | ecosystem: Host-associated > Algae > Red algae > Unclassified | place: Sidmouth, United Kingdom | collected... | reverse complement strand
GGGGGGCGGGCTGCGTGCGGGCGGGCGGGCTGCGTGCGGGCGGGCGGGCGGTGGGCGGGCGGACTGGGCGTGGACCGACGGACTGGGTTGGGCGGCCGGGTGGTGGGGCGGCGCGGCGTGGCGCGGCACAGCTGGCGGCGGCGCGGCGAGGTTCGGCGGCGAGGCGCGGCGGCGCGCGGCGGCGCGCGGCGGAGCGCGGCGGAGTGCGGCGGAGCGCGGCGGGTCTCCCGGCCTTTTGTAGGGCTTGCGCGGGGCGCCCCGCTGTACGGATCAGGGGCCACCGGGGCGGGAGGCCGCGAGGCACGGCGCGGCGGGGCGCGACGGGGTGAACCTGAGCCGCGCGCGTCGCTGGGCGGGGCAGGGGACCGCTGGGTGGGGGTGGGGGGGGCTCGGGGCGGCTGCGCGGGTCGCTGCGGGGAGGGCACGGGTGGTAAAACCGCGTGGAGGGCATGGGTGGGGTACCCCGAGGGGTGGGGCTGGGGGTGGCTGGGCCGCGCTGGGGGTGCCTTGGCGATGGGGGGGGTGGCTGGCTGTGCGGCGCTGGGGGTGGCCGTGTGGGCGGCGGTGGGGCGTCCACCACCCGGACCGTCCTCGCTTGCATCTGGCGGCGGCGGCGGCCGCCCGCTCCCGCCAACACCCGCGCCGCGCCTGCAAAGGCAGCGGCCGCGTGACGGCGGCTCCCCGGCGCGCACGCCGACACAGCGTGGCGGCACGCCCGCGTGGCGCCGTGGCGGCGATTGGGTGGTGGCGGCGGCGGCGGCGGCGGCAGCGGCGGCAGCGGCAGCGGCAACGGCAGCGGCGGCGACAGTGTTCCACCAAACGCGGCCGACACCCGCGCGTGCGCGCGCGTGGCACGCCGTCGTGGGCACCCGCCACGGCGCCCCCGCGCGAGCGGCGGGGCGACGCGGCAGGCACCCCGCGACGCACGCCCGTCTGGGGCGCCGCGGGCCCCATTGGGCCCCCCCGCCGCCGCGGGGTCGCCCCACGGGGTCCGCCCCGCGGGCGCGTGTCGGCACACCCGGTCCGCCCGTGTGGCGGCGTCGCTCTAGGGGGGGGGGGCGGAGGGGGGGGCCGTCGGACTCGGTGCGCCCGTCTGTTGCGGGCCGCCGGCCACACGCGCAGCGCCGGTCTGACGCGCGGCGGCGGTCACGGGGGCGGGGCGGTGGTCCTCAGGGGGAGGGGCGCCCCGCGCCGCCGCCGCCGCCCGGCGGCGCGGAGATTGTCGGCCGCCCGTCGGCACGCTGGGGGGGGGGGGGCAGCGGCCCGCCCCGGCCGCCGGCACACGGGTGGCCGGCGGCGGCCGGGAGGGCGGGTGGGGGTGAGGGGTGGGAGGCGCGCGGGGACGGCGCCCCGCCGCCACCCCTCACCGCCTGCTGGGGGAGGTCGTCCCCGCTGGTTTTTCGACGCCGCGCCGACCCGAGGCGGACCGTCGGTCGGTCGACGGAGCGCCCCGACCGGGGGCGGTCCGCGGGGCGTCGACCCGACCCACACCGCTGGAACGTTGTGGGTGGCGGAGCCGCCGCCGCCGCCGCCTCGGCAGCGCGTCGCCGCTGCTCCACCACCCGCGGGTCGTACCCCGGGCGGCCCCGCCCGTGGCGGGGTCGTGGCCGACGCTGCCGCGCACGCGCCGGGGTCCCCGCCCCGCGCGCGCCGGGGTCCCGCCCCCGCGCGCGCGGGGGTCCCGCCCCCGCGCCCGCGCCGGCGGGGGACCCCCCCCGGGCGCCACCCAGACGGGGATGGCGCCCGTTTTGGGGGGCACGCCTCGGCGGCGGCGGCCTGGTTGGCCGCCCCACGCCCCTCAAACCCCGTCAATGGTATGGATGGCGCGCCGTGCGGGCGGCGGTCGGCGCCTCCACGCCCGTCCATCCCGCCAGAGTCGGCGGCGGCGGCCGCCGGCGGTCGCGGCGCCGTAGTACCCCCGCACCGAGCCGCCGCCGCCGCCGCCGCCGAGCCGCAGGCAATGGCGTGTGCCCCGGCGACGGGCCGCGCGGGGGTGCGCACCGAGATGTGGGCGCCGAGATGTGGCGCCGCCGCTGGCCCCGCGTGTGCGGTGGAGGGGCGGCCGCATCCGTGGGCCATCGGCGGCGGGCGGCGGCGTCTCGGCGGCCGGCACTACATAAGGGGGCGCGGGCGGAGAGGGATGACATCTCCCACCCGCCATCCCCATCTCGCAGCCATTAGGTCAATCACAGCCCAATCGACACACTAGGTTTCCCCCTCGTCGCCCGTCGTCTGCCCGCCGGTACAAGCTCTTCCACCCCTTTTCTTGCTCCTACCACCCCCCCGCCTTCCTTCCCCGCAAGGATGGCGCCAATGACGACGCGCATTGGCCAGCTGCTCGCCGCCGCCGCCGTTGCCGCGACGGTGCTCGCGACGGCGGTGTCGCCCGCCGACGCTGCCGCCGAAGGCACCCGGTGGACCTACTATGGCAAGACCGGCCCCGCCTTTTGGGGCAGCCTCGACAAGGACTGGAGGACGTGCGACACGGGCAGGAAGCAGACGCCCATCAACCTCATCCCGACCAAGAGCGTGCAGCGTCGGAACTTGGCGTCGGTCGCCACCCAGTTTGAGGGCACCTTCCTGCCCGTCGGCGTGCAAAACGGCTTCAAGTACGACTGCAAGTCGGACACGTGCGGCAGAGCGTCGTGGGCGGGCGTCCTCTACAAGTTTGTCCAGTTCCACATGCACGTCGCCTCGGAGCACACGCTCAACGGGCAGGTGCTGCCCGGCGAGCTCCACCTGGTGCACGCGTCGGACGATGGCAAGCTCCTCGTCGTCGGTGTCATGCTCACGGTCGGGGCGCCCAACCCGCTCCTCCGCAAGATGCTCGCGGCGGTGGAGAAGACGGTGACGGGGAGCAAGCCCCAAAAGTTCTCCCAAGTGCCCATCTCCAAGGCCGAGTGGGCGACGCTCGTGCCGGCGGGCCGCGGCTTTTGCAACTACAGCGGCTCCCTCACGACGCCGCCCTGCTCCGAGGGCGTCACGTGGATCGTCTCCCGCCGCGTCGTCACGGCGAGCATCTCGCAGCTGGCGCGCCTCGCGCGGGCGCTGCTCGACTCGGACTCGGTTGTGCTGACGGAGCGGCCGGTGCAGCCGCTCAACGGCCGCAGGGTCGTGTGCTACGGCGAGTAAAGCGGCGCACGCCGCTGCGTGGGGGGCGGGGTGGGGTGGGGGTTGGGGTCGTGGGAATTGCTTGGGGGGGCGTGGTCGGTGCCGGCCAGCCCGTCAGCCAGTCGGGCTGCACCCCCAGCGGGTTGACTGATACTTTTCCGAGAGGGTAGCACATAACGTGACTCTATTTTTATTGTTCCTCTACCTCGTCCATGCGGTGCGCGACCTCAGAGCACCGACAACCTGGGGCTTATCACACCCGACGGCCGAGCGCCCGGCGGTTGGCGGCGCGGACAAGAACCCGAGCACTGCGGCCAGCTCCTCGCCTTGGCGGTGGCCCGTGGCGACACAACGGAGAGTTCCGAGCAAACGCCATTGGGGACGTGGTCATCCACCACCCTGACGGGGCCCCCTGGGGGCGGCGCAGGTGCGAACCCCCCCTACCCCCGCACGATAGCGGGGCGATCATGGACGTCCCGCCGTCTCCATGACAAATCAGCCGCCCACCCTCCACCAGTCCCATGCGGCCTGCCACGGGGGCGCGTGCGGCCTGCCGTGGCGGCATGCCGCCGGAGAGACGCCCACCGCCCCATCTTCACGCTGCTGCCGTCGTAGAGTAGGGGGCAGGGAAACACACACACACACGCACGAAGACGAACCCCTGAAAACATGGATGTGCGACCGCCCATGTCCTTGCGACAGTGCACTTTGTGGTCGCGAGCCGCGGCTCTCGCGTATTAAGCGGCAGTCATTTGGTCAGATTCACTGCGCAGGCGCAAGCGCCCGACGTCGAGGTCATGCTCGGCCCCGTGCAAGGCCCGATCCGCATGGTGTCAGAAAACATCTCGCATGGGCCAGCTTTGCATTGGGACCAAGGAAGACGAGCAGTGGCGGCGCCAAGTGTCCCACCCAGTGAAGCGTCTTGCGCCCCTCACCCAGCGTAGGCGCCCGATGGTGTTTGGCCCAACAGCGGACTCAGTGCCCGTCGGTTGGCTGTCATGGCAAAGAGCCCGTTCTGGGTCCTCATTGGTTATGGGGGGCTCGACCATCAATGGCTGACGCGTGCTGCTCCTGCGAGGCTGTGAGGAGACACAGCAATGCCGTTTTTTAAGGTGTCGAAAAGTACACCGTGTCGGATTGTGGCCATGACCGGTTGTGGTATTTGATGCGCAAGGACTATCAACAGTATCGGGTAACTGCGACACCAGCTCAAACTATGCGATTCTATCCGGATAATAGGAGGGTCAATTCAATCAATTTCAACCTAGGAACTCAGAAACAGGCTTCCAGCAGGGTCCACCGCTTGGCGCTGGCAAAGCCACGCGTTTTGGTGCTGGCGCGCCAGCGCCGGCGCGGCCCATGCCAAAACGGGCGCCACGCGGCCACAGTTTCCAAGCCGTCGTCCGCGACTCTCCTTGCTGCGGCAAGCTGGTGGGCCTGGAGCCAGTGGGGGTGCCTGGCGGGGGTGGCAGCAGGTGAGCAGGTAAAAAATCTCCGGGGCCTCCCCGCCTGCCGAAAGGCTGCTGTTGGGCTCCCGCGGCTGCGCGTGCGAGGCACCAGCGTGGTCCCAAACGGCAAGATGAGCAGCCCCCTATCCAGCCGCAACCTGCAGCATATTCGTCCACGTCGGCCGCAGAGAGCTGAGGTTGGGGCGCCTCCCCCCCCCCCCGCGCCTCGGCCAAGCTACTTGGCCCACGCGCGCTGTGGGTCACAGAAACGGCCATCCATCCAACGGCTCTGTCAAGCGGGGTTGCGGCCCTGTCCAGTGGCGGGCTTTGACAAGGGGAAGCTCCCCCGCCTCTGGAGGCGGGTGGAGCCACTGACGTTTGCAACACTGGATGGCAGGGGGTGGCAGCCCCACCTGCCGGATACGATTTTTGGGCCTGGGGCCCAAGCGGGCCAGCCACGCCGCCGTCCAGTCCAGCTGGGGGCCGCGCTGTTGGGGTGTGCCGAGAGCGTTTGCCAGCAGGCCCCTTCTTGCACGCACGCGTGCTGGCGTTGCGCGAGCAGCCGTTTGTAGCCCTGGTCCCTCCTCACGCCGTCCCAGTTGTTGCAATCGGTCGCCACGCCGCTTCTCCTTCCCCCTCGGCACCTGTCGCAATCGCTCCGCCCCGCACCCCCACACGCTGCCTTTGTGTTTGGGTTACTGGTGGTGTTTTGTGCAGCGTGCTCGTTGGCACGCGCACTCGTCATCACTATTGTCGCGTCTGTCGTCACGGAAGGGTGCTCTCGCCTTCCTCGCTTCTGCAGCCGTCTGCTTGTCTTCTTCGCCTGAGTTGTCGTCTCGTTGCACTGTACCGAGTGGCTTTCCGCGCATTTTTTCTTCGCGGAGTCGACGGTTCTCCCCGTTTCTTGCACTCCCGTCCCTCGTTCCCTTTGCCCCACCTTCCCCCGCCGCTGGTGTGGGAGTGCGCCATGGCCACCCCGACGCTGTTGACGCCGTCGCGCATGCGAGCCGACTTGGCCACGCGCTTCGACGCGAGCCCCCCCCGTGGCAGGGCGAGCACTCGCCGCCCCCATCGTCCTCACCACCCCCACGCCACACCGCCGCCGGTGTGTGGTAGCGAGCGACAGTGCCACACACCACCGACCAAGCGAAGCCTCTTCACGGCCGAGTCTCCCAGCTTCCCGTCTGGCGTGTCGCCAGTCTCCTTTGCCTCGTCATCTGCTTCTGCTCTTGCGTCTTCTCCCTATGCGTCATCGACTTGCGGCCCGACCGCTTCGGCGCTCCCTTCATCCCGAATCATCCCCCTGCCTCTCCCATCCCGGTCGGGCCCCTCGCCGCTCGCGACCAACTCATCCCTGGATGAAGCGACTACCCCCGCGACGCACGCTCTTATGACGCCCCCTGGCGCGGTGAGCGGGATGAGTTCGTGGACAATGCCGAGTGTGGTCGTGCCGCCACCTGGGTCTGCACCCCCCCCGGCTCCTCCCCCATCGAGTAGCACGCGCTCCACGCCGCCGCGTCGCAACCGCCCGGTGCAGCGCGCACGCCCCGCACTACGGGTCCTTGGGGAGCCCCCGCTGGTGGCCCCCGTTCTCCCTGTGGTGATGGCTGCCGTGGTGCCCGTGGCTCCTTTGCGCGCCGCGGCGCTTCCGCGGGCCTCGCATGTCGTGAGTGGCAACGGGCGTGCCGCCCGCGCGCCAGCGTCCAGCGGGACGACAACGACGGCGGCGGCGGTGCCGCCTAAGCCGGCGGCCAAGCCTGTCGGTCCGGTTGCGCTCGGACCCAAGGCGCCACCGCCCAAAGGCCTCAAGAAGGGCGCGGCCAAGGGCGCAGGCAAGTCACGTGCACCGTCGACTGCGCTTTCTGGCGTGTCGAACGGAGCCTCTCGCCCAGCGGCCAGTGTGAGCCACGGTGCAGTGGCAGTGGCGTTTGCGGGATGCACGTTTGAGTCGGCGAGCCCGGCTCCGTCTGCCCTACCCCTGCCATCCTTTGGCGGCAGTAGCGGAAAGGTGACGGAACGTTTTGGTCTCCGCCGTCATGTGCCGTGCGGCTAAGGCTTCAAAGTGCTGTGGCGGTGTTAGTGATTGTTTTGGCCGCCAGCATGGGAGTGCGGCGGAGGTGGGATTGTGCTTGCGGCTGCCAGTATCGTGGCTGCTTCCGCTCTGGTGTGGAGGCGGTTGTGGCTTTGTGTTCGGTTGCTGTTGTGAGGCCGGATTCTGTGTGGGTGTGGGTTCTGGTGCGGATGTGGATGCTGGTGCGAGAGCGGATGCGAGTGCACGTGCGGATACGCTTGTTGCGAGCGGGTTGTGGCGGCTGCCCGTGATGTGGGCCGATGTCGTGTGATGCTGGATTGTGTGGGCGCTGAGTCTGGCTCATTGTTTTTGGCCTGGCTGAGATGATGCGGTGCGAGGTGCTGTGTTGCGAATGTTTGGCAGGTGTGACGGTGGCGTCACGTGCAGCTACGCTGTTTGACCTGCTGTGGCCGTGAGTGGTGTGGCGATCTCGTGTGTGTCGTGTGTGCCTCTTCAGCTTTGGGCTGGAGTGGTGGATGGCGTTTGTTGGAGGCCCATTGAGAGGTGGATCGTCCGTGTCCTTGCGTCTTGTTTGTGCATCCTGTGCATGAGCCGTCCGGCCCATGAGCGGGTTTCACTGTGGTCTCCTGAGATGGTCTATCTCTTGTTCTTGTTGGCGTGCCGTGTGTGGGCTTGACTTGTCGTGCTGCTTGCGTGTTGGCGCGCACGGGTTGTTGAGCAGGCCACACCACCGTGTATGCAGCTTTGTATTGTTTTTGTGGAGAGAGACGATGCGTTGCATCCCTTGAGGGCATGTGGGCGTTCGCCTCGCCCTGTTTTCTGTGTTTTCTTAGACATCACCTCCACGCTTTTTTTGTGCCTGACCTCGCTCACGGTGCTTGCGGACTGTCTCCAATGCCGGGACGCTCCGTCAGTCGGCAAGCTCCATTGTGTGAATGGTCATGAGGTCTAACCACCTTCTCTCTATCACATACACAGCTCCGAGCAGCCTGACAGGGCTGTCCGAGGGATAAAAAAGTAAGGAACAACTGTACAAAAAGAAAGGGAACAGCTGTATAAAAAACAAGCAACTGGCTCTGGCGCAGCCAGGTCGCTACCCCACCAGTCATCCCTCAATAAGAAGAGCGTCCCCCTGCGGGGCCTGGACGTCCATACCCCAGGGCACTCTGAAGCTGCCCGACGATGCCAGTCAGGCGGACAACCTGCTCCCTGAGCGATCGGATCTCTTTGTCCTTGTCAGCCAGCGTGCCCTCCAGGCACTCGACGCGGGCGCGCTTGCGGTTACGGCTCCGTTCCGCCGCCGAGCGGTTGAGGATAACACGCAACGCCCGCTTCTCGTCGTCCGTAAAGGCGTACCCGCGGTGTTGCCTTGACAGGTCGGCGTCCCCGTAGTTGGTGGCGCGGAGCCGCACAACCAGCTGCCGCGCGAGCATGCGGATGTCGGATGGCGACGCGCCCACCGACGTTGCATGCGCCATTTCTGGGTGAGACCGCACCGCTGCAATGATGGCGGCGGCGCCCGGGGACGGCGGATGGCCGTCCAGCTCTGCCCCGCCGGCGGCGCCCCCGTCACTGCCGCCGGTGCCGCCAGAGCCGCTGCTGCGGCTGCCGTGGGAGGTGCCGCTGCCGTGGCTTGGCCGGCGGCTCATGTGCCCCTCGTTGTTGCTGTCGGCGCCGCTGAAGGCAGCGGCCGCACCAGGGGTCGCGGGCTGGCCGGCCGTGGAGTGGCCCGAAGCGAGGGTGTCCGTCAGCATGGAGAGGAAGGCCGCCGTCGGGGGCTGGTCGGGGTACCGGGGCGCGGTCATACTCGTCGGCGGCTGTGCGTCCATGGTTGCAAACCAGCCGTGGAAAGAAGCGTCCTCGTCCAAGGTTGCCGTAGAGAAGGGGGCCGCTGCAGGGTCGGCGGGGTCGCGGGCCTGCGACATGGTAGCGAACAAAGGGGATCGGCGCATATATAACGTGTGGCAAAAAGCCGTCAAAGAAGGGGAGCGGAAGGTGAAACAAACCGAGAGTCGTGGAGGAGGTAAGTTCGTGCTCGCACTCTGCACATGATCGAGTGCTTGGTTGCTCACACAAGAGAAAGAAATGCGGAGGTGAAAGCAGGAAACATGCTGTTCAAATAAGGGCTCTCCATGGGAGAAGCGCGCGTACCGTGGGGCGTCGACTCAGGCGTAGGCGAGAGTGGTAAGCACTGGGTACTCGCCTCGCAGATCCGTCCTCTGGCGCGCGACAGGCGGTGTCAATACCCGAGCACCTTGGAGGGCTGATACACACTGATACCGTGGCACCAGGGTGGACGCACGAGTTCACTGGCAGGGACGCTAAAGCGCCGGTACTACGTAGACCGCTTCGGCCTCTGCCAGAGCGACGCGGCCACAGCAACGACTTTATCAGGAGCGATACCGGGGGTGAGGACGCCCAGCAAGGCGAACGCTTGGACGTACCCTGCTGGCCAGTTCGATGAAGGCAGCAAGGTCCTGTCCGCCGCGCGCGGTGCCGCCCACCACGCCAGCCCTGTCACTCCCAAGAAGAAGAGGCCTGACTCGCACGGCTGCACGTGAGGGCCGCCCCAGGTACCGCCCAGCCTATCAAGCGAGTTGCCACGTCCGCGACATGTGACGCAACATCGATGGCGCGTCTTTGCTCCTGCCGATCCCCCGTCACCATTGCTGTGCGATGGACACGCCATTGTCGGCCCAAGACGCCTGCCACAGGCGTTGGCGCACCCCGTAAGCGACCGGTCCCGTCCTCGCGGCAGTTCATTGTTGCACTGTCAGGAGGGCTTCAGGATGCTTGTCGACGGCGCGTGTCAGGGCACCCCAGGTGGACTGTCGAGCGGGGCTCAAACAGCGCCCAACAAGGGGGCGTAGCGACCAGATTTTGGGTGGGATGAGCGTGGACCTTGTCACCAAACCCAAAGCACCCAATGGGATCGCGCGATGGTGGGTGTCTCGCCGGGAGACGCACTGCTGGGCAGGGAGTGGGCAAACGGAAGGCTGCCATGGACATGTTGCAGCGTGTTGCAACGCACTAACCGCGGTTCTGTATGGGGATATGCAATTCAAGGAGAGTGGCCCAGCAAGGCGTGAGTCCCGACTGACAGCAGCGTGATGTCGGGATGTCCACCACAACGATACACCGCACAGTTGGCCATCGTTGCGATGATCCCAAGGCGTTAAATTGGCCCTTTTGACAGTACAGTCGTTCTCCCGAAATTCCCGCACTGCAACAGAGTTCCAAATCGGCCTCTACGACCACGAAGAGGCCGATTTGGAACACTGTTGCAGTGCCAGATTTTTGGGAGAACGACTGTGAATAGATTGATGTATGAGACTCCATGCATACATTCACGAACAAAGGCAGAAGAGTTGAAACCATGCAACTATTGTAGGACACAGTGCACCGCGGCCCTGCTCTACACCAAGAATGGCTGTGGTGAAGAACTCTACCATGAGAGGCACCTGCCGGTTCCTACTCCGCAGGTGGCAGTCTGTAGGTTTTTTTCCAACAGATGTGCATGCGCAACAAAATAACAAAAACCACTATTGCTCTGCAAGCGTGATGTCTGTCAGTTCGGACAGCACGCACCTCACCAACTTTCCTCCTCCCTACATACCAATACAATACTGTACAGTACTCAGTCACACCTCGTCAGCCGTCCCACGAGGCTCTGTTCGTGAAAACGAGAAAATTCCGACAAGGACGGCAAGTCGAACAGTATTCAAAAGTCTTGCTTCCAACCTGTCGTGCGTCCGTCGTGTTGCCGACTCGACCAACTTGAGCCCACTTGGGATCCTTGTCTTTGACCCGCCTTACAGTTGGCTCGTCTTGCCACTTGGCCAGGTCGCCATGCACCCGCCTTGCCGCCCGGCCGCCTTGCAGCGCACTCTCCTCGCAGCGCGCCTCCCGCACTACGTGCGCACGACCTTGACCGTCAGGGTGCGGGCACGTAGCCTGGACACCCGTGTCCCATCCGACACGTAGGCGGACAGCTTGAGCGCCCCCGGCTGCAGCTTGAGCGCCCGAAAGAGACCGTCATAGTCACCACCGAGGGAGAACGGGGCGAACCGCTCGCGTCGCGTGTATTCCTTGGGGGATGTCCACACGACGGCGTGCGAGCGTGCCGAGGTTGCCATGGCCGCAATTGCCACGGGGCCATCCGACAGGTCAATCACAGAGTTGCGGTTCAGGCGAGCCGTCCACTTGCCGGTGCGCGGATCGACGAGCCAAAAGCCAATGATGCGCGCGGCCTCGTGCGCCGCCGCGGGGCGGGGAGCAACAGCGATAGCAGCTAGCAGCGCGAGCAGCAGCGCCGCCAGTAGGCGGGTGGGGGAAGCCATGATGGTGCGGCTCGCTATCTTGGAGGAGGAAAACATGGAGGAGAGGGTTGGGCCTGGTGAGCAAGTGCGGTGGGAAGGGCGTGAACACGGGGCGGTAATGAAGTGCCGAGGACGATGGGGCGATGGGGACAGGGCGACGTTGGGATAGAGCTTGTACCGGTATGCACCAGGTAGAGCGGGCGGGTGGCTGCTCCGCGTGGTCCCACTCGCCCCGCGGAGGGACGCTCGTCATGTCCCTTCACGGTGCCACCCTCTGGCAATCTCGGACGCCCGCCGAGCATCGTGAGTTGCGAGCCGCCTCTACGCGGGAGGCAGAACTCATCCCCATCTGTGCCTACTGTCGTGTGGCCGGGAGGTGGCTGCCACGCTGTCCTTGGTTTCATCCCCTCAGATCGGGCAGGGGCGGCTGTCGATCGGCACTACCATCATGCTGACTGTCCTCACCGGCCTTGGGGGACTTGGTGACTTGGGTGGCGGGCGGCGGGCGGTACCTCTGCGACACCATCTGGTCGCCTCCCCCGCCCAAACGGCCGGCCACCACCCAACGGGCGACGAGCGTACAAGGTAAGGTCGCCTGTGGGACCCGCCCAATGGTCATGACTTTCGCCCCCTTCCACTGGTTTGATGACACTCTGTCGGGCAACGGTCGCCAACGAGTCCTATTTGCCACCGGATCGGCGTCCGGTGGGGCATCAGCCGCCTGATCAATGGGAAGCGAGGGCGTCCCCCCGTGGCAGCGTTGCAGCCGGCCACGCCGGTGAGGCGCCCTTGTACCGGTCGCCGACGCGCCGCCCAGACGGGTACAGAGTGCCGACACAGTATGCGCCCTCCACCACAGGCGGGGGGGGACGTTGGCGCAAGGGGCTCCCCCGCCCCCACCTCCTCCCAAAGACCCAGCACGCATTGCCGGGCCTCACCTACCGCCACCACACCCCCGCACCGTGGCGGTGCGGTGGCGGTCGCATGGGGCACCAGGAGAGGCGGTCGACGCGGCGCGCGGGATCATTTCCCGCCCGACCCGTGAGCCGCGGCGGTGGTGACGCTGCGTGGCCGGCGCGACCGCGCGGCGCTCACCAGTCGGCCGGGCCAGGGTGAGTCAGCCCGCCCCTCCACAGCGCTCACCGTGTGGCGGCAGCCACGGGCACAGCTCTCCGTGGGCCGGACGGAGCGGCTCGACCGGGGCGGCAGCGAGAGGCCGGTCGGCAGCCCGGCGGTGCCAACAGAGGCGATGGTGCACCCCCAGTTAAGACTGGCCGTTTGCGGTCTTCTGGCTTTTCCATCAATAGCGTGCTTCTGATTGGTTGATGGGCATTTCGCGCAGGCCTTTCTCGAGCTGTCAGACGACTGAGAGATGACAAGT
>Ga0115030_1001037_pt1 | contig 12311 bp, 4 predicted proteins | sample SidtaG_4_FD_87174 | JGI IMG/M metagenome (GOLD analysis project Ga0115030, IMG submission 87174) | Marine algal microbial communities from Sidmouth, United Kingdom - Sidmouth_Male1 metaG | ecosystem: Host-associated > Algae > Red algae > Unclassified | place: Sidmouth, United Kingdom | collected... | reverse complement strand
GGGGGGGGGGGGGGGGGGCGGGGGGGGGGGGGGGGGGGGGGGGGGGGGGGGGGGGCGGGGGGGGGGGGGGGGGGGGGGGGGGGGGGGGGGGGGGGGGGTGGGGGGTCCCGCGCCGTCCAGTGCGCACCCAGAGGGATCCATCCGTACACTACGGGCGGCCGGCGTCATGGGCAAGCAGGCAGCTCCGCACGCCACGGGGTGAGCACCACCAAACGCGTGGCGCTCGTGTCCCGGGGTACTTGTGGATCAATTGGCACCGAAAGCGGGAATACTGTACTGTGTTTCTCAAGCACCAAGACCTGTCCCAAAATCGATGTAGGAACGTCAGAAATCAACTCCAGGAGCCAAAGTCTCGCAGAAAAAATATAATTTGGAGCTCTGGCAGTACTCTGAATAAACGGGGCTTTGCATGCGAGAAGCGCCTGAGTAGGCGTGGGGCGCGCGACACGGGCGAAGCGCGGCGTCTGGTTTCCAGCTCAGCAAAGCATTGGTGGGCGCTGTCCTTTGCCGCCCGGGAGGTGGCCCAGCCAGGGCTCACCGGTTGTGTTTTCCAGGGTGTCGTCGGTGAAATGGCCATGTGGACGCCAGGGGCTTGTACATGTATGTGTTGATGGTATACAGCAAAGAGCACACAGACAAAGCCAACCATGGCGCACATCTTTCACCCAACGGCACGCATCGTGTTCCAACCGCACCAGTCCCGGACAGCGACAGCTACGTCACCATCCCACTGCACTCTGTTGACGGGGTCCTTACCTTTGGCCGACGACACGGCACTTCCAAACGGCTCGGACCGCTCGTCAGTCCATCCGCTGAAAGCCCCAAGCGGCAGTCTCTGCGGCTGGCGGTCCACCCCCCTCATTGCCCGGCGGCGGCGGGCGGCTTTCATCCAGCGAGGCCCGCCGCCCCGCCTCCCCCGACGCTCGAACCGGCGACGCCACAGCGAGCGCACCCTCCCGCCCCCCCCCCCCCCCTCTCTCCACGCCCGCGTGCTGCCGCCCAATGTGGCGCGTCAGGTCTGACCGTGCCGCAAACGCCATCCCGCACCCGTGCGAACACGCGTACGGTCGCAGCCGCTCGTGCACCCGCCGCACGTGGCGCTCCACCGCGGAGCGGGTGATCGACCGGTACGGCGGATGGCCGACCCCTCCGACGCACTGCGTGCACACGTAGCGGCGGGCGCCGCCGTGTCGCGCCGCCACGTGTGTCGTCAGGTGCGCGCGTTGGAGGCCGACAAAGGCGCACTGGGTGCACGGCCAGTCACGGCGGCGGTCGTGGACGGCATTGACGTGGCGGCGGAGGTCCGACGCCGACACAAAGGCCGCGCTGCATAGAGAGCACCCGTGGGAGCGCGGCCGCTGGCGCCGGGGCGGTGCCGAGGCGCCGACGGCGCCGGTGCCGGCGGCAGCGCCGGTATCGGAGGAAGCGGGAGGCAGAGGCGCCGCGGGAGCAGAAGACTTCTTGATGAACGCAGACGGCGCGCTCTGGGGGGGGAGCAGCGGCACGGGGGGGGGGTCCTCCAACGTGGAAATCGGCACGTCACCATTCGACGGCGACGAGGTCGGCTGCCCCGACGAGCGTCCGGCCGACGGTGGTGAGCCGCCGCCGCCGCTTCCATGCACACTGGCGCCGACGCTGCCGTTGCCGATGGTGCTCCCACCCCCACTGCCGCGCAGGCTGACCACGGCGCTGCCTGACCTTTCTCCGTCACCAGCGGTCGACCAACGGTTTGGGAAGGGTGCTGTCGTTGGCAGCTGCAGCTCGTCGCTGCCTTCCACCCGCGCGCTGCCGCCAGTCAAAGTGTCTCGCCCCAACGCGCATCCCACCACCGGCTCGCGCGGTTGCGGGCTCCGCATCAGCCGCTCACGGGCGGCAGCGGCCATGGTGAGCAGCGCCGCACGCAGGGCTGGCGCATCCACACTGGCCGTCGGGTCGCAAGCCGCAGTCGCTCGGTCACCCCCCGCATGCGGCGGTACCGCCGTTAGCACGGAAGGGGTGACTGACCAATCCCCGTGGCCGACTGCCGAGCAGCAGCTGGCCGCGACCGATCCATGCTCCATCGCCGCACACCGCGGTCGCGGGACGGTTGTGGGAACGAGGTTGTGGTGGCTACAGCCGGCGACACTTGGGGGGGCGCGGAGCGCCGCCTTGCTGGTAGGGCTACCGATGACGCCTGTGGAAAATAGGCGCGCATCCATTGGGGCAGTGGCCGCCGCCGCGCCAGCGTACATGGCCGCGCCCGTGCCACCATCCCATTGCTCATTGACCGTTGGGCCGCATGAGCCGACGTCGGGTGTGCTTGTGCTCGGACCGGGAATCCCTGTAGCATCCCCATCACCGACGTTGGACAGGTCGAGCACATCAAGCATGTCATCCCCTTCAGAGGTTTCAAACTTGGATGCGGCTCCGTCGCTGCTGTCCCCTTCCGAGCCGCCCGCCCAACCGAGAAGAGCGGCGAGCGTTGGTTGTCGCTTGGCGTAGGGCTGCAGCTGATCTGAGCTCGTCGAGCCTTCCCACTTGGAGTTGAGTTCCGCAGCAGTGCCCCCCGGGTCTGGAGGGATCGCATGGGCGCCACGGAGGGCGACGGGCCAACCAGGGACGGCGGCACTCACAACCAGTTCCGTATCAGCGCGCGGCATTGCCGGGGGCCCAGCGGCTGTTCCCCCCCCCGTCGGGAGCAGCAAGGCAGGAAAGCTGAGCCGCGACACGTCCGCCAGCGGCTGGTCCCCACCACCAAGCATCAGCCGACGGGCGGCATCTGAAAAGTGTAGCACCGCCGCATCCGACTGTGTGAAGGAGTAGCTGTAGCCGACCGGTCGGAGCGCAGCGACAACGCCTGCACTCGCCGGCGACGGCCCCGCCTTGTCCGCTGGCGGCGGCATCAGGACGTTGCGCCCTCCCAGGGCGTCGGCCACCGCGTACAGCTGCACCTCAAACGACGTTGGGCCAACGAGTGCGTACGTCGATAGCCCGCGGCACCACAAACCAAAGGAGCCGAGCCGTTGCCCCCGCACCCGCCGTACGGCGTGCATGCACGGCTGACCGACCGTCCGTCCCGCCGGGTCACAGGCCGCGCACTGCTGCACGCGCGCCCACGGGCGGACGAGCACTTGGAGGAGGCACGCGTCGATCGCCGGCGGACGTGCCCCCCCTCCTTCGTTGGCATACCAGCGGATGGCCTCGTGGAGGTCCGGCGCCCCGTCCGTCGACACAATTCGCCGCTCGTGGATGATGAGCCGCCCGTCGGCGGTGGCAGCCACCTCGACGCACTCTACGACCGGCGAGGAGAGGTCAATGGCAAAGCGGCGGCGCTTGGTCACCCCGCCAAACGAGACGCCCGTCAGGCTCGACCCGACCGCCGCGTACGGGTGGGAGGCGAGCAAGTCGACAATGGAGCCGAGGACAAAGGGCGGCCACTTGACTTGGGCGACGACCACCTCAGAGGAGCTCAGCAGCAAACCCGACGTGGCGTCCTCAAACGCCGTGGTGCAGACGAGGCCGGCGTCGGCCAAGCCGGCGGTCGGCGGGCGGTCGGCGACAGAGCCAAATAACCACGACGCGACGGGGCCGCTGGCCTCCACGTACGCATCGGCCAGCCCGGCCACCGCTGACGAGTCAGGGCGGCAGCGGGCGGCGGCGACGAGCGCTTGCGCGCGCGCCGTTATCTCTGACGTTGTGCCTCCATCCGACTCGGTGTCACCACGAGAGGTACCACCGCCGCCGCCACGATCGCCGCCATCACCGTCGCCACCATTGCCGCCGACGCTGCCGCTGCCCCCTTCATCGTCAGTTGCGACGCCTACGCAACCATCAAGGGCATTGACGCCGTGGGCACTGCACGACCGGCCATCATCGTCCCCTCTCATCTCGTCAGCGACGGCAACAGGCGCTCACCCTCTCTGCTAGTCGATGCACGCATGCGTGCCACCGTCACTTGTGCGTGTGCTGATAAAGGCTCGCCTCAGCCTGCCACCTCCGCGCACCGGTCTGCCACCCCTCTGCGCACGCACAGGTGGCACGCCCCCTTGCATGCACCCACTCAGCTCTGCTCCGCGACGCGAGTGGAAACACCACGATGCCCAACTGCGCTCGCGTCGATAAAAACCGTGCAACGGCCGGTGCTTGCTGTGCACGGGAGGGTAGCCGTGACACGGGGGGGAGTCCGGCCACTCAGCCACGCTGTCCAGTTGCCAAGCCAGCACGATCTCGACTGATCTTGCCACCCGCCCGGCCGTCGAGACCCTCGGCAGGTGCCTGCGAAGGAGGCGGTTTCGTGTCGATTTCTCCTGACTGGCGGCTGATAGCTCAAATCCCGCCGCTCCCCTCCACTGAAAGTGCGGCTCTGACGAACAGCTGGCGGCAGGCAGGCGTCTCAGACAGCGTCTGGGGATATGGTACGCCTTGAAGATGTGAACTGCTCGAGGAGCCAGCCGCACAGTCCGCCGTGCTCGTTCGAGCATGTGTCAAGATGTGCGCTGGACAGGCTTCCTTTTTATGCCATCGGCGGCGGGCCTGGGGCGTATTTGCACGTCAGTTGTCTTCCGCCTGGTTCCATCCTCCGTTTGATATTTGTCCCAGCAGGTGTTGCTCAGTTTGCATGTACGCGGGGGGAGCGTATCTCGTAGGCCTTGGTGTCAACACCCTTTGCATGGCGTCTCGAAATCCACGAACGAGATGCAGGGTGGTTGCAAAAGATACGTGAGGCGACAGCCACCCCAGCACACTACACGTCTAGTAGATTCGTGCAGAACGGGCGACACTACGCCGGCGGTCCGCTTGTACGTCGGGCGATCACTTTAAGGGTTCCACTCGCCCTCGTTGCGGCGGAGCCCCCACACGAGATGGAAGCGATGACAGCGAAGCAAACCGCCTGGCGACTGCGAGAGTAGGCTCTGCAGACCCAGGCAGACAACAAGTGGACCGATTAACAAAGAGGCTGCAGCGTATCTGGACCGTCACAGGCGAACGCCGTCCGATAGAGTGTGCGGGGGCCCGTGGCCCAAGCGCAGCTGCAGTGTGCGAGTGTCTGACGAAGATCGCTCAGGTTGTCTCAATCGACGCCGGTGATTTCAATTTTGCTCTCTTGTTTCACCCGTCAACTGGTTCCTCAATTGACTGAATCGTACGTTTCGTTCGACTTGCGCCATTGCTCAGCCTCGCCCGTCGTGTCGCACCCGCTCGAGGACGTTCGAGACCGTCGTCTACTGCCTTTCGCCTCCCGCCACCACCGCTTCTGGTTGAGTCCACCAGTCACGTCAACAAACAAGAAGCTGATATACCGTCCCGCTTCAATCTCATTCGGATATTGTAGCTTTGGGTCTGCAGTCTTCGCGGCCTTGGCCCCTTTTTGGCGAGCGGCCAGACCAGCGGTCGGCCTTGTCCCCCGCGCCGCCATGCCCACTATGGCGCGCGTGAAGAATGGAGTACGCGAGGACCCTGTGCATCTCTACACTCTTGTCCCCATTGTTGACGGCGAATCGTTCTGCATCGCTGCGGGTGCAGCGAATTGAGGACGCGCGGTGGGTGGGCGCGCCGCTGCGGCGGCGGTGCCCGTTTCCAGCACTCCCGACTGACGCTCGTCCCCTTTGCTCCGCTCCCCTGCGTTCTCTGCCTTTCCCCGTCCTTCCCCCTGTTCTCCTGCAGGTCTTAGTGTGGGGTGCCGCCGTTGCCCTGTTTTACCAGTTTGTCTACGTGCCCGACAAGGCCGCCCGGGACGCCGCCAAGCGCCCGCCCATCGTCCTCGACTCGACGACCGATCGGCTGGGCAAGGGCGGGCCCGCTGCCCGCCGCGCTGCCGCCGCCGAGACGGATCGCATGCGGCGGGAGGCTGACGCGCGGGGGGCGGCGGCCGAGGCGGCGGCGGCGGCCAAACGGGACGGGGGTGGGGAGGGCGGAGCCGCGCCGCCGGCGCCACCCCCGCGGTGAGGGCGTGTGCCGCAGAGGGGAGGTGCGGTTGGCGCCGGTGTGCGCGCTGCGGCTGCGCGTGCCTCGTGGCGGATGAGAAACGCATCTGGCTAGTGTGCGCGTCCCGTCATGTGCGCAGGCCGGGGCCATCAGTGGCGCAGGGCTTGCGCAATGAAGGTCGGGGGCGACCGGGGACAACCCAATAGAGCGGGGGCGGCCGCAGCCAGCGGCTGGTAACGTGCATATGGCGCAGCCGCTTGCGTACCTGCTGTTCTCGCTTGCGCGACGGGCTGCGTGCGGTTTGTGGATATCCGGGGCACGGCTGTGGATGCCGATGTTGGGCACCGCTCAGCGGGCTTGCACACTTGAGCAAGTGCACAGACGAGGGCGTTTTCCGTCAGGCTCTCTTCCTTTCTTTCACTTGTCTGCCGTGCTCGTCGAAGCACCTTATGCCCCTACCAGCCATGTGTCAAACTGGTTGGGTGCGTGCGCTCACAAACTAGCTTGCTGCTGCCTGCTCTCCCCACAACTGCACCGCACGCCCCCCCTCACCACAGGTTCAAGCACTCCTCACCGGGCCACCCGCTGGCGCCGCGGCAGGGCCATTGGCCACGGGCGGTGCGGCGTCTCCCCCGCCCCCCGCACCGCCATCCTCCCCACCCCCAACCCCACGACGGCCGCCGGCGCCTCCACCCCGCCGGTTACGCCGCCGCGCGCGGCCCGTGCCCGGCGCACCCGGAGCGGCCGCGGCCGCGTCACCAACTCCGCCGCCACCACCTCCACCCCCGCGAGGCGCACCGCCGCCGCCACTACGGCGCCCTTGACCACCACCCCCGCTGCCGCCGCCGCCGCCGCCGCCGCCGCCGCCACCACCCCCACCCCCACCCCCACCGCCACCGCCACGGCCGCGCGCCCCGCCCGTGGTCGTATGCTCTTGCTGCAACGCCGCCCAATAAGCCGACTCGTCCAGCATTCCCGCCGCCGTCGGCGACCGTGTCTCTGCCGCGGGCGCCGTGGCAGACGCCGCCGCCACCGCGGGCGCGCCCCCCCCCCCACCTAAGCCGAGCATGTTTTTCAAATCCATGGTCGCCGCCGCGGCAACGCCACCGGCCGTTCCTGCAGGCGAGGCGGCGGGCGGCGGCGCCTCCACCGGAGCCCCCCCCGCCGAGTGCCGCGCACCCGACACGCCCATGAGGAGGACGGACTTGGGGCGTGCCGTCGTCGACTGGGGCGCGCCCGACCGAAGCCGCAGCGACTGGAGAGCCGCGCTCACGTCGACACCCGCGGGCGGCGTCGCGCCTGCGGCGGGGACGCCAGCACCGCCAGGCAGCAGCGCGCCGCCACCAGACGCTGCAGCCGCGCCACCGCGGCCGCCCTCGGCACCGCGCCGCGGCGGGCGGCCGCCGCGCCGCACGCCGCCGCTCCCGTCCCGCGTGGGCGGCGCGGCTGAAGGCGCCGCCGGCGGAGCAGCCGCCCTTGCCGGCGGAGCAGCCATCGACGCGACCGGCGCACCGGCCGGCGGCGTCCCCGCCGCCCGCGGCGGGAGCACGCGCACGACCGGCGCGCGGCCCGATGCAAACGACGGAAGCGGGAGCTGGCTCGGGTCTGGCATAATCACTGACGGGGCAGTCGGCGTCCCCGGCGGCGGGCCGGCCGGAACACCACCGCCGCCACCACCGCGACCGCCGCCGCGACCGCCGCCGCGACCGCCGCCACGACCGCTGGCGCGTCCACGAGAGCGGAAGGACGCGGCGGTGGCCTGTGCGGCGCTCGCGGGCGGACCCGACGCCAGGGCGGGAATCGCCCACGGCTTTTGTTCCGGCACAGCGGCGGGAGCGGCGGTGAAGGTGGCGCCATCCCCCTCCGAACCGTCCCGGCGAGACAACTCCCCCCATGAGAGGGGCTTCCACACCCCGGCCGGCCCCGGCGGCAGGGGCGGCCGAATAGCACCCGCCGCCGGGGCCACGGCAGCTGCAGGAGCGACTCCCGCGGGCACCCCAGAGGGGCCACCCCCGCCGCCACCGCCGCCGCCACCCAAAACAGGCGCCCGCGAGCGGGCAGCGCGGGCGGCCGCAGCCGCACCAGCCGCCGCCGCGGGCGCCTGCGCAACCGAGTTGAGCCCCGCCGCCGTCGCGCCCATGTACGACACGGAGCCCGCGGCGCCTGGCGCAGCCCGCTGCGACACCGGCGGCGGCAGCGGCGACGGCAGCTTGACTGGGGGCACTTTCGCATTCACGGTTGGCCATAACCGCTGATACACCGGGTCGCTCTTGTTCGGTCGCAGCAGCACAAGCTGGGACGCGGCAATGGCCTTGCCGCGCTGCGACGAGCAGCGGCCGTGGAGGGTGCCGCCACCAACAAAGCCCGAATCAAACACCACCTCCATCATCGCTTCGGACGACGCCGCGCCGCCGCTGCCGCCACCACCACCGCGGCCGCCACCACCGCCGCCACCATAGCTTCCGCTGCGGCCGCGACCAGCAGGACCACCGCCGAGCACGGGTAGTGGCGCAGGCCCAGCGCTGGCGACCGCCGCCGGCGGGATAATTCCAACGACAGTCCCCCGCAGGCCAAGCGGCACGGGCCCCGTAATGGAGCGGTTGACGACCCGGTCGCCGACGCGCACGCCCGACCCGTTGGTCTCTACGTGAGGCACCCGCCCCGACGAAGCTCCAGCACCTGTCGCGGCGGCGGCGGCCGCCGCAGCTGCACCCCCACCCGCACCAACGTTGCGCGGCTCCGTGCCGAGCAACACTGCCGACCGCGGAGCAGTCAACGAGGCAGGACTCGATCCCGCCGATGAGGCGCGGACGGCCTGAACGCGGGACGCGACTATGGCCTCCCGCTCCAACGCGAGCACCGTGCCGCGGCCAACCACATCGGCTGAGATGGACACGAGCGGCAGGCGCGGTAGTTCAGAGGCGCCAAGCCACGCAACCGCGTCGTTGATAACAATGGCGGCCTGGGAGGCGGGCAGCTTGAGCAGGGTGGCACCGTCAAAAATAGGTTCCCCCCCGCCTGTGCCGCGCGTCTCGTTGACTGCCTTGGTCAACGCCGCAAACAGTACCGGGAAAGCAGCGCGGTAGGCGCCCAGCACCTCGGAACAACGGGGCGAGTAGGTGAATGGACCAGACGCGCCGCCTTCTTGGCGGGCGTATCCGGGCATGACCAATCCGCGGCCCGTGTACTTGATGCCAAGACCGAGATCAACCTCCTCCCGCCCGCGGCCCGGCACGGAGAAGCGCAGCGAGCCGACCGCACGGGAAGCTAGTGCAGGGTGAACTCCAGCCTTCGACGCGAGCTTAGCCAGTGGCAACCAGTTGGCCTGTCGCTCAGCCGTGATCAGGCGGTAGCCAAATGCCGGCTCCTTCGCTGCAACCATAGGGAAGGGGAAACGGAGCTCCAGCTTCTCACCCCCGTTGTCCACTTTCATAACCGTTGCAGCGGTGCCAAAGAAGGAGCCGTCGCCCGTGTATAGCACACGGGAGCCGACCCGCAGTGGCGGTGCTCGCCTACCATTCGCGGCAGGCGCCAAGCACGGCGGGCACGGCAGCAAAATAGAAGCCGCAAATGAGCCGACGGTGGGCGCCAGTGTGTTGACCACGTCCGTCAGCGGGTCCCGCCCGACGGCAGGACGCGCCTGAATGATCACCCCTACGTTGCCGAGCTCCAACGCCCGACGCTCCATGGCTTCGGCCGCCACCGTGCCGGCCAGGCGGCTGAACTTGGCCTTGTCTGTCTTGGTCTGGGCGACTGCCGCAGAGCGGGGCAGCGGCGCTACCCCGCCCGACGCGTCGGCAATGGCCCGCTCCGCAGGGCTTAGTGACAGCGTCTGGTTGGCATCCATGATGACCTCGACCAACGCCGGGCAGCGCCACGGGAAGTCGACCAGCACGTAGCTGCCGACAACCATGCCAGCAGCGACGGCATCCTCGACCGTTTTGCAGACCACGGGGGCAACGGGGCCGTTGGTGCCCTTCGTAAACGTCGAGCCACCGCCGTTGGTAGCCGCGCCGCCATCGTCCGACTCGGACGCGTCATCAAAGAAGATGAAGTCTTTGGGCGGCCGCACTTTGCCGCCGACGACGACCACCAGAGACTCGCCGCGGGAAGGCATACCAAATACGTTGACACTCACGTTGCCCACGCGACTGACGTGCGGCACGGTGCGGAGAGCGGGCCAGCTGGCGCCTGCCACAAACGCCTCATGCCCACTGTCTCGCGGCAGCTCCGCGACAAAGCCCACGCCCGGTGGTGGCGGCGGTAGTACGTGTGACGCAACGCCACCCGCAGTGCGCAACGGCGGAAGCAAGTCGGGGAACGGGGAAGCAACTTCTCGCTCCGGTGTGCCCGGCAGCGGGGCGGTGTACAGGATGGCGTCACCAAACGTGTTGCGCCGCCGCTCGTCGGCCGTCAACTGCTCCGGTGGCACGCTGGCCATCGCCTTGAGCAGCGCTGCCTCGTCCACAAACGGCAGGAGCACGACCGCCTCCCACGCATTCTTCTTGGAGTTCATGTCCGTCTCAAAAGAGAGCGGGTAAAACCGCGCAATTGGTGACCGTGGGTCCGTCATCAACGCCGCGTAAGGCTTGGGGAGGCACCACGCCGACGAGGCGGGAAGCACACTCAGCAACTGCTCCTGTGGGAAGAACGGCACGCCGCGCTCAAACGTGACGGCCGGCAGCAGGTCCGCCAGGTTGATCAGGTCCGACGCCATCGGCGCGTAATGGAACGGATAAAACCACCGCCACGATGCGCACCCGTGGTAGTAGTAGCGCAACGTCCACACGAGGCCCTCGATGTAGGCCTTGCGGAGGGCGTGGTGCCCCTCTGCGTTGTCCTTTAGCAGGCCCATCTTCTCCTTGTAGTAGTTCTCCTTGACGGGCGCCAGTGCGGCAGCGGCGGAGCGGGCCACCCCCGACTCGAGGGCGGACGACAGCTCGATCGCGTCCCACGCGAACGTGCGTTTCCTTCTACGCCGCGTGTGCACCGCCCCGCCGGTAGCAGCGCCTGCCCCGGCCGCCGCACCCGCGTCCGGTTCCTCGACCTCGTCGTCCTCAAAGCTGTCAATGTCCGACTCCAGGTGGCGCGGCGTGAAGCCCCACAGCGCGTCAAAGTCCGACGCGACGCCCTCAAGTGTTGACTTCGAGCCGCCGCGACCGCCGCCGCCACGATTCCTCTTGTTGGCATCGCTGCGGCGCTTGAGCACGACCGCTTCCAGTTGCCCGAGCTTGGATATAAACACCTCAAAGCGGGCCGGATTGATGGTACCCGCGTCCGACAAGTACCCGCCGAGCCGCGGAATGAGCCCCTTGTACAGCTGGATCATCACGTTGAGAGCGCCCTCCTTGATGTCCATCGTCGGCAGATTTGGCAGAAAGTCATTGCCGACCAGGAACATCATGAACACAAAGTCGTCAACGATGCGCTCCAAGTTGTACTCCGGGAGAGTGGACAGTGCCTGCTTGAACTCAATGTCGATGTACTCACGGAGGACGCCGATAGACAGCAACTCAAACTCGCCAAAGGTGGTCGTGTCGAGCTTGGCCACCGACCGAGGCTTGCTCCGCTTCCGTGCAAACGCCGTGTAGTCGACTTTTTCCCGCAGCAACACAAAATGGCGCTCGTGGGTGACCAACCCGAGCATGATGAGGTCCGCGTCGAGGCCGTAGAGGCAGTGGCGGGTGTGCGGCCCGAGCTCCCCCGACAGCTTCTGCTGGCGGATGTACTCCATGATTTTGTGTTCGCCCTCGCCCGGCACCTCCGCGCCCGACAGCACGACCGACAGGCCTGCCCAGGAAGCGTCCTCGGCCAGCTTCTTCTGCGCAAAGTATTGAAGCACCTGCGTCAGGCGCGCCATGAACACCGTCCCGGGGGTGATGCAGTTGGAATCAAACGGCGGCGACGCGTTCGCGGCCGCGTACGGGTCCGCCGCCGCCGCGGCAGCGTGCTCCTCCGCCCGCTCCTGCGCAGACCGGAAGCGCCGGGAGCGCTGCTGGTTCATCTTGGCACGCGGCGCCACGCCGTCAATAGCCATGTACAGCAGCGCGCGGGGGCGGACGAGCGTGACGAGCATGTCGATGTACTTGAAGACGGCCAGCAGCATCTCGTCTTGCGTCGGTGCCGCTGCCGACGCGCTCATCACGTACCGCCCGTCGCCATCGTCAACGCCCGCCGCTCGAGCACAGTTGTGCACGACGCCGTTCATGTCCAAGTACAGGTTGTCGATGGCCGGCGCACGGCAGGTGCCATTCAACGGCGTGTTGATCAGCGGATACCGCTCGGACACCCAGCGATAGAACTTGGGAACCCCCATAGCGAGAGGCAGGGGGGGGGGGGGGCCCTGCGACTCGGGCTGCTCGGGGGGCCGGCCCCACCGCCCACCGGGCAACCACCCAGCCCCGGGC
>Ga0115030_1001032_pt1 | contig 12330 bp, 9 predicted proteins | sample SidtaG_4_FD_87174 | JGI IMG/M metagenome (GOLD analysis project Ga0115030, IMG submission 87174) | Marine algal microbial communities from Sidmouth, United Kingdom - Sidmouth_Male1 metaG | ecosystem: Host-associated > Algae > Red algae > Unclassified | place: Sidmouth, United Kingdom | collected... | reverse complement strand
GTTATAAGAGAATCGTTTACAAGAGAATATGGGTCGCGAGTCTTCCATTCCGGACCATGTAGGCCACTTTTTACTCATTTTGAGCTGAATCAGCTGTCTCTTATAACGAGAACGCACTGTATTTGCTAGTCCAGTGCTCCGGTGAGCGGCTTGATGGAATCGAGCGAGTCCCGGAGGAATCGGTCGGCACCGCTCAGCGTGCACGTGGCAACCGCACGACGTTTGGCAACGTTTTTATTCTCCTGGGTGAGAGCTTGCGGCTGCTCTCGACGTTGATATCGTCCTCGCTTCTGCTCTTTGCTTCCATTCCTTGCTGCATTTGCTCCCCGTTACGCTGTCTTGCAAGCTGCGTGTGTTGGTGCGGGCTCGTATTGGGGGTGCCATCGAGCGGGCGCCAGGCCAACGGTGTTGACCCTGCCACTCGCTGCCGCTGCCGACGCCGCTGCCGTTGCCGTCGGGTGCCGCTGCCGCCTTGCCCGAATGGACTTGAATATGTGAGCCGCTCTCCCTCGTTCTCTTGTCGCTGCCCCGCGGCCCCGCGTAGCGATGGGGCTCGCCGCGGGGCCCACGCTGCTTGCGCAGTGCTCGCGGCCACCTGCTGGCGAGTGAACAGCTGGGATGGGTGACGATACCTGTGGCTGTTCTGCATGACTGTGCGCGCATGTGCCTCTGTATCGGGCTTTTGGCGGGCTCAGTCTGTCCTCCATTGGTCGCTGTCGCCGTAGCTTCCTCTTCTTGGGTCGGTCCGGACGCCGTCACCCGCGCGCGCGTTTGCATTGCTGTGCGTGCCGCGACAACGGGCGTCTGTGCAGCTCCTAGACGAGGCTCCCTCTGTTGCGGTAGTTCCCCCGTCTTGGCCAATGGAGGGAGGGCGGCAACTTTGCTGGTGCCCACCAGCTGGCGGTGACGGGCGAGCCCCACTGTACAAATTGTCACCCCGGTCGTTAACGACGTGGCTCGCCGCGGCGGCGCTTGCGGCGCAATGCGCGGCGGTATTGGTGGGAGCAGACCAGTCGCCTGGGCTGTCTGAAGGCGCTGGTGCGGCTGCACCGCCTCGAGTGGCCGCCGCCGCAGGTGACACCGCCGTGACGTTTGCGGACAATGATATCTCTGCGCCACACGTCAGAATTGGGTCCACGGCCTTTTATGGCGGCGTCGAGACGGTGTTCTACTCGGGCTTGGACGCGCCGGTGTGTCGTCTCGCGAGCGTGTGTGTCACGGAGGACGCGACGGTCGTGCTACCCCGGTGGATGCGCCGCCACGACGACCTTCTGCGCTACCAGTGTGGGCTCGAGTCCGTCTCCTTCACCCTCCCCGACCAGCAGCCGCCGCCCCACTACGCGGGGAACGTGGACCTATTTGGACTGTCCGTGTTGCGTCACCATATGCCCCACTTTGTGCGGGACGTGATGCCGTCCCTGCTTGCCTTTGACGCTGCGTTTGGCGCGGCTCGCCACAAGGGCGTCTCCCGCTCGTGCCACACCCGCGCCGGGGATGGGTGCGATGTGTGGCCGCTGGTGGACTGGGTCAACCTGGAGGCGTCGGGCAAAGCACGTGGCGGGGGCTCCGGTGGCCTCTACGAGGTGTCGCCAGCTGTGCTCGCGCTTCCCCGGATGCGGCTGTTGGACGACAAGGCGTGGGTGCGGGAGTTTTTACGTATGTTGCCGCCCCGCGCAGCTGGCGGCGGGGCGGGCGGGCACGGGCGGGGCGGGCCGCTGGTGCTGTACCCCGGCGACTTGTTTGGTGCGGAAGCGGAGACAGCCGCCGCTGCCGACCCGGAGTTGTCAACCTCTGCAACGACCCCGAGTGCTGCTCTTGCTCGCCTTCTGGTAGCCGCTGAGCAGGAAGATCTGGAGGAGGTACAGGCCGGCGTGGAGGACGCCAACACGCAGCGCCAGTCGCGGCGCGGCGAGTGGATGTGGCGGATACCCGAGGTGTTTCTGCGTGCCCGACGGGCAAGGCCCGCGTCTCTCTCTGCAGTGCTTGATTCCCTGATGCGCCAGATGGGTGGCCCATCGGGTGGCCATGGCCAGTTGGCCTGCTTTCGCTCTGCCACGGTTGGCACGATTCGCAAGCGCCGGGGCCACCGTCAAAAGGCCCTGTCGGACGAGGCGCTCAACCAGCTCATCTTGTATACGGCGAACGACCTGGTCAAGGGCCCACGGACGCCGCTGCTGGGGTCGCCGACCAGCAGCGGTACGGTGCCGACGTGCAAGCTTCGGGTGACTGTCCTCAACCGTGTCGCGCCGCCCAAGAAGCAACTGGCCAAGGCCAAAGACCCCTTTGCGTTTGGCCGCCACATCCCCCGCGTCCGTGACGTCAAGGAGGCCATCCTTGCAGAAGCGGCGGCGGAGCCTCGCCTGGACCTCACCCTCGACATTCGCCTACGCTTTTTTGAGGGCATGACCCTCGACGAGCAGGTAGCGGTGATGCAAGCCACGGACGTGCTCGTCGGCGCGCACGGGGCGGGGCTGTCCAATGCGCTGTTTATGCGGACGAACTCCTCCCTGGTGGAGCTGGCGCCGTTTGCCTACTACGCAACGGTGTTTGAAGAGCTCGCCCTGACTCAGGCCTCCCTGCGCTACACCCGCTTCATTGCCAAGCCCGACGACGCGCAGTTTGCGGCCTGTATGACGCACCACCACCCGGCGAGTGCCGGGCCATTGGCGGTGGCAATGTCGGAGGAGCTGATCCGGCGCTTCAAAAAGGCCGCAAATGGATTCCGGGATACGTTGGGTGGCAACACCCACGCGCTGCAGCTGCACGTGGACAGCAAGGCGGACTTTTGGGCGCGCGTCTGCGCTCGGAGCCAGAGTTTGCGCGTGGATGAGAAGCAACTGGCCAAGGTGGTGGTGGAGGCAGCGGTGGCCCAATGCCTCGCCGCTCCTGGGAACGTCCAGGTCCTTGCCGACCCTGGCAGCCCATGAGAGAGGTGCTTGTTTTTTTTGCACTGGTAGGTTTGCTGCGGAACCAAACAAGAAATGCAATGCGCACTATGAAACTGGTTTGCATATGATTCGCTCGAACGCTTTCAGCGACCATCCGCCTGCGCGCAACCACGCGGCGCCTTTGGTTGTCAGCACAGCTCTCTGTGATGCTTCCGACCCGCTCGGAACCGTCTACTCCCCTTGCTCCATGAAAGCCGTTCGTGCGGTGATGGCGAGCTCGGCCCCAGCTTCCCCGCCAAGGACGGGCAGGAGCAGGTGGCATCCATTCCCGTTCGTTCCCCCGACGGGTGGGTAGTCATCTTGCACCAGTGCGTTTTGCATTTCTTGAAAGCAGTTCAACCCGCCACGGCCGTCCACTGACACTAGGGTCAGGGACTGGCGGAAGGCGCGGCGCAGCGTTGCCACCCGGGAGAGGTTGTCAGGCGAGGCGTTCGGTCGGCCAACGTAGAGGATAGCCAAAGACGCGTGCCCACCCGAGCGAGACGGGAAGGGCATGATGAAGTCCTGAGGGGCGAACCAATGTGTGGAATGGTGGAAGGTTGACCAAGAGCAGAATATAACTGGAGGGACTGGTCAGAAGGCGCCCATGGTCACGATACGGTGACAGTGGTCCAACAGTATGCGCAAGTGCATGACCAGCACGAAGGCAAACACTCGTATCATTGCCCACGACGCAAACGCATGCAGGACACATACTGTGAGCGTGGCCAGCGAACAAAACGGCCTGCAAAACGTACACAGTTCATTGGGGCCTTGTTCACTGTACAACAAACCAGATATGCAGGTTGCAGGACGACAATGCCGGCTCCAGCAGAGTCACACGGAGAAGCATTGTCAGGGTTGTCACTCGACGCAGCGCTCAGGTCTTGAACTCGTCAGGAACTATCGATATCACGACATGAGAATAGAATTGCATTGTCGCACAAGGAGCCCAGACCAAGAACAACTGAGCAGGTCGCTCGAGAGCTTGTCATACCTCGAATGCGAAAAGAGCGAGCAAGTGCCCGCGTCATATCGCTGGATGCCAGCGTGACGCCCACAATCACTGTCGGCTGTGGCGCAGACGACATCATGGGTTGGCGACGAGTCCAGGGTAGCAGACGGCCGTGAGAGACCTATTGGACAAACGCGGCGGACGCGAGGCACTTGAAGGCTGCGAGTCGCTGAGACGCTGCTGCTCGTACAGCCGTGCTCGTGCCGCCCAGAAAATTTTCATGCAGAAAATTGTGGAGGCGTGGCACATGCTGCCGCACAGCTTCTGCCTGAGCATGCTAAAAGCGGAGAAAGAACGCGCACGATTACCTTTTTACACAAGAACAACAATCACAACAGGACTTACACCCCGCCAGGCAAGGAGCACCACAAAAACAGCAGAGTGAAAAGCGTGACGCACAGGCGCGTGCGTCGCATGTGCAGCTGACAACTACTTGTCCTCCTTCTTGGCGTCGTTGAAGTGCACCTCAGAGCAGTCGCGCAGCCGCTGGGCAGCCTGCTCCGCTGTCAGGTCGCGCTGCGCCTCGGCCAGGAGCTCAAAGCCGACCATGAACTTGCGCACAGTCGCACTTCGCAGCAGCGGCGGATAAAAGTGCATATGGAAGTGCGCGACCTCCTGCCAACTGCCGTCGGTCGGCGCCTGGTGAATGCCCATCGAGTAGGGGAAGAGAGTCGTGAAGAGGTTGTCGTAGCGGCAGGTCACCCGGCGGTAGATGTCGGCCAGGTCATCCTTCTCCTGATCCCCAAAGACATCCATCGAAGGGATGCGCTTCTTGGACAGTACCAGCACCTCAAACGGCCACACCGCCCAGAACGGCACCACCGCCAGAAAGGTCGTGTTGTCACACACCACACGCTCGCCCTGCTTCTCCTCCAAAACCGCGTAGTCCTCAAGCATGTGGGTGCCCTTGCGGGACTTGTAGCCCGCCAGGTTGGTCAGCTCCGCAAACGGCTCTTCAGGGATCCAGGAGGAGCTCCAGATCTGGCCGTGAGGATGCGCGTTGCTGCAGCCCATCATGCTGCCCTTGTTCTCGAAAATCTGCACGTGCGAGATGTAGTCCAGCTTGCCGAGCGTCACGTACTCGTCCACCCACGCGTCGACCACCTTGCGCAGCGCAGGGACAGTCATCTCTGCGACGGTGACGTTGAGCTTCGGGGAAAAGCACAGCACCCGGCACTTGCCCTTCTCAGCCCGCGCAACGAGCAAGTCGTCCTTGTCGACATTGCCCACCGCCCCATCGGGGGTGTCGGACAGCAGCGCCTGGAAGTCATTGTCAAAGACAAAGGTATCCTTGTAATCAGGGTTCTGCACCGTCCCGTTGACGCGGGAGTTGCCAGGGCCCAGGTAGTCATTCGGGTCGTACTCGGGGCGGTCGTCGGACGGCGCATCCTCCTGGGACCCCTGCCATGGCCGCTTGGCGCGATGGGGAGACACAAGCACCCAGGTACCGGCCAGCGGGTTGTACCGACGGTGCGGGTGTTCCGAGTAGTCGAAGGGGGTGTCCGAGCTGTCCGCCATAGCGACAAGGAGAAGAGGCCTAGTTGCACACGCGCCGTACAGAGGAAGGGTGATGGTCAATGCGAGCCGGTCGCGGGCGCAGGGACCGCATGCGGTGGACGCGGTATGATATTAGTGAGAATGTGGGCGGATCAAAGCGACTGGAAGCAGCGGCAGGCGGCATCGCCAGGCCCGCACAACCCTATCCAGACGCGTCCCGAGCACTGGGCTTGTCAGTGGCATCGTGTGACCGATGCTGCAAACCCATAATTGCGTGTGAAGGCCTAACGGGGAGTGTACCATTCAATTTGAATCTAAAAAAGAAAAATAGAATGAAGATTCAATGAGAAACTGAGAATGCTGAGTTCCAACGGGCGGTACTTGCCGGACCAGAAACTTTGCAGAGCAACCAACGAGACCGAGGGAACGAAACGACGTCGAACGCACGATGGTCATGGGGGTGATCATGGAAGATAGCAGGACAGGGAAGCGCGTATATTTTCAAGAGCGACAGCCAGGCAACAAAAACAAAACGAAGGCCAGGAAAAACAAATAACAGGCCAAGCCATTGGACGCTCAGGCGATGCCCGCCGGCGGACGGGCGCTGCGCGGGCGCGGCAACAGAAGCAGGTCAACAGGCAGCCGCCTCCGGAAGCGGGCCCGCCACAGTCACGGCCGCGCCCACCCCCGGTCTTGAGCCCATCCTAGTAGTACCCGCCGCTCCCCCCGCCGTGGTAGTAATTGTTGTAGTGCTGCTGCTGCTGCTGCTGCTGCTGCGCCTGCGCCTGTGCCTGTGTCGGCAAGACACCGCTTGGAAGGCCACCCATGCCGCCATTGGCACCCCACGCCTCAGCGCCACCGTAGATGCCTTGCCCACCCTGTCCGGCTTGGCCGCCGCTCTGTGCCGCGCCATCGGGAGCGGAGCCGGCATAGTTGCCCATGGCACCCTGGCCCGACGGTGCCTCCCCATACTTCGCATCTTGGCCACCGCCGCCGGGCGCGCCATAGCCCCCGCCATACCCATAGAGGCCGCCGTAGCCGCCCATCCCACCGCCACCCATCCCACCACCACCCATCGCACCGACACCCATCCCGCCCACACCGCTGCCACCCGACGGATCATAGCCACCTCCACCGCCCCCAGCACCGAGCCCTCCGCCGCCCATGCCGAGGTCACCATACCCGCCGCGACCACCACCACCGGCGCTGCCGTCAAAGCTGCCCCCGCCATTGCCCCCGCCCAAAGCACCACCGCTACCGCTGCCGGCGCCAAAGGCCGGGCCATAGCCGTACCCACCCTGGCCCTGTGGCGGCTGCTGCATGTAAGGGTTGCCGTACCCATACGGCGGCATCGGCTGCCCATACGAAAAGCCCATTCCGGGGAAGAGGCCGTACTGGCCTGCGGCCGCCGCCGCCGACGCGGCGGCCGCCGCTTCCGGCCCGTAGCCCTCGCCGCCTGCGTTACGACCGTCGCCGCGGCCGTCGCCACGGCCGTCGCCGACACCGCCACCCGGAGCACCCCGCAGGTCGCCCACGCTGGACACCCCCGGCGCCTGCTGCTGCTGCGACAGCTGATCGCGGGACTCGGATGTACCACCTGTCCCTGTCACGCTGCTGCCAACCGCACCGCCGCCGCTGCCGCCGCCGCCGCCAGCCCCAATGGCCGGCTTGCCACTGCCCACTACACCGGCAGCGCCCGTATCCACACCACCAGTCCCCCCAGCGGGCCCGCCGCCAACGGCCGGCCCACCCGCAAACGGAGCATACGGGTCAAAGCGTGGAGGTGCGACCGCGCCACCCGCCCCCGCCCGATCGACACCACCTGCGCCCGCTGCCGAAGAGTCAAACGCAAAGCTGCCCGCAGACCAGTCCACCCCACCACTGCCCAGGCCGCCCAGGTTGAAGGAGCCGAACTGGAGGCCCACGGAGTCGACTGCCACCCCAGCCGAGGAGCTGCTCGGTGCAGCGACCGCCGCACTGCCGACCGGCACAGATGGCACGGAGGGCACGGAGGGAACCGATGACACTGGCGTCGGACCCACCACGGCCGCTGAACGGTCGAGCGCAACAGGCGCCGCCGACGGAGCGGGCACCGAGAGAGGCGCCACAGGTGCAACCAGCGTCTCTAACGGCGCCGACACGACAGGGGCGGGGGGCGACACGGGTGCCACCGCGGCCGGTGGGGGCGCCACTGGCGCCACCGCCGCCGCAACTGGCACGGCCGCCCGCGGCGGTGCGCCCCACACGGACGTGCCAATGACACTGGGCTCGGGGGCGGGTGCAGCCACTGCCGCCGACGTGGCTGGCGGGGCGACCGGCCCCACCGGCGTGGTCGGCACCGTCCAGGCACCGGCTAGGGCATTGGCGGCCGACGCCGCCGCCAACGCAGACGAGTGCTGATACACATCGCTCTCAGAGCGACGGGGCACATCGCCTCCACCAATCACACCACCGACCGGACCAACGGGCGCGGGTGACGATACAGCCGCTACAGGAGCCGGCGCACCAACCGCGCCTGCGCCGGGCCCAGAGAGCTCGGAAGCGACCACTACTGCCGGCGGTGGCGCGCCTACGGGCGCCAGTGGCACGGGGGGCGCGACGGCCTTTGGTGGGGGAGGACGCTGGAGCTTGGACGCCGATCCGGCTGCGGCGGCAGCGGCGGCGGCAGCGGCGGCGGCGGCGGCAGCGGCAACGGCGCCTGGCGGCGGAGCGTGGCGCTCCGGCGGCGCTGCCGCCTTCGCATACGACAAACCCGATGCGGCAACAGACGCGTAGTTGATCGGAGCGGGGTGGGCTGTGGAGGAAGGGGGGGGATGATGCGGCGGCCTAGCAGTGGCGCCCAAATGGGACGCAGGGGGGAGTGGGGCCGCCCAGCCACCGGCACCGCCCACGCCCGGCGGGGCGAGTCCCGCGGGCTTGCCGGTGGCAGGGATCAGGGGCTTGGGACCGCCGTGTCCATCGTCCACGGGTCCCATGTAGGGCGGAAGAGGCTTGGGGGCGGGCGCGCCGCCGCGGCCGCCTGCACCACCGCCGCCGCCACCGCCGCCGCCGCCGCCGCCGCCGCCGCCGCCGCCGCCGCCGCCGCCGCGGCCGCCACCCGATGAAGCCGAGCCGCCGCCTCCGCCCCCGCCGCCCCCGCCGCCGCCCCCGCCGCCGCCCCCACCGCCAGACGCCTGCGACCGAGAGCCGCCGCGGGAGCTTGACTTCGGGGGCCGTTGACCGCCATCTCTGGCGTGAGAGCGGCCTCCTGTGGCGCGAGTCGGCGGAGGTCGAACCGGCTTCTTCTTCTTGGCGGCCACTTCGCTCCAGTCCTCCTCACCTGATCGAATGGGTTGGGGGTGTAAAGAGGACAATCGAGGTAGGTGCAACAACGACATACACAGGGAATGCATACAGACCGTAACAAGACCCACCCCAACAAGGTCCACCCCAACCAACGCGAATGTCAGCAAACCGCAAAGAAATGGACACAGAGAAAGTGAGGGGCAGCCTGTGGGACCGGCTGCCGCCATGACCAGAGGTAACAACTCAAGGAGCAAACACGACGCCACACAGATTATCGATACCAGAAAACCTCACGACAGCCAGCACATCGCCGCAACACAAGTTCCAAACCAAGAGCGCACAACGTACCACTGACAAACCGCTCAATCGTGCGTTGAACGTCCATGTCGCAGTCCGTTAGTACGCGGTGCGCCTCATCCGACGTAACGTTGCAGACTTCCATAACACGGTCCACCATGGCCATGACCGCTTTGTTTTTTCGCGGCGTGGTCCGGGCGCCGGCATCGGCGCCACTGCCGGCGCCGCCGTTCAAGGACAACATGGTCGGGTGTTGGTGGGGAGACAAACGTTGGGGGGGGCGGAAGCAATCGGCTTATCGGGCCGTACGGCGGCAGCGGCGGAGAGGTGTGGTGGATGGCGAGGGACGGGAACGGCGGGGGGCCGACGGAGGGGGCGGGCGGGGCGCGCCAACAGCCGGAACCGCGGCGCACACGCTCGGCGACAGGGGTGTGACGGTGCGGGCGTGGGCGGGGGCGGGCGTGGGCGGGCGAGAGCGTTGGTGTGGCGCCGACGCCGTGCGCCAATGAGAGGTTTCAGGCTCAGACTGCGCGTACTTGCAGCACGGGATCAAGTAGCACCCAGAGTGTGAGGTACACCGACGATGAAATTGTAGGAGCGATCACTAGTTAGGCCAGGCGTTCGTACTTCTCGTGGACCATTGGCTGATGCTGATTGTCAGCTGGCGAGCAGGAAGGCAAGAGTGTCATTGCAAGCGTTTGCTCCTGAGACTCTGACACAAAAGGGTGTGCATCCAGCAGTCCATGGCCGGTCAGTCGGCAACCGGAGAGCAGGCACAGGCAGGAGTCTCCTGGCTCCTCGTCAAGAAAGCGCATGGCAGACTATAGACGATGGAGCTCTGGATGTGCTCTGACAGTCGCTTTGCAGTGATGCCATGCCGTGAACCGGCCTTTCAAGCCCCATGCACGAGTGGGGGTCGACACGAAGGAATCAGCCGACTGAAACACACTCCAAAGCCCAGCAAGGAGGTTCGTGCGCCAAACCTACCATCAAAGATGTTGGACGGCATCGAAGGTAGGACGAGGACTCATGCCATTGCATTCCCTTGCGTTGTTGATACGAACCACAGCCGAGTCGCAAAAACAACTCATCGACGGAACCCCAAAAGTAGTACTGAGTCAATCTCTTTCCAACCGCGTCACCCGCAGCGGTCTTCATACCCTACATAGCAACCCCATGACGTCCGCCCTCAAGCAAAAGACGTCCGTACGCAGCCCGCGCAACGCCCCCTCGCCCGTTACTTCTTCCCCTGGTGGAACGTGGCAATCCACGCCCACGCCGCCACCCGAAAGAGCACCGCCATGCCGAGCAGCACCCCCGCGCACACCGCGCGGTTGGTGCTCGGCAGCTCCAACGCGGCAACGACCGTGTCGCCAACGACGGGGGCGGGAAAGGCGGGAAACGCGTCGGGTGCCGCGTCGTACACGCGCCCCGAAAACTCATTGGCGACAAACCCGCCGAGCGCGTAGCCGTGGAGGCTCAACCACCGCGCCCAGCGGAGGGGCCCGAGGTGGGCCACCCGCGTAAAGTAGCCCTGCACGACCATGCAAAAGCCAAAGAGGAAGCTGCCCGCCGCGAGGCCGACCAACAGGAAGGGCACGATCGACGCGATGAGGAGGATGAGCGACTCGGCGGCGAGGAGGGACACCCACATGATGACGACAAAGTAGGCCCACCGGCCGACTCCGGGGTTGAGGCCGACCATGCCCCACATGACCGTGCAGCAGGCGAGGGATAGGGCGGCTAGGAAGGCCGCCTCGACAACCCCGTGGCCGACCAGGTACGCAGACGTGGAGTACCACCCCGCCGCCCGCTGGGAGGTGACAATGGTCTTCTCCTCGAGGTAGGACGGCAGGGCGGCGATGCTCATAAACACAAAAAACGCTTGCGCAAAAAACAGGGCGCCGAGGATGTCCTGAATGCGGTCCGCCGCCGTTGGCACGCGGAGCCACGCGAGGCCAATGAGCACCGCGAGCGCCAGGTACATGGCGAACCGCAACCAAATGATGGCCGGGTTGCGCAGCGCGTCGAGGGCGACGCGGTGGGCCAGGTGGGCGACTTGCGCCGCCCACGGGAGGGCGTAGGGGTTGGGCCGCGCCGACGCGCCGACGCGGGGCGCGCCCGTCGCGGCGGCCGCCGCCGCGGCGGCAGCGTCGCCCTCGGCCACCAACGCCGCCCGCTGCGGGGACGCGGCCCACACGTCGCACAGGCGGTCGACGGCGGGCCGCCCCCCAAAGTCGGGGTTGACCGCCCGCAGCAGCGCCTCTGGGACGGACCGGTCGGGCGCCAGCGGCCGCCCCGCGGCGGCCGCAAAGTAGTCGGCCGCGCCCGCGGGGGCCCCAAAGTACACGACGCGGCCGGCGGCCAACAAACACAGCCGGTGGGCCATGCCAAACACCTCCACCGACGGGCTGTGGATGGACGCCACGACGGCCGTGCCGCCGTCAACGGCCACGGCGCGGAGGTGGGCGGCGACCCGCTCCGTCGCGTACGAGTCGAGGCCGCTCAGGGGCTCGTCGAGGACGAGCAAGTCGGGGCGCGCGACGAGCTGGCAGCCGACGCTCAGGCGCCGCTTTTGCCCGCCCGACAGGCCCCGATAAAAGGTGCCGCCGACCTTGGTGTCGGCCGCCCCGCGCAAGCCGAGCGTGTCGAGCACCGCCTCGACGCGCGCGTCGACCGTCTCGGGCGGGCCGCCGCCGCCGCCGCCGCCGCCGCCGCCGCCGTCACCGCCGCCGCCGCCGCCGCCGCCGCCACCGCCGCCGCCGCCGCCGCCGCCGTCGCCGCCGCTGCCGTCACCGCGGCGGCAGCGGCGGCGGGCGTCGACGCCGCCAAAGCGCGCCGCGTAGCGCAGCGTCTCGCGCACGGAAAAAGCCTCGTGCAACGCGTCCTCCTGCCCCACGTACTTGATGCGGCGGCGGTAGGCGGCAATACCGAGCGTGCGCCCGCCGACCACGTCGACGCCGTCGAGGCGCAGGGCGCCGGTGATTGGCCCGGCGAGGCGCCCCGCGAGGGCGTCGAGGAGCGTGGATTTGCCGCTGCCCGACGCGCCCATCACCCACACCAACTCCCCGGCCGAGGCGGCGCCGTCCAGGTTGGATAGGATGGACAGCCGCGCGCCGGGTGTGGCCGCGGGGGGGGGGGGGGGGGGGCCGGCAGGTCCGGCCCCGCCCGCCGGCGCGCCACCCCCCCGGGGGGGGGGGCCGCCGCCCGGGCGGGCCACCCGCCGCCCGCAGGGGCCGGACCGGCGCGCACGCCCCCCCCCCCCCCCGCGGCCACACCCGGCGCGCGGCTGTCCATCCTATCCAACCT
>Ga0115030_1001031_pt1 | contig 12331 bp, 12 predicted proteins | sample SidtaG_4_FD_87174 | JGI IMG/M metagenome (GOLD analysis project Ga0115030, IMG submission 87174) | Marine algal microbial communities from Sidmouth, United Kingdom - Sidmouth_Male1 metaG | ecosystem: Host-associated > Algae > Red algae > Unclassified | place: Sidmouth, United Kingdom | collected... | reverse complement strand
TGCAGCCATTTGAAGCCTATCGCGCTGCCTGTCTCACTTGACCGTTTTATTTGCTGACGATTGGGGTCCAGATCAGCGTGATCGCGAGGTCGATCGATGGCCTGTTTGCTTGAAATGTAGCACTGACTGTCGGAATGTGGACATCTCACGGGGAAGCCGCTCGCAGGCTCCAGTTCGCAAGTCGACAACCCAGCAACGTCACCTTCTCCGTTTCCCATACACTGCGATCTGCCGACAGAAAAAAACAAGTACTCTGGATCCGAGCGGAGCGGGTTCGCAGAGCCTGCGCATATCGCTGCCGAAACGCTTTTGGCCACTCATAGGCGCACACGTTGCGCTCTGAAACGGTTCGCAGATCGTTCGCAACCGACGTTGCTGGGTATGCTCTAACAGTCAGACGACGGAGAAGGCCGAGACGCACAAATGAAAGAACCAACTTGCAATATTTGAAAAAAGACAGCCTGGCAAACTCAATTGGACTTGATGAATCCCACGTACTTGTGACTCCGACATTTGATTAAGTTCTGAAGTCCAGAAAAGTCCGTCGTCCAAATCACTTGAGACCTCCCCACTCATTCGGGATATCTAAAGCCCTTTAGACCCCTCCACTCATGCGGGTGGTCAAAAGCCCTATAGATTCGTCCACACATACGGTTGGTCTAAAGCTCTTGAGACCCCTCCACTCATACGGGCGGTCTAAAGCCGTTTAGACCCCTCCACTCATACGGGTGGTCTAAAGCTCTTCAGACCCCTCCACTCATACGGGTGGTCTAAAGCCCTTGAGACGCCTACACTCATGCGGGTGGTCGAAAGCCCTTTTGACCCCTCCACTCATGCGGGTGGTCAAAAGCTCTTTTGAGCCCTCCTTTGAAACGGGTGGTCTACAGCTCTTTAGACCCCTCCACTCATACGGGTGGTCAAAAGCCCTTTAGACCCCTCCAGACATACTGGTGGTCTGAAGCCCTTTAGACCCCTCCACTCATACGGGAGGTCCACAGCCCTTTAAACCCCTCCACTCATACATGTGTTCAAAAGCCCTCTAGACCCCTCCAGACATACGGGTGGTCTAGAGCCCTTTAGACTCCTCCACACATACGGGTGGTCTAAAGTCTCTTATCCTTCTTTCGTATCTGCGAGGTCTGAGCCTCCCACTCACTTTTAAGCTGGTTCGGAAGCTGCACTTGCTGTGGGGCTGGTGCATTTCCATCACCATGTACTTTGGGACATTGTAAGCTTGAAACACAAGAAGAAACCGTACAGCCAGGCGTACGTCTTCGAACTACAACTAGAAACACACATTAAAAGCAATCTATCCCCGGTACTATGCAAGGCGACAATCAAATAGCACTGGTTCTCATACTTGACGTTTGCGTCTTGCAACGCGTGGACTGAGGCTCGATTTCCTCAGCGTCGTCCTCTTCACCGTCATCGTTCTCGTCGACGTCGTGCTCAGCGTCGACTGCCGCATCGACCTGCATCTTGTCTCGGGATGCCTCACGTCCGCCAACACCGGCATCGACGTCTTGAACTTCAGGGACGGGAGCACCGCGCTGCGGCGAGAAGACCTGGTCCGATACGATATAAATCGCGTCCGTCAAGGGATGGTGGCGAGGATGTTGCAGGTAGAGGTGATGACGAATCGAATGGGAGTAGCTCAGCTCCGGCAACGCCTTTCCGTACCGTCGCGAGTCATCCTCCGCCGCTGCACAGGCATGGACCAAGTCCGAGCGCACCAGAACGAAGCTGTGGGGCAGCACAAACATGATCACAGGGACAAGACGAGTACTGAGAGTCTTGCGGATGTCATCGGAGTTGAGGCCTTGAGCGATGGCCTTGGCACTTGCACGGAAAACACGTGAGATCACACCGCAGCTGCCCGTCCAGTGCAAAAGAGCAGAACCATCCTTGCCAGACGCCACCGCAAAGTAGCTCCAGGCGGTAGGATGGTCGTACTCGTCCAGCTTTGAGTCGGTGGCCGTGTCGTCGTCGTCATCGGGATTATCGGCTGCCGATGCAGACAGCGAGGCGGTAGCTTGGCGAGGAAGCTGCGTCAAGACCTCTCTGCCCGCCTGGCCACCTTGTTCCTTAGATGCGGCCTCCGGAAGACCGCCTGACGTCATTGCGGAAGCCCTGGTGCCTTGGCCACTCATGGGGGTCACGTCGTCATCGACATGAGCGGACTGGCGGAGCGCGCTTGAGGTCGTCAGTAGAATGCGCGCGCAAGTCTTGGGCGTGCGTACTTCCCGCTGCCCCGACTTTTCCTTGCGCGTCCACGGCCCGAGAAGCACTTCGTAAGTGACGGCAGCCATAAGCAAGTCCTTCCGAAGCTTGTGGAGGAAGTCTTTGTGCTCAACGCGCGTCTTGCTGCTCTTGAGGGCGTCGGAGATGACGCTCAGACGACCTTGTACCTCCGTCGTCAAAGCCGCGTGGTCAATAGGACCATTGTCTTGGTTGTGGATGCCCCCCCAAAGGGCATAAATAGCCCCCACCGTCTCGGTGTCGGTGGCCATCGCCGTGGCAACCTTCTCGCGCGCAAGCACCCCGAAGTTTTCGTCGCCAGGAACGTTTTCCAGCGCGTACTTGAGGACATGGTGCGGCGCGTCGCACAATCCTTGCAGCCCATCGCGGTCTACGCCCGTCGGGAAGGAGAGCACCGTCCAGCCGCGCTCGTGCAGCTGCGTCGCTGCCACGTAACGGCCGATAAGCCCCAGAGTCGACGAGGTGGGCGCCGGTGAAGAAGCCGGGGTAGCAGTCACGTCAGAGGCCGAGGAGCGAGCGTGCCCGCCAGGCGCAGAGGAGGTCGTACCACCAGCGCCGCTGCTGGAACCGGCGTTGTCCGGGTTCTCTGCAGGATCATCAGCCCCGCCTGCACCGGTGCAAGTGCTTGCCGTCGAGCGCCCAAATGCAGCAAGAGCGCGAGCTGCCGCCGATGCTGCGTCTTCGAAATCGTGGAAGCGCAGTAAGTCGCGGCTTTGGTGTTCGACCGGCAGTATCGTTGGAAAGGAGGGCATCTTGACGCGCTTGGAGCCTAGCATCGAGGAGCTGAGGCCCTTGCGGTTTGTCTTGGCTTGCTGCTCGAGGCCTACGGAAATAGGCGGCGGGTTGTCCACATACGGCCGCGTCGCAGGCACCGGCTGCGCGCACTTGGGCATGGGCGCAATCGGCGCCAACGTCACAGGTCGCTTCTTGCCACGAGCAGCTTCACGAGCTCAGCCGTCAAAGTCAGCTACGGGCTTCAGATTCAGCCGTCGCTGGGCCAGAGGCCGAGCTCGTGCCGCCCGAGCCGTGGGACGACGCGCCGCGCTGCTCGACTTAGTGGCTGCCGACGCCGCGGCAACCAGATCTGCAGGAGCCTCTTTGCCCGCCTATGAGGCCGCGCCGGCCGTTGCCGCTGGAGTCTCAGGTGGCGGATTCACAACAGTGTCAGCGTCCTCATTCATTGAATGGGTAGGCCGCATGGCTCGAGACGAGCTCTCAGCAGCAGCCACCGTCGCGGAGCCACCGCCCTCGCCATGGTCTTCCGTCCCAGACGCAGGCGCATCATCACCGGTCTTGTCGCCCTCGCCTTCACCTGCCGCCGCCGGAGATGACGGTGCACCGGTCGGCGCAGTTGGCGCGGCGTGTCCAGCGCCGGCGGCGCGGGCGGAGGCGCAGGAGAAGGATCCAGAAAGTCCCGAACCAACCGTCGCCAAGCAGGACGATTCTCGATGAAGAACGGGTCATCAAAGCCAGACGGCTTGGCCTGCCCGCGGATCGCCTTGCCCGTACTGGAATAGGAACCACGTACGTCAGGAACAAGTCGTGGAGCTGCTCCAAGAGCGTCGTAGTCGCCCGCGGCGGCGTCTCGTCCAGATCGGCAAAGGGAGACGCCTCCAAGTCCATGACGCAGGCCGGAGGCAGCCGCACCGCCCGCTCGCCAGCGCCAGCGCCAGCAAAATCTTCACCGACTGACCGCTTCTTCCGCACTTTCTCCACCTCGTCCATGACGACCGTAAATAAGACGAGCAGAGCGCTGAAGAAGGAGTAGTCCGTGCCGCCCCCCAGACAACGGTAGGCACCGCGTTCATCCAGCGTCCCCGTGTACTCCCATCTGATCTGAAGCCGGGCGAGCTAGGCCGCCTCCAACAAGACGACGGGAATGGTGGCCGACTAGAGAAGTGACCCCGTCGACACGCTTTCGAGCGAAAAGAAAGACTTTCCGACCTTCCCAGAGTGTTTCTTTCCGCCCCGCCCCTTACGACTCGCCTTGGACACCGACGCGGTCGCCACAGCCTCCTAAGACGCGCACAGACACTCCCGGATGAGCTAGACGGCCTTGGGGGAGTTGATAGACAAAAGGCCAAGCTTGACAATGCGCGTCATCGTCACAGTCGACGCGCCGTTTTGACCGAAGGAAGGAAAGAGGCCGCGCTCATGCAGCGTCTGCTGGAGCGCTCCGACATGTCGGTACGTCCCGTGCAGGAACGGGTACTCGACGACAAACGACTCCTCGTCGACCGCCAGGCCGCAGGCACGCGCCATCTCACGATGCTTGACGCCGGCTGCACGCATCTCCTCATTCTCTGTGCGCTTCAACGAGGTCTCCCAGACTACATAGTCCGACGGCTTCATCTCGATGCTCGGCGCCTATCCTTGTTGGCCGAAAGCTCAAGCGCGAGCGTATCGGAACGCGTCAGCAGCTTTCCATCCCGACGCGTGACGCGACACACGTACACGGTCTCAGGCGCGTTCGAGTGGCCCTCCTGCACCAGACGACGAAGCGCCCCAAGAAGATGGAAGATATTAACAATCTGCAAGGCTGCATCACCCGTCATGAGGCCGCGAGACCAGTCGTATCCAGTAGCACGAAACGTCGCGGAAAACTTCTCGACGTCCGGCTCCCTGCGCACCCGCGTCAGCGCCATGGGCACCTTGATGTCCTTCAAAGGCAGCTGAACAAACCCCTTCCCGTACGACGACTGCGGCCCGTGAAGGCGGCGGCCGTGGAAGCCCGCGACAGGTTCCGCCGGAGCGGCCGACCCGCCCGCACCGCCAGACACACCCAGAGGGGGTGCGACAGAAGACGCCGCAGCGGCCGACCCGCCAGGACCGCCAGAAACACCCACAGGGGGCGCGACAGAAGAGGCCGCAGCAGCAGACCCGCCAGGACCGCCAGAAACACCCACAGGGGGCGCGAAAGAAGAGGCCGAACCGTACGCTGCACGCCCCAACACCGGCACCACCGCAGGCCGGGAACCAGGCGCGGCCGGAACAGGGCGCACAGCAGCCACCGCCGAAGCCGGGGCGCTCGGCGTCCGTCCCGCCACAGCAACACCAGCACCACAACTGTCCTGGTCAACACCACCCTCGGCGTCACGCGTCGCGTCGTCATCGTGGCCGACGCGGTCGCTCTGGTCCAAGGCCAGACCGGGAGACACGAGATGAGACCCGTCCTTGTATGTGGCCGACGCTTCGGCGCCACCAGCACTGATCCCGGCGCCGTCATCGTTCACCTTCTTCGAAAACGGAGACACGAGGGCACCACCACCGGCGCCTTCGCCGCCAACAGACTGCTTTCCCGCCGAAGAGCGCTTCTTGCGAGTTGGAGCGCCATCACCGTCCTCGTCGGCGGGGCCACCACCGCCGGAGCCACCAACACGGCCGCCACGCCCACGGCCACCAGCAGCAGACTGGCCACGAGCACCACCACGGCGCGCCCCCGAGGCGGAGGCGCCGCCATTTACATCCTCGGCACCGGCGCCTTGTCGCCGCGAAACCGACATACGCGTCATACTCAACCAAAATTAGAAAACGGCTTCGCCAGAGGGGTGAAGGCGAACGACACGCACGGAGAACGAGCGCAGGGAAAGAGGGGAAAAGTGGGGGGTGAGAGTGCGTACGAGGCCCCGCGAGGGACCAGGCGGCGAGGGAGTGCGCTCCAGAGTCGACGGGGGGAGTGGGGACAGAGGACGCGACGGTGGCGCGCGATGGATGCCAGAAAGACGAACGCAACAACGCTGCCCACGACCCGCCCGCTCTTATGTGCGAAAGTCGCTGCTCCAGCAGTGACACACCCACAGGTTGGGGGCTGCAGGCCTTACAAAAGGCGCCGGCCACGTCGAGTGGGGGGTGCGCAGACCACACGGGCACGCCACGTCGAGTGCGCGGCGCGCAGACCACACCCGACGATAACAGGGGTCGTCGGGCCCGGCACGACAGAATCCGTCAACGGCGGAGGGCCTATGAATCACGACGTGAGACGGCGACGGCTGAACAAGAAATCTTGGTCACCAAATGAGTAACAATTATCTATTGGCAGCAACACCTGTCCATGGAACAACCAATTGTTACGAATCAATTCAGAAAGCGGAGTCTTACGAACATCAGTCCAAGCAATGTTACATGCCGTCAAGCCCCGACATAAGGCGGACCTCATACCTGAGGATCCCAGAAACCCCCTTCATGAGGGGTCTAAAGCCCTTTAGCCCCTCCATCAGAGAGAACCAATTCAGAGAGGTGTAATGCCCCTTAGCCCCTCCATCTCGAACACACACTACATGGGGGTCTCCAGCCCTTTAGCCCCGCCATCTCGGGCACACATCTCTCGGAGGTCTGAAGCCCTGTAGCCCCTCCATCTCGGACACACATCTCTCGGCGGTCTTAAGCCCTTTAGCCCCTCCATCAGAGAGACCCATTTCATGGGGGTCTAAAGCCCTTTAGCCCCGCGTCTGTCGGCGGTCTTACGCCCTTTAGCCCCACCATCAGAAAGACCCATTTCATGGGGTCAAAAGCGTTTTATTCCCGCCGTCTGGGACACACATTTCTCGGGGGTCTAAAGCCCTTTAGCCCCGCCATCTCGCAGACCGATATCACAGGGGTCTGAAGCCGCTTGGCCCCGCCATCTCGGACACACATTTGATGGGGGGTTTAAAGCCGATTCGCTTCGCCATCGAAGAGAACCATTTCACAGGGGGTACAAAGCGCTTCAGGGCGGACATCTGCCAGACCGATTGACAGGTGGGGTCTGAAGCCCATTTTCCGTGACATCGGAGAGGCTGCTTTCGTGAGTTGGTCTGAAGCATTTCAGCCCCGAGATCTGACAAACAAATTCTGAGGGGGCTCCAAAGCTCTTTGGCCCCGACATCATACAGACCAAATTCCGGCGTTTCTAAAGCTCTACAGTCTCGACATCGATCGGAGAGACCTCATTCCAGGGGGGATCTCAAGCCCTTCTTCCCCGAATTTTCACACACCAAATTTCAGAGGGGGGTCAAAAGCCCAGTTGCCCCGAAATCTGACAGACGCACTTTGACTACAATAGCGATTGTAATTGGCACAAGTTCCTGTTTCGCGTCCCGCTTTCTACTTGTCGACTCATGGTGTCAGACAGTGTGTACTAGTCTGCGAAACTGGCGTCTGCAGCAGCCCCGGCCTGGTGGACGGTGGTTGTGGTCATAGTTGTTGATTTGACGGAAGTCACACGGTCTGGTGCGTCCCAGAAAAATGGTTGGATCCGAGCCAGGTGCACAGCACGCTGGAGCATGCTGTGCTGTGACCGCACTGTGATGGTACTGAAAATGAGTATATTGCTTGCTGAGACCTCCTGGATGGCTCTGTGGGAGCGAAGGGCGATCACTTAATTTCATATTCGGTGCTGTGAGCTGCTTGGAGGTGCTGCGAACTGTTGTGACTTACTGTGAGCAATCGTGTGTCTGATCCGATCAATCTTTGGCCACGTGCCATATGTTAGCCCAAGTGATGCTCATATGAAATTACAGGGAGACTGTGGCTGCCAGATTCCAACTGTAGCTTTCCAATGTGACAAGGACAGGGTCTGCGTAAATCGGTGGTGCAGTGAACCTCCAGGAACGGCGCATGTAGCTGGAAAAATTACGCAAGCACGTGTTCTATGGAGAAAAGAACACTCGTAAAAGACCTTAGTTCTAAGAAATCTCTCCCCGAGCTCTTGTTCTGACGTCATCGCTTGGGCCGTTCATACCCTGCAGCCCTGGCATGTCAATTCCCGTTCTGGACGACCAAAGTGTCAACAAGAGTCAGCGGCTGACGATCGCGACGTTTGAAGCGACGCATGGGCAAGCGATCAATGGCGTGGTCGTGTCCCTCTTCCTGCAGCAACAGCAGCGCCGCAACACGATGAAAGCCGTCGACCACGTTATTGTGAGCATCCATAGACACGAGGCCGCGCGACCAGTCCACACCCGTCGCCCGAAGCAGGGCGAGAAACTGCTCCACGTGTGCAGTGTGTGCGTCACCGCGCGGCCATGTCTTCTTCGCCATCGACGGCTTCAGCTTCGCCGACTTGACCTCCACATACTGGATCAGGTACTCGGACGGCTTGTCGCCAATGTTGAGGATGGAAAGGAGCTCTGTGCGCACCGGCACACGCGCAACAGCAGGAACGACCACCGGCGCCGCGGCAGTGGCCGCGGCACCCCCAACAGGAGACTCGGCAACCGGCGGCCCCATCGCTGCACCATGTGCGGACGGCACAACGGGGGCAGAAGACGCCGGCGCAACGGGCGCAGAAACAGGTGGGGGGGCTGAAGCTTCCCCGGCCGGCCCGACCGGCAAGGGCGCCGCCGCCAAAACGACAACGGGATCACTACCACCGTTGATACCGTCGTCGGGCACGGCACCGGCACCGGCGCCTCCAACACGGCCACCATGCGTGCCGCAACTGTCGCCGGACTGGCCACGATGGCCATCGCTCTGGGTCATTGAGGAACCTCCGCCGCCGTCAGCTTCACCACCATGGGCACCGTTTACCCGCGGAACCATCCCACCCGTCATACTCAGACGATGGAACGTCACACGCACGGGCACCGCAATGGGGCTTCACGACAGAGACGCCCACGGACAAACAGCACAGAGAAGAGGGGACAGTTGGGGGGTGGGGGTGCCCGCCAGACTCTGCGTGAGACAAGGCCGGGAAGAAGAAGTGCTCGGCAGAGTGGGAGGGGTGGGGGGACGGGGTGACCGACGGTGGCGCGCGATGGATGCCCGAACGAGAATCAAACACACGATGCGCAACAACCACCCGTTCTTATGTGCGAGTTATCCTCGCAGGCAGCACACCTGGAGCGCACGCATGCGAAAGGCTCGACCAAGCCGCGCGGAGCCCACGCCGGGCACCTGCCTGCAACACCAGCGCGCTGGTCACAAGCGACACACACAACGCGAGCGGAGCACACCCATAGCGTTGCGGGCGCAGCACGCGACACGCAAAACGCCTGCAGACCACAACCGCAACGTTGCGGGCGCAACACAAGACGCACACGACGCCTGCAGACCACACCCGCAACGATGCGGGCGCAGCACACCACACGCCCGACGTGGCGGGCGCAGACGCCACCCTGCGACATGCTGAAACGGGCCTGGCACCACGTCTCGAAGGGGCGCGGACAATGACTCATCAATACGAACGGCGACTGCCGCGGTCGTCCCCCCCGTTGGCGAGCGCACGACTACGCGTCGCGCCATTGCGGCGGCACCTACCTGCGGCTGCCGCGGTGTGGGGACCTCCCCAATTGAAGGGCTCCCCGCGATGGCCTCAGTACGCGTCCGTGGGGTGGGGGGGGGGCGGGGAGTGGGGGGGGGTGCCGTGGTGCCGCCGCGGCGGCGGTCGGCGGCCCGCGCCGCCCCGTCTGGGTGGCGGGTGCGCGCCTGGCGACCGACCGGTTCTGTCGAGTGCTGCGTGCGGGAGCGCGGGCGGCCGGCGGCGGACGGCCGCGTCGGCGGCCGCGCCGGTCACCATTCTTGGTCCCCATTGCGAGCGACCGGCCCGCAGGCTGCCGCCGCGACGGGCGCGTGTGTGGCAAGCGCGTTTCGTTCAGAGCGTCGACGACCCCGTCCACGCGGCTCCCTAGGCACTGCCGACGCTTCTGTCGGCCCCAACACTGGCTGTCGCCTGCGTCGGGGGCGCGCCCTCCACATAGCCGCCACCGCTGCCGCCAGTCGTTGGCGCTCGGGGTGACGACGGCGACAGGCGGTGGTGGCGTCCCCGTGGTCGCCGCAGCCGTGGTCTCTGGTACTCTCCCGCCGCCAGGAATGCGCACTGGAGACGCGCGGCGGCGTCGGGACGGACGGTGGCGGCGGTGGCGGCGGTGGCAGCGTCACGAGGCGACGGCGGCGGCGGTGGCTGTACGCGGCGGCGGCGGCGGTGACGGCACGCGGCGGTGGCGCTGCCGCTGTCATTGCCGCCTTGTCCGCTGTGGGATTGCCTGGCGACTGTGGCGGCAGCGGCGGCCACGGTGGGCAACGACGGCCCTGTAGGCGGAAACACGTCCCCACGGGCGGGCGCTGACCACGCTGCGCGGGGGCGTGGCCTCGGACGTCGCAGGCGGCAGGCGCCTGGCGCGTGCGGTCGTCTCCGCTCGCGCAGCTTCCGGCGGCGGCAACAGCGTGGCGTGGCAGGGTGCGGGCTAGGGATACGAGGGAAGGCGGGGGGGGGGGATGGTGCCCGCGCGTGGCGGTGGTCAGCAGCTCATGTCGCCCGTTGGGGCCCGATCGTCGTGTCGGCCGCCCCCCCCGCGCGGGCGGGCGGACGGGCGCGCGAGGCGCCGTGCCATGCACTGTCTCTGCCGAGCGAGCGGCGGGCGGTGGGCGCCCCCGCTTCGCCCGCCCCGTCGCCCGCCGTCCTCTCCCGTTGCCATCCGGGCGGCCTCTGCGTCGGGAGGATGGGGGGGGGTGTCGCTGGGGGGGTGGACGGCCCCAGGCGATGGGGCGAATGGCGACGCCGCCGCCCCTTGTGGCTGGCGACGCGGCCGCAGCCCACGTTTGCGGCAGAGTGGGAGGGGTGGGGGTTGCGGCGAGCCAAACGGGCGGGGATGCGCTGTGTTCTCAAGGTACAGTGGCGCTCCCGCATCGGATCGTGTGCATCGTTGCTTCCTTACCTCTTTTTTATACATTCCTTGGGACCAACTTTCTGAGGTGCCACGCGCCGAGGCTGGTCGTTGCGCTTGCGCCCTCTTTAATGACTGTACCTGCAGAGATGGAGCGGCCCCGCCCGGTGGAACGTTCGGCTACATTGGTACGGACCGCGCGGCTGACAGCATCTGTGGCGGACCAAGACGCCGCTGGGCTTGTCCCGCGTGGCGCCCCAGCGCCCACCTTGAGGGCCGAAGCTCTGTCGATTTGGCCAATCGCATGGCCAAACTGTCAAACAGCGCGCCCCCCGAAAAGACCCGGACCCGCGTCGTCACTGGCACCCGCGCAAGGCACTCCCGGCAGGGCGAGGTACGAAAAAGCCTCCACGCTGCTCCCGCCGTGCTGCCGCTGTGCATTGTTGCGCACCGCCCCCCCCTCACCGGGCGCCCCGGCGTTGCCGTGGACGGGAAGGGGGCCGCGGCCCCCTTCCCGTCAGATAAAAGGATCGGGCGACAGCCGTCCAGCAGGGTCAGACGCGGGCGCACTCGCCTCCCCCCGACGCTGCCACTCCCTTGACACGCGCGCCCTGTGTTTCTCTCCTACGCCCACGCGCCTCGATGGCGGCCCCCCTTGGCCCATCCCCCGACCCTTCCCCCATCGAGGTCGTCGTCGCCACCCGGACCGACGCGGCGTGGTACGCGGCAGCCGCCATGCTCGGTGGCGGCCTCTTCGTCACCGCCGTGGGCGCGTCGCGGGCGGCGTACCGACCAAAGGCGTCGCTGCGGGCGCAGCCGCTGCGCGTCCGCACCGCGGCCGCCACGGAGGCGTGGCTCCTCGCCCTCTCCATGGCGGTGGCGTCGACGCTGGCACTGGCTGGCCACTAGGCAGTGGGCGCTGGGGAAGGCACCACTTGGGGGCGCCTCCTGCCGTCTGTTGGCTTTCTCGGATTGGTTGTTGCCGTGTGTCCCATCCCCGCACACCCGTCGTGAGCGGCCGCCGCCGAGGCGGGACCGCTCCGCACGTGGGGGCACTCGGTTCCCCTCCGGTGGGTGGTGGTTGGCATCGGCGCTGCCGGTGGGGGGCTCGCGCTAATGGGCGTCACGGAAACCTGGGATGCACTCGGCGCCAACGTTGTGGCGTTTGTTGTTGCGTGGCTCCACCCTGTAGCGGACCCTGCCCTCACAGACGACGGGTTATAACCCCGTCGGAAAACCCAGCACAGGATGCGGAACGCTACGCCAGAGTCACAACGCGAACGCCGGGATCACTGGGCGCGAAGCACACCAAAACGACGGAAGTAACGCAAACGCAACGATGATTTATTCGAACACGCACGATGACGCCAAAGCATACTCTCATATACCCTCAGAAACAAGACGCAGGACGTGCACAATCCCGACCCCCTGGCGCTACCATGGGGGGACCGGTACCCAACGGGCCACGGTCTCAGGCCCGGGCCTCTAGT
>Ga0115030_1001029_pt1 | contig 12339 bp, 10 predicted proteins | sample SidtaG_4_FD_87174 | JGI IMG/M metagenome (GOLD analysis project Ga0115030, IMG submission 87174) | Marine algal microbial communities from Sidmouth, United Kingdom - Sidmouth_Male1 metaG | ecosystem: Host-associated > Algae > Red algae > Unclassified | place: Sidmouth, United Kingdom | collected... | reverse complement strand
GGGGGCACCTCGGACGGGCCACCGCCGGCACGCGCCCGGCGGTGGCGCGGCGCCGGCCGAGGCGGCGCGCCGCGCGGCGCAAAAGCCCCCGGCCGGTGCGGTCGGGCGCGGTTGCTATGGGATGGCGGGGATCGTTGCATCTTGCTCCTGCTCATGTGTTCCAATCACGCCGCGTGCGTGTTGCTCCTGCTTGCGGTTTCTGCCCACACTGCTTGCTTGTTTGTTGCTCTTGCTTGCGGTTGCTGTCCACACTGGTTGCTTGGTGCTCTTGTGTTGGGCAACCACGGAGCGTTGTTTGTTGGCGTGCCGTCGCCGTCTTGTTCTCTTTGCGGCGCTCCTGAAAGGCTGCACGCGCTGTGATCCACGCGCCACCCAGCGAGGCGGGGACGCAGACCCGGCGGCACCGCGTGGTGCGCGCGTCGCCAGCCCCCACGCGCGGGCGTCACATCCGGTTGGGAGCAGCGCGAGCAGCGACGGCGTGGACGCGGGCGCAGCGGCACACTGCAGACGAGAGAAAGGAGAAGTGTGGGGCAACGGGGAGGTGATGGATAGGGGCGCCCAAGTGCCAACGGCAACAATAAACCAACAGCTACACATCTCGAGGGCACACGCGACAGACACGGACGGCGGCAACAGGCGGTCCTCCATGGCGCCACCACACTCTTCGTACACACCAAGCACAGCAACGTCGGGACGAGTCGCACTTAGTGCAACACACACATACAGTACGGCCACCCTGCACACCACTCAGACCAAAAAGGCAAACAAAGAGGCAGTGCACGAAAGGGGTCGCAAGTGGACAGCGCAAAACGTCAGAAAACGGATCAGTGACCGCCAAAGGGAAACCCGACCGTATCAGCGCCGAGTGGCACAAGGCATGTGTGACAAGGCTCAGCAAGCGTAGGAGGCGTTACGCAACTCATCCACCCCGAGGGGTGTTGTCCATGTAACTTCACAGTCGACGACCGTGAATCATCAGCGCCCACACACACGCAAACACCGGCAAGGAACAAGCAAAGACCAAGCAAGCCAACCGTGCGTACCTCCTTACTCGCAGCGCCGACGGCAGGTCGCCGCCCCCGTGGGCAAGCGGCGGTGCCAGTGGCGCGGCCGACGCGGCCTGCCCACGATCGCAATGCCGGCGCGCCGTCGCCGACGGCGATGGGCGCCGCCGCGGGGGGGCGGCGCGTCGACCCGCACGGCCGGGCGCACCCGTGTACTTGAGCTCCTCGGCCAGCCGAATGCCGTCGGTAATCGACGTAAATCAAAGTGGCCAAGCGTCGAGATCGCGCCGCCGCGGTTCCGGACGGCAGCGCACCGTCGGCGCCCGTTTTGCGCTCCGCGGCTGCCCGCGCAGACACCGTGGCCGCCGTCTCGGCGTGCGCCGCCTGCCGCCGCGGCGCCCGTGCCGTGGCGACCCGCCCGTCGCGCCCGTCGACACGGCCGCACCGCCGCGCGCGTGTCGGCCGGTCAACCCCCCCCGCAGTGGCCTGCGGCGAGCCCCGTGACGCCCCCCCCGACCCGCCGCGCGCCGCCGGGCGGCCGACGCGGGGGCGCCCCCCCCCCCCCCCCCTGGCGGCGCCCCCCCCCCCGCCCCCGCCGGGCGGCCGGCGCGGGGGGGCCCCCCCCCCCCCGCCATGGCGGCGCCCCCCCCCGCGCCCGCGGCGGTGCGCTACGCCATCCTCGGCACCGGCTTGATGGGGGTGGAGCACCTGCGCAACCTGCTGACGCTCGCCCAAGACGGGGCGGGCGTGGCGGTCACCGCCCTCGCCGACCCCGCGCCGGCCTCCCTCGCCGCCGCCGCCGCCGCGTGGGCCGACCACCACGCGGCGGCGGCGGCGGCGGCGGCGGCGGCGGCAGCGGCGGCGGCGGCGCGGGGTGGCCACCCCCCCGCCGCACTGGCACCGCCCCTCCCACCGACGTACGCGTCGGGGGCGGCCTTGTTCGCGGCCGGCGGCTTTGACGTCCTCGTCGTGGCGTCGCCCAACTGGACGCACGCGGCGGTGGTGGCAGAGGCGATGGCGGCGCTCCCGCCCACGACGCACCTGCTCGTGGAGAAGCCCCTGTGCACGACCGTGGGCGACTGCCGCGCCATGGTCGCCGACGCCAAGGGTGCGTCCCCGTCGACCCGTGGGCGCCGCGCGCGGGGTGCCCCGTGACAGGGGGGCGCCCCCGCCGCGCCGCGGTGGGTGGGGGTGTGCCGGGCGTGTGTGCCGTTGCTGTTTTGCTAACGGTGCGCCCCGCTGTCTCGTTGGTTGTGGCTCGCTCGTTTTTTTGTTTTTTTTTGGTCGTGCCGTGCTTGCTTTTGGCCCCCAAAGCGGGCCCCGTGTGTGTGGCCCGCTGCGGATGACAGCCCGCCGGTGGTCGGGGGTGCTGTGGAACGCCCTCGAGTACCGCTACATGCCGGCGGTGGCGGAGGTGCTCCGCCGCACCTGGGGCGGCGCCGTTGGGGGGGTCATTATGGCCGCCCTGCGGGAACACCGGTTCCCCTTTTTGGAAAAGGTCGGCGGGTGGAACCGGTTCAACTGCTGGAGCGGGGGGACGCTTGTGGAGGTACGTGGTCGCGGCGGCGGCGGCAGGGGGGCGTGCTGTTGGGTGAGCTCGGGAGCGAACGTGGGGGCAGGGTGACGTGGAATGTGTGGCAGAGGGCTGGTTGCGTGGCTCGGAAGTGGCGTCTGCGTACACCAATTCCGCTGCGCTCTGCCTTCTATGCTGTCGTTGCCCACCTCTGACACGCCGTCTTTTTTTTTCCTCTGTGTTGTTTGTGTCTACGTTTTGCCCACGTGTGCCCTTCTTCGGACATCTGGAATTGCGCAACGCGCCTCTCCCGCTGCCCCGCCCTTCCACTTGGCCGTCGCGATGTGCTATCCCCTCCCGCGCACCCCCCCTCTTACTGCCGCCACAGAAGTGTTGCCACTTTTTCAACCTCTTGAACCTCCTCCACGCGCCGGCGCGCCCAACAACCATCATGGCCAGCGCCTCGCAGTCGGTCAACCACCTGGACGAGTCGCACCCGACCCCCCCTGGTGTGGACACTGACGCCCCAACCTCCACGCCCGACATCCTCGACAATGCGCTCGTCATTATCAACTATGGCCCGAGCGCGCGCGCGTCGCTCGACCTGTGCATGTTTGCGGAAGCGTCTGCCCACCAGGAGGAGCTGTCGGTCGTTGGCGGGCGGGGAAAACTCGAAGCCCTCCTCCCCCAAAACGCCCTCCGCTCGGGCGTGCGCGGCGTGCACGCCGTCGGCGCCGTGGCGACCGAGCGCGTCGTTGACCCGGTCGTCAAGTTTGACGGCTACCACTATGGCAGCAGCTACCGGCAACACGTCGAGTTCCTCGCCGCCGTGCGGGGGGGGGGGGTGGCCGGGCCAGGCGCGTTGGGGGGGGTGGTTGGTTTCTCCGAGGGGCTCCTCGCAGTCGCCATGGGCGTTGCCGCGCAGGAGAGCGTGCGCCGAGGGGGGGCGCCCGTGGCGCTGACCGAAATCGTCAGCGAAGCGGAGGTTGAAGCGGGCTTGGCGGGCTCGGCCCGCGCCGCCCAGGCGCCGGCGGTGGCCGCAACGCAGTGAATCAAGAGGCTCGGCAGGGCAGGTTGCCAGAAATAGATGGGAAGCTGGACCGGATTGGATGGGATGCGGGGGGGGGGGGCAGACAGGAAACGCGAGCACACGGGGTGGAGATCGAGTACGGGCTCGTGCCACCCTAACGCACCGTGGCGGCCCACCGCTATCCCGTCGAGTGCAGTTGGTACCACCGCCCAGAGGGGTCATCCGCAAGATGAGGGCAACCTGTGGTGCTAACCGAAGGCGTGTTTTGCCGCGGTCCCCGTCTTTGCGTGCCGCGTACGTGTTTTTCGGAGCAGGTTGCTAGAGTTTGTTGCCGCCGAGGGTGGGCGCCTCCGTTTTGTAGTCGTTTCGGCTGGGGCACGTTGGCCACTGGCTATAAGTGACCGACTGTAGTGGGGCACTCGGGAGGGCTATCTTTGCATGTACGCATACCGCAGATGATGCATGCCTCGTGGACGGCCCTGGTGCAGCCTCGTTTCGGCCTTTCAGCCAGGGTAATCACTGACGCCACGTCGGTGCCTCTGGTCCCTTCCCCTTCCCCTTTGGCAGACGGTGCTCGAGTCGGTGGTTGGCGATCCCCCTCCAAACCTTTCCCATCCCAACCAAGGGCCCGTACATCACCTTCCAGACGGGCGGCAGCACGCACGAGGCGCTCGTGTCAGTGTGGTCGGTCGCGTCTGTCCGTGCCGCGAACCGACGAGCGACCCAATTCGGTTGGTTGATCCCTCGGCCTCATCCGTGTCCCGAGAGCACGACCCGCGGGAGTGCGCGGGTCCTGCCGTCTGCGCGGGCGGACAGATACAGCGCGCGCGCGTGCGTACACTCGGCCGAGCCTGTGCATTGCACGGGCACCCATGACCGCAAGATACTGTCTCTTTTTCTCCCTATCCCCTTTGAACTACCTTTCACTATGCCCTACCGTCAGCTGAGCATAGCGCCCAGGGCCGTACGTGCCCGCCGGCGATTGGTGGAGGAGAGGGCTGCACAGGAGGCGGAAGGCGCCGCCGCCACCGCCGCCGCTGCCGCCTCGGCCGGCGCAGCCTCCGCCGCCGCTGAGTGTGGCGTTGCTCTCAACACCGCCCCGCCACCCGCTTCTGTGTGACTTGCTCCCCGCTTTGGCTCGTTGGCTCCCCCGAGCCCCCATGTGGGTATCCCGCCCAGAGAGCACGGGGCGGCCAGCCGGGGGCGAGGGATGGCCAGCCCGGGGCGTGGGGTGGCCCGCGCGGGGCGTGAGGCGACCTCCCCGGGGTGTGAGGCGGCCACCCCGGGGCGTGGGACGGCCGCCCTGGGGCGTGGGACAACCAACCCGGAGCGTAGGGCGCCGTCAAGCACGGGGTCCGCCGCTGGACGTCCGCCGTGTGGACGACGGCAGCCAGCCAAACGACCGGTCAAGAGAGGGGGGCATCGAGTGCACGGGATACAACGATTCGGCCGCTTTTTGCACCCATTCGCACCTCGAGCGGATGCGGACACGCAAATAGGAACGCACAGGAGAGAGAAAAACGAACCACTATAATCACCTCGAGGTGGACAACCCAAGCCGACCTCAACGGATGCACGCGACGAATACAAGCAATTGAAAACCAAACGAAAGCAGTAGAAAACAACAATCAATAAATAACCCAAAGAAATAAATAAGCCGTCATCGGCGGGCACTCACGCCTTGTCCGCGACGGATCGAACCTTGCGGGTCAGGGCCACTACCGGCGTCGGTGATCGCTTCCCCTCTCCTCGTGCCGTCCGTCGGCCGATGGGGAGGAGTTTGGCGAGCCGCTCCGTAGCGGCTGCCGCTTGCTTCCGTGGCTGCGGCGGCCGGGCGTCGACGGTCGGGGGCGAGCGCGCCGTCGCCGCCTTTGCAGCGGCCAGTGCGGTCGCGGCTGGCGGCCGTGACGCCACCGGAACTGCCGGCGCGTCCCCGCCACTGCTGCACGTGTCACTCCCGTCGGCCCCCGCCCCCCCCCCCAAGCGGCGGTCCAGGTACTGCTGCTGCCGCCGGTGGTTGGCCTCGAGCATGGTGTTGTACAGCACCGTCGACGCGGCGGCGGGCGCGCCATAGCCCGCCCCCGCCGCCAACCTGCGGCGCGCAAAGTGGCGGGCCACCCGGTAGCGCGCCTCGACGGCGCCCGCCGCCGCGACGGTGCGGCGGTGGGTGGCTTGCCGCGCCTGCGAGTGTTTGACGAGCCGCGTCAGCTGCTTGGGCGTCAAGTAGCCGGTGGCGTCCATGGCCACGCCGGGGTCTCCCAGGAGGGCGGCCGGGAGGACCACCTCCTCCGCCTCGGTGCCGCTGTCGGATGCGGACGACGCGGTCGAGCCGCAGGAGCTGGAGGGGGGGGAAACGCCGCCGGGGAGGCGGTGGTGGACCACCCGCCGCTGCGACCGGGGCGTTGCCGCTACCGCGGCGGCGGCCGCCGCCGCCGCTGCCGACGAGGACGACGCGGTGCTGCGGGTGGGGTGGGTGAACGGGCCGTCGTAGCTGCGGGCGTCGGCCGCCGACGCGTCGGCGGCTGCTGCGTCCGCGCCGTGGGGCGCCTCGGCGGTCGACTCGGCGCGGCGGGTGCACATCCCCCTTCGCCGCAGCTGTAGCAGCAGGAGGGACGACAGCTCGTCTTCGTCGTCATACGATTGGAGTAGGGCGGGCACGCCGCGGGGCACCCGCGTGCCGACCATCGCCGCCATGGGGAGGGTGCGGAGGGGGGGGGGGGGCGAACGCCCGTTCTCGGCGTCAAGCGGGGGGGGGGGGGGGGGCCCGGGGGGGGGGCCCCGGGGGCCGCCCAGCCCCGCCGGGGGGGGGGGGGGGGGGGGGGGGGGGGACCGGTCGTACTAATGGCGGGCGTGCAAACGTGGATGAAGTGGATGCCCTGTCCGCCCGTGCCGTGCTCCGGAAAGAATGGGGGTGAAGCGCAAGCCAAAGTAGCGCCACCACAACCGTGATGCCCGTCGGGGGTGGTGCCGTCGGGAAAGTGGCGCGATGGGGGCGGAGGAAAGCTCACGGTAGTCGTCGCAGCGGCGGAGGCGGGCGGCGTGAAGGGCGGCGCGACGTGCGGCGTGGCGGGCGGCGGCCACGTCAAGGACGCACACGGGCAGCGAGGGGCGGTCGTCGGGCGGGTGGTGGCACACACACGTGCGTCGTCGCCGGCGGGAGGCGGGTCGGAAGGTCTGGGGGGCGCCCACGTACGCTGCGGAGGGGGGTGGGGGCGTGTGCACCAGCGCAGGCAAAGGGGGGTCTTTTAGGGGCCCCCCGTTTGCCCACACCCCGTCCCTCGCCCGTGCCCCGCAGCCCCATGGGCGCGGCGGCCAGCCAACCAACGGGGCACGCGCCCCGGCGGCGCCCGCCAGCGCGTCTCGAGGCCACACCCCGCTGCCCCATAGAGACACCATGGCTTGCCCGGTGAGCCCCTGAAAGGGGGGGGGGCGGCAATACGCTCCCGCGAGGCGCGGCAAGAGACCCGTCGCACACACTGTGCACAGGGCGCGGTAAGCGGAATACCGCAGGCGTGCCGCGCACGCTCGCACCATCCCCTCTGGGAGGGGTCGCTGTCGGGGTAGACCCCCGTTCCCGCACACTCGTGCGCTTCCGGATGCGAGACTGGGTCAACGAACGGCCGCCGCCGAGGTTCGTAGACTCGGCGGGCCTGCCCTCCACGCACCAGGGGCGGCGTGACGACTGTCGCGCAAGGTGGGGCAACGCTCACCCGCGGTGTGAGAGGTTGGGGGAGGGAGAGCGGCGGCCAAGGACTAGCCTTGAGGGGGCACCCATGTCCTAAATTGGCACCGCCTAGCACGACTGTGCTCGGCGTACGCGAGACTGCGTGGCGATTGGCGACGACTGATTCTGACAGTAGCGGGGCCTGAGAGGGGGTTGCTCGTCAGACCACCGACGTGACCGTCACAGGCCGGGTCAGGCTGGCGACAGCAAGACACTTTGCGAATGACAAACCCTCAAACAGGGTACGCCGGGCGCCGAGCTGTGGCTTTGGATTACCCGATATGTTGAGTATATATACGTACATGTACAGAGTAGTTCAGGGTTTTCTTGCGTGTGTGAGAGCAGAACCGCAAGCTGACGGCGAGAGGGGGAGGAGCGGCAGACGCCTGAAGCAGTGCGACGGCGCCTCCCGCAGCTGGACGGTTTCACGAACGTTTGGGTGGTTGTCAGAAAACGCACAACGGACGGCGCGGTCGGTCTGTTCCGTTTGTCTTGCTTGCCCACTAGCAGTCTGGTGCGTTCCCTGTCGGATGCGTGGCCCTGATTACAGCGTCACCGGAACGAGCCTGCGCCAGGACCGCAAACGGGTGTGTGTATGGAGATCAGCTGTGCACCAGAGCGGCCTCCGTGGACCAATGTTCGGTGACGGTTGGACTGGAGTAGGAGCAGAATAGCCGGCCAATTGGCTGATACATTCTATCCGTCACTGGCTCGCTCGCGCAATCAGCATTGCCCGTCCGTTTCGAATTGATGCAGGGAGCCAGCTCGACCGCACGCCAGGGACAGCATGGTGGAGATGGCCATGGTTGTGACTTGGTCGCCACTATTCTCCAGTACCACGGTTCAGTGTGACGCATCGGCAGTGAGCGACCTCGGTTCGTGCTTCCGCGGTTCGTCGTTGCGCTCTTCTCGAAGTCTATGGTCGTCGCATGCCGACAGTCGATGGAATGGGGCAGACATTCAGTGTGGTCCCGACACAAACATGACGCAGAAGATTAAATATGGCGAGCAGAACAGGAAGTAGCATCCTTTTTCGGCTATTGGGACAACTTGTTAGCCCTTTTCACTCATGAACCGGGGACTTCAGACCCGTATCTCGCTGTGTGAGGGGCCCATACGCCAATAGTAGAGATGACGAGGCCACAGAAGTGTTCGGGCTGCCGTGAACAAAAGAAGAGTGGCGTTTCATCGCGTGCGACCATCTGCACTGCAACAGATCGGCGGCCCGGACAACGTTGCCCGAACGATAGTGGTTTCCCCGACCTTGTGGGCGACGGTTCTGCATCTGCGGCACCCGTCAATCCGACGAGGTGGGATTGGGCCACTCCCCGACCCAGTGCTCAGGCTCGTGTGAGGCAGACGCTCACCTCGGTCGATTGGAGCTCCGCACACTGCTGCGACATTCGAGGCATGCAGCCCGTTCAGATTGACCTCGTGTGAGGCTTCGCGCTTTCGGTAGGGCCTAAAAATACACCCCAGGCAGTCGCGCGTATGCTCAGTTGTTGTTGGGCCACTCTCCCTGGACGGCCACTGTATGAAGCGGTCGAGTTCAACTCACCAAGTTGCTGCCGCGGGCCGCGATGGCCGGTCGGACGCGCCCCATTTACGTCACGGTCCCCGGCTGTCGTAGGCACAGCGGAGGGTGAGATGGGGGCGGTGTCTGGGATCCGCACTGTTACGATGCCCGGCAGGGCCGCTCGACGTTGGAACGTGGTCATCAAGAGCCTTAGGTCCGTTTTTCCTTGTGGCTGTCCGTGGAGGTTGGACGAGCCCCGCCCGGATAGTGACAGTGGGACAACAGCTACGTCACGCAGTGACCTCACAAGAAGGATACTGGGCAGTGGACATGCGCGTCGGAGAGCGCGCAAATGACAAGGGATTCGAGCGACAACAATTGCTACATTTACCATCTTTGCTAGGGTTACTTAGTAGCGGGTAAGGGCAGCTGCACCTCCCAACATCAGCGAGAGCGCCGTCCGCTCATCATCCCCCACCCCTACCTCAAGAAAAAGGCGGCTGGCGACGGCCCCGACACAGCACTGCCAACCACGTCAAAGTCCAGCGGGGCGTGGCCAAACTCGATGCGCCGGCGGACGCTTCGCACGACGTCCATGCCGCGGACGAGGCCGCGGGCGCTGACCACGTCAATGACTGACGCCACGACCACCGCCGGCAGCGCCGCGCCGGCCGCCACCAGTCGCCGCACATGGGGCAGCGCAACGGCGTTGGTGCACGGGGAGGAGCCGACATCGCACGGCCAGCGCGAGCGTCGGCTCGGCCGCGGCGTCACAACCAAAAATCTGCACGGTCATCGCCTGGCCGCGCCTCGCGGCCGCCAGTCGCCACGCGCGGCGCGTGGCCGAGATTCCTTACGCCAAAGACACACGGGGAGGCCGCGCCGCCGCCGCAGCCGCGGACCGCAGCGTGACCGACCCCACCGCGTCGATGCGCGCCCGGCAGCGCGACACGGCGGAGGTGCACAAATGACGGTGGTCGTCTGCGGCCGCTAAGGTCAGCTCTGGCCAATCGATGGCTGAGGCGCCGTCAATGCGCGCGCACCGCGCACCGCTGACTGCGCCGAGGTGTGCGTGCCGATCCACCGCCACCGTCTGCCCACGATGCGGCGGCGCTGTGCCTACAGCGCGCTTCCGACGATGAACGCGCGCGTGGCCGCCGCCCGGCATCGTCAGTGGTGCAGCCGCCGGCCGCTTTGACCCCGACGGTGTGGAGCATAGTGTTGCCTCTGACGGCCACCGGGCCGCGCAACTCCGTGTCGACCTAAATTTTTGTGAGCTGTCGCCAATGCTAAGAAAAGGTAGTACATGCGCGCGGCGCAGGTGGCTGTTGGCAACAGTGCCGCGGCGACGGCAGTCGGGACAGTGGCGGTGAGCGCCAAGTCCAACGCTGCGTCGACGCAGCGGACCGCGTTGGCGACACGGACCATTGTTGGGAACCAAGGACAAGGTTACTTTTTGCCTGCACGTGGAATAATTGCTTCATTACAATACGGAACGGGCCTGTCTGACAGATGGAGTGCAAGAAGGTCGATGAATGATCCGTCATGGAGTGCAAGGGCATCGACGGATGCGACACTCTCTATGAGCGGCACTGGGAGACCGGTGCGACCGACGCTTCGGTCGCTCCGCTCTGCCGCCGCCGTACGGCGCATTGGTCAAAGACGGCCGCACGCGTGGCCGCCACCCTCGACGCCAGGGAAGGAGACATGAGGCGCGCCGGCGGCGGCGCGGAGAGACTGGACCGGCGGGTGTGACCGGCCAGCCGAGAAGGTCTGACCTGTGGTCAGAAGCGTGCCGGGGATTTGCACCTGGGGCGAAACCCGGCACGACGGGACGGAGGATGGCCCACGTGTGGGTCGCTCGGATGGAACTGTGCGGCCGGAGGTGACCGCGCCGGGACAGACGAGCACCGCCTACCGGCGGCGGGAGAGCGCTGGCGCTCCGGGCGCGTACGGTGGGCGAGCGGGCCGAGGTGAGACTAGCGGGGGGACGGGAAGATCCGCGCTGACAGAGTATAGAGGGCGGCCGTGGAGGCCGACTCCGGGGTTAGAATGCAGTAGCAAGATAAACGATTGTTGCCAGCGCCATTCCGCTATAGCAGCCATGGTGTGGGGATCGGATGAAGCAGACGAGCTTGCATTGAAAGAGAAGAGAAGAGGAAGGAGTTGCGAATGTCATTTGAAGGAGGGACGAGTACGTAGGGTGAGGAGGAGAGCGGTTCTCATTCTTTTGGGGGGTGAATGGGCTGTGCATGCGCATGGGAGTGGATAAACTGTGACGCTCTTTTGTATCGCGAAAGGCCCGCCTCTTGTAGCACCAAGCTGCAGCTGTCTGTCCCACTGGCCCAGCATGCGGCGCTATCCAAGGGAGGGGCGTGACGAACGGCCCGTCTATCCACGCAAGTGCCATGCTGTACTACATTTCATACCATCTCTGATGTGGTCATACGGCAATCGTGACTATGCAATGTATCTCTCCGTGACCCCTCGTCGTGCGACTTGGTTGTCCGCGGACATGCGCCCCCTGATTCAGGGACTGCCTTCGCTTCACACCCCTGCGCAGGTCCCACCCAAGCAGCACCAGCAGGCGGTGCATCTATGAGCGGCCCCTCGGGCTGGCCATTGACGGTGCCCTCAAACCAAAGGAGAGCCGACCGCTTCCGCCTGCGCTTGTTGCTCCCAGTCCGCCACCCCCAGTCTCCCTCCCGCCGGGGGCGCCGGCCCTGACCTCGGTCACCCCCCGCGGTCAGGGTCTGGGGGCGGCGCGCGCGCGGCGGACCACCGCCAAAGGGACCGCCACGCCGCCCGCGCGCGTGGCCGACGGCGTCGGTCGCGGGAGGCGGCGCCGCGACGGGCGCCCGCCACACCCAGATGAACCCCTTTTTTTCCCGGCCTGCTGGCTACGAGGCCTCGAGGTGGAGTGAGGCGATGACCTTCTGGGAGAGAAAAAAACATGAAAATGTACAAGAAGAAAACGCGCAGCTTCTGAGCTTGGGGGTCCCTTGTTCTTCATCCTGGAAGGTCCCCATCTGTGCCTCTTGAGTACACGGCCAAAGAGGACAGTACACCTTTCCTGGCACCCTCGGCCAACCGCAAGGCTGCCGCATGATCCGAGAGACCGACCGCCGTGGACTGGGGTGGGGTGGCTCGCGCTGGGGCAGCGTGCCACGCACCGCAATCTCCGACGGGATCCGCCCGGCCGCCCCCGCCCCGCGCGAGAGCGCCCGCAGCGGGCCCGCTGCCGCCGCGCCTCGTACAGCTGTATCCTGGATACCCAGAACGCCGGAACAACGGGGTCTTGACCGGGCGCGCCCCGCTGCCGGTGCGACCGGGCGCGCCGCCTCTGCCGCTGCCGCCGCGGACGCCCCCCCCACCGCCACCGCGACCGCCCGGCCTTGTGGACACCCGCACTGGCAGGTGCGCTGTTCCCCCCCCCCGCTCTTGGCCCAGACCCCCGCTGTCGGCGCCGCCCGCGACGCGGGCCGACGCGCCTGCCGTCGGCGCGACCCGCGACGCGGGCCGACGCGCCCGCCGCCGCCGCCGCGGCGTTGC
>Ga0115030_1001025_pt1 | contig 12361 bp, 10 predicted proteins | sample SidtaG_4_FD_87174 | JGI IMG/M metagenome (GOLD analysis project Ga0115030, IMG submission 87174) | Marine algal microbial communities from Sidmouth, United Kingdom - Sidmouth_Male1 metaG | ecosystem: Host-associated > Algae > Red algae > Unclassified | place: Sidmouth, United Kingdom | collected... | reverse complement strand
GGGGCGGGGGGGCCCCCCCCGCGGCCCCCGGCGGGCCGCGCGGGACCGCCGGGCCGGGCGCGCGGCCCCCCCCCCCCCCCCCCCCTATGCCGCTGTTCCCCGCCCCGCCGACGTCCCCGCCCACTGCGGGTGCGCGTCCGCCGCGGCGTCGGCGCGCCACTGTATCGGCGGCCGCGGTGGCGGCGGTGGCGGCAGCGCCCGCGACCCGACACGCCGCCACCGCCGGGCGTCGCGCACGGAGACCGCCACTGACGACCTGCTGTGCCCGTGGCTGAGGCCGCCGCCGCCACGGGTGCACCCCGGCGTCTCCCTCGCGCAGCGAGAGCGACTACAGTGGCTGACTTTTCGGCGGATCCACAATCCACAGTTCAGATGCTGTGCCCGATGTGTCGCCAAGTCCTCCCATGAGAGGTTTTTGAAAGTAGGTGTCCCACTATTGACGTACTGTTCTTGACCAAATAGTGCACCACAATGACGGATTCTATGGGCCATCCCTGGCTTTTAGATGATTGGATATCACAAACGTCTTTCAAATGCAAAATTATCACCGGAACAGTACCCATATTTTTCAGTTTTCAAAACGCATTGACTGGGACTTCAGCCTTCATGAATATGTTTTTGAACTCGTCTACAGTATGCCCGACGTTGGGCGGTTGTGTTGCATGACACGCCCTAAAGCAAGAGTTCAGAGACGCCATGGGCGCCCATGGCGTGGTCATGGGTACGCCCGGGCGTCCCATGACCACGCCTTGGGCGTGTTGCACAACCCTATATTCATTGCTTGGGCGCAGTGTGGTCGTCTGGCCTCCTTCCTCGTCAGTGCCACAGGGCCTGGTGGATCAAGTCTGGCGACAACACAGGGAGTGTCGAGACAGAGCGACAAGTCAAGTCTACGATCGTACGTTTTTTCGTGTCTGTTGTAGACGATCGCCAGATTGCATGAACTGTAAGGTGTTTTCGCTGCTGCCCAAGCGATTTGGGGGGCGACCGGTCGAGGCCAACGCCACTGGTGCGAGAACAGCTGTGAAGGCACTGGAAAGCAAGGGAGTGCGTGTGCTCGCACAGCCCGCCTTGCAAAGAACGGAGCGCGCTGCGGGGTCGCCAGCGGGGCCGCTGCCAGCACACCCCCCGCGTCGCCGCCTGGCCCGACCTCGCTTGCCCCCTCAACCCGTCGCCGCTCGCGGATGCGACCTACACTGCGGCGGCAGTTTTCGGTCGCGGCGGTGTCTCGCTTGGCCCCACGACCCACCTCGGACCGCATCCGTCAGTTGCGCTGTGTTGGAGTGGCCCTATATGGTCGAGCCGCTGTCAGGCCCGTGCTGTTCTGATCGGTGGGGCAGCGCCCGGCTGGCATCTCCTTCTATTCCCCCCTCCTTTGTCTTCTGACTCTTTGACTGGCTGTTCCCACGCTGCGCGTGCGTGTGTGCGTGCGCGCATCCCTGCTCTCGCGTCGGCCGTCCATCATGGACTTGCACAGCCCCCAGTATCCCCGTGCCCCCGACGGCGCCCTGGAGCAGTTGGTCTCCATCACGGGCGCGGAGCCGTCGTACGCAAGCGGCCTGCTGGCCGCCGCCGACGGGGACGTGGCGGCGGCGGTGGCCTCCCATTTTGCCATTGAGGAGGCGCAGGGCGGCGCGCGGGGTGGCGGCGGCGGTGCCGGCGGGAGCGGTGCGGGCGGCGGTTTTGGCGGTGGTGGTGGGGGTGGCGGCGACGGTGCCGGCTTTGGCGCCGACGCGTGGGCCTACGAGGCGGCCCCCCCGCCCGTAGCGGCCGCCCAAGACGATGAGGAGGTGGACCCCATGTCGGCTCGCTTGGCCATGGACGCCGAGTTTGCCCGCGCGCACGCGCAGGCGCAGGGGACCGCCGCCCGGGCGCAGACCCCGCCGCCGCTAATCGACGAAGACGGCCCGGTGGTTTTTGACGTTGACCAAGACATGGTCGAAATTGACGCCACCGCCGCAGCGGCGGCGCGGCAGAGGATGGCGGCGGCCGCTGCGGCGGCCAGCCCCGCCGCCGGTGGCCCTGCCGACTTTGCCGACAACGCCCCGCTGTCGGCCGCCGCCGCCGCGCGGATGGTTGAGGAGGACCGGGCGCTGGCGGCGGCGCTGTCAGAGAGCTTTGCGGAGGAGGCGTCGCGCAACATGGACGACGCGGCAGCGGCCGCTGCCATGGCGGCCTCTGCCGAGGAGCACGGCGACGACGAAGCGGCGGTGGCGGCGGCCGAGGCGGTCTCTAGAGCCGCGCGACGCCGGGCGGCGACCCTGCGGACGGCGGGCCTCGGCGCAGCGGCTGGCCTGGGCGCCGCCGCCCTCGGGGCGGCGGCCGGCCGCCCCATCTTCCCCGCCGCCCTCGGCGCCGGCGGCGCGCTCCCCCCCCCGTGGGCCGTCGGCGCCGCCGGCCTGGGTGGAATTCCCCCCCCCGCCGCACGGGGCGCCTTTGGCCCGCCGCTACCCGCGGCGGCTCCCGCGGAGCGGGCCGCGTCACGCGCCGCCTCGAGCGCCGCGTCGGCGGCCGACGCGGGGCTCGCCGCGTCCCGCAACCTCGTGGCGGAGCAGGATGCGGAGCTGGCCGCCTCCCTCGCCGCGGACCGCCGCAAGGAGGAGGCGGCCGCCCGCGCGGCCGCCGAAGTCGCGTCGGCGGCGGCGCGGCAAGCCGTCGCCGCCGCCGAAGCGGCGGCCGCCGAAGCCAATGAGGCGGCCTTGGCGGCCGCCGCGCAAGAGTCCGCGGCCACCGCGCGCGCCGCGACGCGGTGTGGCCTGCCGCCCGAGCCGCCTGCGGGGCCGGGCGTGGCGCGCGTCGCCGTTCGCCTCGGCGACGGCTCGCGGGTCATGCGGCGGTTTCGCGACGCAGAGCCGGCGACGGCCGTGCGCGACTGGGTGGGGAGTTTGGAGGCGGGCGCGCCGACGGGGCGGTGGGAGTTGGTGACGAGCTTCCCGCGGCGGGTGGTGGGGTCGGGAACGGTCGCGGAGGAGGGGCTCGCGCCGTCGTCCATGTTGAGTGTGGATGTTTTGTAATGGGGGACCCGCCCAGGGCGGTTCGTGGGACGCAGGAGTGGAGGCCCTAGTGGCGGTGCGCGTGGAGTTGACGGGTGCGCGCCGCTTGGAGTCTTGTCTGTTTTGATGGGCATGCGCCAAGTGTTCATGACACATGTTGGCGCTGAACCTTGTCAATTATCGAGGTTGCCGCTCGATGCCACCGGACTGAGGAGCACGTCATCGGCGCTGTCAGGCAGAGGTTCCAACTGAGCGCTGTCTGGGCGCCGTCTGGGCGACGTCACTGATAAAAGGTCCTCGTCTTACCAAGGCACTCAGCCGAGTGAGTTCTGGAGACTGGGAATGCACCTGTGTCTACAACGGATGCATCCGTATGGTCCGTTTGACTCGCGCGTGTGCGTTGGACGACATGAGTCTCGCACACCACGGTTGATAGAACCCGAGCGCCAATCGCAAGAGAAATCAGACCAACTGCATACCGGTTGTGGGCGTGATGCAGCAAGCAGAGCGACAGCCCGAGCGAGCAGACCGCGTCACGTCGAGGAATGAAATCGAAGCGATCAGCATGCACAAAAAAAAGAGATATTTGGTGGGATCTAATAGCGCGCACGCCCAGAGCATGTTTACTTGCCGGCCTTCTTCTTCTTCTGCAGCGCCTTCTGGTAGAACTCCAGCTCCTTGCCCTCAAGCAGATAGCCGTCGCAGCGACCGCTCTGACCCGGGCGCGAAGAAATGCGTGCAAGCAGGCGGCCGCTCTGGAACAGGTCGTCCAGGGCCTTCTCCAGCGAGCGGTCCGTGGCGCGCTCCTTGTGCTTCTTGACAACGGCGTTGGACACCTTGTGCTCCGCCTCCTCCTCCACCTCCGACGCCTTCTTCTTGCCAATCTCGACACCATAGTGTTGCAGGTACCATTGGCGGAAGGGCGTGGCGTCAATCTGGACAATGGCGCCCTTGACGAGCGTGTTGGTACGCACAAGCTCGTTGTTGGACGCGTTGTAGACGACCGTCAAGATGCGCGTCTTGCGGGCGGTCGCCTCCGACGCCCACGCAAAGTTGCCGTTCTCCAGACGCAGCGCGCGGTGTTTGAGGTTGCCACCGCGGACGCGGACCGGGCGCACGATCTGCGGGCCCAACTTGGTCATGGCCGGCTGGCGGCCCAGCTCGAACTTACGCTTCTTGCGGTAGAATGGCTGCTTGCCACCCGTCAGCCGGCGCTTGTGCTTGGAGTCACGGGAGATACCTGCGCGCAGCGACAGAAACGGTTGCAGGGGGGGACGCACATCAATGCCCAGATACGATCACAATTGTTAGTGGGCCATGCTGGAGCGAAGACCAGACGGCTCGGCAATCACAGCCCACAGCCGGCGAGGGACAAGGTAGGCCCGCGATGACCCACACCAGACCGCGTGCCAATCTACCGATCGGCCGTCTCACATGCGCTCGCATCGGCAAAGAGGAACATCGCGCAGGCCACCGTCTCCAAAATGCCAGCAGGAGGCTCCCACCCCGCCCACTGTCTCGCCCGCAGGCCCGACCGCCTCACACGGCATGGCCCCAACAACCCGCTCCCCATGGACACATCATAGAGCACCGCGCTCACAAAGACTCATTGGCTACAAGTCCCAAGCATACCCATGATGGCAACAGTCGGCGACGATGCGTCGCCACACCCGCCGCAGCTTCACAACGGTCGTCTGGGGAACGACGGGGACGACAACGACGAGCGCGGGCGTCGCAAGGGACAGGCGATGGCAGGGGACTTCCAAGCCCAGCCGTCGATGACGATCGCCGATGGTCGAATCACAATGGCCCCGGCCGTTTCGATGATAGCGATCGACAGCCACTAATTTCGCGACCCGAGCTGAATCGGGCAACAGCTGTCCGAAAGAGCACGACAGTAATTAAACTGCAACCATCTCGCAGCCAACGAACAAGTTGGAAGGGAGCAGCGACCGAGCACGTGACGCCGCTGCAGCGAAGCGCCGTCTGCCCGCCGCGCTTGCCTCTTCTACGCAGAGCACTTCTTCGAGCGATGAAGGCGTCATAGTTTCTATGGCAACCAAGAATATTTTTTTGTCTACATCACGAAGAAGCAAAGAAGGGGAGAAAGCAGAAGCAGACGGAAGAGCACCGGCCAGGCCTCGTGCATCGGCTTGGCCGTTGGTCGAGTGCCAAGAGGAATCCTGACGCGCGGATCTCAAGGCGGACGCCCAGCGGTCGCGCTTGCTCCGTCGACCGACCCTCCGCCGCGCAAAAGCAATGTCCGCCTCCCGTCAAGGCACGCAGCGTCACGGTGCGCGCCGTCAAGACTGCCTCCGTGGCGCCGTCGCGCCCTCCTCCGGCCCGCCGTCGCCAACCTCCACCTCGGAATCCACCCGCGTCACGGCCGTGGCGACCGCCGTCGCCGCGGCGACCATCACCCCGTCGGCGGCGGCGAGTGCGGCGACCAGGGGGCCCTTGTCCACGGTGGCCGGCGGCACCGCCGCCGCCGCCCACCCCATCCGCGCAGTGTCACCGCCCGCAGCTGTCCCCCCAGCCGTCGGCCGACTGGTCGGTGCCCCGATTCCTCCGCGGCCGGGCCCCGCCCTCCCCACCGACGCGGCGGGCATGGCCGCCACCGCCGCCGACACCGCGTCGGCCTCGGCGGGCGTCATGGAATCCACCGTCGTCACCGCGTCGGCGACCGCCGCGGCGGCCGCCGCGACAATCGCCTCGTCGGTCGCCGCAATCGCCCGCACGAGCGTGTCGCCCCGCGGCGGCGCGCGGGCGCGGCGGCCCGCCGCAGCGGCGGCGGGCGGCTTGCGGGCGAGCCTGGCGGACAGTGGCGGCGGCACGGCGGCGGCGGTGGTGCTGCCGGCAACGCCGCCGCCACCGCCGCCGTCGCTCCTGTCGCCCTCGGGGATGCGGTCGAGGCGACCGCGGCGCGGGGCGAGCGACGCGGCGACCGCGTCAGCCTCGGCGGGCGTCATCGAGTCGACGCGTGTCACCGCGTGCGCGATCGCGTCGGCGGCGCGGGCGGACAGGGGCGTCGTCGACATGCCCGCGAGGGCGCCGACGAGCGCCTCGTCGCCGCCGCCGTCATCACCGCCAGTGCTGCCGCCGCCAGTGGTGTGGCTGTCGCTGCTGCCGGAGCGCATCGTGCTGGGCGTCGGCGGCTGCCGCGGCGGCCACGCGCCGCCCCCGGCTTTGCGGAAGGGCGGTCGCGGCGGCATCGCCGCGCCGAGCGAGTCCATCGACGAGGCCGGTGACGCGACAAGCTCGACCGCCCCCGACAGCGCGTCGACGGCGGTGACGGTGAGGGTGTCGACGCGGCGGATGGCCTCGACGAGCGTCGTGGGGGACGGGGGGGGGGCGCCGAGGGCGCCGTGGCCGGCCGCCGCCGTGGCCGGGCGGGGGGCGTCGGGGGGGGGGCGCCCCGCGTCGGAACCGTCAGCGCCGTCGGTGGCTGGGAGGGTGGGGGACGGGCGTGACGATGGGGACGACGCGCGGCGGGTCGTGGGGCCGACGCCAGTGTCGGTAGGTGGTGCCAGTGGGGACGCGGTGGCCTCCATGATCGTGCAGCCGAGCAAGTGGACGACGGGCTTACGAAGACGACGAGGTAGGCGGGAGGGGCGGCGACGGTGGACGCAGGAACGGAGATCGAAGACGTCGTGACAAGGCCAGCGAGGAGAAGGCACATTCACCGTCCGTCTCCGTCCCGGGCGTGTCACCCACCTTGACGGTCGGCGGCGAGGTGTGCAGGGGCCTCGAGACAGCCCTGGGCGGAAGGGCCTCACGCTGTAGGGTGCGGAGACCGCAGCTGCACATTCAAATGGGTGTGCGGCCAGGAGGGAGGCCAGGAAAAACGGGGGGGGTGAAAAGGTGACCCCGAGTCCCCTGACGCGGTGTGGCGAGCACCGCAGGGCGGGGCGGTTCTGGTCAGGCCTCAGTGGTGCGTCGGAACGAGTTGCAACAGAGAGGCTGCGAGTGGAAACACTGTCATTCAAGGTCTTCTGAGCACCACTGCTGCAGTGTCTGCAAGAGTGTTGGCTGAAGGACCGACACAAATCTTGAGATGTCACTCTGGGCGAACGTGCATGCAAAGTGCGAAATGGCAAGGGGCACGCCTGAATTTTTACAGAATCAATTGATAACCCAGAAGAATTTTGTTGACAAAGTCATGCAAGTTCCGATGCTATCATACGAACTACATCATGTAGCTGTTTATCGATTAAGGACTTCGTAGTGGATCGTGAATCCATAGGACGCTGCACTTCTTTGGCGCCAAGCCTTGCGAGCCATCCAAGTTGACCCTTTGACTTGTGGCCCATCAGACGTCGAGTCCGCGTCTTCGCGCTGAAAGCACATCTCCCGCCTTGCAGCGGCACCTCAGCGGGCCAGAATTATGCACGTCGGCTGCGTCCACGACGAAGTTGTGGCCAGTGGCAGCAGTCGCCATCGTTTGATGCAGCTGCCTGTGTGGATGCGGTCTGGCGAATCTGGACCGCACCCCCGTGCCGCGAAATTCCGCGCCACTGGCGGCCCCCAACCGTGGGTGCGCTGCACTTTGGCCGCTGGAAGCCCGGCGCGGGCGGCCCATGACAACACCGCGGCCCGTCGCGTGCGCTTTGCCGGCGGGCACCCCCTCCCCTCGGTCCGCGGCCGTGGCGGTTGCGGTCGGGCCGTTCGGGGCTTCCGCGGCCTTGCGCCGCCACCCGCCTGCGTTTGGCGGTGGTGGCCGCGGCGGTTTGGCGGCATCTTGCTTCCGCGTGCCCAAAACCGCCGCCGGCGTTGCGTGGACGGGCTGGCGTCGCTTGCCAGCGTCGCCTCCCGCCACCGCCCGACCAAACGTCGGACGCTGCCGCCGGTTCGCGCCCCGCGTGTGGGCGGTCACCCGAGGGAGAGAGAAGAGCGGGTCGACCGTTGTCACTGCACCCCCGCCCCCACCCACCCCCCCACGCCCACGCCCTCGCGGCGCCCTTTTGTGGCCGCCCGGTCGGGCATGAGGTGCCGCCGCGAACTGGCATACGTCTCGTCTGCCACCGCCTGGCGGCCGTGGCGAGCGGCGCGGGCCACCAGCCGCCACCGGGGGGGGCACATTGAGCATGGTGCACGCGCTCCTTCTCGGCCTGCCTGCTGTTTGCTGCCGCGCGCCTCGTTGTCATCGCCACTGCCGTCGGCCGTCGGGTCCCGCCACGCCGCGTGGCTCGGTGGGGAATCCCTGACGTTGGCCCCGCCTCCGTCGGCGGCCGTCACGGACGACGACACCACTGTCACCACCTTCCCTTCCCTCTTCCCCCCCCGCCCTCCCGTGTGCTCTCTTGTGGCGACGACCATGCACCCCCTGGTGGCGGTTGCCAAGGCTGTGCTCTCCCTCGGCGCAGAGGTGCTGCTCTTTTGGGAAGCCCAGCGGCTCGTGCTGTCTTTCATCACGCCCTCCCCCCGGGAGCAGGTGCGACGGTCTGAGGAGCGGCTCCTGAGTTCATCGGTGACCAGCCCCTTCGACCATGCGTTTGTACCCACCTGTATTGGGGACCTGCATGCGGTAATCATTGGGGACCGCTCCAACCCGCCCCTGCTGGTCCTCCATGGCCATTCCATGTCGGCCGCGTTCTTTCACCTGAATTTTGACGACCTGGTCGCCCAAGGTTGGTGCGTGTATGCGTTGGACCTGCCTGGGTGGGGCCGGTCGGCGCGCCCCGTCTTTCGCGGTCGCACCCCCGAGGACAGTCTAGACTTTTTCCTGACGCCGACGCTGCAGGCACTGGCCGGCCTCGGCATCACTGGTGGGTTTGGGCTCATGGCCCACTCCCTTGGCGCGTACCTGGCGCTTGAGCTGGCGTTTTCGCTCCCGCCTGGGCGAGTGACGCAGATGGTGCTCGTCTCCCCCGCGGCCATCACCTCCCGCCTGGCACTCGGCCGCGCGATTTACTTTTCCCTCCCCCCATCCATCGTGGCGCGCCGCGGGGGCCTCCTCGGCCTCTCTTTTTACCGGTGGAAGTACCCGCCACTGGCAACGTACGAGCCGACGCGCGACTTGACGTGGCAGCTGGCCATGCAGGTCCCCGCGTCGGGCGACGCGGCGGTGCGGCCAATGGTCCGCATCCACCGGGAGCGGCGGATGGTGCGCGAGAGCAACGGCAAGGAGCGACCGGCGGTGCGGCGGGTCGGCGTCGTGACCCGCCCCATACTTGGGGTGCTGGAGGAGCGCGGCCCCAAGGGTGTCCTCCCCATCGACATTCAGCTGGTGTGTGGTGAGACGGACAGCAGCATGCCAGTGCAAGACGTACACACGCTCCACGCGGTGATGCGTCGGCTGGGCTACTCGGCCACCCTGGCGGTGGTGGAGGGAGCGGACCACTGCCCCTTTTTTGAGGAGCCCGCCCGGTTCATCGCGGCCATTGACGGGTTCCGGCCGAAGGCGGAGCTGGAGGCCGCCGACAGCTCCTCGATGGGCGGCACATCGTCATCGTCATCGGAGAGTGACGCGGAGTCCGGCGCGTTTGTCGGTAGTGGGACGCTGGTTGACAACAGGGGCGGGACTACCCCCAAACCCGTTCCGGTCCACGTGCGGTCTCGTTCCCGGTCTCTGTCCCGGCTGTTCAACGGGGACGTTGAGACATGACACCGGGCGTGCGTGCGGACGGGGCTGTATAACATTTCTTTTTATTTTGAGTTTGAGACTGCGGGCTGTGTTGACCGATCTCCCTGTACAGTAGGTGCTTGGTGGTGTGCCCAAGTGCTCTTCGTTTTGGACTCGTTTGTTTTGTTAACGCGTGGTGGTCATGAGTCTCTTTTTGCTCCCGCAGTTGGGCAGACCCGTCATCTGTTCTCGAGCCACAGCCCGGATGCTTGAGCGCAGGGTCAACAAGGACGGAACGTCGCGCAAGGTGTCGCTCCACGGATTGCTCTCCTAGCCCCTAAAACCAAAACAAACATCTAGACAAGCAGACCTACTACCATGCCCCTGAATGAACAGGCTGCACACGCCACACAGCGTGGCGCACACACTACGGTACAGAGGATGCTCAGCACCAAGCCGCAAACACACAGGCGGCCAATGCATAGCTGCCACCACGAAGCTCAGCCTACTTGCCGAGGGTGCGCGCGAGCTCGTTCGCGACCGCGTCGATGAACCCTTCAGTAGTCACATACGTGTCCTCGGTCGCGGCCGATGCCGAGCCGTGAACGCAAATGGCCAGGTCCTTTGTCATGATGCCGCCCTCCACGGTGTCAATGGTCGCCTTCTCCAGGGCCGTCCCAAAATTGACCAACGCGTCGTTGCCGTCGAGCTTGCCGCGGTGGGAGAGGGCACGGGACCACGCGAAAATGGACGCGATCGAGTTGGTGCTGGTCGGCTCGCCGGCCTGGTGTTTGCGCCAATGGCGGGTAACTGTGCAGTTGAGCAAAGCGGAAAACACCACAGCATGCGACGCAACAACAGGTCAGTCCATATCATCCACCAGTGGTTCAGCACGAAAGCTGCAAGAAGAGCTGAACATCGTCGCCGTCCAACGACAAATGGACGGAAAGAAGGGCAGACAACGTACCAGTACCGTGAGCAGCCTCAGAGCAGAAGGTCTTGCCATCCGGGTGCAGCAGGACCGACGTCATGAGACCGAGGGAGCCATAGCCCTGCGCGACAATGTCGGATTGAACTGCGGCGCGTTGCCACAGCAGGGAAGCCGAGCGACAAACAGAAGACACGGCGCAAGTCAGAAACTGTTGCACTGCGCAAGAAGCCACCCACTCGCCGCGCTCACCAGCACTCGCAGTCGAGACCGCAACAAAACGTACCATCACCGTCATAGTTCTTCAGGGCAAGCACGTAGCCACCATCGTTCTTAACTGCGGGACCAGAGCCAATAGAGAAGAGGACATGTAACAGAAAGAGCACAACACAGGGACATCGGCAGCGTCAGTGATCCGCGTCGGCAACGCCGTGCCGCCATTTCGTTGCAAACGGACGCGAAAGGACGGCCGAGAGAAAACTGCCATGCAGATGAGTGCCCCAGGACGCTGGGGGGGCACAGCGCCAGGCCCAGCGCCACACCCGACCAGCAAACCGGCAAACGCCTCGGCAACGTACCCATCTGCGCGACCATGTCGTCAATCAGCCGCATCTCATACTGCACGTCTGGAAACTCCTTGCCGACTTCGGCAAAGATGTCGGCAAAGCGGCCGTCGTACACCTTCAAAATCGTGTTCTTGGTCGCCAAGTACAGCGGCATGCCACGGGACTGAGCGTACAGGAAGGAGGACCGCGCAAAGCCCCGGATGCTGTCATCGGTATTGTACATGCATAGAGCAATGCCCGGCTGGTCCGCCCCAAACTCAAACACCGTCCGCTCGACGGCCGCCCCACCGTCTGCGGGCTCGAAGCGCATCGTCAGCTTGCCGCCCGAGGGTGGCGTCAGCATATCCTGGCACGCATACTGGTCAGCGTACGCGTGGCGGCCGACAATGATCGGCGCCTTCCACCCCGGGATAATGCGGGGGATGTTGCCGCAGATGATCGGCTCGCGAAAGACCGTGCCGTTGAGGAAGCCCCGGATTTGGCCGTTGGGCGACCGGTACATCTTTTTGAGCCCAAACTCCTTGACGCGCCCGGCATCGGGAGTGATGGTGGCGCACTTGACCCCGACGGAGCATTCAAGAATGGCAGCAGCAGCGTCAATGGTCACTTGATCATCCGTAGCGTCGCGGTTGGGGAGGCCGAGGTCAAACTCGCGGAGCTTGTCCTCTACGGCAACGTGCGGGAAGACGAGCTTCTCGCGGATCAGCTGCCAGATGAGGCGGGTCATCTCATCGCTGCGGGGTTCAACACAAAACCATCGAGGCAGGCCACCGACGCAACAACAACAGAGCCGCGCAAGGCACAATACAATCAGCACCATGTCAGCGTCAACAGCGCTCGAGTCCACTCACGCGCCAGCGCCCCCACATCCCCTACCCAGCGACTCGACTCGCCGACACGCTCCCCCGCCACGGCCGGTGGCCACCCCCCAACGCACCCATTCATGTCGACAATCTGCCCGTCCACGGGGATGCGCGCCGACGCTGCCGTCGCGAGCGCGCGGAGGCCCGGCGCGCCGCCCGGCGCGGGCGGCGTTGCAGACATGGCCAGCCGCCCGGTGAGCGCCGCGGCGCCGCCGCAGCGCACGCCGACCGGCAGCAGGCCGCTGCTAAAGCCGACGCGCCCGCCTGCAACGGCGGCGCGCAGGGCTTGCATGACGAGGAGGGCGGCGGGCGGGAAGGGGGGGAAGGGGACGCGGCGGGGACGCGGCGGCGTGGGCGGGGGGAGGGGGGGGGGGGGGGGGCGGGGGGGGGGGGGGGGGGCGGCGCGGGGGGGGCGGCGGGCGGGGGGGGGGGGGGGGGCGGGGGCGGGG
>Ga0115030_1001024_pt1 | contig 12368 bp, 7 predicted proteins | sample SidtaG_4_FD_87174 | JGI IMG/M metagenome (GOLD analysis project Ga0115030, IMG submission 87174) | Marine algal microbial communities from Sidmouth, United Kingdom - Sidmouth_Male1 metaG | ecosystem: Host-associated > Algae > Red algae > Unclassified | place: Sidmouth, United Kingdom | collected... | reverse complement strand
GGGCGCGCCCGCGTGTGGCGGGGCGGGGGGGGGTGCGGGCCGCCGCGGGGGGGGGTGGGGGGGGGGGGCCCGGCGGGGGCCGGCCGGCCCGCCGCCCGCGCCCGCCCCCCCGCGCGCCGGGGCGGGGGGGGGGGGGGGCCGGGGGGGGGGGGGGGGGGGGGGGGGGGGGGGGGCGGCCGGCCCCAACGGCCCGTGTACCGACGCGGTTTTGTAGGGGGGGGGGCGCGCCGTGGCGCCTGCCGTCCGACCCCGTGTGGGGAGGGCGGCGGCACGCCCCCACGGGGGACGCGCGCCGCGGCCGCGGGTGCGCCGTCGACGGCCGCCGCGGGGGCGCCGTGGCGCCACCCCGTGCGGCACCGTGGGCGACGCGCCCGCGGCGGCGGCGGGGCGGTGGGGCCGCCGCCCCTGGCGGGCGTCGGCGCGCTCGCCGCACCGCGTGGCGGCGGCGGCGGTGCCGCCACTGACGGCGGGGGGGACAGCCCCGCCGTGCCCGACGGGGGGCCCGACGGCGGGGCCGACGCGGGCGGCGGCCGCGCCGCGCGCGAGGAGGTCGCGGGCGCGGGGCGGCCACGGCGCGCGCGTCGCCGACGGCGGTGTCGACGCTGTCGAGGCGCTCGTGGTGGCGTGTTCGTGCGGGGCCAGAGGGGGGGGGCGACGGCCGCGCGGCTGGCGGTCTGTTTTGAGGGAGCCTTGCCTGCGTGCGCGGGCACGGCGCGCGCGTGCGGCAGGGTCACTGAACCGACCGAGACGGGCTCGTGCCCCTGCCAGTGGGTGTCTTTGCGCTCGTCCAGCGGAGCGCGCGCGGTCGTGGCGTCGCTGTGCCACCGCGGATGGCGGCGCTTCAATGGCGGGTCGGGACGGCGGGGTGTGCCCCCCTTGAGCCGCACCACCGGCTGGACGCCGGTCCCCCGTGGCGCAACGGCCTGCCGCTGCGGCAGAGCCGCGTCGTTGTGGCCGCCCCCTCCGCGCGGCCATCCCCGCCGCGGTGTCGTGGCGATAAACAGCAATGGCAACGCGGCGGCGCTCTTGCTTTGTTCTTCCTCGAAATAGGCGCACGCGCGCGTCGCCGCCCGCCGCACGGCGGGCTGCTCCCTCCCCACAAGTGTTAGTCCCCCTTCACCGCCGATCGACTTCGCCACGCCACCCCCCCCCCCCACGGCGCTACCGCAAGCCCGACGCACTCAACACTGACGCAAAGGACGGGAGCAGCGGCAGTGGCCCGCCGCCCACACCACCACCACCGCCGCCCACTGCCAACGGCGCCGGCACTGGGGGCACCGCCCCCCCCAGCAGCCCACAAGGGCGGGCCCGCGGCAGCCCCACGGGTGGTGGCGGGGACCACCCGCAGCCGCCGCCCCCACCCCCACCCGCGCCGCGGCCCGGCGGCGACGCGACGCCGGGCAGCGCCGCGACGCCAGACGGCGGCAGCGGCGGGAGGTGCCCTGATCCCCCCGCCTCCCGGCCGTCGCCGGCCGACCAGCTAGCGGTGCGTGCCCCTCCTCCGCCACCCTGCCCGTCGGGCGGCGGCGGCAGCGCCCAGACGGCGCCCTCGGCCCGCCGCCGCCGCACGTAGGCACGCTTGGCAACGCCGCGGCGACGGCCGCCGACGGCATACATGCCCGCCAACTCGGCGGCGGGCCCACACAACCGCCCGTGCAGTGGCAGAGGCGACGTCAGGGACGACGGCCACGGCGCGGCGGGCGGCCCCGGCGGCGCTCCGCCACCGCTGCCATTCACAGCACCGGGGGAGGCGACCGCCGCTGCCGCAATCGCCGCCGCCGCCGCGTCGGCAGCAGCCGATTGCCCCCGCCGCCGGTGCTTGATGCCACACGCGTTGCACAGGGTGTAGGGCGCGCGGGGGGCAACGCCGCCGCCGCCGCTGCCGCCGGTGGCAGCGGGGGGAGGCACCCCGGGATGTCTCCCGCCCGTGCGCCACTGACTCGTCTTGGTCGTGCCGCAATGCGCACACTTGCGGGGGGCAGGGAGCGCCACGCCCGCCGGCGCGAGTGTGGTGGTGGCGGTCAAGGGCGAGGGCTTCAGCGTGCGCACTCGAGCGGCGGCGGGCAAGACAAGAGGGAGCGAAGCTGCCCGACGGGCGGCCTGCGGCGGCGGCGGCAGTTCGCGCGATGCTTGGCCGCCCGAGGAGGACGACGACCAGTCGCTGAGAGCGGCAGACGTGCGTGGCGACGCCGCCGGAGGGCGGGCGGTCAGCGACGGCAGGCGCAGGGGGGCGGGCGGGGGGCCCCACGGGCCGCCGCCGCCCTCCCGTCCGCCGCTCGTGTCGAGGGAGGCTGGGGAGGAAGAGCCCCCCCGTGCCACCCGCTCCCCGCCCGGCGTCACGGGGGAGGAGGTTGTCCACCACCGCACCGACGCGGTCGGCGCGTCGGCGGTCGGCAGCGGGGCGCTGACGGTGGCGTGGCCCGCCGCCGCCGCCGCCCACACGTCCGTGTCGCGCAGCGGCGGCACGGCGGGCGGTGGGTCGCCGCCGCTGGCGTGGCTGGCGCCGTCGGCTATCCGGGGACGGCCGCCGCCGCTAGCGGTGGCGGCAGCGGCGGCGCGCCCGCGCGCGTCTTGGTCCAGCGCCGCGAGCAGCGTGTCAAGGCCCGACGGCATGGTGCCGGCGGCCGCGGGGGAGACGACTACGGCTGTAGTGGTTTGACGCGGACGACGTGCGGCGGCGACAAGCAAGCGAGGGGGATGGGGGGGACAGGGATCGCGAGGACGATGGGCGGCGCGAGTGCGTGCGCGTCTGTCGTTGCGGACGGTGCGGTGGCTGCCTGCCTGCTGCCACAGCGACGACCACGCGGCACGCGGAAGACAGGAGTCGGGCCACGATTTTATATGTGGGCGCGGCTGACCGCACACACAGGGGGCACACCGTCCGAGCCGAATGGCGGGGGGGCACGCCGCGCGGCGGAACGAGCGGTCGGCAGTGCGCACGGGGCCTCGCGGTGCCGCGCGGGGTGGTGGGCGGGCCTGGGATCGCGGCAGCAGCGGGGGTCTGCGTCACGCCACCTGCGCACACCCATCGACGACAACCCTCCGCACGCGGCAGGCTGGCGGCCCTGCGGGCATGGAAGTTTGAATGCGGACAGGTGCGTCCACGCCACCGCCTCGAGAGCCCTTTCTGGCGGTGTTGAAACACGCCGCCGTGGCTGCTGCTGGCGTTTTGACGGGAGCCCCCTGCGGGGGGGGAGGTGTACCGCCCCACCACCTCAGGGTTTGTGTCTGTAGGGCGTGGCCGCTGCTTCCGGTCCGCACGCCCAGACGGCCCCGGCGAGGGGGGTCAGTGAGCAAGATGGCCGCGCGCCACCCCCACATCGGCACCCCCCTTTTTCATGCCATGACGCTGGAAGAAACCATCGGGGGGCCGCCCCGAGAGCGGCACCGCCGTGGCGCGTGGCGGTGTGGGGCGCGCCGTCCATCACTGTCTCGGGATTCGGGATCGCGGCCACCCCCCACCCTCGACGGCGCACGGCCACGTGCGTTACGTGAAGGGCGTGCGCGGCGACCCCCCAAACGCACAGCTGGATTGGGCTGACGGCACGGCCAACCCCCTCGCAACGCGGGGGAGTCAGGTGCTGGCCTGCCAGCCGATGACGTCCCGCTACGTAAGGAAAGCCCCCTCCCTCGACACCCGCGACACGGCTGGGTGGTGTGTGTGGTGTGAGCGGCCGCAACGGCCATGGTTGGATCGCCATCAAACACCGTCGTGGGCGACGGCATCCCACAAGGCCCAGGCGTGCACCGCCTGGAGCTGCCACACAGAGGAAAAAGACCACGACGGACCCGTCGAGCGGGGCCCGGGCAGCCCAGCCCGGCGCTTGCACGCCAGCCGCAGGCGGCAACGGGCCGGTGGTAGCGTGCGTCAGCGGGAGCACAGATGGGTCGGCAGGACAGCCAGATCCAGGGCCAACAGTGGAGTGGTACGACGTCGGCCAATTGGGTGCGTGGCCGTTCCAGGCCGGGTGACCTCGAGGTCACACCTGTGGCTATGGCGATATCTCTGGTTTCGTGTGCGGATTGACCTCCCCATAGAGTGCCCAGGTTTTGTGTCTACGTAACCCTGTTCGTCGTCCGATGCCGCGCCGGAGGTCAGAACCACAACACCACGCCCTGGCTGCCATCTTTTCTGCTGGTCGGGCGGGAGAGAGGAGGCCAGGAGTGCCTGGATCTGCTGGTCGTAGTTCTCTCTTCGGTCGCGATCCTCGCTCTCTGGCCCCAGCCTGTGGCACCCAGTCCCCTCGTGCCGCGCGCGTCGCCGAAGAATTTCAGAGCCGCGTCACCTAGCATCACACCATTTGGTACCGACAGCATCCGCCACAGGCCCGGCGTGCAATTCGTCGCGGTGGGAAGAGTAGGATACGTAGTCGTGGCGAAACAAACTGAACAGCCTCGATCCCGCCTCGTTGGTACTCACCGCCGCCTCTCGACGCCACCCCCGCTCAGAGACGCCCGACCTGGGACGAGGCGGGGGAGGGTGGAGATGGCGCTCCGCGTGGAGGCGCCGTAGGGTGTGTCTCGACACGCCAGACACGGTGGCCTGTCGAACGCAGGTGGGGCTTACGCGGGACGCTCGGGGGCGTCCGAGTGCTCGCCCGAAGCCGCCCCCCCCCCCGAGCGCCCTCCGGGCGACGACCGCCCAGGCGTGTAATGTGGGGCTGACGCCGCTGCAAGGCGATCGGCTTCGACCACGCTGGCCAATGGCGTGTCGAGACTTATGCTGTTTGCACCGCCTGGGCCCCGGTCCAGCCTGGTGTCAAGCCCCTTTGCTGACCCACCACCCGTGGATTTATGGGCTACGTAACTTGCCTGCGCGGACGGTATCGTGTCTGACCCACACGGCAGTGGTCACTGGCGTGTCTTTTGGATGCCAGCGGATCGCGAGCTGGGTTTGGATGTGCGGCTCTCAATCAACCACACGCAGACTTTCTGACACCTGGAGGGTGGCCTGACATGGCCCCGTGCCCCCTGGTGTGCCAGTCTGTGGGTCCCCCACATGGTGGACCAGGGGGCCAGATCCAACGTGTGGATGACCGAAGCGCGCCGCTCGTGCAGCGCAGCGGGCAGCTGGAGCGTGGCGGTTTTCGGGACGGGCGCTGTTCTTAGATGCGCCGTGGCGTTATCCCCACGGATAGTTGCGCCGTGGCGACAACGTGGTGTGGGTCGCAGCGCGCCCGAAGGTTTGCAAAAAGAGCTCGCTCGCTCCGTGGGGCAACGCCGACGTACGCCACGCACCGGGAAAATGTTTCTGACGACGTACAACCAAAACCGCATGTGCACGTTCTGGACCGACACCAGTGCGACAGATGGCAGTCGACCGACGTGGCGGTCAGTCGCAGGAAGTTGCTCCAGTCGTCGTCAGCGAATTGCTGACCGGCCCAGCCAGGTTTGGCATCCGTGATGGGCACCACGTGTTTGTATCTCCTACAGTGGGCGCTTGCGACGGCAGCCGCGGATCTCCACTGATTCTGTATGCCCAGCGGGGCGTGTGGCTATGTGCGGTGGTCTTGGTGAGGGGATTTACGTGGCTGCTTGGCTGCTCGTATCATTCTCCCGGATATTCTGTACTCGTCACAGCCGACGCCGTGTGGTGGGTGAGTGAGCACCGTTGTCCGATTAACTGAACGCACGACACTCCTCGTATCCTTCGTCGTGGTGGTGAGCGAGTTCGCCGTGCATCCCGCCGTCCGCCATCGACGGAGCGCAGGGAGCACCTTGTTGACTTCGCATTTTGCTTGGGCTCCGCCCCGGCCTCCATCGCACCCTCGTCCTTGATTTGCATGCCTTTGATTTCGCCCGAGGCCTCGTCTCGCCCTTTACCGTCTGCCACTAAAACCACCACCCTGAAGCCCACGAGCGTCGGGAAAAGGGCCAATCTTCTCACGCATTTCACACAGCTGTCTCCACCGACCCGGAGGACCGTGGTGGTCACCGTTCCACGTTCAAGGCCGTAGGGTGGCTCGCTTTTGGGGGGGAATCTCCAATTCCGCCGGCTTTCGTCTGGTTTCTTCCCACTTTGTGCCTGCCGGTCGTTGTTTTTTTTACAATATACGTGCACCGCTCTCTCCTTACTGTAACGTACACATCCGCAAACTCCCTACATCACGGAGGCCGCCACCCCCCCCTTCATACGGCTCTGGCTCTACCACCTTGTCCATGCTAACGCCAGAAGAAGGCCTTGATGCGCCCCCATAACCCCTGCGGCCGCCCCGAGTCGTTGCCCTTCTGCCCTTCGGGCGTCAGTGCCCCCCCCTCCCCCTCGCCGCCGAGCGCATACGCCTTTGGCGCCACAGGTGTCAACACCGCCTCCCACACCAGGTGGCTCACCGGGTCATCGACAATGTCCGAGTGGCTCCCACTCAAATCCCACGGCGAGCCGCTTCCCTCGTCGACAAAGGCGCTTGCGTCAACGCTCGTCACCACTCCGGGCGTTAGGTTGTACACTTGTTTCGCGCTTGTCATAACCGCCCGCCCCGCGTCGGCGGCAACAGCATCGGCGGGCGACCCCGCGGGGAGGCGGGGAAAGGCCGCCCCGACCGACCCGAGGGGCACCCCATACCAAACCGCGTACAACCGCAGCGCCGTGTCGGTGGGGGAGTGCGTCAGCACCACGGGACCGGCGGCCATGCCGGGCGCCACCGGTTCGGGTGCCGCCACACCCGCCGCTGCCGCCGCTGCCACCGCCGCCGCCGGGGCGTCCCCAAACCCATTGACCGCCCCGTCAACGACGCCGCGATAGACCCCCCCGACCGCAAACGACGTTGCCGGCACCGCCGCCTGAATGAGCGCGACCGCGTGCACGCGCGCAATCAACTGGGAGCCCGCGCGGGGACCCGCCAGCATCGCGCAACACACGTGCGCGCCGAGGCTGTGGCCGACCGCGTGGAATTTGATGCGCCCATTACGGGCGCGGTCGGGGGCGGCACCCTGGAGGGTGGCGAGCAGCTTGTGCGCGCCCGTGCGGCCGACACGGGCGGCGCGGCGTTCAAACGATGCAAACGCCACGTCGGCAATGGGGTAGAGCATCAGGCGCGCAGTGGCGGTGAGCACCGACGACGCGCGGGCACGCACAAGGGCGCCGAGGCCCCCGACGCCATCGTCGTCGCTGTCGTCGGAAGCGGCGGCGGACGACGGCGTCCCCGCCGCCTCGGCGGCCGCCGCCGACGCAAACGCGGCGTGCGCGCGCGCGACGACCGCCGCGTCCGTCTCGCCCTCCCCGTTGGCGTCGACGGCCTCGTCTGGCGTAGGGGAGAGGCCCCGCCGGAGGGTGACGAGCGCGTCAACGACGGCGGGGGGGAGCGCCGTCTGCGTCGTTGCGGGCGGGACCGCGCCCGAGACGGGGAGCAGCGGCTCGGGGCCACCTGCAGCATTCGCGCCCGCCGCCGACGCCGCCGTCGCTGCGGCAGCGGCTGCCGTGACGGGCGCGGCGGCGACCGCCGCCGCCGACGCGGCCGGCGCGGCGGCAGCTCCGGCGGCAACTTCGGCGGCGGCGGCGGCCACGGGCGCCGCCACGTCCGCGTCGGTCATGGCTGCCGCGAGGGTGCCGAGCGCACCCCGCAGCTGCGGGGACGCGGCGACGCGGCCGCGGTCTTCCGCCTCGAGCGTCGCAACCATGGCGTCGGTGGCCGCGTCGGTGGCCGCCCCCGCTCCCCCGGCGACCTTCCCCCCGGGCTCGATGCCGACCGCCTCGGCGGTGAGCGCGCCCGCCAGCACATCGGACGGGAGCCCCCCCCCCCAGTCCAAAAACCGCGACGGCCACGACATTCCGACAAGCAGGGGGTTAAAGTGCCCGCCCGGTCGCACGCGTCCGGCCGACTGGATGTCGGAGCTGTCGTCGGACATGGCCGACATCCACTGGCGGAAGGACGTGTCCGCCTCGGCCGCCGTGTTATTCCACCCGTGAGCGACGAGGAACACGTCGGTGACGGGGTTCGTCGAGCGGGCGACGCGGGCGGCGAGTTCCTCCGACATCCATTTGCGGGGGACGGTCGCGGCGGAGATGCCAGGCGGCTGCTGATCGGGCAGCTCCACGCCATCAGCGTCAAAGCGGATGAGAAAGTAGTGGAGCCCCTCGGTTTTGAGAGGGAAGATGGGCATGGTGGCGGGGGGAGGGGGGGAGGGGGGTGAAAGAAAGGGCGCGCACACCAGGAGTGGTGCAGAACTAGCAACGATGTAGTGGGGTGGGGGGAAGAGCGCAGGAGAGGGGTGACGCCGATCGAGGACGATGGTGTCGAGGGGGGACGGGCTGGGTTTGAACAGGCTATATGGAAGGGACAGGGGGGCCAATGACGGCTACTTGGAACGCCTTAACAACCCAGAGACTGGGTTCAGTCGTGGCGCAGGTGCCTCAGCAGCGGGTCGGTGCGGGTGGTGTTGGGTCCACCCGCCCGCCAAACGCGTCAACAAGGCCGGGCCTTACACCGATACCACCGCCCCCTCGCTCATTGCCACCAAGGGTGCGGTTGCAAGACACAAGAAAAAGAGCACACAAAGGCTCTGTGAGGCAAGAGCCGACGTAGTGCCTCGGAGCTCCCGCATGTGCGAGGTGCGGCTCCCAGACGCGCACGCGCCCCCGCGAGACAGCGCCACCTCGGTTGCTCGTCGTCCACCTCGTCCAGTTGACGAGCGGGGGCGGGGGCCGCTTCGAACGGGCACGCGCAGGGCGCGGGCCAGCTCGGGCGCGGGCGTGTCAGTCGATAGCCCGTCGCGCAGAGGACACACTCGTCGCCATCCATGACCGGGCAGCGACAAATCAACGGTCGTGGCGTGGTTGCCCCCCCAGACACGCAGGCAGAGATCTGGCGCTGAGGGCCTCGCCGCAGTCCCGCAAAAATCTCATTAGAGTCGGGTGGGGACGTTGTCCAATGGGAGGGCGCCAAGCCGTTCGTTTCGGACCGTGAGCCAAAGTGCCGCCGACGTGCGCGCGTCGGCCTATCGGATACGCCGCGTAGGATACAACCTGACCTAAACCTACTGTCAGGATCGCAGAGGACGCCCCCGGTATCCCAACGTAAACGGCTAAGCGCCGTCTGCGCCAGGTGGGCGGATACAGCGCTGAAGTGGACAAACTCGCCACCTGGCAGTGGACATGTGACGCATCGCTACAATCGGCAGAGCAGTATCTAGTGTCAACGTGCTCGGTGGAAAGAGCGGAGTCGTCGAAAAGGAAATGTAGCGCTTCTGGCTCACTTTCTTCTTGCCCGCGACGACGGGCCCTACGCAATGAAACCGGGCAACAGCACAGGGGACAAGCAACGAATGTGCAAGTGCGATTACCGACGGGGAGCACCGTTGCTCCCAGGCAAACCCCAAATCCATGTCCACACCTGGACACGCACGAGCGTCCGCACCACAGTTGACAACCGTAGCAATCGGCAGACAGCGCATGGTGTGGGAGCTCGCCGACCTGCATCGACCGCACAAAGCAGTCGACGAGCGCAACGTAACCATGGTAGCCAGGCGGTTTCGCCTGCCTTGCGTCAACTCACCGTTTTGCACGGTGTGATCACCGCCGTCCCGAGCTGGACGACAGCAACATCCAGTGCGCCGCGTCAGCGGTGACAGTACCAGTCACACAACCCCGCCACCGCAAAACCTCCATCCACCACCGGGATGTCCGTCGGGGGCTTGCTTGTCGCTGGGAGCTTGCTCGTCTTGGGGGAGCTGCGGCTCAACCCACAGCATCACCGACAGACTCCATCTCACCGCCGCGGACGCTCACCCCCGCCCCCTTGGAAGAGCGCCTGCGCCACGCGCGGGGCGTCACCGCCATCGAGCTGGTCCCGCCGCAGGAGCATGACCGGCTCGGAGCGGAGGCGCCGCTGCGCCGACCACCACCGCTTGCGGCGCTCGTGGGCCTCAGCGGGTGACGACGCGTCCGACCAGCAGTCGGCTTGGCCACCGTGAGGGGAGGTGGGGGAGGTGGGGGGGGTCATCGGCTCCATGTTGCCGTGCGGGTAGAAACGAAGGGAGGGGGGGAAGTTGAAAGGGATCGACGAAGAGGGGGCGGGGGCGCAACGACACAAGGGAACGAGTCGCTCGACGTCGTCAAGAGGGGTAGGGGGGGGCTGTGAGGCGGAAGTGGTCGACAGAGAACCGAATGGGGGCACGAAGTGGAGCCGACGCAACTCGCTGAAGTACCAGGCGGGAGTGCCGCCCTTCGCGGTGCAACCGGAGCAGCGGGGCAACGGGCGCTACGCTAAACACTCCGCGGCTGCGGTCCAAGGCGCAACTTGCTTGCGGTCGTTGCGTCGCCCGTCGTCGTCACGTCGGGGAAGGCGGGACCGGGGGGTGTCAGAGCCGCACAGCCGCGCGTGTTGCCGGGTGAGAGGGGGCACGTTGGCGTACGTAGCGACGGGTCGGACGGACGGCGCCGGCGCCCGCGCCGGCGGCCCGTCGCTCAAGGCCCGTTTTGGCGCCGCCATGGACCACCGCCCGCGCGTCAGCTCGGCGCCACGGCGGCACGACGCCGGGCATTGGTGAATGGGGGGGTCGCAGGGGGCTGACCTCACTCCGCGTCCCACCCGCGCAGACGAAGCGGAGGTGACACCCCGCAGCCGCGTCGCCGCCCGCGGCGGACGGTGGCCGCGGGCCGCAGGGGCGGGGCTCAAGCCAGGACGCCGCCGGCCGCAGTGGCCAATGGGGTGGTCGCCTTGGATGCTGTCGAGATACGACGCGCACGCCGGCGCCACACTGCGGCGTTGCGGCCGCCGGGCTGTTGCACGTGTGCAGTGAAACTGCCCTCGAGGGGGTTCGGAAGGCCGACGTGCCGCGTTGCGTGGCACTCGCAGGCGCTGGCGTGGTGTGGCCGAGGGCCCGCCCTGGATGCAGAAGTGGACGCGCAACGGGATTGGCTGGATGGACACATTTGGGCATCCCCAGGATCTCATCACCAGCCGTGGTGCCACCACAGGCGCGATAGGAGACTGCCATTGCTGGTCCCGCGATCCGGGGCTCTGCTGCGGGGGCCCAGTGTAGAAACCACGGGCCAACCGGCGTTGGATACGCTGCGCTCGGAGGCTTCCCGAGTTCTTTGGTAGGGCCGGCGCGGATGGCGAGTTGGTTGTGGAATGCGGCCCTAGCAACACTAGGCATTTGTCAGAGCTGTATCTGTTTCAGAGGTCCTTGTGGGCCTCACACAGTCCCCTGGAGGGAGGCAAAACGCAGAGAATAACCAATGGGAGGCGTCGTCTGCACCCGGAAAGGGCCTCGACCGACGCGTGGAGGGTTGTCGGGAGGTCCACCGTGGAAGCTGAGACACGACCTGGATGTCAGGATGGCCAGCTGGAAGGAATTTTTATTGTAAGTTTCTTGACACTGGAGTTGAGGAGCAATGTTCTCAGGCGGCTTTGTCGACCATTTGGTTGACTGTCCCTGGACCCCGAGACCTCCCCACTGCTGTTGATGGCTGTGAGACAAATAGAGGGGCGCCTACCGCAACCGGCTGTTGCCATCGAGTGAAACATCCTCACTGGTCAAAGTACAGACTGATGGTGCGCCCCAGTTCCCAAAGGCAGCTGGCTCTTACTGAGTGTCAGGGCCGTTCTTTGGGCGGCGGTGACGAGTTGTCGATTCAGCGCGATAACAGATGTATCCATGCTCGATGGAGGAGACCTTTGCGTGCATCAGAGCCATTGAACCGGTCGCCTACTACCGATGGTGCTTCGGTATAGACGTGGGGCTGGCTGGTCCCACCATGGCGTGTCCACGAAAACGCGAAGGTCGACTGAATCACCACCTCTGCGGCCTCTGGATTGCTCAATTCAGTACTGACACAACGCAACATGCCTTAAAGACTTCAGGTGTGGCGGAGGGTCCCACGCCTGGAACATTAGGGGGTGTGGGCAGTACGACTCGGCAGGGCGAGGGGAAGTGGCGCTGCAGGGCCCCTCTCCAGACAGCCCATGATGGAACGACTCAAAACGTTTCTGTGTTTGACCGGATATTGCTGTCTTTCCAATTTTGGCCGATGCCGTCGATGTCAAGAGGGGTGATCAACTGTGCGAAACTGCTCCTCAGCCATCCATTTAGCCGGATAAAGTCGTTCGACCAATGGGCAGTTGACCGAGACCCTTTCTTGACTTCGACCACATCGGCCAAAATTGGGAAGACAGCAAGAAGGTCAGGAAAAAGAGTCGGCAAGCGCATTCTTCCGTCGTCATCCCTTCACAGGCGACGCTCTTGCATCTTCACCTCAGATCTCAACGTGACGAGGTAAACATGAAATTAAGGTGGGTCCTGCACAGAGGTGTGATTATAATCATTCCTCGGCTCGGATAAAATGATTATAATCAACCCCTTGATTTTAAATCGTATGGGGCGATTTTTATTGATTATAATCATTGGCCATGATTATAATCATTATG
>Ga0115030_1001021_pt1 | contig 12386 bp, 19 predicted proteins | sample SidtaG_4_FD_87174 | JGI IMG/M metagenome (GOLD analysis project Ga0115030, IMG submission 87174) | Marine algal microbial communities from Sidmouth, United Kingdom - Sidmouth_Male1 metaG | ecosystem: Host-associated > Algae > Red algae > Unclassified | place: Sidmouth, United Kingdom | collected... | reverse complement strand
TTTGCCGCCCACACCAGTTGTGTGTGTGCGTCTTGGCGCTTGCTTCCGGGGTCTTTGACGAGACTACCGGGTGCCCGGTCGGGAAGGCCGCCCGAGTGGGGTCGGCCTGACTGTGGTACCACACTTTGTGACGGTGGACCAGGAGCCAGAGGCGTGGCAATGGGTCGGACATGCTCCCTGCAATGAAGCTATTGGTGGGGAATCGTCATCCGGACGCAAGCATCCGGCTTGACCGGCCGGAGCGGAAGCAGCTCGCCGACAACAGGCGGGTGGCTGATGCCGTCGGTCGGCTCGGCCGTGACACATTCCGGGTACGCTACGAAGTGAATAGCGCCGGCGAATGGCGCAAACTCAGCGCCATCCGACGTATGTTGGAGAGCGAGGCCTCGGCGCTCAAGAAAAAATGAAGCAGCTGTCGTGCCCTTCTCTCCATGCTTCTCAGTTTTTGGCGGCCGTCCTCCCCCATGGACAAGATCCCTGGAGCGCAGCGGCTCGGCGGGCCGCGCTGCTTGTCCCGCCCCGCGCCACCACAACCTGTCGCCCGACGCCCACCCCCATCCAAGGTTCCTCTCCCCTCCTTCCCATCCCCTCCCCCCTTCATCTGTCCGTGCCCTGCCGCGCATCCCGGAAGCATCCCCGCGAGAAGTTCGCATGCTGCCTCCACGACGCCCACACCAAACATTTGTACTGCGGGCAATGCCTCAAGAGGAAGCTTCACGGCCGCTACAAACTTCACACGGCCTTTGATCCCCTCTCCCCCACCCTTGCAGTAGACTGCTGCCGCAAGCGTCCCCACCCAGCCGCCGAGACCGTGCCACGTGGCCACGCCGACCCCCGCGTACTCTTCCTGCCGCGCTCCGCACAGCAGCGCGGCAACAAGAGGGCGACGGGCGGCCCCGTCCCCCCTACAGCCCCCACCATCACCATCGATACGATGCGGCGGCTGGCCGGCATGCTCCTCAGCCGCGAGAGCCATGGCGGTAGCAACTATCTTCATCTAGACGGGGGTGCTGAGTTCTCATCTGTGTTCCTTGACTAGGGACGTTTCCTCATGGTCACCCGTATTTCTCATATCGATGATCCGGTCGTGGTCGCCGCCGTGCGGGGACATAACCGGAAAATGGAGACGAAGTGGGGGTGGCAGGTAGGAGACGGGTGGTTGAGGGAGGAGAAAGAAGAAGAGAACAAGCGGGGGCGAGACACAGAGCAAGGCAGCTGCCCGGAATACCACGAGGGGGCGGCCGGCGGTACGGGTGAAGGGCAGCGGTGAAGTGGGTCGATCATCCCCTCCCCGCCAGGGCGGCAGTCCCCCGCTTTGGTAAACCCACGGGAGCGGCGGAGCGGGGACAAGCGGGGTACCTCGTAACACGCACGCCAAACGTCACTGGTGGGACTTGTGGGCCCCCCACCCCAGCCACACGGAGTATCGTCGGGCGGAGCACCGGGGGCGTCAAATTGTATCCTCCCCGCTGAAACCCGCAGACCGCGCCGGGACGCCCCCGCCCAGATAGCGCCAGGCGGCCCGTCTCCCGGCATCCCCACGCCTCCCGACTCTCCGCTGCCCTCAGAGGCACTCGCTCCGCCTCTGTGACCCACTGTCGGAGAAGGCAGGATCTCCTACGACCCCTTTTACTCCACCGGGATGGTCAACCGGCGCCACGGATGACGTCCCGCGCCCTCCTTCCACCCACCCGCCGCGGACGCCACCCGGGCCGCGGCGGCGGCGGTCGCGACGACGGTGGCGCCCGGTAGACGCCGCACGCGGGGGTGCCGACCGCCGGTCTATGGTGGGTGGGTTGCAGCACTCAGTGGGCGGAGAGGTGGGGCGTGCGGGCGATTCATCGCGCCGCCGACCCACCGTACCTCCCCCCCACATTCCCTTTGGCCCCGCAGACTCTGGATGGCACGGAAAACCCTCGGCCACCATCGGTGGTCCTCGAAGGTGCTACACGCGGCGGCGGGCGGGTGCAACGCACCGGGAAGGGCCGCGCCCGGGCGGACCGGGAGGGGGGGGTTCTCCACGATCGCAGTCCTTCCCTAGTTGCTGCCGTCCCTATGCTATCCCTGCAAACGCCAGCGTGGCAGCACCCATGGCGCTTTCCACTGTTTCGTTCGCTGTCGTCCCCCCCTCCCCTATCTGGCAGGTCTGGCCGTTTTCAGGGCGATTTCTGCTGTCCTCCTCTGGCCCCCCACCCAACCCGCCGTCTAGTCATGTCCCGGGTGCGGGCGAAGCTGTGGGGCATTCCGACACTGTGTGCTCCCCCCACCGACCCGTGTCCCGCGGACCCGCAGTAGTGGGGCTCCGTCGACCGGCCGCCTCACCACCCACCACGACGCGACGCAACCGCGGTACCCACCCCTCTCGCCTGCAGATAGCCGCCCGCGCGGGTCCACCGGCGGCGACAGGGCACCCGGTCCCGCCCCTACCCTTCCCGCGCTCCGCAGCGCTCACCGCACGTCTGCCGCAGAAGCCAACCACCTAGCGCCCTGCTTCCAGTCTGCCCCCCCAAAAGCCCCCCCCAACCCCCACCGTCCGATGCTGTGGCGCAGCGGCGGCGCTCGCTGCCTGAAACCGCTCGTGCAGCCACGACGAGTGTGCGGCGCGTCCTGCAGAGAGGGGGGGACAGGGGGGGGGCGTGGTATCCGTGGCCCGCTGGGCGGTCTGCTGCTGCCGCCCTGACGGTAGCGGTGTCGGCTGCGGTGGCCGGCCGGCGTCGGAACGGAGGCACCGCCCACCTCACCGACACGGACGCGGCGGGCTGGACGAGGCGTTCTCTCCCGCCGCTGACCTTAAGCACCGCTGCCCCGCATGGACCGATAACGTAGCGGTGCAGCTTGCGTGCTGGTAGCAGAGCGCCAGCTGTCGGCCGGCGGCGGCGGCGGCAGCAGCACAGTAAGAGTGGGGAACGACCATATGCAGGAGTGGCGCACGCGAAGCAGAAAGGGGTAGTGGGGGGGCGCGGAAAAGAGCCCATCTACCCCTATAGAGGGAGAGGGCAGCGCCCGTGTCGGGGGGCCCGGCGTCCCCGACCCTCTTCGTCCTGCCCAATGAGCCGCTGCCTTGGCCACGCCCCTGATACATCCGTATTGCGATCTTGTAACCCACCGACGGGACAGCTTCGCTTCCATCGCGTGCCAGCGGGCCCGCGGCAACGGAACCGCGAGGCCTGTCACCAACCACCCGCTACACACAACTGGGAAACCTACCACGCGGGAGGGCGGGCGCCCCACCCCCCCCCTTCCCCCGCACAGTCTCCCCACGATCTTCGTATCGCAGAAAACTGCCACACAGCCTGCTTCACCGCCTCGCCAACGCAGATGGCGGTCACATGCTCGACGGCGCCGTCGGCGGCCCGAAAGTCAACCTCCCCGACAAGGGCGGAGGTGATTACCGCAGCGTCGCCGGTGGAGACGCAGCGGGCGACGGTGGAACGGTGTGTGGGGCATTCGCCTGCGCGTGCGCGGGGGGGAGGGGACCCCTCGAGGTGTCCGAGAAGCGCTTGGGCGGTGGTGGCGGCAGCGGTCGCTCATGGGGGACACTGCTGCGGCGCAGCGCCGCGACTCGAGGGTTGTACTCACGTTCCTTTCCTGTAGTACAAGTGTACATTTTCCCCCCCCCCCCGACCTGCTCTTTGACAAGCATGCACTGGTCTTAGTCGCGCCCGTCCACCCTACTTTGGCACATGTCGACAGGTTTGGTTCTCGAGCCCCCCCCCGCCCCCCCCACTCGGGCTGTGGGCGCTGTGCCGCGGTTGGAACCTGCTGCATAGGGAAAGGCGGAAAGCGGCGGTGCCGGTGCGGAGTGCTGACGACGAGCGCTGGCAGGAATGAGCCGAGGCGGCGCCCGCATGTCTCTCCATCTCCATTCGTGCTGCAGCGGGTGCTGTCCACTCTTACCCCCCTGTCGGCCGTATGCGGCAGGCCAGACCCCCTTTACCCCCCGTCACTGTTAATGTTCTCGTCTAGGTCCCGATGTCCTCGTTTGCTGTGGCTTTTCCTCCCCCGACACGCGCGCTTTGAGGTGCCCCCCCCCGCTCCCGCACTTGCCACACAGCTTCAGTGTCTCACTACATGGGCGATCGGATGCTGTTGCGCACCGCCGCTCGCACCCGCTGTTCTCTCCCACAGTATCCTGCCCCCGTCTGGCATCTTTCTCGAGGATGCGCTCGACTGCCTGAAGGCACCCAATGCCCGCCCGGGTCTGGTCCCATCTTGCTCTCCCGTGTCGCGTTTTACCCACACGTGTCACCCCACGCGCTGGATGGTCTTTTCCTTCTGAGAGCGGCCACTCGTCCCTGTCTTGCAGTTAACACCGTTTCGACAGAACTGTCAAAGACGGGACTGCGCACGACTCGTGGGTGGGTGAGGACGGAGCGTGTACGGAGCGTGCCAGACGCGCTACTAAGCAATCTAGAGGGAAGTGGAGCAACGTAGAGAGTAGCACTGATGCCTACAGATGTCTTTTCCATCGGCCAGAGCGTACGCGAATATGCAGATGTGGGGACGGCAGCAGGGTTGCGTTGTGTTTCTTGAGGGAAGAGTAGACAGGGGCGCGTGGCTCGGATGACACTGTTTTTTTTTGTTGAAGAGATACGACGTCAGTGGCCGACGTCGACGCGCGCTTCTGTGGTGCCGCCAAAGATCACTTTGAAACGGCCTGTCGTCGCTGCTACTTGCGACACACGCCAAAAAGAACACGAAATGAGGTAATTTCTCCGTGGTACGGTGCGCCCGTGGGGCAATCGCTGGACTTGGGATGGCCGAATTCAAGTGATATGAAAAGCGGAAAGGGACAATAACAGCAGAGAGACAACCCGCCACCACGAATTTGCCCAATATCGGCTCCTGCAGGATACTTGTGGTGCATGTTCCTGGCCTTTCTGGTCCCGCATCCAATATCCCTGCCTTGAAACCTCGTCTGACTGTTTCAAGCTGCCGGCATGCAGCGAGCACGAGCAGAGTTGCATGGTCGATAGCGCGAGTTCTTTTGGGACCAAGCCTCCCCCCGTCACCCCCCCCGTCCCCCTCGCACCCGCCTACCAGTGGAAAAGCAGCTTGGAGCGGGCTCTGTGCCCATGTGCATATATGTGCTGAAAACATGATGGCTACGGACGTGTCTAGTGCTTTTTTCTCTTCCCACCCAACACGTTCCTATCACAGCGTCACCCACACAACCATCCACGACACGGTCGTGGCTCCCTCACTCACTCGCAAATCGCTCACTCCCAGCAGACCGCGTGGCTCTTCCGCCCGACTCCCGCCGTTCTCTCACAATGCCCTCTCTTCTTGTCCACGCCAGCTGTGTGATGATGCTCAAGCCTGACCGGCAGGAGGAAGCGAGGGATCCAGGATGACATGCCGCCGTCGACGTACATCGCCAGCTCCCGCCGAGCACCAGGAAAGAGGCAGGGGACGGAGGAGCTGCACCACACTTCACAGCGCGATGAGTAAACGCCAACCGCACGCTGTCCGACGACGCCCGTGCGAATCAATAACAAAATGGGGTGGTGGGGCTTGGATAGGGGGGGGGGGCGGTTGTCAAGACCACACGAAAAGTCGGACAGGAAAGGACAGGAAGCGCACGAGTGGAACCGGGTGGTAGAAGCAGAGAACACACATGAGTCGGTGGGCCGGTGAGAAAGCGTCCCTACAGGCGGCGGCGGGGGGCGCGATGGTGTGGTGGCGCCGGTCCACAGCACCACGAGAATCTGGGGGGGGGGGGAAGCGAGAGCGCCGGTCGGCACGACCACCGCCGGAATAAACCAAATCGAGGACAGTACCAATGCGGGGAGCCTCACAGGGGGCAGCAGGTGCAACAGGAAGGTCCGGTGCACGGGAGGGCTGGAGCCATCATCCACCGCCGCCATGATGGCAGCGGCAGAGGTGCGGAGACAGAGACTGTGGTGGGCAGCGTGGAAAGCTCGGCCCTGTGTTACGGAACGGCACGGTGGGGGGACAGCTCATGCAAGGATCCAGTGAGAAATCGCTGTTTCGCGGCTGTGCGGGTTGGTGTCAGATCGGTCCCCCTCCGGGAGAATCCAGTCTGACGCCCACCTTTTTGTCACTGGGGGACTGGCAGGATCCCAATCGGACCGTCAGGGGACTGTCAGAGCCGTACTTGATCGTCAGGGTGGGACCGGACAGGAAATTTAAGTCTGGTGCGGGTTAGCGCGGCCGCGATCGGGCTTCGCCCGATCGCGGCCGCGCTAACCTGCTCCATAATTAGATTTCCTGTCCGGCCCCGCTACGCCTATACGCACCACTGCGATGGGAACATGGTCACAGAGAGGCATAAAAAGGTAGGCTCAAATGAGGCGGATCGGCTCAAATGAGGCCGTCAGTAGAAAGGACACTCGGCCCGTGCAGCGGCGGCGAGCGACTGAATTCAGTAAATCTGATAAATGTGCAATTATGGGGAGAAATGTGCGACCGTGTTTTCTGGCAGCTGCCGTAGTCTGCGGACCCAGATATGCGTGCCGGAGCCGAGCTCGCATGATATGGCACCTTTCGACGAGGTTCCTGGCCTGGAGCCGGCGGTGTGGGATGGGGCTTCCCTCCGTGCCGCCTGTGAGGCCGTAGCGGCACGGACCGGCTTCACTGTGTCCTGCCTAGCAGCGGCCTACCACCGTCACCGCGGTGACCCCGGCCACGTACATGGCAATTCCCGTTGACGGCTAAGCAGGACGCCATCCTCGTGGGGGTCACTCAGGCCTTCTCTGCCAACAACCTCCCCCTGTCGGTGCTCCAGATACGCTCAAAGATACAAGATCGCTTCTCTGAGGACACCTTCTCCGACTGAGTGTCGCGCTGGGTCCACGTTCATCGTGGACAGCTGTCCCTACGGGCGTGTGAGGCGTTGGCGGACGAGCGGGTTTGTACAGAAGTGATAGAGGGTACCACGGCCGTCTGTCACAAATTTTCTCTATTCCTGCTGTCGCACTCCTGCGCTTCTGATGCCTTCTTCAACTTCAAAGAGACGCGGCTGGTACCATGCGACGGAAACCTGACTAAAAGCCGGATCGAGAGTGCCGACAAGGAGCGGGCCATCTCGCGCTCGACTTATGGGAGAGCTTTCGCCTCTCTCCTGACGTTCATAGCCGCGAACGGATCTGCCTTCATACCGGTATACGTCCTCAGAGCGAAGTTCTCCGAGGAAGGGGCGGCAGTGGTCAGATTCAAGCTGGAGCGGGCACCACGCACCACCCGCAGTGCCTGGCTTCGGTTCTACTGCTGAACGGAGTCCGGTTACTTGGAAGGAGCAACCTTCGGAGCGGTCATCCGTCACTTTGTAGCCATGTGAGGCGCCCATAACCCCGACCGTGAGGCGTTGCTCGTCGGCGACCATTTGGGGGCTCACTTGCTGGCTGACACCCTCAAAGCCGGAATGAGTATAGGTGTCTACCTCTTCTTCCTCGCCCCCCACACGTCACACATGAACCAGCCGCTTGAAGAGGCACCTCTCGCGTCCCTGAAGTGGTACGCGACAACGGACAATGTGCCGTCGATTATCGACTCGCTCATGACGGGAAGGAGCGCCAGGGAAACGCTGCTGGACGGCGCCTATGTAACAGAGCGGAGGACCTTGACCCCTCTAACATTATCGGTGCCTTTCGGCGGTGTGCGTTCTGGCATTTAGACCCAGCGGCCATGCAAGCGCGGGTGGCGGCCAACATGGGCATTGTGCAGGCCAGTGACACGACGTTGCAGCAGGAGGCCCCTGCTGTGGCGGCTGGGGTTCTGCAGAAGGCCCAACAGCGCATCGTTGACACGCGTCCTCAGTCGGTGAGGGGCCAGGCGACGGTCCCACGTGGGATTTTGCACTCACCTGAGGCGCTCCTCGCACAGCACAGCGTGCGGGAAACCTCGAAGGCGGCTACATTGCTGGAACGAGAGTCTAAGGCAGCCAAGGTGGAGGAGAGGCGGGCACCTCGTGATGCTGAGGATGCGCGGCGCGCTGTTTTGTGGGAGCATAATCGCTGTAGAGTGTGCTGTGAGACTGTCGTCCGGGGGGGGACCGCATGGGTGGGCTGTGTTTGCAACACTTTTTGGGTCTGTCTCGCTTGCGCATAAACTGCGAGCGCCACACCACCGCTTGTGGGACTCTCCCAATGTTGTACTGTTCAAATTTCTGAGTCCGAGGGTGAAGAGGAAGAAAAAGAGGGCACCGGCAGTGAGTGTACCAGTTTCTCTATTTTTCTTAAATCCAGGGTTGCACAGTTATCAGATTGCCTCATTGTGCGTTCCCCTCAGACCTGTTCTTTCCATGTGTGAGAGCACCCCCAAGAGAGAATGGGACTTTTTAGTTGCTCTTCAGAACTTTGAGTTTCCCCAGCAAAGGGGATGCAAGATAAATTTATCACATAGCACAGAACTATCTGAAACAAGATGGACGTTGGAAGAGAACACGCGTATCGGTTACGCCACCGATTCGTCAAAGAAAAAGTGCCATCGGTTCTGGGATTTCGTGTCGAAAGTCTTCTACTTCTCCACGTTTCTTTACCTGCGTTTCTGAGCCTTTTGGTGCCGCGTTTTGGCGGCACACGCCCGTCTTCCTTCGTTTTTGCCCCATTTGGTGCCACACCGTGTGGAGACGAGCACATGCATGTTCTGGGGAACCTTAGGTGCCCCAGGGAGAGTATATAGGCAAGCGAACCGAGCTCCTTCGGGGTGATCGAGAGGGGGCAGCCTCGGTTCGAAAGACAACCTTTTCCTTTGTGACCCTTCCCGACCTTCTTCACCGTCGTCGGACCCATCGACATCCCTAGTGTCTACTCTACCGGAAAAAAGGATCGAATGAGCTTGTCCTGAGGATCAAATGAGCTTCTGCGGAATCGGAGAATCCAGCGATCCTGCATATGAGAATGGGCAATCACGACCTGCAAACCCGCTTTGTTGCGCTTCCCCGCGAGACGGTGAGTACTTCAAGCATGTGCCCGAGTTTTACGCGGATAAGAGCCCTTTAGCTTGCCTTCTATGAAAGAAGCGCGTCAAGAACGCATCAGGAAAGTATATTCCAGCGCGCCCGACGTCCATCTGCCCCCCCGCCCCCCCCCCAAAAGCAAACAAACGGAGATTTCGTCCTGCAACGCCGTCTGAACTGATCTATGTTGTCCCCATTGCCGGCCCTTTTCTCTCGCTCTCTGCGTGAGATGACTACAGAATTAACGAGGGGGGATTGTCCATATACCTTCATGATGCTCTCGGTTCCCCAAGATGTGATCAAGCCCCAGTCAGTGGGCGCTGCAAGTGATAGACAAATATCTGGTGGTGGCCACCACAGGTCCGCCTTTGTCCTCCCGTCCAGGCCCGTCCCGCCCCATCCCCCTCGCCCGCAATGCGACATCTCATTCAGACTCTCTCTATCACAACTTAATCCCGCATGCATGCCCTCCACGCCGACATTGTCACCTCCTTCATGCCCCGGTTCTGTCATCTCAGGCGGCGGAGCAGACTGCAAGAAGCGCCGGAAGTTGAAAACAATTGGCACACAAGGGCATGCTGCTTTGTCCAAATGCTCGTACGTATTGCTAACCTCCAAAACTTGGCGGTTGCAGGGAAAAATGAGGCAGAGCCGAAGACAGGGCGTAGAAATGAATGCGGATTGGCTGCTCGACAAGCCACGATTGAACTATTGGCTGAGAGTTGCCGCCAGTAATCTTGCAAGCCAATCACCGTGTCTTGCAGGAGTCACGCAGAGCCATTGCAACCCACAATGAGAATTCCTGATATTTTTTGGCCGCTTGCTTGGGCCTGAACAGGGCGTGGAGAGGGTTCTGGGCCAGACCTGTGATTTCTCATGAGATCAACGAATCTCTTCAGATTTCTTGAGATCCTGATGTGCGTTTCCAGTGCGCAGAGCTGCATGGGGAGACTCTGTAAGGAACTCAGATGATTCCTAGCCATTCCATTGGTCCACGTACCCTGTTGAATGATTGCAATCACTCTGCAACCGCCATTTTCTGGAGGTCAGCAATAATGTATCCTTTCTCTCTGGGCTTTTACAGTGCGACAGACAGCGTCCGATCCGCGGTCTACCCTGCCCCCAATCAGGAACTCTGCAGAGCTGCAAGAGTTGACGCTTCAGGACCTTTTGAGGTGCGTTGGCCGTGAGCTGAAGCTCGAGATAGTGTCTAACAGACGAATCGGCTCCGCTGAGCTCATTATGCAGTCAGAACGACCTGCCGCTGAAAGAGCTCCTCAGGACAGCACTGAAAAAAACAGCATCAAGCGAACCTTTCAGAAGTATCTGAACCCCCTGGTAGAAGCGAGATTAGCTGATTGGCGCCATGGGGGGCGTCCAGGCATGCCCACGTTTCGGGACGAAGAAATAGTGCATGTTACTTCCCGCGTTCGCATCCAGACCCGCGGGCGCAGCGCAGGCAGAGAGCAGCATTTGGAGGTCCCCGGGAGTGGCGAGAACAGCCCGAGGTCCCGCAAATAGAAGCGCCCCAGCGTGAATGTTTCGTTCAACAGCATGCTTCCAAGATTCCCCAGGGGTAAAGAGACTGCGCCGAAATCATTCCTGCCGTCAAAATAGACCGCCGACCATGGGAAGCGTTCGAAAACAGAAGCTCAATATGAGGATCAAATAAGCGGAAAAGGATGAAATGAGTCCCCTGGTAGAATGGACACTGCTGCCCTCCGTCGTCGCCCCCATCGTCTTATACGGGGCATTCCCCGTCACTCGCTTCTCCTCGCAAGTACGTTTGATTCGCCACGTGTCATGGCGGGTCTTACAGCATAAGTGCAAGTGTTTCTGTTCGCATCGACCAGAGTTGGGCAGACTGGAGAACGTTTTTCTATTGTCGGTCTGGGTCAGATATGATGTGAACCATGGGTACGACAGGTCCTGCAATGTGGTTCCCGAAATTAAGCAGGGATCCGAAGGTAAGACCCCATCAGTTTGAGTGGACTGTACTGATTTGGCGCATCATTCTTGCAACGGAAATTGCGGAGGTGAAAACCGGACGGAGCGCTTCACCTGTGTCGCGCGAATCACGAGCACTCAGGCGCTTGTCGCAATCTCAGCCCCCTTCTTCGGAGTACCGCCGGAACTCCCTTATGCGTCATGCGAGACTATTGCCCCGGGAGGTCCATTCTCGACGCTTCCACGTTAGTCTTGTAACACGTTTTAGTGCATGACGTGACTCGAACGGGAGCTACAGTTTTCATGGGCTCGCAGCAGGATTCAGAGTGATGCCGGCCCAATTAGATAGCGTTTCGGCTCTGCGGCTCTGAGGACAGCCGAAAAGGATCGGTTATGCTGAACTCATTGGAGGAAACTCTTGACTGGCCCTCCGTAGAAGATGCCCATCCACAGTGAGTTTGGATGTGCAAACGAAGTGCTCCCAGAAGAGTCATAAACGCTCATCCCTAACGCGCATGGATGGTGGATGGGATTCGATGGGAAATAGGGTTGTGCAGTACGCCTGGGGCGTGCGATAATTCAAGCCTGGGGCGTGCAAACTCATGTGCATTAGAAGAGGCACGCCCTGCGCGCAACAATCTGATTGTTCGTGCCAGGGGCGTGATCTTCACAATAAACAGAATTGTACATGAAGAAACGAATAGGGGGCACCAAAAGCCACGAAAAGAGTGTGCTGTAAACAAATAAATGGCTGCCTTTAACTTATGTCGGACATTTTGACATTAAGTTTGGGACGTGACAGGGGCGTGCGTGTCAGCGGGGCGTGTCAAATGGCGTGACTGGGTGTGGATCTCCCACCCCGCCCTCTGGAAAGGGGCGTGATGCACAACACCAATGGGGAGGGATGGGCTTGCCTGGGAGCCGTGACGAGTTCATAGACTCTCGCTGCCTGCGTCTTGATCGCCGGTCACCGTCGTGCGCGAGCACTGTGGAGTGACGATCTTGTCCGATTGGGCACGGCTGAGGGTCAGCGTGCCCCTCAAAAGAGACTTGAGGCACAAGAAACAGCGTCTTCCCCATGTGCGAATGTGCTCAGGTGTCAGAAATGTGTCTAAATGCTCTATGTGGCTCAATGTAGGCTCTTGGGGGTGGGGACGGCTCCACAGGAATGTCGCATACCCCAAATCGACGAAAGAAAATCCGAATCTAGTTGATCGGAATCCTGCAGAGGACAGAAAATGGGGGGTGAGAGCACTCCCTGCAACGTCGGCCCCAAGTCATATTTGCGAAACGTGGCGCAACGTGGCGCAAACGTGTCTCATTATTAAGGAAATGGGGCCGCAACGGCCCCGCACCAACGTCGCCGACCCCATTCGTGCTTCTTTTGAACCATATAAAGTTACGTAAGTACAACACATATGTTGCTTTCAGAAATGGGGCCGGAGCCGGACCGACCCCATTCCCGGCCGGAAATGGGGTCGGTCCAGAGCCGACCCCATTCTGCTAAGCTCTCTCATTG
>Ga0115030_1001019_pt1 | contig 12403 bp, 16 predicted proteins | sample SidtaG_4_FD_87174 | JGI IMG/M metagenome (GOLD analysis project Ga0115030, IMG submission 87174) | Marine algal microbial communities from Sidmouth, United Kingdom - Sidmouth_Male1 metaG | ecosystem: Host-associated > Algae > Red algae > Unclassified | place: Sidmouth, United Kingdom | collected... | reverse complement strand
GGGGGGGGGGGGGGGGCGGGGGGGGGGGGGGGGGGGGGGGGGGGGGGGGGGGGGGGGGGGGGGGGGGGGGGGGGGGGGGGGGGGGGGGGGGGGGGGGGGGGGGGGGGGGGGGGGGGGGGGGGGCGCCGCCCCGTCGGCCGACGCGAGGAGCGTGTGCACCAGCTCCGTGAGGCCCTTGCGGCCGAGGGGGGGGGGGACCGCCAGTTCGACGCCGTCAGCCGCGCGGAGGGACGGGGGGAGCGCGGGGGCGGCCAGCAGCCGAATGGGGATGGTGTCCGGGGCATCCATCGTGGTCGGCGGGAGGAGAGCGGACGAGGCAGTGGCCCACAAGACCAAGCAGAATGCTGAGGTACGTGGGAAGACGCCAAAGTGGAGATGTAGGGCCGCTCGCCAAGGTGAAAGGTGGAGTTTGGCGGGGTCGGCAAGGCGGAGCAGGGGGCAGTGCTCGGCCTGAGCGCCCGTGCGTCCAAGTCGGCGTCGACTCCGCACCAAGACGGTTGTCGCCGCCGACGTCCCGATCGTGAAACGGCTGCATTGACGTGATCCAATGGTAAAGGTAGCACGCCTGGACGACCCAGAAAAAATGAGTCCTCCGTGTCCGCGGCATCCTCACCCACTCGCAGCCAGGCCGGCGGAGCAGCGCGTGGCGCCGGTACAAGATATTGGTCTGCGACGAGGCGTTGGCACCGCCACAGTCGACCCGCTAAGAGCCATCTTTTTCCACTGGCTGTCCCCACTGTGTACGGTTTGGTAGGGAGTCCAGCAACGCTCGGGGCGTCTGGTGCTATCCGGGAGGGTGATCGACCGGCCGGTGATTGGACGTGGTGTCCCCTCCTCGCTAACCGATAACTGCTCGCGCTCGCTCCCTCTGGTGCCTCTCCCGTCAGACGCTTCCCCTCCGTCTTGGTTTTCCCATGTCTCCTTTTTCATCGCCCGGAATAGCCTCCTCGTGTGCTGCCGTTCCTGCAGCGGCAGGCGATGCCAAACGCGTCCTGCCACCGGTCTCCCACGCGGCGGATACATAATTGCTCGCTCTGTCAGGCGCTCGGGCCCTTCCGCCATTGCGCCCTCCACCGAAACGCGTCATTCTGCCCGGTAATTTGCCTTGGTGAGGGAACACTCATCCAATCCGTATCAGCGACACCTTGTCTCCAAACATCGCATTGCTATGTACAAGGTGTACGCTTTGCGCAACGTGCATACGTATGGAACAGGCATTACTTCTGCAGAAGAAACAAAAGCGATCATGCCAGTGGTCCGTACACGACTCTTTTTCGTCAGCCGCGTTGTCGCGACGCTCGGCCGCTGGATCGAGGCCTTGTGGCAGATGTTGCATCAGATTGCCACGTGGATCACTGCGAACCACACTGCTCGAATGCAGCGCACCACTCGATAGCCGATGGCTATCGTGCTACGGATTGGGGTCTGTCCAGACCAACAGTCCCCTCCGTGTCCAACTCGCCACCCGCGGGCGCAGTGGGCAGGTGTGACAGCGACCTGCCGGTACATCTACGACCGCCCACTGGACACACCACGCCACTGGCACAGTCTTGTGAGACACACATTCCCGCTGCACCGCTCTATTCTCCATCGGTACCGTCGCCGTCACTCTCTCTCCATCCTGTGTGCTCCATCACACAGTTGCCGTCGCCACCTCCCGTGCATCTCATCCTCTTTTCGCGCCTCTCGGCGGAGTTTTGGTGCTCATTGCTGGTACCATGGCTTTTGTCGGTGCCTGGTCGCTCCCTGGCGCACTGCCGCATGCCGGCCCGTCGGCCATCTCTGTCGCCCGGCCAAGCGCCTTTCCTGTTCAACAAACGCCAATGAGGCAAGCCGTGTCAATGGCTGCCGAGGAGCCCACCGCTGCCGCCGCCCCCGGCGCCACCGCGGAAGCCGCCGCAGCCACCACCCCCCCCGCCCCCGTCGTTGACGAAGAGGCGGTTGCGGCCGTCCAGGACACCACCGCCAAGCCCGCCTCAGCGGCGTGGACGGCCGCACTCCAGCGGCTGTCCGCGGCCACGCCGTCGGTGCCAATGGCGGAGGTGGAGGCCGCCCTAGAAGAGGCGGACGGCCTCGAGATGAAGGCCCTGGAGCTGCTGACCGCCGCGTCGCAGCGCATTGCGCAGCGGGAGGCGCAGATTGCCGAGTACCGCGCCAGCGGCCGGATTAGCGCGATGGAGGAGGCGGCACTGCGGCGCCGGGTGGTCGGCTCCGCCGCCGACTTCTTCAAGAGCTACGTCGAGGTCAAGGGCGAGTACGTTGACCAAGGCTACGTCGACGAGAGCAGCGACACGATGGGCAAGGCGGCCAAGGCCGTGCAAAAGTTCTTTGGTAAGTTTACCAAGACGCCCGACGCCGACATCGGGAAGAAGTGAGTGCTGATTTGTGTTGGGTTGCATCCCGCCAGAGGGTTGGCTTTTTTTGTCCTGATATGTGACGTCCGTACCTTTTTTATGTCAGAGCGCTCTGCGTTCTTTCCATTGAGTTCCTCTGGCTTGCTCGCGACGTACCGGACGCCTCGTGCTCCAGTGGGAATCGGTTTGGACGGCGGCCACCCCTGGGAGGCATGGCTTGCGCCTTTCTTCGCCATCGGCAGGCGGTAACGTCACGTCACCTGCTGTATGAAGCTACTGCAGCGGGAACGCCTGTGGTCACGTGCAAACTCAGTGAAGGTCCACCGTACCAGGCATCAGTTGGATGTCGGTTCGTCCGCGTTCATGCCCTAAACACATGTGCCATCCCAATGCGGCTCCGATGCCGGTACCATCCCAACACACAACGCCGCCCCGCTCATCCCGGCATGGTCGCGCCACTACACGTGACAATTCGCGAGAACGTTGTCCTCCCGCCTCAACGACATGTGCTCACACACGCGTGCGGCGCGCCTGCTTCGCTTGTCCTCCACTGCGGCGCGCGTTCACGCGCTCTGGGCAGAACTACACGTTTGGTACCACACACCATCATGACACATGAACACAACCTTTACAATGCACAGGCTGGAAGTCGCCCGAGCACAATCAAGCAAACATGTTCAGTGCCGGCTTCTTCTTGGCCTGCACCGTGATGATGCCCTCCACGAAGTCCTCGTGCACAATCTCCGAGCGGTCCGCCCGTAGGGCCTGCACGCCAGCCTCTGTGCAGACCGACTTGAGCATGGCGCCGTTAAAGTCCTCGGTGCTGCGCGCCAGCTCCTCGAAGTTGACGTCCTTGTTGACGTGCATCTTGCGGGAGTGGATCTGCATAATCCGCGCCCGGGCGTTCTCGTCAGGGTGGGGGAACTCAATCTTGCGGTCAATCCGGCCTGACCGCAGCAGCGCAGGGTCCAGGATATCCACCCGGTTGGTGGCCGCCACGACCTTGATACGGTCGTCCGACGAGAAGCCGTCCAGCTGGTTGAGCAGCTCGAGCATTGTTCGCTGCACCTCGCGGTCACCGCTCAGCTCCGAGTCAAACCGCTTCGTGCCGACCGCGTCCAACTCGTCAATAAAAATGATTGTCGGCGCCTTCTCCTTGGCCAGCGCAAATGCGTCGCGCACAAGCTTCGCGCCGTCACCGATGAACATCTGCACTAGCTGTGGTCCAGCCAGCTTGAGGAAGGTGGCGTTGGTCTGCGCTGCACAGGCACGCGCAAGCAGCGTCTTACCCACTCCGGGGGGGCCGTACATGAGCACGCCCTTCGGTGGTTTGATGCCGATCTTCTCAAAGCGGTCCGCATGGGTCATCGGCAGGACCACTGCCTCCACCAGTTCTTGGATCTGCTTGTCCAGGCCACCGACATCACCGTAATCCTCCGTCGGCTTCTCGTCGACCTCCATGGCCTTGACGCGTGAGTCATACTCTGCCGGCAGCGCTTCCAGGATCAGGTAGGAGTCCTTGTTGACACCCACCAGGTCCGCCGGCTTGAGCTCCGTCGCCGGCACAAGCCCCACCACTGGCAGAAAGATGGTCTGACGCGTGCTCGTCTTGAGCACTACCGCCTTGCCGACGCGCTGTGCGTCCAGATCCACATTCCCGCCATCCTCCTCCTCGTCCTCCTCCCCAACGTCCAGCACCTCCACGACGTTGCCGACCAAGTAGGGTAGCTGTTTGTTGAGCTTGATCTTCTCCTCATTCTCCTTGATGCGCTCCTTCAAGCTGCTCTTTTCAGCCGACAGCCGCAGGGACTCGTTGCGCAGGAAGCGAACCTCCGCCTCCAGCAGCCGCGTGCGTTGCGTCAGCTCAGCGGAGGTGGCTTGCAAGATTTCGGCGCTGAGCTCCTCCGCCTCTGCCGCGCCGTCGGCGGCGCCGCCATTACCAGCCGCGCCGGCATCCCGCATCTCATCCTCTGCGGCCATCAGGGCAGCAGCAGCCGCCATCGTATCGAGAGGGTAGGGACGTTCCGCAAACGAGCGATGTACCGCAGAAACAGGAAGACGACCGACACCGGAGCAGCTCGAACGCTCAGCCCGCACAACAGGCAGCTACTCGCGTTGGGAGGGCGAGCAACAGAAGGCGACCGGTATCGGAGGTCGAGTAGAGCCAGCACGTCAGCCTCCTCCCCGATGCGGAGTCTGTACGCTGCTCTGCTGTTGCGAACGGAAGGTGGTGCTGGCTCTGTCTGAGCTGACAGCATTCCACTCTGGATTCCAGATTTAGGTAACAAGTTAATATTCAATGATGTATTAAATACATATTAAACAGACTCCTGTCGAAGACGAAAGCATGAACAAAAGAGAGACACGGAAGGCGCGTTGGCCACAACTCCACAGGCAACAGGCAGGAAACAGGCTTTAAGCAAAGAGCGTCGCATCCCCATTTAACAAGCAGGCCGAGAGCCCAAAGGTGCACCCTCGACCAACTCTAGTCTTCCAGCAGCGCTTGCAAGGTGGTCCGGCCTGGTCCAGTCGGTGCAACACCATCGTCCCCGACAGACCGGTCCAGCAGCTGCACGCTCTTCACAAAACGGCCGAGCGCGTCGACCACGCCCGGTGCCTCGTCCAGCGCTAGTTGCGGTTCCAGCTGCCGTACCATGCTCACCCGCCCCTCCACCGTCTCGCAAAAGAGCGCCTTATGCACGTTCATGCCTGCGGCAATCACGCCGCCATCAACAAGCGCCGATACAACCTCCGACTCCCCCTCATCCGAGGACACCCGCGTCAGGAGGTACAGCTCCACCGTTGACGCCAACGTGCACAGGGCAGGCACCACTTCAGGCCGAAGTGTCAGGCGCATGGGGGCGGAGGAAGACCCGCCACCGGCCAAGGCGCCGCCGCTCGGCGATGCCGTCAAAGACGAGGACGCGGAGGACGTGATCGGAGGGGCGGAAGAGAGGGTGAAGAGAGACCCGCCCTCCGCGTCGGAGCCAATGGTAAGCCGCCGCACTGCCGCCAGTTTCCGAGGCCGGTTGGCTGCAAACGAGGACAGCGCGAGACGCGCGACAGAGAAACAGAAGCACCACTCCAGCCAAAGTCAGAGGAGCCGAGAGAGAACATCACACAAGGCAATGCAAGGGACACAGAACAAGTGAGAAAAAGAAGACAAGTACGGTACAACGGTCAGTGAGGAGTGCCATGCGCAATCAGCTTGCATCAGCACCAGTTATGTCACCGGCCTCAGCTAGCGACCAAAGCGGGGCGAGTAGTCCAAATGACTACGGACAACATCAGCGAGAAGCATCCGCCCCAGGCTGGGCATCGATGGAAAAAAGCAGCTGCCATACCATCGCGCAAGGAGCGGCGACCGGAAGCTCGGCCACTCCTTCCTCCTGAGCCGGATCCAGTCCCACCCACGTCCTCCACACGGGGGCGCCTGACATTGGGCGCGCGGTCCCTGTACCAGCCGAAAAGGACAACATGGCACGTGGGCATACAAGGGAACAAAACAAGATGCCATAGGCAACAAGAGAATCAATGCAAGGGCAACAAGACGGGTTAGAACTGTGCCATGGAACAGCAGCACTAGATATGGGTACTGCTACAAAACATGAGCGTACACGGTCTTCTCAGCTGTCCATGCGCACAGGAACCGCATGCCAAAACACCCTGATGTGAAACGGTATAGCAAAAATGAATGTGCGCAAGACAAACCACGGGCGACGGCATACCTATCTCGAACAAGTAGCAACAAAGCGGCGCCCGCCATGGCAATGACGACTACAGGCACGGACCTGTGCAGACATCCAACCGAAAGCAGTAATGGACAAGAACCAGCGCAGCATGCAAACAAAGGTCAACAACCACCCACGGGAGTTGCACGAGCCGCACGTGGGTGGCACTCATCGAGCGCGGCGCGTAGAATACAAACGGCGACATCGGGTTGCGTCCGCACAGCATAAGGAGGCAGGTAAGTAGAGTCGCACCAAAAGGAAACAGGGGACGAAGGCAATCAGGAGACCACACGATGCCCATCAGCGTCGCCTGCCTCCGCTGCCAGCTGCAAAAAAGAACCTACGCATTGCGTGCCCAGGCCGCCCGCATGTGGGCCCATGCCATGACGATGACGCGTGATAGGGATGCCATTAAGACGACGCAGGCCAGCCGGCGTCCAACGGGGTGTTGCCGGCAAACAAACTGCACTATCCGACACGCAGGTCGACGATGCTGGGTGGACGCGCTAGCTTCGCGTTTGACTGAAAATTGGGAGCGCGCCTGAAAAAATACAAATCCGCCACAGTCAAGCGTGTCGTGACTCCTCGGGTCGCGTTCGCCCAGGCCAGTGAGCAGACGCACGGCGACATCCAGACAGCAGCGGCGGTGCAAGCGACCAAGTCGCGGCAATGGGGCCCCATACTACGATTCACACTGGCCTAGAAACGCAACAGCATTGACGGCCGCGCCCGCGCACCCAGAGGCACAGAAAGAGATTTTGTAGTGACAACGGTCCGACACACTCAAGCGTGAATGGCAATCGTAGCCGTCCATCGACCATCTCTTTCCCCCTCCGCGACGGCCGCGGCGCGGCCACTCAAAGTCCCCCTCCTCCCTCGTGGTATTGAACTACCGGCCCCGTGTGTATGCCATTGGCTAGGGGCGGCGCGTCGGTCCTGTCAAAGCCCGCGTCCGCCGACCGGTTGCCGTGGCTGTCCCGCCCTTGCGACGTTACGCGGCTGCCTGCGCTCGCATTGCTGCCGGTGTACGCGCGGGGGGTGAGCGACGCCGGCGGCAAATTCTTGGCCGTCAACGCCGTGCCGGCCGATGCGAGGCTTCGGTCGCGGTCCGTCACAGCGGCGTCAGACGCCCGTCGTGCCGCCCGCGTCTTCATGGTCTCCACGAGAGCAGCGAGGCCACCAGGCGGCAGCGGTGGTGGCACGCGGACGCCATGCAGTACGGCAGAGCCGGGGTTGGATGACCGCCAGAGGCCTTCTTGCTCCCGCTCCTCGGCAGCTTCTAGTTCGATGGCCCGCGCGGCTGCCTCGCGAGCCACCCGTCGGGCGGCGGCGGCCTTGGTGGCGGCCGCTGCGCTGGAAGCCGCTTGCACTTCGGCGGCCGCAGCGGCCGCTGCCGCGGCGTTGGCCGCCGCCACAGCCGCGCCGGCCTCGGCCGTGACGTTGCGCCGTCGCGGTGGTCGCCGAGTGGGGGTTGGCCGGGACTTGGGGGTGCCGACTGGCGCCGCGGCAGCACGGGCAAGCGGGGGCGCGCCGCCCTGTTGTCGGGCGGACGGCTCGGGCGGCACACTCGCCGCGGGCCCCGCGCCCTGGGGTTGTCGTCCAGCGAGGGTAGCGGCGGTAGTGGTGGTAGCCTCTCTTTGAGGTTCTCGAGGAGCAGGCGGCCGGGTAGGCGCGCCGGCAACGTTGGGAGGCTCGACGGCCGCCGGCGCGTGGACGACGGCACCGACCACGGGGGGCACCGACGCAACCGTCATGGCCGAGTCGGCCGTGATGGCCGCGGCCACTGCGGCTGGGGCTGGCCGCGCACCTGTCTCCGACCGGCGTCCCCTCCCTGTGCCTGCCGAGTCTGTTGGGCTTGATAAATTACTTGAAGTCCGCGCCATCGGGGTACGGGCGCCCGACGCCCGAGCAGGTGGGACCGCGCCAGACCCGCTACTACCTGCCGCCGACGCGGACGCGCTCCGCGCGTCCGCTTCCTTGGTGGCTCGAGCTTCCGCCGCGGCCTCAGAGGCCGCGTCCTCTGCGGCCTGAGCGGCCGCATCCGCTGCGGCCCGAGCGGCCGCGTCCGCCTCCGCGTCAGCGGCAGCCTCCTCCGCCGCCCGCTCCGCGCGGGTGTACTCGTCCTCGAACGGAGGGTTGGCCGCCTCCGCGGCCGCAACTGCCGCCTCCCGCGCCTGCTCGTCAAAAGGAAACGCGACGCGCGCGCGAACCCGTGCGGTGGCCAACCGCACCTTGCGTAACAACTCGTGGAGGGCGGCGACAAAGATGCGCTTGAGCCGCTCCAACGCAGCTACCGCCCGCACCGCCGCACGCGCACGAGCGAGCAGCGGCCGCTTATCCGAGTGAAGGCACGTGCGGTCTCGAGAGATCTGGGTGGAGGGCGCCTCCGTAAGCACAAACTCGTGCTGTAGCGCAGCGAGAGAGGCCAACCGCTTGGCGGGGTCGTTTTGCAGCAGGCCCCGCACAAACGATTGGGCAGCGGGGCTGACGCCCTTCCACAGTGCCGCAGGGTAGTGGGCCTTGCCGTTGATGACGTTTTGAAAGTAGGCCGCGTTGTTAGCACCCCGAAAGGGCAGCTTGCCGGTGATGATTGAGCAGATCATCATGCCGACCGCGAAGCAGTCGACAGCGGGTCCGTACGCATCGTGCCTCAGCAGCTCGGGTGCCATAAAGTAGGCCGTACCGAGCTGCGCGTGAAACACGCGATCGGTCATCCGCTTTGGGTCGATAAAAGCGGCCAGCCCAAAATCGGCCAGCTTGACCGTTATCGGCCACTCCTTGCTCTTCAGCAGTACGTTGTTCGGTTTCAAATCCCTGCGCGCGTTCCAGAAGCATGGGAACAGAGCCAGTGAGTACGGGTCAGCGTCAAGACCATCAGACAGAAGAGCGACCACAAGCGGAGCAGAAGCCAGCAACAAAACCACAAACACGCGTCAGTGTCAAGAGATACGCGAAGACAGCCAGCAGAAATAGCCAACTCCCGCGCCCGTCCGGTGCATCCCCACCAGTACCCTCAAATCACATACCTGTGTACAACGCCAACCGAGTGCAAAAACGCTACCGACCGAAGGATGCCCTGTGCAATGTGCACAATGTGGTCCTCGGCCAGGTTGGGGAAGGAAGAGCAGTAATCAAACAGGTCCCCCCCCCGCATCACCTCCATCGCAAAATACACCTGGCGCTGCAGCTTGATCACCCGATGTGTCCGAACGATGCCCGGGTGGCGGAGCTCGCATACAATGGCCACTTCTCGCCGCACCCGCTCGTCCCGCCGTGCGTCACCGCCCGTAAACGAAACGACTTTGACGGCGTGGACCTCGTGCGTGAGGCGGTCCTCGGCCTCGTACACTTTGCCGAAGGCGCCCGCGCCGAGAACCTTGCCCATCACGTAAAAGTCCCCAATGCTCCGCCGCCCGGCCACCTCCGTGGCGGCCTTCCACCGCGCCGCGTGCCGCGCGTCGGGCAGCGCGTACACGGAAGGAGAAAGGTCGGGAAATCCCGACAGGTTGAAGGTGGCAGCGGCCACGTCCACCTCCATGGTCACTTCGGACACGTCCGCGTGATTCACCCCCGACGCTTCTTGCACTTTAAAGCCGACCTCGTCGACGCCGTCGGGGAAGGAAGGTGCGCTGCCGGCCTTCGCGGAACCCCCTGCGTCGGAGCTGACGTTACTGCCAACCACTGATACCGCCCGTTGGCGGCCCGATACGTCGCGCACTTCCCGACCCCGGGCGAGCCGCCGAGCGGGTGACGGCGATGGCGACGGCCGTCCGGCCCGTAGCTGCTCGATGGTTGCCTCCCGCAACGGCCCAACGGCGGCGGGGTCATCCGAACTGCAATCATCACAGTCGTCATCGTCGACCAGGGAGCCCGTAACCATGTACTGTGGCCCGCTCATCGTCACCGCCTGCACGCCGCTCGAATGGCTGGGCGGCTCCAGCGCCAGGCGCGGCGCATCGTTACCGCGCAAGAAGGGCTCGTCCGCCGCCTGCACGATATCCTCCGGTGTCATGTAGTGAAGCGTCAGCACATGCCCTCGTAACGAGAAGAGCAGCCGCTGCCAGGAGAGCGGCATCGGGTCGCCCGGCGCCGGTATCGCCGCCCCATCAGGGACACGGACCATGGTCATGCCCAAGTCAGTCTCCTCCATGTACTGCGGCCGCCCTTCCATAGAGGACACGCGGCTCACACTGCTTGTACGACTGCTAGACCGCCGCGGCACCCTGCTCCCAGCGCTGCTGGGGCTGCCCTGGGCAGCAAACCGAGCAGCCGCCGCCTCGGCCTCCGCCGCGGCATCTACTTCCATGCTGGCCGTCACGTCGTCCGCAGCGCCGCCCCGTATCAAGTACGTGGCATTGTCGGGCGAAGCACCGGAGGAGCTCTTGCGACTACCTCCCCGCCCACGCGGAACTGGCGGCGTGCGAGCACCACCGCGGCCATCGCCACCCCCCCCATCCGCCCCCGCCATCGACGATAGCCGCCGGGACTTGCGCTTCAGAAGAAGTGACGACAAGACGGAGCGGGAGGAGCTCTGCGACGAGGGCTTACCGTTCACGCTCGGCGTCTCAGTGGACGCATCTTCGGGAACGCTGCTCTGCGCGCGCGACCGCCGTTGAGTACGGGACGATCGGGAGCGCTTTGATAAGCGGGAGGAGGCCACACTCCCTCGCCCCGGCGTGCTCCCCCCTGGCGTCGCGGTGCCCGTCGAGGAGGAAGATAGCTGGTTGAGACTCGACGCGTGGCCCACGCTGTCCTGCTTCGAGCCATCCGATGAGATCGAGCCGAGCGCCGACGCAAGGCGACGCCTGAGGCGGGTGGCCAGCGGCGGCGATGAGCTCTGCGGCTGCGCCTTGACGGCACGCACAGGTACCCGCGCCATGTCTGCTGGCCCTTGGCAAGCCCCACTCAGATCCTCCACCCTATCGCAATCCTTGTTCAGCTCCTTCGTCGCGGTCTCCATGAGCGTGTGGTCCGCTACAGCCGCCGCCGCCGCGGCCGCCACGTGGGACCTCTCCTCGCTGGATGAGCTGCGGTGATCGCCCCCGCTGGACATGCTCCCATTACCATTACTGTCCCCAACGCCAACCAGGTGCCGCTCGGGTGACGCTGCCCGCAGCCGCTGGTGCCGCCGGTATGCGGCAACATCGGTGGCCTTCGGCGGCAGCCCATCGAGCTCCGCGGGACCACCCATGCGCGCCGCAGACCGGCGAGCAGACTTCATACGCAGGTAGGGGAAATAGGTAGGTCACCGCGGACACCAGCCCGCACGCGCAAGCGCACCAACGAGGACCAACTACCAGCGCAGATGCCCCAACGGGGACGACGCACCAGCAAACGCGAAAAGGGAGAGGGAAGGAGCGTCGTCGGCGACCACGCAGCCGCAGCAGCGGCGGGCCTGATCGAAGCGATGATGACCACAGCGGGAAGGGCCGCAAAGAGGTCCCGCACAGCCGCTCCGTCGAACGTGATGGCGCACAGATGCGGGGGCACTCCCTCGGTGGCGACAGCGGCAGTAGCACCGCACGCCCCGGTAATGGCCGTACCGCGACTCGGCGACGCCCCTCCCCTCGAGCGGCGAGTGGCCACCCACCGTTGGCACGCGCGCAAGGGCGTGCGGGGGTGCGTCGGCTCGCTCACGCACAAAAACCGCCCCGACACGAAGAGAAAAACAATTAACGTGACGGGCAGTCTCGCAGCCCCACCCCCCCGGCGGCGTGTGCCACGCAGGAGGGTAGACCAACGGAAGGCGTCTTCGGCGGGGGCGCGGCAGCACGGGCACTACCCACGCCGCCAGCGGCGTAGCAGGAGGCAGTGACGGCGGGCGGCCGCGGCGGCAAGCCGAAGGCGGCAAGGGGGGGGGAGAATGACGGCAGACTCAACGCGCCGCGATGGCCGCGCACGTGCACTGTGGCCCGCGGCGCGTTGAGGCGTGTCACGGGCGGGGAGGGGAGAGGCCGTGTGGCGGCGCCCGTGCCACAGCGCAACCCAGGGTGGGCGGGGTCGGACCTGGCCAAGAGCACGTCAGAGTGGGCCGGTGGCCACCGTTGCAGCCAGGCACGGGCGACGCCGCGAGGAGACTCTGAGTGGTCACTTCGTCGTCTGTTTTCCCTGGAACAAAAAACACCTACGAAGTCATTGGCTGTGCCTCATCCACGTGGTGCGGCCGGGCGGATCTGCCAATAAGATAGCCGTGTTTGCCTAATTTGGATATCACATGTGGGTAACTACTGGACTGGTCTACATCCCTGCCCCGCCGGCCTTGCTCCGCGCCTCCCGCGCGCCCCCGACGGTGGATGGTGTAGCGGGCTGGTGTGCCTT
>Ga0115030_1001017_pt1 | contig 12407 bp, 2 predicted proteins | sample SidtaG_4_FD_87174 | JGI IMG/M metagenome (GOLD analysis project Ga0115030, IMG submission 87174) | Marine algal microbial communities from Sidmouth, United Kingdom - Sidmouth_Male1 metaG | ecosystem: Host-associated > Algae > Red algae > Unclassified | place: Sidmouth, United Kingdom | collected... | reverse complement strand
GGGGGACGCCCGTGTCGGCCGCCGCGCCGCGCACCGGCTGGTGGGGGGGGTGGGGCGCGGACGACGGGACGGGGGGGTGCGCGCGTGGGGCCGACACGGTGGCCCGCGCGCTGCCAGTCGCCCGCGGTGCGTCGTCGGCCGCTGCCACCCGCGCGTGGGCGGGCGGGGGGGTGCGGCAGCCGCCCGACCACGAGCAGGCCCGTCGGCGGGGGTCGACGCTGCGCGGCTGCCGCGCGGCGCTGCCGCGGATCAGGGTTGGGGGCTGCTGCAGGCGAGTTGGCGACGGGGCCACCGCCGGTTGGCTCGTCCGTCGTGATCCCGTCATGATTTCGACAATCAATACCGCCTTTTTCCGCTTGATGGACAGGACTGCAAAGATTGCACAAAAGAAAACGAATACCACAAAGTCGGGGTGAGCCATGGGTGTCTGCGGGGGATTCCTACAGCACCCACTGCGAGCGGGGTATGGTGACTGTGATAATTACAACACTGCGCAATTTCACATTCGTCCCCATTCAAAGGAACCCGGCACATGTGAAATACTACTTGTGATCAAAGTCCCCCGAGACAAGAACGCTGGCCTTCAGAGATACCAGGTGGAGCCGCTCTTTGACTGTAGCTTGGGATACTGGATGAGGAGGAGAGAGGTTCGCCATTCTTGATGGGCAGGGCGCGGAGCGTTGAGAAAGTCGCGCAGAGCAATAGCGCGAAGCTCAGCAAAAGAACGACAGCCAGACGCACGCGGCGAGTCACGACGCGTACAGGACAGAATGTCTTTGTTGCGCTGCGCGGTTGCAGCTCGCCGAGGCGCAGCCGGTCGCAATGTCTTTGGTCCACTGCGCCTTCAGGCAGAGGCTGGGCGGCAGCGCTGGAACGCGTGAGCGTGAAGGGGGGCTTTCGCTGGGTCTGACGCGAGGCGAGCTGAACGAGGGGTCAAGGGGGTTCCGAGTGTCGGGGCGGGCGCCTCGGCCACAGCCGCTCACTGGCTGGCTCGCCGCAGGGACCAAAGTCACAGATGCGGTACGGGCCGTGCCGAAAAAACACCACCTGCCGTGGCGCGCACAACCTCCATTCACTCGTGCGCCAATACCCCGGCATGGGTCCAAACGTACACTTAAAACGCAACACCAGGTGCGCTGTATAGAAAAAGTAGGCAGCAAGTAGGAAATCACGCGCCTAGCAGACACCACCGTCGCAGTGTCACCCACCCACTCAGTTCAAATTGTCATCTCTCCTCACCTCAGCCACATCCACCATCCGCCACACCGCCTACAGTCTGCCAGACCGCTCAAAGCTCTACGCGCTTGCGGATGGCGTCAATGACCCGGTCGGTATTGGCCGGGATGCGCACCACGTCGTTGGCAAAGTTGGACGAGCACTGGTGCAGCTTCTTCTCGTGGTAGGCGACCTTGGAGTCGGTGAACTTGAGGCCGTGGGCCGTCGACACGACGACGACCCGCTCGTTGGGATCAATGACCCCCTTCTTGAGCAACTTGTCGAGCGCTGCGAGCGCCACCCCCGTGTGCGGGCAGTTGAACATGCCCGTTCGGTCGGCACGGGCGGCCATGTCCATCAGCTCGTCCTCGGTGGCCTCCTCCACCACCCCGTTGCTCTCCTGGAGCGCCAGGATGGCGCGATGGATGGAGACGGGGTCCCCAATCTGGATGGCCGACGCGAGCGTCTTCTGTGCGGTTATTGGCACAAAGTTGTCAAAACCGGCCTCGTAGGCGCGGTAGAGCGGGTTGGCATTGTGCGCCTGTGCCACCGCCATGCGGGGGATGCGGTCTGTCAGGCCGAGGTCCTTCATCATCTTGAAGCCCTTGTAGAAAGCGTACACGTTGCCGAGGTTGCCGCCAGGCACGACCACCCAGTCGGGGACCAACCAGTCAAACTGCTGCGCAATCTCCACCGAAACCGTCTTCTGGCCCTCGAGCCGCAGCGAGTTCATGCTGTTGGCGAGGTAGATAGGGTACTCCTCCACAACCTCCCGGATGAGTTTCATGCACCCGTCAAAGTCCGTGTCGAGCGACATGACCACCGAGCCGTTGGCGATCGGCTGCACCAGCTGCGCCATCGTGATCTTGTCCGCAGGCAGGAAAACAATCGACGGGATGCCGGCCGCCGCGCAGTAGGCGCCCAGCGCCGCTGACGTGTCGCCAGTCGACGCGCAGCCCACAGCCTTGATCGACTTGCCCGACTTGATCATGTGGTTGACTTGCGACACGAGGACGGTCATGCCGAGGTCTTTGAACGACCCCGTGTGCGAGTTGCCGCACTGCTTCACCCACAAGTCGCTCATGCCGAGCTCCTTGCCAAAGCGCTCCGCCCAAAACAGGTTGGAGTTGCCCTCAAACATGCTCACAACGTCATCGTCGGGGATGCCCGGCAGCACCCACTCCTTCTTGGACCAGACGCCCGAGCCGTAGGGCCACACAGTGCGACCGGCGCGACGATCAAAGAGGTCCTTCCACGCCTCTGCGGGCGTGCGCCGGAGCGCCTCCATGTCGTGCTGAACGTCGAGGAGGCCGCCGCCAGAGGCGCGGTAGACCACCTCGTCGAGGCTGTGTTCGGACGAGTCCGACTTGTCAAACGCCACGTACTTCGCGGAGAAGCCGTCAGAACCCCCGGGGAGCTGCATGGCCGACCGCCGCTCCGCGTCGCTCAGCTTCCAAAAGCTCGGGGAATGCGACGACGACGACGATGATGACGACGACGACGACGACGGGGGCGTGGCCAGCGCCATGCGTGCCGGCTGCGCGGTGACAGGGCGGCAGGCACGGGGGAAGGAGGTGGTCAGGCCATCCGTCAGCCGGGAGGGGGTGACGGGAGCCACGCACCAGGCCCCAGCGCTGCCAACAAAGGCGGACATGGCGGGCGCGCAGGGGACACAGATGCGGGGCGGCGACGCGACGAGGACGGCAGAAGGCGGGTACGTGTGGCGAGGGGAAAGGGAAACAGGTGAGTGCGCGGCCGTCTGCCGACAGTGAGTGCACGTGGGAGAGTGACCACCCGGGTGGACAACCAGCAGCGGAAGTGGTGGCGGGCTGGGAGGTGGATCTCTGAAGACGGTGGCGGGTGCAGTGGCGACGAGATGCTCTCGTCCACGTGCCTGGTGCCGCCTCCCACCGCGGCCGGCCCTGTCGGGCCCAGTCGCTGAGGCAGTTCCATGCCCCATGCCGCTGGGGCCCCACAGGTGGCCAGTGTGGCGAGGTGGCCGCAGCTCGTGCACGACGTGCACAAAAAGAAAAAAATCTCGGGGCCTACGGCCCATATCCTGAACTATATTCAGTATTGCTGTTGGGTTCAATCCTTTGTTTGGTCTGATGCGCGGCAACAGGGGCAATTGGTAGTTGAATTTGTCCAAATATGCGGATTCAAGCGATTTCTCAAGATGGCACTGAACAGACCATTGAACAGCATGCCCTCCCTATTCATCTGAAAAGGGAAAGTAGTACACTGAGATGCTGTAAGACAAGAACTGCTGAGACTCGCGCTCGGGCCACCACCCGAACCCCGCTGGGCAGCCCCTTTTCCAGCCCCCCCCCCCCTCACTCGCGCCAACCAGGGGTCGTCAACGACGCACGAACTTCTTGTTCGGGCCACAGGGCCCGAGTTTCCACGGACCCCCCCCCCATCTGCAGCTTTGGCGGGCTCGCGCTGGCACGGGCGAGGCGGCAGCGGAACTGACCCCCCTGTCCGCCCGTCCTCCAGACAGCGGCCACGCCAAAGTCGCGCCGTCGCGTCCGCGGCGCGCCCGCGGCGCCTCGCCGCTCGCACCACCGTCGCGTCCTCCTCGCGCCGCACCATACCGCCCGACACGACGGTTGCTGGGCCGTCCCCACCTACACGCCTCCTTGACGACGACGACCACTATCGTTACGGTCTTCTTGTGACGACATCACGTGGCGTGTAGAGGCCACTGTACTGTGGCGCGACCGACCGCCAACGGCGCGGTCTCACGGACCGTCGGCACGCTGTGCTGGGGGCACCCCGGCCCATGCGGTGGCCCCCCACCCGCCGGCGTCACCGCCGCAGACGCCGGCATGAGCGACGGCGGAGCGAGGGGTGGTGCCTTGGGTGCAGAGAGAGGCACGAGTGGGGGGGAGTCGCGGGGAGGGGGGCGCCCGGACAAAGATGACGCCGGCGACGCCGGCGGCCGCCGCCCGGCCGCCGGCGTCGGTGGCCGCTTGGGCGGCCGCTCCTCTGCGTTGATGGCACCACCCCCACCGCGCCTCGGTGGGAGTGGCCTGTTGACCGCCACCATCACGACCGGCGGGGCGGGTGGCGCCGCCGCCCCACCGCTCCCCCGCCGTGAGGGAGGAGGGGCTTCGTGGCGCCCCTTGCCATCCCCCCCCGCCGGGGGGTTGGCGGATGACCTCGCCGCGAATGAGAGTGACCTGTCGGGGGGAGACGGCCGCCCGCCGGCGGCGGCGCTGCCACCCGCGCGCGGCAGCGCGGGGTGGGCGTCCGACTCGTCGGCACGAGGGGGGGGAGGCGGCGGCGGCAGGGGGGCAACCTCCCGCCTCCGCCACTCGCCGCCTCATCAAACCAATGCATTTGGCGGCACTATCCCCCCCCCCCCCGCCTCCCCGGGCCGCCGGCTGCACGTCCCTTTGCGGGCGCCGCCGGCACCGCTCCTCCCCGTAGGGGCGGCGGCGCCGGCATCGCGGCCCGCGGCTGCTCCGCGCAAGCGCTCCCGCCCGTCTTCCCCGTTGCGCTTTCGCGTCGCGCGCTTGTCGGCGCCCCGCCCGCCGGGCGCGTCGCCCGACCGGCCGTCTGGCGGCTCTTCGTCGCGCGATGCGGGCGGACCGGCCGGCGCGTCGGTCGCCGGTGGGAGCATCGGCGGCGGGGTGAGCGGCTCGCCGGCCAGCAGCCGTCGGGCGGTCCCGTCTGACCCGTTCCGCCTCGTCTTGAGCGGCGTCGACGTGGCGGCTGCGGGGGTGGTGACGCACCCCGGAGGCAGCGGCGGCGGGGGGAGTGTGGGGGGTGCGAGTGGCGCAAGGGGGGAGACGAGCCCCGCGTCTCGGCCAGGCGGTACGCCCCACCGGCTCGCACCGACCTCTGGGCCGCGGAGTTCTGGAGGCGGGGCCCCACCGCCACAAAGAAGACCTCGACCCGACGCGGTTCACGGCGCAGGTGACCGCGCCAGTGGCGGACAACGGCTCGCGGACGGCCCCTCTGGTGGCGTCGATGGGGGCGGTCGCCCCGCGCCGCCGACCTTCTCGTCCGGCTCCGATTCGGATGGGGGCGCCTCGGATGGCGACGACGCCGACGGCGGGCGTGACGGCTCCCCCGGCAGCCGCCGCGGCCACGACGGCGCCGCCGGGCGCGCATCCCCGGCTGGCGGCAACGATCACCAGTCACCCCCCGACGGGGAGGCCGGCAGCGGTGGGGCAAGTCCCAGGAGCGGCGGTGGCGGTGGCAGCGGCGGCGGCGACGGCGACGGCGACGAAGCTGGCGGCGAGACGACGCGGTGCCCCTGCGGCTCCGTCGCCGACGTTGGTTGGATGATCGCGTGCGAAGGGTGTCACACCTGGCAGCACGGGCGGTGTATGGGCTTTCGGCGCGAATCCGACGCCCCCGACACCTACTATTGTGAGCGCTGCCGCCCCGACCAGATGCGCAGCAGCTGCGTGGCACACCCGCAGTACGCCGCGCGCAAGGCGCGGCGGCGAGCCCTCCGACGCGCGGCGGCTGAGGAGGCACAGCGGGAACACCAAGCGCGGCTTTGGCGGATGCTCGACGAGGAGAATAGCCGCCGCGCGGTGGGGGGCGGCGCAGGGGAGGGCAGCACCGCCGCCCAATCGGGGGGCGGCGAGGGCGCACGCGACGGCGACGACGCCCAAGCATCTGCCGCCGGCGCGCCCGCGTCCCCTTCCTCTCGTCACGAGGGGTCGGGCGGGCGGGCGGGCGACGGTCATGGGGCCGCAGGGCGGCGCGCGCCGCCCTCCCCGCACCGCCGGCTGGAGCGGTCGCCGTCCCGGCCCGACGACGGGCGGAGCGTCGACGGGCGGCCACCAGCATCCCCGCTGGTGGGCGACGGACCCGACCGTGGGGGGGGTGCGTCTGACTCGATGCCCCACTCCACGCGCGACACGTCCGTCGACAGGGGAGGCGGCGGCGGTGGGGGGGAGCGACGGAGGGGTGACGGGTCGGCCGCCTCCCCGATCCACCGCTCCCCATCGTCCAAGGCGCGGTCGAGGGAGAGTAAGCGGCGTCGCAAGGCGGCTGCTGCTGCTGCCGCTGCCGCCTCGCCGGCTGGCGAGGAGGACGGCAGTAGCCGCCGCGCCGATCGGGGCCACGGCGGTTGGCCCGGTGCGGCCGACTCGGCGGCGCCCTCCCCTCAAGGAGTTGGGGGAGAACCCCCTCCGCCCCCACCCCACCCGCCGCCAGTCCCCCCTCCGGCATCCTTGTCGGGCGTGCACCCGTCGGACCTCCGGCGGCTTGTTGCCGACGATATTCGTGGCGGCCGCTGGGCGGCCGCGGGCGTCGACGACCGGGTGGCAGCTGACCTTTTTGACGCGTACGCCGGGCACGCGGCGGGACGTTTTCGGCGCTCCCGGGATGGTGTTGTCGCGGGACTCGCCTTGTTATCGGGCCTGCCTACGGACGTGGTGGAGGGACGCCTGGCCAGTGCGGTAGGCCGCATTGAGGAGGGCGAGGAGCGCCAAAGGCAGGGCAAGGCGGAACCGCCATGGCGCTCATCAGACGGCTGGGTGCCGTCATGTCCGTCGAACGTGGTTGCCAATGGCGGCGATCCGCCACACGCTGCCGAGCGTGGGAGCACTGACGGCAAGCCGCCGCCGTCGCCCCTGGCAGGCGGGCGGTTGTCCCCACGTCGGCCGTCGCCAGTCTCCCCTCGCGGTGTGCCGACCCGGTCTCCACGTGGGGGCGTCCGCTCCCCACACGGCCGTCGGCTGCCCCCCGTCGCGTCACCAACGGCCACGTCAGCGGCGCCACTGGGCGGCGACAGCGGTCACTTTGTCCTCTGCGGCGGCCGCAGTGGCGGGCGAACGATGGCACCATCGTCGCCAACCAGTGGGAGCGGGCGGGGGCGAGGAGCGGCGCTGGGGGAGCCCCCACGCCGGCGCACCGCGTCGCCTTCGCCCACGTCCGACGCGGGATCGCGGCGGTCGGGCTCGTCTGCGGGGCGGCGGTCGGGCGATGGCGGGGAGAGTGGGGGAGGTGGGAGCCACTCGAGCCGCTCTCGCTCGGTGCGGGGGCGTCGCCGCCGCCGCCGACGGGCCGACGGGGAGGGGAGCTCGGCCGGCGAGGCCGACCGTAGCGGTGGCGATGCCGGCGCGGGCCGCTCGGCGGATGGTGGCGGCGGGGGGCGGCCGCTGACCGACGACCGGCACGCGGCGCGCGACGGTGGTGGCGGCGACTCGCGCAGCCGCGCCGACCGCAAGCCCGCCGCCGCCCCCCTCCCCGGTGAGGATGGGGTGGATGGCGCCGCGCTGCCCGGTGGCACTGGCGGCGACAAGGGCCTGACGCGGGAGGAGCGCAAGATCCGCTCCGTGATGCTCCAGTTTGAGCGGATGGCCAAGCGGGACAATGGCAAAGTCGCGCCGCGGGAGGAGCGGAAGCGCCCGTTAACGTCCTCGTCGGCCGACAAGGGGCGCGACCGGAAGCGCCATCGGCCGTCGGGCGGGGAAGGGGGTGCTTCCCCGCGGCCGGGCGGTGGAGCGTCGCCGGCAAGTGGCGGGCTCGTCGGGGCGGGGGAGCCCAAGCTCGAAACGCTACCGCCGATGGCGCTCGAGGGGGGGGTTGCCGAGGGCCTGGCGTCGTCCGCGTCGGCACCGGAAGCGCTGGCCGCGTCGGCGCTGCTGGCCGTGTCGAGCAGCGGTGGGGGGGGCGACGGGCGCGGTGGTGCCGCGCCCGCCGCCAGCGGCGATGCCGACGCAGCCGCGACGCGGGGTGACCGCCGCGAGACGTGGGAGCCGTCGTCAGACGGGCGGTCTGCGGCGACGGCGGCCATGGAGGCGACACCTGCGGCCGTTGCTGCCCCCACCGTTCCCGACGGGTTGCACCCCCACCGCCTCCACGCGCGTGCGGCGGCGGTGGCGCCCGCATCATCGACGCGGGCGGCCGTGCCGCGGCGGAGTGCGAGCCCCAACGGCTTGACGGTGCGGCCGTCGGGGTCTCGCCGAGGCCTCGGCACCGCCGCGGTTGCCAGCCTGAGCGTTTCGGGATCCGCGGCGGGCGGCGCGCCCGCGTCGGTGGCCGCGCCACTGGCCAATGGCGGGCCCCCGGGGGGCGTGGTGGGCGAGCCGGGAGCGGGCCCACCGCACCGCGCGCGGCTGTTGTTTGGGCCAACGGGCCGGCGGGCGTCGCGGCGTGCGTCCCCGCCGGCCGCCACGGCGGCCGCGCCGGCGGCGTTGCCCGGGGCGCTTGACTTTGACGACGCCCTCGACGAGGAGGGCGGCGGCGGGGGGGGTGGCGCCGCCTGTGGGGCCCGCGGTGACGGGTATGGAACGCCCGTGGGCGGCGCCCGCGCGACCGCGTCGAGCCTCTCCCTCCCCGGCGGCCTCTCGCGCTCCCCCGGCCCGTCTGTCTTGCGGTCTGGCGACTGGTCCCGCTCCGCGGGGGCAGAGGCGCGCCCCCCCCCGGGCCGGTCGGGCGTCGTCAGCCGCAAGACGTGGTTGCTCGGCGACAAGATTTCGCTGCGGGGCGGCGGGGAGGCGGGGTCGACGACGACGGGGCTCCTCGACTGCCGGTCAGCGGTGGGGGGCGGCCCGGTTGGGGTGGCGGAACGCCTGCCCGACGAGGCGCTCATGGTGCCGGTCAAGAAGAAGCTGCTCGCCACCCTCCGCGCGCAGTCTGCGCCGTCGCTCGTCGCTCTGGCGGTCGCGGCGGCGCCGGCGGAGCCGTCCCCCACGTCGACAGCGTGGATGGAGGATGTGCGCACGCCGCCACGCGGCGCGCCCCGCCCGTCCCCTTCCCCGTCGCCACCGCCCGATGGGGCGGCGGTGCCGCCGTCGCCCGCCCCCACGGCGGTCGCCGAGGCGCCGCCCCACACGCCGCGGCGGTCGGCCAGCCCCGCGCGTGGGCCGCGGAGCCCCCGCGCCTTTTCCGCCAAGGCCCTCCTCCTCCGCCCGCGGTCCGTGACGCCAGCGTCGCCACCGCCAGCGTCGCCGGCGTCGCCCAACGGGGCGGCATGGGCCGGCTGGTCGGCGGTGATGGGCATTGGCAGTGGTGGCGAGCCGGGCACGGGTGGCCCCGCGTCGCCCCTCGTGTGCACACCCCGGCTGGTCGTGGCCCGGATGCTGACCGACGGGGGGGCGGGGGCCGAGGACGGGGGCCTGGCGGCGGCGCTCGCCAAACGCCGCTGCTCCCCAACGTCGGCGGCGGGGCTCGGCCTCAAGAAGCGCGCGCGGATGCTGTGTGTCACGCCCGTTGCGTCGCCAACGGTGGGCGACCGGTCGCGGGAGCCGCCGCCGGCCATTGTCGCGTCGGCGCTGAGCGCTTTCGGCCTTAATTCGGCGGTGGCAGACCTGTCGACGGGGGGCAAGGATGACGCGCCGATGGCCGGGGCCCCCGCCGTGTCCGTTGAAGAAGCGACGGGCGGCTCCCCACCGACGCCCTCATCGGGGCGAGTCAGCCCGCTGCTGCTTGTCGCGGAGCGGGCGGCGATGGGGCGGGCCGACGAGTCGCCCGCTGCCGACGCTCCGGTGGGGGCAAAGGCGGTGGGTCTGGCGACGCCGTCGGCGCCGGCGCCGTCAGCGTCAACAGCATCGACGGCCGAGGCAATGGAGGTCGACCCTCCGGGGCGGGTAGCGACGCCGACTCCCGCGGCGGTAGCCAAGAGCGGGGCAGGGGGTACATTGGCCCTGCCCCCAACGCCGCCGCCTGGCACTTTTTCACCGCCCGCGCCGCGTGTGCGGTCGCCAGTGGCGTCGGCACTACCGGCGGGGCTGTCATCTCCGCCACCCCCGCTTCGGACCGCGGCGGCGGTGGGGGCGGCGGCCGTGCCAATGTCGACGGCAGGCGGCGTCCCTGCCCCGCAGCCACTATGGGCGCCCCGCCCGCTGTCGGCGGGCGTACCCCGCTTGCGCGACCTACCGCCCGCCGAGGGGGCAGCCGACGACCGTGCCGGCACGCCGCCGCTAGCGTTGGTGGGAGAGACGGTCGGCCAGCCGGCGACAGTGGCGGCAGCGGCGCCGGCAACTGTGGCGGCGGCATCCGCGGACGCCAAAGTGACACCGGTCCGCCCGCCGCCGCCGTCTACCAGCGGCGGCGGTGCGGCCGCTGCTGCTGACAACTCGCCGCCTGCGCCCGCGGCGGCGCCTGCCTCTGACTCGGCGGCCAAGCCCAAGGGCCCCGAGCTGTCGGCGTCAGACCTCTTGCAGGCCCGGCTGCGGTCATTTCTTGACCGGCGGCCGCCACTGTCTCCGCCGGGCGGGCACCGAGGGCCCCCTGTCGCGGTAGGCAGTGGCGGACCGGGCGGGCGCCCCCGCGGCGGCGAGGCGCCACTGCAGGATACTACTCTGCGGCCCGCCAAGCCGCTGCTCCTGCCCAAGGCACTGTCATCGGCGGGTGGTGGTGGGGCGCCGGGTGGGGGGGTGGGCGCCGCTGGCAACGCGGTGCCGCGTGGCCCGCCCGGCTCGAGTGTGCCGCCACCGCCCAAGCGGCCGGCATTGCACCTGCCGCTGCCGCTGGGCGGGCCGGCGCCGCCACGGGCGGGCGGACCGCCGGTGGTGGGCTCGCCGGTCGGGCTACCGCCGGGCGCCGGCGGAACGCTCTCCCCAGCGCCCCTGTCGCGGATGGGGCGCATGCCGCCGGGGCGGCCAGGCGGGCCGCCGGGCGGCGGGGGCTATGGCGTGGCCGGGCCACCGCCACCCGGCGGCGCCGACGACCGGTCATCCCTGCGGTCCCCCGGTGGTCCGTCGGTGCCACCGGTATCGCGCCCGCTGCCGCTGTCGCTGCTGCCGCCGGGGCGGCCGCCGCCAATGCACCACCCGCCACCGCCCTACCTGCGACCGGGGGGCGGCCTGGTCGGTCCGCCGCACCCGCCTGGGCGGGGGCCGGCGGGGCCGCCACCGCCGCTGCCGGGGCGCGGACCCCCACCGCCGGCGGGGGGGATGGTGCGGCGCGGGGGGGTGCCGGGCACGCCCCCGCCGCTGCCGCGGGCTCCCGTGGCTGCCATGGGCCCGCTCGGACCCGGTGCACCAGCGGGGGTGGGCGGGGGGCCGTCCCCGCTCCCTGGCGCTGCTGCCGCTGACGGCCGCCCTGGGGGCGGCGCCCAGCCGCTGCCGCCGCCGCCGACCTCCATGGCGCCGCCGCCGCCCAAAGGCCCGCCGTTGCTTTTGCTGGCGGCCGGGCTGGCGGGCGGCCGCGGTCCGCCACCGCCGCGGATGCCCGCCGCGGCAGCGGGCCTGGCGCCGCGGCCACCCAGTGTGCTCTCCCGCTCGGGCAGGGGGGGCGGGCGCAAAGGCGTCCCGTCTCCGTCGACGCCCCGCCCACCGGGCATGGCAGGGGAGGGGGGGGGGGGCCCCCCGAGCCGCTGTGGGGGCGGGGGCGGCCGCTCACCGGCCGTCGGGGGCGTGATGCACGGTCCGCCACCGGGCGGCGGCTTTGCGCTCGACCGCAGCCGCTACATGTCATCGTCGCCGTCGCCCGTCAAGGGTGGCGGCGGCGGCAGCAGCAGCGGCGGCACCCCACCAAACGCCAAGGGCGGTGGGGATGGCTTTGGCGGCCCTGCCGGCGGGCGCGGTCCCGCCGGTCCCGCCGGCAATGGCCCGCCAAGGCCGTCAGGGGTACCCCCTTTTGCCCCCGGTGGTTCGCCGCGCCCACCCCCGGCGGGGGGCCACGGCCCGCCGCCAGGGGGACGGCCGGGCTTGTGGGCCGCCCCGCGGCAGTTGTCGGGCCCATCCCCGCGGTCACCCCCTGGCGGGGGACGCCCGGCGCTGCCGGGCGCGGGTTACGGCGCCCTGCCGGGGCGGCCGCCGTTTGGTGGGGGCGGCGGTGGCGGCGCCTTGTCGCCGCTCCCACCCAGCGGCGGGCGCCCGTGGAACGCCCACAAGTATGGGTACGGCGGGGGCAGTGGCGGCGGCGGTGGTGGCAGTGGTGGCGCCGGCGGGGGGGGTGGCGCGGGCAGCGCGAGCGGCCCGGTTGCGACGGCCGCCGCTGCGGCAGCGGTGGCTGCCGCCGCCGCTTCGGCCGCCGCGGCCGCTGCAGCGTCGGCAGCGGCGGCAGTGGGCGGCGCGCCGAGTCGCCGCCCCCCGCACGTGTGGGAGCGGCTCGGGGAGCACCGCGGCGGCCGTGGCGGCGCCGCCGGCGGCGACGCGGGGGGTGGCCGCCCGCTGAGCGGGGGGGGCGGGGGGGGGGGGGGGAACCCGCCCCCCCGACCCGGGGGGGGGCCGCCCGCGGGGGGGGGCGGGGCTGCCGCGGGGGGGCGCCCCCCCCAG
>Ga0115030_1001016_pt1 | contig 12408 bp, 9 predicted proteins | sample SidtaG_4_FD_87174 | JGI IMG/M metagenome (GOLD analysis project Ga0115030, IMG submission 87174) | Marine algal microbial communities from Sidmouth, United Kingdom - Sidmouth_Male1 metaG | ecosystem: Host-associated > Algae > Red algae > Unclassified | place: Sidmouth, United Kingdom | collected... | reverse complement strand
TAATGTGTGTATGTAATTAAATGTTGTTGAAAGGGATTGTTATGTTTAAATCAGCAGGGGTTGTTTTTGTACATATCAATCCCTGCTGATTTAAACATAACAATCCCTTTCAACAACATTTAATTACATACACACATAACACATCCAACGTCTTCATTGCCATCATTATCTAAGTCGAACCCACGATCGCTTGATTCAACTGGGTTATTTAAGTTCAAGAAGAACGGCAACCACATATTGGTCATATTTGATGTAATATCTGGTAGCGGCAACATCTTTCCCCTTGGTGAATTAAATGCCACTAACCTGCCAGGCAGAATGCCTCCACTTGGCAACTCAAGATCTTGTTCACTAAACAGCATGTGCACAAGGCTATTATTGAGATTACGCATATCTGTCTGAATGGAAGTTAAAAGCTTTAATGCTTCGCCAGCTTTTGAAAGCTGCACAGATAACACGCTCTGATCACTTATGTTTGCATCAGCTTCATCTAAAAAACGATTACCAAATACTGCCCCAATCCTTCCATTTGAAAAGGTTTGGATGTGCATTCCTGTATTCCATGTAAAGTCAGAGTTTTGATCAATAGCAGCTCCATCCGGACCCTTCAACCCTGACACATCTACAGCAAAAGTATCCGCATAGTGATTTTCGTTCTCTTCAGCCTTTTCGTCTGTATTTATTATTACTGGGGTTTGATACCCTAGAGAAATACCTTTGATTTCATCTGGCGTAATCACTGTGTTCTTGAGCCTACCCCCAACAAACAAATGATCCCCAAATGTGTCAAGCGAGCTACATTTATAATTATGACTGGCTACCTCAACAAGCCCACCTTCTGCGGATGGGTCAAGTGACAAAAGAACAACTCTTCCATCTTCATCTGCAGCGTAGCCTTCTGGGCAAGATGATGTACATGGCAATGATCTTGACAAGCAAACAGGAGCATAAGGCTTTCCGTCAAGCAGCAAAGGCTTATCTGAAACTGCTGTCACCACTCTCCCTCGTGCAAGAGAAGTGTTCACTTCTTTAAGCCTTAAAAAGTCTTCAACACCTCCACTGGAATTAATACTTGTTTGAAAAATTTCAATTTTTTGATCAAATGGATCGTCTTTTGAAAGTGCAACTGTAAACATCTTGTTATCGTGATGTAAAAATCCATTTACAGCATCATGAATTGTGCCAGTAGAAGTTGGGCTGTCCTTTAGCGTCTGTAGCTTGCATTTATCGACTGAACAACCATCGCTATTGTTTACTGATATCTCCGAAAGTTGTTCAGGAATTGTTTTATCAGCGGCTACTGCAAGCGTTGCAACCATAGGTTTGATTTTGCCCCCTTCAACCCCCATGCCGCTCACAACCAAGTGGGGTTTGAACCCTTCATCTAATATCTCCTGGACATGGGTTGGATAAAAATCTCGTTGATCATCACCAAAATGCACCACATATTGCGCTGAAGCCCCTGGAGTATAGGCAGATTGATCAAAATTATTTCCGCAATTGTCAGATGCTGCACAGCCGTTAGGTTTAAAAAAGACTAATTTTCCTTTATAAAATATGCCTTGATCCGCAAGAGCACTCTCACTGCCTATATCCAAAAGACTAGAAAGCGGAATCATTACATACTTTTCATCATCCCCGTCTTCATACAATAAAGGCCTGCCGATCTGCTCAAAGTTCAACATTTGACCAATATTATGAACATTACCAGAATGCTCTAAACTGTGGATTGTTGTCTGATCTATAATACTATCTGAATAAATTGATGTTGCTTTTAGCTTTTTAGAGGCCACCAATATTTGACCAGCTTCGTCTCTTGACTTGACATTCAGATTTACGGAGATAATTTCAGGATTGCCAAATGCCTTAACATTTTCTACATTAGCACTATAGACTGCGGTTGGAAACAATTGATATAATGATGCCTGGTCTAAACCTATATTTCTACTCACATTAAAGTTGCCCAAACCTGTTATCTCTCGAATGTCATAACTAATCTCAAGGCCATATGCCGCAGCCACGAGTTCACGTTCCCTTGGATAATCAGCTCCAGACAGTTGGTGAGTACCACTATAGGACGTGTACGATTCCCGAACAATACCAGTTTTAATTCTCCCTTGATTATCGAGCAAGTAAGAAGCACCAGCTCGGCTCTTTGGCAGACCATCCTCTGTTAAACTATATAACAAATAATTCACAAGCTCGATTGCCTGGATAAATGTCCTAGATGCTTCAAACTCCAACCTGTCATCACTAGTGTCTGAAGAAGTTACACTGCTATCAAAATCAATATTAGTATAACTTAAATCCATTTGTGCTTTGAATATTCTATTTCCAAACGAATAACTATCCTCTGAAATTTCACCAGACTCTCTTATGCCGTTCAAACGGTGAAGACTGTAACAGTTGGCACTTGGGCTCGCTTTATTGATCGTTGAAATAATGTATCTATCTCCAGAGTACACAATAACCCATTGTCCTTCCGTAAATGCTTCTTCTTCAGCGATTCCTGTTCAGCTTGTTGGGGCTGCAATAGAAAAACCTGAACATGAAGAATCTTCTGAAGTTCCATCTATACCGAAAACAGATCTCACTCCAACTTCGTTAAGCACACCACTGCGGCCAATCACTAAACCTTGATTAACTGCGTATGCAGCTGGCTGGGGACTTTAAGTAGCAACGTAACGCCATCATGCTTGATTCCGTTAGGCATCTGGGCTAAGAGACCTGAGTATGCGTTTGCATCCCCAAAACCTTCTGCATAACCTGGCAGAGGAAATACGGTCGGGATACCTAGTTTTTGCCAATTAGGATCAATCCTTGAGAGATCAGATGCAAACCTTTGGTAAGCAGCAGTTGTTTGCGTCTGATTTTTAGAATCGCTAGCCTGACTACTCAAGGAGAGTGATTGAGACTTCATAACTCTAAAAATTGCTGTACTAAGAGTGGCGAAGATGGTCATCGCGATGAGGAGTTCGACGAGTGTAAATGCGAGGTTTTTCTTTGATGTCTTTAATGAGAATGGGATGTGTTTGAAAGCGTTCACGCTAGACAACCTACATAGTTGTTTCTGCCATTGCAATGCGAAATATCGCATTTTCCAAATATCGGCCTTGTCTTTGAGGGCCCTCTAATGGAGGCTTGGTGTAACAACGGCCTCATTGCGCATCGCAATCAGGTGAACTGAGCGTTGCTGTGGTGAATAGTGATTTAATATACATAACGAGGTTGGAGTGGTCCTCAAGAATTCGGTAGTAGCTTGGTCCGTAGAATCCGCACGTAGATTGTGTCAGAAATATATAGTCCGGGGCATTGTTGATGTGCATAAAGACAGATGGTTTTGGGCTTGGCGGCGCACAATTTAAAGCCGTGTGGTCATCGTAGTAAAAACGGTCAAATTTATCTCGAATCTCTTGGATTTGATCATTAGATAATGTGTAATTTATATCGCAACTTTCTTTATGAGCTCCCATGACCTTGCCTGTTAAGGCCTTGCTCTGCAGATCAAAGACAATATCAGCCGCACCCTTTGCACCTTGGATCATGCCTGTTACTGCCCTGTACTCAAACCTGTCTATACTATGACCGGGAACAAAAATAGCATTGGGCGGCAGTACTGGCTCAGAAGTCTCGGGCTCTTCTGTAGAAGGGGCTTGTGGATCAATATCGGGACCATCATCTATGACAGGTTCACCTTGAGATGCGCCAGGCATCGCGGACGTATCTGTTGGGTTTATTTTGGTCGTGTGATCTTCTGCAGAGGCACCCATGCCTTGATCATCAGGAGCGCTACCGCACCCAGCTAAAAAAAGAGTTAAAAAGCACAAAAAAAACAGATGTTTCATGCTTTAAGTCTACCATGCGCAAAGCAATGCCAACGAAAAGCCATCAAAAATGTAAACTATTGTTTCCACTTTCGTGGACACTTCAGCCCTGACGCATATTGTTTTCTAGAATAAGGGCAATACCCTGACCCCCGCCAATGCAGGCTGTCACCAAGGCATATTGTTTCTGCCTGCGTTTGAGCTCCAATAATGCATGTAAAATAATACGCGATCCTGTTGCTGCAAGGGGGTGCCCGATGGCAATGGCCCCGCCATTGACGTTGAGCTTGCTCTGGGGAATGCCCAAGTCGTGGACGACACTTAAGACCTGAGGCGCAAAGGCCTCGTTGACCTCTATAATATCCATGTCTTTTATGGTTTTACCACATGCCAAAAGTGCCTTTCGACTGGCTTCTACGGGTCCTATACCCATCACATCTGGACTGCAACCACTGATGCCGTGAGAAATAATTTTACCTAAATAAGGTAATCCGCGACGAAACACCTCGTGCTTGGAGGCCACAACCAAACTGGCAGCCCCATCGACAATGCCACTAGACGAGCCCGGAGTCACGATCCCCTGAGGATCAAAAACTGGAGCCAATTTGGCAAACTGCTTAAGTGTTGTTTCGGGCCGAGGATGGGCATCGGTCTCAATGATACGTTCACCTTTTCTTTGCTTGACTGTGATGGGGATAATTTCTTCCTTAAAAACCCCTTTCTCAAGGCCTGCTTGCGCTTTTTGCTGAGACTCATAAGCGAATGCATCTGAACCGTCTCGAGATATTGTGTATTTTTTGGCTAAGTTTTCGGCTGTGATTCCCATGGGCAAGCCATTGTAGGCATCGGTCAGACCTGACTGCAAACTATCGATTACCTCACTATCGCCCAAACCAAAGCCACCTCGCATGCGGGTAAGCCAATATGGTGCTTGTGACATATTCTCAGCGCCACCAGCTAAAACCACATGCGCTTGTCCTAAAAAAATTTGTTCCGCAGCGCTCAAGACCGACTGAAAGCCAGAGCCGCAAAGCCTATTGAGTGTCAGCGCGATGCTGCCCTGATTCAAACCAGATTTCAATGCCACATGCCTGGCCAAGTAGGCAGCATCAGGAGAAGACTGAATCACGTTGCCAAAGATAGCTTGGTCAATATCAGCTGGCGTCAACCCAGACCGCACAATGGCAGCTTTGGAGGCTGAAACTGCAAGCTCAGTAGCCGAAAGGTTTTTGAAAGCGCCCATAAACGCGCCAAACGGGGTGCGCGCACCCGCCACAATCACAACCTCGGTAGATGGTAGATAAGATATCGATTGCATAGCACTTACATTATCCTGAATCTGGCAACTGCTCAATTGATATGATATTCCACTTTTGAAAATGCCTCCCCACCCGCCCTCGAGTATTAAAACACTGCTCCATAGCCTTTTTATTAAAGAGAATGCTTACGGCCAGCTCACAACAGTCAACCAAAAGCATCAACCGTCGATCCGAACAGTGCATTTTCAGATGCCCGCTTCCATGGGTTTTATCTGGATTAATACGCACACAGACTCAGAAAAATGGTCTGATATCAAACATCTCCCACACGTTGCTGGATGTTATTGGGCCAAAGGGCACCGGGTTCAAATTCGATTCAAGGCACATGCAATCTTGATAGGCCCACGAGCCGATTGTACCCCACAGCAACAAGCCATCTTATCTAGAATGTGGGGCTCTATGAGACCGGAGGTTCGCCTTGCCTACCTGATGGCTGATCAAGGCATACCGCTACATCAGGGGTCTGACCCCCAGCCGCCCATTGATACCAATCTACACTCTCCCTGCCATGGCTTACTGGAGTGCGCGCCTTATCGATGGGACGTCTTTTATGAAAGTCCAAAAGCCTACCGCCTGGGTCGCCGTGATATCTATGAACTCAAAGATGATCAAACTTGGACAAAGAAAACGCTTTCCTCTTTGCACGAACAGCCTGTTGTTCTGTAAGTACTTCTGCAAAATCATGGAAGCGCACCTCCATATGTGACATTGTTTTTTTGCGTACATTTGCGACAGTTTCTATAGTATGCTCTTTTTTTTAATCAGCCTGAGGTACCAAATAATGACACAATTTCGTTCAACCATCACAGCAACTGAAAGCTTTTTTCCTACCAAAATTGTAACCAATGCTGACCTTGAAAAAAAGGTTGATACCAGTGATGAATGGATACGCACACGAACAGGCATTCAACAACGCCATAACGTTAAAAAAGGTCAGGCTGCCAGCCACCTTTGTATAGAGGCTGTTGAGAAACTTCTAAAAAAAACAAAAACAAACCCTCAAGACATTGACCTCGTGATTGTTGGAACCATCTCTCCGGATACATTTTTCCCCTCAACTGCATGTCGCATCATTGATGCTGTAGGTGCCAAAAATGCATGGGGCTTTGATTTGTCTGCTGCATGCTCAGGCTACATATATAGCCTAACAGTCGCTGATCAGTTTGTACGCAGCGGGCGATACAAAAAAGTCCTGACTATTGGAGTCGATGTCATGAGTCCTATTTTGGACCCTCAAGACCGCAATACATGTATTATTTTTGGTGACGGTTGTGGCGTGACATTGGTGGAACCCGAACCGAGAGATACTGAGTTGGGCATCATAGATCACCTTTGTTTTGTCGATGGGGCAGGCATTGATCTGTTGCACATGCCAGCAGGAGGCAGTCTGAACCCAACCAACGAAGAAACTCTGCAAGAGCGCATGCACTACCTGAAACAAGATGGCAAAAATGTTTTCAAGCATGCCGTGACTGCCATGGCAAATCTGTCGGAATCAATTTTAGAAAAAAACCACCTCAAAGCTTCAGACATTGATGTATTTATTCCGCACCAGGCCAATATTCGGATTATTGAATCAGTACAAAAAAAATTAAAACTCAAAGATAATCAGGTGGCCATCAACATAGACACTAGAGCCAATACGACTGCCGGCACCATACCCACATGCATGGATATGGCGCAAAAAAATGGACAGCTGGAAAAAGGAAAGCTTGTATTGCTTACAACCTTTGGCGCTGGATTTACGGCAGGCTCGATACTGATGCGATGGAGTTATTGATTTTTCTTTTCAAATCAAGAACCTATGATAGGTCAGCGTTCATATGGATTTTTTGTGGGACGTACATGAAGCTTCGGTAGGACGTATTTTACTTATCTCAAGCCAGCGCGGCCTTGTGCGCTTGGGCCTACCTACACAGAGTAGCGAAACTGTTTTGGAAAATTTTATTGTCCGAACCCATGCCATTCTTACCCACCGGGAAAATTCAGTCATCTCTAAGGCCAAGCGTCAGTTAGATGATTATTTCTTAGGTCTGCGCCAAGGCTTTACCGTTGCCCTTGATGTATGCGGCACCGACTTTCAGAAAAAAGTATGGCAACATCTCCAAAAGATTCCATATGGCCAGACTCAAAGTTATATGAAGGTTGCTCAAAGCATTGATTACCCTAAGGCGTGCCGCGCAGTTGGCTCGGCCAATCACCACAATCCTGTACCCATTTTGATTCCCTGTCACCGCGTTATTTCCAAGGACGGAACCCTTGGAGGCTTTGCCAATAATTCAGCACAATGCCTTAATCTCAAACGCATGATGCTCCAGCTGGAAAAAAAAGCATGCCACGCCCCACTGCCACATACCAGTTCTTTTTTGAAACAGCCGGACCTTAACAACAGTCATTAACACTGCCTGTCTAGGTGCCAGGCTACTTTTTTGTCATATAACAAAAGTCAACTCTAGTTGCCCACGATGGGCGCCAAGTTGGTTTTATCTCGTAAAAGCGTATCTAGGTCCGCTATGGTCTTAGAGGCGTAAGCATAGGGTGTGTAACGCTTCGATTAAATTTTAAGGAGTTTCCCCATGGAAAACAAAAACATGAAGCATAAGGGTTTATTTGTTGCCTTGAGTTTTGCAGCTTTATTAAGTATGGCGACATATTCAAATTGTGGCAATCAGGAACAAACTTTAAACCAAAACAATACCAATGGTTTTGCAAAGAATGCGGCCACAACAGATACGAATACATCTGGTTCTAACCTCGTTATGGATAATGGACATTTTGAAACCGTTTGGGAAGTGGAAGCTGGTGAATCAGTCAGGCTCCCAATTTATATTAATCATAGCGGAGGAGGATCGAGCACAACAACTGACATGCTTATTGATTGGGACCTCAATGACAGTAATCCTGACACCCTTGTACACGTGAATTCAGACAACTATGATGGGTTCTCGTTTAGTCATACCTATGCAACAGCTGGTAGAAAGCATATCGGTATTGTCGGCAAACTTGATTATTGGAACTTTAAGACTGATGACCGCACTGGAACTTCATCCGCCACCAACCGCTTGAAGCTCAAAGAGGTCCACCCTTTGGTAAATGTTGAAATACGCAGCTTAAATAGTGCATTTGCAGATTGTGAGCTTGATGTACTAAACTTAGCAGGCAGCGACTTCTTCCATTACGATGAGCAAGGGCAAGAAGTAGGAGGTGTTAGAGGCCTGTCTGGAATGTTTGCTGGCACCACCATTCACAATTCTGACACTAATGACTTTACCTTGGATTTTAGCAATCTAGGTCTCAAATATGTGACTGATATGTCAAACATGTTTGAAGGTACAGTATCTACCAATGAATACATATTAAACTTTAATGGAGCTCAATTAGAAAACCTTGTTCAAGCCTCTAATATGTTCAAGGGTAGTAATTTTAACACCATCAATCTTCAAGGCATTAATTTTGCTAATCTTGAGACGATGGAAGGTATGTTTGAAAACGCTTCCGCTACTGAGATTAAGCTTGTCGGCATCAAGGCACCAAAGGTTAAAACTATGCGGGATATGTTTAGAAACTCTCAGATTCAAACCCTAGGAGGTTTTCAAACCATGGCCCTGGAAAGTTTGAAATATATTGACCGTATCTTTCAAGATGCATCGAGACTTATCTCCTTTGACCTTAACCCTAGCAACTTAGATACAACGCAAGTTATTGATTTTTCAAAGGTTAGAAGCGCGACAAATGCATTTAAAAATACAAGTGCCCTGACAACTGTAAATTTCAACAATGTTGATCTAAGCTCTCTTGAGTATGCAAAGTCAATGTTTGAAAATACAACAAGCCTTGCGTCACTCAACTTGGATGTGGCCTGTGACGACTTGTCAAGCTTGAGAAGAACACAAAACATGTTTGCCAATACAGCATTGCCTGTCATTGACCTAAGTCCATTAGATCTTTCAGCTTTGGAAATTGCAACAGAGATGTTTTATAACCCTAACAGCTCTGATGGGTTAATCGGCGAAGTTAATTTGTGCCATATCGTTGCGCCTGCCACAGCAGCTTTTGGTAATGCGTTTACACCTGACAACCAAGTCAGTGCCCCTATCCAAGTTAAGGTTAGCGCACCTATCCTGGGATTACCTGCTTGGATTAATCTGGCTTCATGTCAGGACCCTGCACCTGTTCTTCGCGAATGTGAAACACCACCCTCATCAGGCGGTGGTATACCAACACCTAAAGGTGGATACGGGCCGATCCAGAACAACCATAATCATAACTTAGGTCTATAATAGGCTATTTAGGCCAACCTTAAAAAAAGCCCCCCGAGTTTAGACAAACTCAGGGGGCTTTTTTATTTGGCACTTTCAAAAATATCAAATTCAGTGCCAAGGGTTTGTCCTTATAAGCAATCACTTTCACATGCTGGTATCGACTCCTAAATCAAATCTATCTCAAGCAATGAGGTATTTTATGACCGAAAGTAGAAGATGAAGCATATTCAGATCATGCACGAAGAGCACTCCAAAAAACGGAGCTCTCTTTTTAGTCAAAATCGGTCTAGTGGAAGAAGGCCTACATATTTTGACAAAGTGCATCCGCAAAAGTAGCCTGGCACCTAGACAATAAATTTTCAATAAAACACACATGCTGCTTTAATAAAAGGGGATTAGAATGCAAAAAATAGTGTTTGTTTCTTTGGTGTTCTTGATGAATTGCAATCCAGTATCGAAAAAACCAGATGCTATTAAAGTTTCAGATCCTCATAAAAGCACTAAAATAGAAAAGTTAGCCTCTCATAATAAAATAGACTTTGTACCAGATATTAAAATTAATGATTTAGAAATAGAAAACCCAACAAGTATTGTAAATGCAGTTGGAAGCTTAAAAGAAAAAATTATTGACGATCAATCGTTACCTCATGCTATATTTTCAAACATTGAAGGTAATGAAAAGCTTCGATTGGTTCTTTTTCCAGGCGCGTCTCACAATGATATCTATCAATTTAAACTTGGGTATGATGAAAAAAATGGAATTCAAAGTAGTTACACAGAATTTGTTACAGAAAGTGGTATCAAGCTTGGCTTAGATAAAAAAGAGATTATAAAGATTAAAGGCGAAGGTTTTAAAAGCAGTTTATCGAGTGAGTTATATTATGAGATATCAAATTACGAATCTTCAGAGTTCTTAAAAAAATATAATCTACCTGTTTACTTTGCTCGGTATACATTTGATAAAAATGAAAAATTAAAAAAAATCCACTTTGGATTTGAATACCCATAAAAACTATTTTTAAAAAAATGGTTGGGTCTCAACAGATGGCACTCGATGAGGGCTAAAGGCCCTTCCCGCAAGTAAGAAAACACAAAAGCACTGCCCCCTCTGGCTCTCGTACGTTCGCAGATATACTTTATCAAACCCCTTATCCACCCTATCCTTCTTTGCGTTTCTGAAAGGGCTTAGACGTTTGGCTACCCAACCTACCCAACCTCTCCAGTCTGTACCCGCCACAGGCCAGCATAAACGCCATCCAAAGCAAGCAATTCCTCATGTGTTCCCTGTTCAGCAATGCCGCCCTTATCCAAAATAAAAATACAATCGGCCTGCCGTATGGTAGAGAGCCGATGGGCAATCACAATAGCCGTTCGGTTTTTGGTAAACTGGTGAATGTTTTTTTGAATGGCCCGTTCGGTTTCGGTATCAACGGCGCTGGTGGCTTCATCTAAAATTAAAATGGGCGCATCTTTTAAAATAGCGCGCGCCAAACTCAACCGCTGCCGCTGACCTCCGGACAGTTTGATGCCACGTTCACCGACAAGCGTTTCATAGCCATCGGGTAGTCCAACTATAAACTGGTGGAGCTCTGCCTTTTTCGCCGCTGCTTTAATTTTCTCGTTGGTCACGTCTGCTAAACTGTAGGCGATGTTTTCTTTTATCGTGCCGTGAAACAAGTAAACCTCCTGGCTCACCAATGCGATGTTTTGTCTAAGGCTACGTTTCCTCATTTGGCGAAGGTCTATGCCGTCCATCGTGATTGCTCCATCGGTAACATCGTACAAACGCAAGAGCAGTTTGATGAGCGTGGTTTTTCCTGCACCCGTTGTTCCGGCAAAGCCAATGGTTTTTCCTGCCTCTATATCAAACGACAGATTATTGAGAATTGGCATGTCTGGCTGATAATGGAAGGAGACCTTGTTAAACGACATATTGCCGGTTACCTGTTTTGGGTCAACAGGCTTTTCCACTTCGGTTATGCGATTGGGTGCATCCATTAATCCAAAAATCCGCCTGGCACTTGCCCTTGCCCGCTCAAAAGCATCGAAGACCTGTCCTAACCTCGTGACGGGCCACAACATGCGCTGAACCATCATGGCAAAGAAGGTCAATTCACCTACCGTTATTTTGCCCGAACCGTTCAAAATCCAATAAGCACCCAGTAACATCGCACCTGCCATGCCCAAGGCAATCAGCATGCGGATAAGCGGTATAAAAACGGCACTTAATTTAATCGCACCAAAATTGACTTGCTTGTATTGGTTGGACGTGTCCTCAACTCTGTCGGCTTCAAATTGCTCTGCCGTAAAACTTTTGATAACCAACATGCCAGCAATATTGTTTTCCAGTCGGTTGCTTAAACTGCCCACCGCTTCCCGAATGTTAAGGTAGTGCGGTGCAATTTTTTGTTGGTAATAAAAGACACCTACCAACATGACCGGAATGGGTAAAAAACCAATCACGGCCATTTCCCAGGACACCATCCAGATGGTGATGCCTGCAAACAAAAATACGACCGTCAGTTGGATTAAATCGTTAAAGCCTGAGTTCAAAAATCGTTCTAACTGGTTAACATCATCGCTGATCATCGACATCAAATTGCCAGTTCGCTCCTCTTCGAAATAGGCAATTTCACGGCGTTGCAGTTTGCGGTAAGTGTCAACCCGAAGGTCGTGTTGAACCCGTTGTGCCAGTTTCATAAAGCTGAGTTGGTAGACCCATTCAAAAAAACTTTCTACTCCAAAAATAATAATGATGAGCAACGAACAAAATATCGCAATCGTCCAACTGTCCGATGTACCAATTAAAGTTTGAATCCATTGCGGCGGATTTCTGCTTACGGTATCAATAATCCACCCGACCATGATGGGCGGCATCAGATCAAAAATTTTATTGGTAATGCTGGAGGCCGAGGCAAATGTCAATGCTCTATAATAGGGTTTCAAATACCTGAAAAGCCGTGACATCGGTTGTTGCGGCTCGTTGTTGAGCCTGCGAGACTT
>Ga0115030_1001015_pt1 | contig 12408 bp, 9 predicted proteins | sample SidtaG_4_FD_87174 | JGI IMG/M metagenome (GOLD analysis project Ga0115030, IMG submission 87174) | Marine algal microbial communities from Sidmouth, United Kingdom - Sidmouth_Male1 metaG | ecosystem: Host-associated > Algae > Red algae > Unclassified | place: Sidmouth, United Kingdom | collected... | reverse complement strand
GGGGGGGGGGGGGGGGGGGGGGGGGGGGTGGGGGGGGGGGGGGGGGGGGTGGGGGGGGGGGGGGGGGGGGGGGGGGGGGTTTCCCATGCCGTGAGCTCCTGGAGGGCCTGACGGGCTTCTAATAGCGCTGTCGTCCGTCTGGTGCGCTTCACGGGGTTCCATGGTGGCTTCCACGCGCACAATCACACCCGTCCCCACCGCAGAGGTCCCGCCTGGAACCACACAGACCACGAGGAGGTCGGCCTGTCGCGGGGGTACGCACTGTGTGACTGGTGGGTGAGGGGTGGGCGTGTGGCCATTGCACCCGACGGTCCTGGTCGTTGCGGGTGGTGCCCCTGAGGGCACTGAACCGACTGCTCGTCCCGTGGCGCCGGCGGGGCGCTGTGTAGGCCGGCGTGGTATGCTGCTTTCGCGGGGGGGGGACAGGCCGCCAGAGTACAAAAGGAGATCTACAGCAGGCCGGTGTCTTTCCGTGTCGTGCCTACCCCCCCCCACGTGCCGCCGTTCTTGACGCTGTTCGCTGGCTTCTTCCTGATTGTTGTTCCTCCCCTTCCGTCCTCGACCGCAAGGGGGCTCCCTTGCGGACCCTGGCGCTACTCCCCGCCTCTTCATTACTGTGTTCGTGGCCAACGACACCCTCGACGATGGCGTCGCACAACAACCATACTACCAAGAGCGGCGGTATGTCTACGCGTTCATCCACCAAGCGTGCGGCCAACGAGGGCGTTATTGAAGTTGACGCCTTGCCGACCGTGCAGGCGGCGCCGACGTTTTCTGGCAAGGGCAAGGGCCCGGCAAAGGTCGCACGTTTCATCGATTATATCGACGTGGACGACCCCGAGACTTGGGCGGCGCCAATGCTTTCGTCATCCGGTGGTTCTGCGAGTGGAGCTGCTTTTGTGGAGAATCAGGCCTACGCCAAGACGGCGGTAGACAATGATGGCGAAGACGGGTCGGCGCTGAAGGCGGGTGTCGTCAAGACGACGAACGTGGTGCGCACCGACACCAACCCGCTCTCCATTGCCGACGCGCCTGTTGCTGTCCCTGCATTCGTGGCGGGGTCTGCGGGCTCTAAGGTGCTTGCCTCCCAAGTTCCGCCTGTCCTTGGGGCGGTGCGGGGCCCCGGAACACATGGGCGGCGCGCTCGCTCCCACGCAAAGGAGATCCGCGCTGGTCTTCCGCGTCGCTTTCGCAATGGAAAATTCGTGCGGCGTGCGGCTGTAATGACTGTCGTGCCCGTCCCCCGTATGGTGGCGCGTCCGCCGACGCCACCGCGGACGGGATCTGGCTCGAACAGTGGCGACGCCTTTTACACCGAGGAGAGCGGGGACGACAATGATTTTGACGCTGGCACCGACGCGGGTTCCGGCGGCATTGAGACGGACGCCGACGCTGGTCATGTTGCCGACGCGGATGAAGCCGACGGTGGCCAGGAGAATGCCAACGACAACGGCGACGAGCATGGCACCGATGATGCCAGCCAGGACGTGGCGGCACGTCGGCAGGTGCCGACTCCGAGTGCCGGGGAGTTGGCGCAGCAGCTTGCTGCACGTCAGTGCAACCCGCGTGTTTTCACTGCCGCGTGTTGGATGCCGGATGCGCAGGCGGTGCTTGCTGCGGCACAGGTGTCGCGTTCCGGTTTGCCCCCCATCGCACCCCCCAGTGCTCGCCGCGCTGTGCCGGTGAGCGCTACTGTGCGTCCGGTGTCGAACCAGAACGCACCACCTTCGCGCTCTGTGCCCGTATCGCAATCGCCGGTGGACGAAGCTGAGGACGTGAGCAGCAGTGACATGGATGACGACGCTCTGGTTGCGGCCTACATTACGCCTCCCGCGTCACCGCTGCCAGCGTCTGTTGAGGAGGCACCGCACCAGTCCCCTCACCGCGCTCGCACGCTGTCCCGTAAGCGTCGTCGCGGTTCTGGCACCCCTCCCGTGCACGCGGCGGCTGGCGCCGCCTCCTCGGCACCCGGTGAGATTGAGCCAGTGTCGTTGGCGCTGCATGACGTGCACGAGTCGCTGCGCAGCGGCTTTGCCTCTGTGCGCCGCGAGATCACGCGTATGCGCGCGGAGCTGGTTATCGTGAAGTCACAGGCCGCATCGACATTGCGGCGCATTGACGGAATTGCGGCGGCTGCGGATGGGCGCGAGTCTGGCAGCGGCGTCGTCCTTGAGCGCCTGCAGGTGCTCGATAACAGCGTGCGGGGTCTGAGTGAGCGGCTGCCGTCTTCTTCTCCCGGCGGCACAGCCGATGGTGATGGAGCTACAAGGAACTGTGTGGAGTTGGTGGCCGAGATTAAGGTGCGTGTATGTCTGGTTTTTTGTACTCTCTTGCTCCTTGTCCTTTGATGAGGGTACTCGACATGCGCCGCTCATCCCTCCCTGCCCTCCACGGACAGGTTCTTCATCGTTCTGTTCTCTTCTAACGCTTTCTGCTGTGTGTGCTTGTGTGTGCTTGTGATGTCACGTTCCATGTAATCGTTGTATCGGTCACAGGAGATGTTCCTGGAGGCGCTAATGATGGAGGTCCGCGGAGCCTCTTCCTCGGCGCAGGTCTACCCTAACGCGGAGGTCGTGAACTCTCTGCTACTTGGCGTGGCGGTCAAGGTCATGGGCGTTCCCGAAGACGTCGCCGTACAGAAGCTACAGGAGAAAATGATGCTTCCCGTGCGCAAGCCCGCCAAGGGGATGGCACTTGTCGTCGTCTATCAGTACGTCAAGCGTGTGTTTGGGCATCTTAACGGCTCACTGTCATCAGTTGCCGTGACAACTTTCGTGAAGCGGACGCACGCGATCAAGAACATTGGGAGCTGGACGACACCCTCGGCGTCTTCTACGAGGCGCGTCCTCGTACAGTCGCCGGAAGAGTGTCGCGACCTGCTGCTCGGGGAATCCTTCGTCAAGGACGCTCACGGGCGAATGGCAATGCTTGACGTGCTCGCAAACCTTCTGGAAGAGCTGGAGGCGACCGCGACGATGGTGAGCTGGACGGGCCCTAACAATGCCATTCGGGTCATCCGCTGCCTGTACGGCCATGTAGCCAACGCGTCTTTCCGGGTATGTTGCTTGGCTTTTTCCCTTTGTACTTCTGCTTCTTCACTGTTGTTCGTTTGATTCTCCCCAGCGTTGTTGTTTGCGCGTGCGTGGCAATCTCCGAGTCCTTCTCTAACAATTGGGATTGCTCATGTCGTGTGTGCGTGCGCTGCATGCTTGGTGTCGCCCGCTCTTGTACCCTCGTGGAATCGTACGCGTTCGATCATAGGTACGCGCGTATCTGCGCAACCGGGCAGGGCTGCCTTCCATTCTTGGAGATACAAGTGCTCTGAACATGGGCCATAAGGCTCTGTTTGAGAGAGAGCTCCTCCTTCTGCACGACGTCCTGCCAAAGCACGCCGACGTGCATGACGGTCTGCAGCTCATCGACGGCGCAGACCCCAACCGCCATGTCATTGGGGTTTCCCCCGCTCTTCCTCCTCCTCTGCCACCCGCGGCGCCTGCTGTCGCGGCTACTCTACCGCCGTCGGTTATCGGTGCCGCACCTGTTGGTGTCGTCCTCCCGCTCCCGCAACAGCCCATGCGTTTGGAGGCGCTGCCGCAACACTTGTCTGGTCGTGCCACACTGCCCGCCCTCGCCCCCGACGAGCGCGCGTCTGACGCGGCCCGCCTGAACGAGGGCGTGCGGGATTGGGACGTGGAGGAGGAGGAGGGCGACGAAATTCGACCGGCCATCGACGAGCGCGCGGCCCAGTGGCGCGCCTACAGGGCGGCGGGGTTCTAAGGCGTGTGTCTTCTACCTGCAGTTCAGGCGTCTTGGCGGCTCTTCGGACCCCGTTGTCTCGCTCTGGCCAGGCCTCTTCTTCTCCTTGATCGCTGTTATGGTTTTATGTTGTTGTTGGCCCACTCGGGTATTGTAGTGTGAGTCGTACGACCGCCTCGCGGTCGCCGCTGGTGTTGCTTCCTTTCTTTGATTATGTGTGATGTGTTCTGCTTTCCCGGCGTTTCTCTGCCCTTGGGTGGGTCTGGTGAGTCTCTGTCCGCCATGCGTTGGGTGGGTGTGCTGGGCTAGTCTAGTGTCGGTAGCTGCGGGTACTGGTATCGGTACTGCCGGCCAAGAAACAAAAGCACGTTGTTTTTACGAACGATGCGGCCCCGCCCCCCCGACAATTGTCAGCATGATGCTAGTCGTGGAGTGTTTCTGTTGACGACTTGTAGTTGGAAGCAACTGCAATCACTCCTGCACGGAGGACTGCATGGGGCAGAACTAAGCTGTTCCCGGCATCGGCCCTAATCCACGAGCCCGATCCCGTTCTCGATCGCACGTGCTGCACGGTCCTCCCGAAAATCCCGAGGTTCACGACCTAGCACCGAACAGGTCCGCAACAGAATCGCATCTGTTGGGCGTCTGTTGGGCAACAGACGCCCGAACAGAATGGCGTTCTGTTCGGGCTGTCGCCTGCAGCGACGAAGACCCGACGCGTGGGTGGCCACCGACCGGCCGGGGGGGTGGGGGGGGGGGCGGGGGGGAGACGCGCCGAGCAACCGCGCCGGCCTCGTGTGTCCCCCGCCCGTCGCGTGAGGGGGAAGGCGTGGAGGGGGCCCCCGCGCGACGCGGGCGCCCCGCGGTCGCGCCACCGCGGGGTTGGGGATGCGCGGCGCGCGAGGGCGGGCTCGGCCTTCCATGCAATGGACAGGCGCCGGGTTTGGGGCGCGCGAGGTCACCGTCCTCCAATCGTGGGCGCGAGATTAGTGGATTCGACGGTGAAGCGGTGCCTCTACGCCGACGGGGCATCAGCAGGAGTTGATCCGATGGCATGAAATTATCGGTAGGGTGCTATCCGCGCAGAGGGATACAGTCAATACTGTATCCGCTTACATGGCACCCTTGTGCACTTTGTAGCCCACCTTGTGTTTCATACAATATATTCTTTGACGACGGCTACTTCCTGTCGTTTGCTGGATCGGGCCAATAAGATGCGTTCTTTCCGCACGATCGTCCGCTGCTGCTCTCTGGTGCCTCCTCAGCGATCGCGATCCTCCCTGTTTTATGGCAGGGTGCCGTAAAACTGAGAAGCATACAACCGGATATTGTCTGTACAGTGTATCCCCCACCGAGGACAGCACACATCTGGTATTTCTAAATCTATCCAGATGTGCCCAGATTTTCACCTCGTGTGCGCGCTGGCAGGCCAAACGGTGCCTCCTGCAGTCCAACCTGTGCCGTGCCCCTCTCCCCCCGTCGTGGAGCCTCCTTCCCCCTCCTCTGGCATAGCGGCGCACTCCTCCACCCTCGCCCGTGGACCGCCGACCGTCTGGTGCCTTGTACCCCCGCGCGCCGCTGTCGCCATCCACGCACCGCCTCGTGGCCGCCGGTGCCGCCCCCCGGCCGACGCCCCGCGGCGGCTGCGGCGGCTGCGCGGCCGCCACCCGGCGCCATGATGAAGTCCCCGCCCCCCCAGCCGGTGCTGTTTCCCCTCGCCACCGAAGTGCAAGCGCAGCTGGCAGAGGACTACTCCCGACGCGTATCCACGTCGGCCACCGCGCGGCCGTCTGAGGTGGCCGACGCGCTGCTCGCGTCGCGGATTGCGCGCGGGCGCGCGACGGCGGCGGCCAAGCGGCGGGCGACCGAGGCACGCAACGACGCGATGCGGCGCCAGTCGGACGCGTTTTGGGCGGAGCGGTCGGCGGCGCGGAAGCGGCGCCGTCGGCACGGCTGCTGCGTCGTGATGTGAGTGGCGCGGCTGTGTGTTTGTTGAGGTTGCTTGGGGCTTGGTCTGATGCACCGGCGGGTGTCCTATGCTGGGTGCTTGGCCCGCCTGTGCTGTGCTTTGCTTTCTCGAGAGGGCATTCTGGAGGCGTGCGGCGTGGGGGTTTGACCGAGGGAAGAGCGGCCTTCATCAACTTTTCTTCTCAGCTGTGGTGGTTTACAGAAGGAAGTCAAGTATGCTTCATTCGGGCTGTTTTTTTATTTTTGTATGACGGGTACCATCATCGGTGGTGAGTGTGAGTGTCACCCAAACAACCACCGGAGTCGCCATGTACCCTCAGGCTTACTACTTTTTTCCCAGGAACAGCGGCCTCCTGGATTTGCATGAAGACGCGAGCCTGGGTTCCAATGCAAAGAGGAGATACTGTACCAGTCCAACACTGTACCCGGCTCTCTCGTAGCGAGAGCGTCTGGATGCACGGCGCTGGTCACCAAGAGATGACGGGCACGCGTGACAACGAGCCCGAAAGCCGATTCAAAGTCGCAAAGTGGCACGCGTCTGTTTTTATCCGATGGACATGCGGCAAGTCTACGATATTACTTGTTCCCGGAGGAGGATCACCCCGGACAGCGCCTCCCCCTCCCCCCTTTCGCAGAACGCAGGCCGACCTGCACGTAGTACCTGTCGGCGCTCATCAAGCGGCCGTGAGATGTCTTGGCGAGCTGCCATGCCGCTTGCGGTGGCCGCCGCGCTGGTGCGCCGGCCGCAATGACAATCCGGTGGGTGTGGGATGGCCACCACGCGGCGCTGTGGTGGCGAGTGCCGGCGGGCGCGCGGCTCCCCGCGGTTGTACGAGGTGCCACACGGCGGACGGGTTCGGGCGCTTTGTGGAGTCACCCGCGCTCTCTGGCGTCGCGGGTTTCTTGTGCAGTGTCTTAACCCGCCAGCGGGAGGGACGCGTGCGTCTGGGGGGCCCCGACCCCGACCACAAGCCTCGTTCGACACCCCTGCCCCTAGGCTACCACCCGCGCCACACTGTCTGCGGAGAGGCGGCGCCGCCCGGAACCATGTCCATGGCCCGCCCGCCGGCAGCGGCCATGGTACCATCTACTGACCGGGCGTCCGTAGCGGGCACGCTGCCGCTGCCAAACGGGCACCGGGGCACGACGGCGGTCGCCCGCGTTTCCGCCGTGAGTCCCCTCTCCTTCCCTCCGACTGCCGCCGATGGCGGGGAGGTGGCGGGCTTGCCCCGCGGCGTCTTTTCGCCACTCACCCCCGCCTCGTCGGCGACCGACCGGTGGGCCGACGCGTCGGGCGTGGGGCCCCCGGCGGCGTCCAAGACCCTGGCAGGGGGAGACCGGGGCGCCGGCGGCCGCGCGGCGGCGCCGTTGCGGCGGCGGTTTTCCCTTCGGCGCGCGGCATCCGGCGCGTGGTCCTCCCGTGGCGGCGGCGGCGACGCGGACAGCCTCCGCTCGCGGGGGAGCAACGGGTCGCCGTCGCCCGTGTCGCCGGCACTCTCGTCTATGGCGTCGCTGCCGTCGGTCGACCGGTTGTCGTCAGCATCGAGCTCGCCGCGCCCGAGCTCCATGGCGTCGTTCGGCACTCACCCGTCGACGGCGGCGGGCGACCGGGACGACGCCCGGCTTGGGGGGCGGCTGCGCTTGTCCCGCCTCCGCAAGGTTGTTACCGTCGACTCGACGCGGACGGCGGCACGTGCGGCGGCCATGGCCGAGCGCGATGGCAGCGTGGAGGGTGGTGGTGTACGCCTCAGCGGCGTTGGCGGCGGCGGCGGCGGCGGCGGCGCAGACCCGGATGCGCTGCGCTCTGGGTATTCGGCATCGTCGGCCGTGCGCACGCGTAGTGCGCGCGTCGCCCTGGGAGTCCCGTCCGTCCCTCTCTCCAGCTTGGGCGTGTCGTGGGCGCGCGACGTCTTTGTCGTGGTCCACAACTCGATGCGCCTCGAGGCGCGGGACATGGCCGCCATGCTCGTGCGGCTCGTCGGCCAAACGGCCGAGCTGGTCGAGGGGGACTGGGCGAGCTTTTGGGGGTGGGTGGAGGTGTGGCGCGGCTTTGCCAGCCGCATGCTCGACGCGGAGGAGGAGGTGCTGCTGCCGTGGGCAGAGGGCGACACGCCGCTGCCGCTCGACGGCGGCTTCTCCCGCGAGGACCGGTCGGTGCACGTGAACAACCTGCGGCGGGTGGTCGACAAGCTCGGCGCCCACCGGGGGGCGTTTGATGACATGCCGCCGACGCGGCGGGTGGCGCGCCTACGGGCAATTCTCGACAAGTGGGTGTCCGCCCTGGAGTGCTTCTTCTTGGAAGTCGAAACGCGCTTGCCGCCGCTCCTCGAAGCGCGGGCGGCGGACCCGGCGGCGGCTGAGGCGGCCTCTGCCGAGGCGGCGCGGCTCCTCGCGGCGCACGTGGCGGACGGGCCGGAGCCCCGCACTCACCTGGTGCTCCTTCTGCGGTCGCTCGAGGGCAACCGCAAAGCGCTCGGCGCGTGGAAGTCGGCGGCGCTCGACCGCAAGACCAGCCTGTCCTTGCCCCTGTGGCGGGGGCGGGTGGCGGCGTCACACTACGAGACAATTGTCTACTTTTTGAGGATGACAAATCTGTAGTGGTTTGAGAGGGGGAGGAAAGGCTGGGGAACAATGGGCGGAGTATTAGATAAACACTGCGTAGGTGCCATACGTGTATGAGAGGGGAAGGGAAGCGCACTCATATCCCGCCGTGCTCGGCCCCAGGCACAAACCCCAACGTTATAACATTGGATTCGCATGGCGCGCAGTACACGTGCGGCGGGAAGCGCCTGGTGGACGGCTGAGGCAAATTGTAATGCAGCAGTGACGGCGTGGTACAAAACGACGCACCGACAGGCCCAGTGCTTCTTCCAGACAAACACATCACGCATACGCGCAAGCGGTCACCCCTCCAATGTACTGCACAAACCAAGCGTCTACCGAGGCACCAACGCGGCTCGCATGTCGGCCTAGGCGTCCGTCCCAGAGCCGCTGCCGCCCTTCTTGTCCATGGCGCGACGGTAGCGTGCATGGGCCTCCAGTGCCACCAGGCGCCGCTGGCGGATCAGCTCCTCGCCAGACGCAGCGGGCGACGGCTCGGACGGGCCCGCCGAAGAGCCCGCCGCCGAGCTGACAGCCGCCGGCGCGTCTGTGGCGGTAGTGGTGGCAGCGGGGCAACCCGCCACATCCACAGGGGGGGCGCCGTCGCTCGAGGACACGCTGCCACTACTCCCTGCGTCCGTCAGGGGTAATTGAACGGCCGCCGCCGGGCGCTGGGCGACTGTGGGGGTCGGGTGCGCGGCGGCCGTGACGGTCGCGTCGCTACTACCCCCAACCGGAGGCGCTTCCGCAGGCGTGGACGCCGCCGCCGCTGCCGCTGCCGCCACGGCTGCCGCGGGCGCCTCCTCCGTGGCGGTCGCGCCCAGAATGATGTCGCCGACCTCGGCACGCACGTGGTCCAGCGTCTCCTGCAGGGCGAGGAGGCGCGCCAGGGGCACCTGCCCGGCCGCTGCCGCCGGCTCCGCCGCCCGTCGCTGCTCGGCCTGCTGCTGCTGTTGGAGGAGAATGGAGAGCGCCGAGGTGGCCAGCGCTTGCGCGCGCGCTTGGATTTGTGCCTGCATCCGCGCGGCGGGCGTCCCCGCGAGCGCCGCGGCCCCGGGCCAGCGCGACGCTCCCGAGAATGGAGACGGCGCGTCGGCGGCGCCGGTGGCCGTGTCGCCGCTAGGTGCCCCCAACGGCGGGCGGCCGGTGGACCACGCCGGCGGGGGTTGATACGGGTGATGCGGCGCCTGGTAGTGCAGGTGACGAGGTCGGCCGGCCGAACCACTGGGCCCGCTCCCACCCGCCGTACTTGCACCGTCGGCCTGCGAGGCCGAAACAGAAGGCCCCGACGAGGGATATGGAGGTGCCGCCCCCGCCGGAGCCGACAAGTTGGCAACCTGCCGACGCATCGAGTAGAGGCGCGCCTGTTGCTGCTGCAGCTGCTGCGCATGCCGAGCGAGCCCCGCATTGGGCAATGAGGCGGGCGGGACGGCCCCACTGGCAGGCGCCCGCGGCTCCCCCGCTGGTGGTGGCGGGCCGGCCGCCTCGGCTGGCCCATTGCCCTCCCGTGGCGCCGCCGCAGTGGCGGGCCCGGCAGCCCCGTCCGCTGCAGCGGGGTTGTTCCACCCCGCCGCGTTGCGGGCAATGAGGTCATCCAGGTTACGGAGCACGCCGGCGAGGGTCGCATGGTGGGCCTGCAGCGCCTGCGCCCGCCGCGCCCAGTCCTCATACACAGCCGCACCGTCAGCGGGGGGGCGGCCTTGCGGCGGTGGCGTACCCCCATACACACCTTCGGCGACTCGCGGGTAGCCCGCTGCCGTCAGCACTTCCCGACGAGCAGCCCGCCGACGCCGGTCCCCGTCGGCCACATGCTGGGGACCCGCATCAGCGGCAGCGCTGCCACCTCCGTTGGCCGCTGCCAGCTCCCCATTCCGGACGGCCGGGGCACCACCAGCACCCGCATTGACAACGGCGTTGGCCGCGGCGCCCGCCGCCCCGGGGTTGGCCGCCCGAGCGGCGGCCGCAGCCGCAGCAGCGGTACGGTGCGCAGAAGGGCTCACGTCCACGGGGGCACGGCAGGTCGGGCAGCTGAGCTGGCGCTTGAGCCAGCTCTGCAAGCACCGCGCGTGGAAAATGTGGCCGCAAGCCAGCTTTTTGGCTGCCACCATCTCCTCCCGACAAATAATGCAGGTCGCGTCTGCAGCTGCCAGCTCCTCCGGTGTCGCGTCGGCAAACAGCTGGGACATCGTCGCCACCACCCGACGGTACCTCATGAAATCAAACACCCGCCGCTGCAGCCGTGTGGCGGCCACGTACAGGTCCCGTAAGATGTGGATAGGTAGCGGGTAAAAGGCCAGCACGTGAACGAAGAAGGCCACGTACACGACCAGTTGCAGCGCATCCGCTACCAACTCCGCGTAGAAGGCAACCATCGCCTTGCCCTCCCAGCGGCCGGCACACGCCACGTCCACGACGTGTAGTGTGAAGCGGACGATGTGGGAGCAAAGCTCAATGAGGAGGACGGTGAACTCAAACGCAAACAACGCCACCATCGTGCGCCCGTACTCCAACGTGTAATGCAGACACGCAATCAGCAGGCGGGCGTCCACGGAGAAGAGCATCAACATGAGACACAACAGCCGTACGTATGTCGACCGCGGAGAGAGTGGTTGCTCTTCCAACTGCAGCGGGGAAACCGACAAAATGGAATAGGTAAAAAAAAAAATAGCAAGGACAAGCAGGGACATCAGCGTTGTGAGCCCTCCATACACGCGAAAGCCGTACGTAACGTTGACGTCCAGAAAATGCGGAGGACATAGCACCAAGGCGAGACCGCCGCCGCTAAACCAAGCGGATATCAGCAACCAAGAACGTACAAATTCAATCCGGTCCTTGGCGAGCCAATGGAAAACCTTGAGGAAGAGCAGCATCCCGAACATCAAGATGAAGTTGGTGTTGAAGTCGTCCCGGAACACCGTCATGGCCAAACACGTCTCAATGACGGCCTCACGGATGCGTAGGTGGAGACGCTCCACCTCCCGGAAGCGCAGGGAGCCCAGGAACAGCCGCTGCACCGTCTTGCCCGCCACCAGCACCGTGGCCAGTAGCATGTTGCCGAGTGCCTGCGGACACAAGCCAGATCCAACGCCATCGACCAGTTGCGCCCGAGAAAAACGGGCAAGACACGAAAGGAACCACGGATGGAAGCACAGGTCAGTTCTCCGAGCCGACATCGACAGGCAAGCCAGAGGCCCTCTCAAAAAACAGCGCGCAGATGCAGCACAATCAACCACCATCGACACGCAGACGCCCACGCGTACCAGTGTTGCAAATTTGGACGACTCCAAGTGAACCATCGTCCTATACAAGTACCGGTGCATGTACGTGGCGTGGCCACACACGCCGGCGGTCACGGCCATGCTCAGGGCCAGGTATGACGGGAAGGTGAGCGCCATCATGCGGCGTGCCTGCAGGCGCACCACCGGCCACGCTGGCGAGTTTCAATCTAAGAAAGGGTGTCGGGGTGCACAGTGTGACCGTCACAGGTGCAACAGACCCTGCGGCTGCCGGGCCAGCGCTGCAGTCACAGGGGCAACAACCCGGCCAGGAAAAAGTGAGCTACCGACAGGAGACGAGACCAGCAGCAGCTGCACCGCCCCAGCCAGGAAGACCGTCACGCCGTGCGCACCGTCTGGGCGATACGACGGGGAGTGGGAGCACCGCCAAGTGGCGATACGGGGCGCCACGGGGCCTCAACACGCCCAGGCGGCACGGAGAGCGGCAGCGCTCGCGGCCCAAATCACGCGTCAATGAGGAAAGCCAGTCCAACGCCTAGCAGAGCGACCGTCTGAGGATGTCCACCGGCGCAACAGCAGTGTCACCGCCGTTGCGCGTGCCCTACACCCACCAGGCGTTGTCCCCGTCGCGCACCGCGGCGGCGTCGTGTGTTCAACCGCCCGGCAGTCGTACACGAAGTGCAGCGTCCCGACCCTCCCGACCACAGCCGCGGCACCCGTGCTGAGGCCTTGTCTAGACGGCGAGTGCATGGCGTGCACAGACGAGTGCTAGCCAATCAGAACGCACAGCTGCAATCACACGCGAATCATGCGGGCCATATTCGTCCTTCACGGACTGATCGGATGC